>JAEEGL011182673.1_pt1 | contig 47147 bp, 49 predicted proteins | sample 9134231 | NCBI WGS metagenome assembly JAEEGL01 (sample SAMN16246548, study PRJNA631951) | gut metagenome | biome: gut microbiome; feature: rumen; material: fiber-attached | host: Bos | place: Iran: Karaj | collected 2018-10
GACATAGTCTTGTTTTTGATTTTGCAAAAATAAACATTATTACAACTGTCCGCAAAAAAAGATTGATAATGTGCGGAACCAGCCAAATGTGTAATGCAAAAATTTCTCACGAAACTTATTTTCGCACCTTCAACCCTTCAATCTTTGCATCGTTAGTCTCATCATTAGTTCTAATATTAGTTGCATCACTATCGCGCCAGATCGTGGTGACGAACTCGGAACTCAAGTCTATCTCCGGATTTTTTTCTCATTATCATCACTGTTTAAATACAGCTGCAATATGACGGGTGCGTTTCTTTATGCTAAAGAAATTGGAAAACGGACTTCGCGTGCCGGAGACACGATATCCTAATAACCCCACATCAGCGTAACGAAGTGGAGCGCAGTGTGGGGTGACGGCGAAGGTAGCATGTCAATGGCGTGTTGAAGACACGCTACTATTGCGTGCTTCCAGCACGCCCAGCGCCCACTGATTCTCTCTTCCTCTGTTCCAATTCCCTCACCATGCGCTCCACCACCTGCTCAAGCTGGTAGGTGGAGACACCGAAGAGGTTGTTGACCTAATTCATCAACGCACTATTGACGAATTGCAACTCTCTCATTATAAGAAGTTCAACTTTGTTTTGGTTCTTCGTTTCCACCCTTGGTCACCGTATCCCCAATATCCGGTGCGTCTGCAACGACAACCGCCACCCTTTGTGGTTCAGTACCGCCTGCACGCACGCCGCCATATTGGCCTGACGCTGGAGCGGCTCGTCGCTGTAGCAGGGTTGCAAGAAGCGATGTTTGGCCTCGATATGGTCATACTGCGCCAGATCTTGCCCGCAATACACCACCTTGAGCTCGTCGCAACGAGTGAGCACACAGGGCACAACTCCCCCACCCACGAACGCCTCCTTCGGCGAGAGCGTCACCCAGTCAATGCCCTCCGAAAGCACGCGCGTACCGTTGGTTTCGATTGCCACCGGCAGACCGGTCTTGGTTTTCAACGCACGCACAAAGTCGTCGTCGGCAAACAGCGACGGCTCCCCACCCGTTAGCACAATCAGCTGTGCATTAGGATATTGTGCGATATTATCTATAATTTCGCTTGAGGTCATAGGTTTAGACTCCCGATGGTCCGTATCGCAGAAGGCACAATGCAAATTGCACCCGCTGAAGCGCACAAACACGGCGGGCGTACCGGTATGGTAACCCTCTCCCTGAAGCGAATAGAATATCTCGTTAATCGGATACATCAGTCGAAATTTTGAACGGCATCGTCCGCAATGTAGGAGGCCTTGTTGTCGCGCGACTCCCACACATCCGCACGGTAGCAGTTGGGCACCGTATCCACAATCCACTTGGCCAGATTCTCGGCCGTGGGGTTGAAGTCAAGCTCTTCGTTTAAGTTCTTATGGTCTATCCTGCCATGGATCAGCCGTTTGATTTCCGTGAAATCGCACACCATACCGTTGCTGTCCAATTCCTTGGCACGGCAATACACATTGATTTTCCAATTATGACCATGCAAGTTCTCGCATTTGCTCTCGTAGTCGAGATACAACTGGTGGCAAGAGGAGATTTCTAAGGTTTTTCGTACGTAATACATTTATGGTTTCAAGTTTAAAGTTTAGAACTAAATATAAAGACTTAAGACTGATGACGTAAGACGTAAGATTGGGTAGTGAATCAGGGTTCGTAAATCGTCGTGTCTTCAATTCCGGCATCGCGTAGGGCTTCGATGCGCTCGCAGCAGGTGCCGCATTTGCCACAGTGGTACTCTCCGCCCTTATAACAGGAGTAGGTCTCACTGTAATCCAGTCCCAACGCCTTGCCATGCAGCGCTATGTCCTTCTTGCTCAGCAGCGTATAGGGGGCAAAGACCGTCACATTCTCATAGGTGCCGGCAGACATGGCCTCCGACATGGCCTTTATGAATTCCGGGCGGCAGTCGGGATAGATGGTGTGGTCGCCGGAGTGATTGGCAATCAGCACTTTGGTCAGCCCGTTGCTCTCGGCTATGCCGCACGCGATGGACAGCATGATGCCGTTGCGGAAGGGCACCACCGTGGATTTCATGTTCTCATCATCGTAATTTCCTTCCGGAATATCCTCGGCCGTCCCCAAAAGCGCGCTTTTGAAATGCTGGTGCATAAAATCCAATGGGATAATCAAATGTTTAATACCCAGTCGTTTGCAATGCAAAATGGCGTATTCTCGCTCGCGGGCGTTCTGCGTGGAGCCATAATCAAAAGTTATGGCAATCGCAATCTGGTCCTTGAACTCGTACAACAATGTGGTGGAGTCCATACCGCCGGAGTATATGATGACCGAATCCTTCTCCATTGCCATTCTATTCTTGATGAAAATTAGCCAGCATACGCGCACGCACCAGTTCCTGATGTTCCGCATCGCCATAATTGGCAAAGGGTTTTATGGAGATACCGCCACGCGGATTGAAGAGTCCAATCACTTCCAAATACTTGGGATCCATCAGCTTCACCAAATCCTTCATGATGATATTGACGCAGTCCTCATGAAAATCGCCGTGGTTGCGGAAACTGAAGAGATAGAGTTTCAAACTTTTGCTCTCCACCATGCGCACACGCGGTATATAGTTGATGATGATATGGCCGAAATCGGGCTGTCCTGTTTTAGGGCACAAGGAGGTGAACTCAGGACAATCCAGCGTCACAATATATTCATTTTCAGGATGTTTATTCTCAAAAGTTTCCAAAACATCCGGATTGTAATCGTAATTGTACTGCGTATTCTGGTTACCCAAGAGAGTCACGTCGTCCAATTCTTTTTCGTTTCTTGACATAGTATAATCCAAATTTGCGGCAAAAATACAGAAAATTCGTAATTTTGCAGTCTAAAAAACACATCCACAATGAAAAAGATATTATCCCTAACGCTTATTCTAACTATCGTTGTATTAACAGGATGCGGAAAGAAGAACGGGCCGTTCACCACATTCAGCATTTCCGGCATGCGCAGTTATATGGTCAAAACCGACGACCCGTACCTGCCCGAAACACTCAATCCGTGCGGGGTGGAGAACCGTTATTCGCTAGTGTGGCCCACCAAAGGCATGATGACCAAAGAAGCTGAGAAAGAGTTGATCAGACAGGTTTTCGCCGACAGCACCTCCACCTCTGTAAACGAGGCCTCGCAACGCTGGCTGAGCAACCTTTGGCTGTACGAGGACACCAAAGCATTGGAAACCAAGACAGTGGATAGTGTAACGGGAAAAGAGTCATATACATACGCCCATCTAAGCAACGACATAAAGCAGCACGACAATCTGGTCACTTTCATCACCTCCACCGAGACCTTTTTGGCGGGTGCCGCTCATGGTTTATATACTGTGCAATACCTGACCTACGACCGCAAAGCCAAGCGCGTCATACATTTAAACGACCTTGTGGACACCAGCAAGATGGGCGAAGCCGTTGTGCGCGCCATTGAGGATCTGGTCGTCAACAAAGATATAAGCGACTGTATGTTTGAGGAATACCACAAAGCCGGCAAAGTGGCGGTGGTGGACAACTTCTTCATCGACAGCACGCGGAGCACCATCACCATAGTGTTCCAGCAATACGACATCGCGCCTTATGCCTGCGGTTTGCAGTCAGTTGTGCTGCCCATCTTCTGGCTCTCCAAGCATGTGGAGCTCACCCCGTACGCTAAGAAACTTTTCGGAAAAGGGAGTTATTTGGAGTGATTTTTAGAGGTGAGACGGAGGACGGAGGACGTGAGATGTGAGACGTGAGACGTGAGATGTGAGATGTGAGACGTGAGATGTTAGAGGAAGAGATTGAAAAAGAGATACTTGTTGGAAAACATAATCTTATGTTAAACGTCCTAAGTCTAAAGTCCTAAGTCCTAAGTCTAAAATCTAAAATCCAAAATCCAACATCCAAAATCCAACATCCAAAATCTAACATCTAAAATCTAACATCTAACGTCCAAAATCTAACGTCCAAAATCTAAAATCTAACGTCTAACATCTAACGTCCCAAAAAACAATCATCATTTCAACACAACATCAAATTAAGTTGTATATTTGCAAAAAATTATTAACAAAATATTTTAACTTATGAAAACATTTTCTTTTGAAAACTTAGAAGCTTGGAAGCAATCCAGAGAACTGGTTTTGCTTGTTTATCAAATTCAATCTTCTTTTCCTTCTTATGAGAGATATGGTTTAGGGGATCAGTTAAGGCGGGCCGTTGTATCTGTTTCCTCAAACTTTGTAGAAGGCAATGCCAGATACTCAAAAAAAGAACAAATCCATTTCATTGAAATTGCGATAGGTTCCCTTATGGAAGTATATTGTCAACTGACATTGGCATTTGATCTTGATTATATCACAAGTGAACAACTATGCATATGTTCTGAAAAAATCGATTGTGTCCTAAAATTACTAAATGGGTTACGCTACCAGAAAATCAACAGCCTAAACTCAAAACAACAAACAAATCCCCCACCCCAACATCCAACGTCCAACATCTAACATCTAACGTCCAACGTCCAACATCCAACATCCAACATGAAACCAGGCAAACTTTACCTCATCCCCACCCCTATTGCAGAGGGCGATTTCAACAACTTCTTTCCGTCCTTCAATGCGGAGATCGTCAATGATATCGATTATTATATCGTGGAAGAACTGCGCACGGCGCGGCGTTTTCTGCGTTATGCGGGCATACAGAAAAAGATTGACGAGCTGCAATTCTTCGAACTCAACGAGCACACGCAGGGCGTGGAGCTGAACGAGTATTTGCAGCCCTGTCTGGACGGTCATAACATGGGTCTGATGTCGGAGGCCGGGGTGCCCTGTGTGGCGGACCCGGGCAACAAAGCGGTGGAGAAGGCCCACCAGTTGGGCATTGAGGTAGTGCCGCTCATTGGGCCGAGTTCCATCATCCTCGCCCTCATGGGCAGCGGGTTGAACGGGCAGAACTTCGTCTTTCACGGCTATTTGCCGGTGGAGCAATATGATCGGGAGAAAAAGTTGAAGACGATAGAGGCGGTTGCCATCAAGACGGGGCAGTCGCAGATGTTCATCGAAACGCCCTACCGCAACCGGCGCATGGCGGACTCTATTTGCAAGGTGTGCCAGCCCGCGACGCGTGTCTGCATTGCCGCAGGGTTAACCTCCGAGAACGCCCTGTTGAAGACCCAATCGGTGAGCAAGTGGCGCAAGCATTTCGAGGACGAACGCAACGCTCTGGACAAGCGGCCTTGTATTTTCGTGATCGGGCGATAAGAGACGGAAGACGCAAGATGTAGGACGCAAGATGTAAGACGCAAGATGTAGGGCGTAAGACGTAAGACGCGGGACACAGGACATAAGATGTAAGACGCAAGACGTAGGACGTAAGACGTAAGACGCGGGACGCAGGGTTCTCACATCTCACATCCCAACTCTCACATCTCACATCTCAAGTCTCACATCTCACATCCCAAATCAAAAAAATCCCAACTGTCCGAAGCCGTATAATTTTTTTTTGTATTTTTGCGGCCTCAAAAAAATGAGACGTTCTTTGAACGAGCCGAAGTGGTGGAATGGTAGACACGAGGGACTTAAAATCCCTTGCTCATTGCGAGCGTGTGGGTTCAAGTCCCACCTTCGGTACCAAAATCGCAAGCGGAAGTAGCTCAGTTGGTAGAGCACGACCTTGCCAAGGTCGGGGTCGCGAGTTCGAGTCTCGTTTTCCGCTCAAACAAAAAAAAACCGCTAATTAGCGGTTTTTTTGTTTTTATGTGTTACACTTTTCCCCTAATCCTTCACACACCGTACTGAGAAACAGGCCTTCTTGTTACTGACAATCTTGTTGGCCAACACATCGTTGTAACCAATATAACGGCCATAGGCGTTAGGATTCATCAGTGTATCATCCCCCTCCTTGAAGCCATAAGGGGTTGAACTCCAGAAGTTTGCGCCACTATGGAAACTGTAGAAGCGCACCACCTCGTTGTCCTCATAACAATGGCCCGTGGGAACAGCGCCGAAAAGAGATGTGTTGTTAGAGTCCATGCCCATTCCCGGAGTGTTCGGAACTACCGATTCCTTCCACAAGGAATCCACCGCCAACATTTTGGCAGGAGAGAATTTCTTCTTTCCAGATGTGCAATTGGTGACAAAATCCACCAATTCATGCCACTCCTCATCCGAAGGCAAATGGAAACCTGTCGGACAAATACCCTGCACACGGTTGGCATGCACCTCACCGTCCTTCGCATGTCTGGCCGCAGCCCAATTGTAGAGCACCCCATACATTTTGACACTATCCACATTGCCTGCCGGAAAATAATAACGCTCCTTGAAAACCGTATCCGTGTTGTCAATGGGCGAACCGTCCGCATAATGCCGGGTTCTCAGATTCTCGCCCAACCAAGTCTGCTTGCCAATCTTAACAACCGAATAAATATTACCTTCAACATCTATTACGAATTGTGTTGAATCAAGCATCTCAAACTTGCAAGGACCACATGTTTCTGTATTTCTGTTACAGGAAACCGCTAAAAACAAGCATGTTAACACAAACAAACCATATACTGGGAATACTCTTTTCATCATAGTATTTGTCATTTTTATAAGAATTTGCAAACATACAACATTTTTCTCAAAATAAACAATCGTCCATAGCATTTTTGTATTTTTGCCGCAAATTCTTGCGATTATGAAAGACACGATCTGCGCCATATCCACACCCGCCGGCATCGGGGCAATAGCCGTGGTGCGCGCCTCCGGCGACGAGGCATTTGAGAAACTCACCCCTCTCTTCCCCAATATCAACTTCAACTCCCTGCCTCCTCAAAGCGCCAAGTTTACGCAAATATTTGACAACAACCAAGTTATAGACCAGGTAGTGGTGCTGAAATTCGCCGCCCCACACTCCTATACCGGCGAAAACATGGTGGAGATCTCCTGCCACGGCTCCCTCTATATCCAGAAAAAAATCCTGGAACTGATGATCGAGCAGGGATGCCGCATGGCCCAACCCGGCGAGTTCACCCAACGCGCCTTCCTAAACGGAAAACTGGACCTGCCGCAAGCCGAAGCCGTCGCCGACCTGATTGACTCACAGTCTGAAAGCTCACACAAACTCGCCATCAACCAACTTAAAGGTTCCTTTTCCAAGAAACTGAACGCGCTGCGCGAACAACTGGTGCAGCTCGGATCCCTGTTGGAACTGGAACTCGACTTCAGCGAAGAGGAGGTGGAGTTCGCCAACCGCGAGGAACTGAACCGCCTGCTGTATGAACTGGGTACCGAGACCGACCGCCTTCTGCACTCCTTCAAGGTGGGCAATGCGCTCAAAACCGGCATCCCCGTTGCGATTGTCGGGCAACCCAATGTGGGCAAGTCCACCCTCCTGAACACGCTGCTGCAGCACGACAGGGCCATCGTCTCCCCTATTCCAGGCACCACCCGCGATACTGTGGAGGACACTTTCGTGATCAACGGCACGCCGTTCCGTTTCATTGACACCGCCGGCATCCGCCAAGCCGACGACTCGCTTGAGAGCATCGGCATCGAGCGCACCTTCCAAGCCATCGACCAAGCTTCCATAATTTTCTACATGGTGGACGCCAGCCGGTCGGACTTCGCCAGTGTGAAAGCGGAAGTGGAGGAATTCAAAGCTTCCACTGACCTTACAGACAAGCAGTTACTCATCATCGCCAACAAAATTGACGAACTTAAAACCCTGCCTGAACATTACAAGGATTGGCACGATATGGACATCATCTTCATATCCGCCAAACGCCAGGTTAACATCGGCGACATTGAAAACCGACTCGTTGAATACATCCAACAGCATCATATTCAAGATGTTTCACTGCTCACCAACGAACGGCATTACGCCCTCTTGTCGGATATGCGCACCGCCATCGGGCGCATCCGCCAGGGGCTGGCCGATGAAATCCCCACCGACCTGCTGGCAGAGGATGTGCGCATCGCGCTGTACGACATCGGTTCGCTCACCGGCACCATATCCACCGACGAACTGCTGGACAACATTTTCGGGAAATTCTGCATCGGCAAATAAATGGCGGCACTCTACATCTTCAATCCGGAACATGACTATGCGCTGGCCAACAACGACCCGCACTTCATGCCGCCTGCCTCGGCGGTGAAGTTCGCCCTCGACTGCGCACTGTTTCTGTCATACATCGTTCCTGAAGATGCCACACTCTTCCTCCCCCACTCCACATACGATAAATTCTACTCCGTAAATAACCACACCTGGTTATCCGAAACACCTGATTTTCAATCCATTCAACCATGGGGATGGGACGCATTGGTCCTACATCAATGCCAAGAACATTTCCCTTCCAAATCTTTGGAATACGAAAACAAGGTCATCACCATTCGGCGATTGGCGCACCGCAGGAACACTATCGCCGCCATGGAGTATCTCAAGCGGCATTGTCCGGATGAAATCCACCTGCCTGAACCTGCACAAGAACTGTTCAGCACCGACGAGATAGAGGAATACATCCGCAAGTATCAGCATGTTATCTTCAAATCACCTTACTCCGGGAACGGTCGCGGGCACCTATACGCGCACGAGCGAAGCAATCCTACGCTGCTCCGGCAAGGTGGCGGTGTGATTCGCCGCCAGGAATCCATCATGGCCGAACCTTTATATGAGGTGGTTCAGGATTTCGCCATGGAATTCAGATGCCATAACGGGCAAACCGAGTTTAGCGGATATTCGCTCTTCAACACCCTCCATTACGGGTATGCGGGCAATCTTCTGCTCACGGACACGCAAATTGAAGCACGACTCACCCAATGGGTTCCGGAAGCGCATCTGCATGCTATTCAATACAAACTACGCGACTATATCACGCATTCCATCGCTCCATTTTATGAGGGTTATCTTGGTGTGGATATGTTTGTGTATCAAAAAGATAACCACCCCTATCTCAACCCAATGGTAGAGATGAACCTGCGCATGACCATGGGGATGGCGGCGCATATACTGGTAGAGCGATACCTGCATCCCGAGGCCAAAGGCATCATGCGGCTGGAATACCAACCCGAATTTGGAAAGCTCCTACAGCAGATTCAAAACCAAGAGCCACTTACCATCAAGGACGGGAAATGGCACCATGGTTTCCTCGCCTTGAATCCGGTGACGGAAGAAACCCAATACGCGATTACCATCAATATTACAAACATCTAATAATCAAGAATATGAATAATGTTACCATCCGTCTGATGACGGCAGAAGACTACCAACCCGTGTATCACTTGTGGACCATCACGGAGGGCATGGCGCTCCGGAGCTACGATGATTCCGAAGAGGGCATCACCAAATTCCTGCGCAAAAACCCGACCTCCAACTTCGTGGCAGTGCTTGACGGGGAGATTGTGGGCGTGCTGCTTTGCGGCATTGACGGCCGCAGGGCTTACATTTACCACACGGTGGTGCGCACCGACCTCCGCAACCGGGGCATCGGCAAAATGCTGCTGGCAGAGGCCTACAAGGCCATTGAAGCCGAAGGCATCAAGAAGAACGGACTGCTGGTGATGAACACCAACGAACTGGGACAGGCGTTCTGGGCCTCTCAGGGCTGGGACAAGCGCACCGATGTCACCTATTACAGCAAAAACAATTAAGCGATACCAACTATTTTTGTATTTTTGCGCTTTAAAAAAGAGCACGATTGAAACGAGTCATCCTTTTCATATTAGCGGGATTCCTGTTGGGCGCTTGCGCCAAAATCGTCACGCCGGTAGGCGGTCCAAAAGACGAACTGCCCCCGAAACTGGCCAAAGAACAGCCGGCCAGCGGGTCCGTGCGTTTCAACGACCGTGTCATCAAGATCACCTTTGACGAGTTTTTCACGCTCAACAATCCCACTGAAAATGTGCTCATCTCCCCTCCCATGGAGACACCGCCCGAGTACTCAATTCAGAACAAGTCGCTGATTATCAAATTCAAAGACTCGCTTCGACCCAACACCACATACAACATGGTGTTCTCCAACTGCATACAGGACTTTCACGAGAGCAACAAACTCAACTATTACCATTACAGTTTTTCCACCGGTGACGAGATTGACACCTTCATGCTGGCGGGTTCGGTAAAGGATGCCCAGACGCTGGCTGGTTGCGACAACTACTATGTGTTCCTATACGACCGCGATGTGGATTCGCTTCCGATGACCACCCTGCCCATGTATGTGACGAAGACGCAGCCCAGCGGGCGCTTCACCTTCCAGAACATCCGTCCCGGGGAATACAAGGTTTTCGCCCTGAAGGATTTGAATGCCAACCTGCTCTACGACCTGCCGAACGAAAGCATCGCCTATGCCGACCGGATGTTCGCATCCTTCCCTGCGCCTCCGAAGGACACCAACGCACGCGGAAACCAGTTGCCGGATTCGTTGCCGCAAGTCATGATATACGCTTTTGAGGCCGCCGACTCAATCCCCACGCTGCTGCATTACGAGAATCCCGCCGCCGGGCACTATGTATTCCCGTATAAAGCGCCTGTGGAGCAGTTTTCCGCCACTGCCATCGGCCGTGATGTACCGCATTTTGAGATCATCAGCAAGACCCTCGATACGGTGACCTGGTATCTGAAAGAGCCGCTGACCGACACCCTCTCCTACCTTTTTTCCGCTGACGGTCACACGGACACGGTATCCATCACGCCTTACAAGCCGAAGAAGACGCAAACCCGTGGCGGCAGGACAACCGCCGCTGCCACCCTTTTGCCCGTAACCCCGCTCAATCAGGGGCATCGTTTCAAACCTCTCACCCTTGCCTTCGACTATCCTATCAAACCTACGGATTCCATTGATGTGATGGCGATCAGTCATCAAAAGAACCTCAAAGACACCACCCTATTCCGGGTTATCGTTCCAGACACACTGGTCATGCGATTACCTTTACCTTTTGTCTTTGAGGACAAAAAGAACTACACCGTTCTTATTGCGGATTCCGTATTTGTGGGATACAACGGGTTATACAATGACTCCATCAAATGCTCCTTTGTCACCCAATCGGAAAAGGATTATGGTTCGCTGACCATGAACTATGTGGTTCCGGGTACTGGTTTTCAGTACATAGCCCGTCTTTGGAGTGGCAAACAGATGGTGCAGGAAGACATATTCTCCGAATCAAAACAAATTCAATACAAATATCTTACGCCCGGAGATTTCAGCATTACATTAATTGAAGACCGCAATCATAACGGTCGTTGGGATGCCGGTGACTATCGGGAGAAGCAGCAACCGGAAAATGTGATACAGTATCCGAAATCCATCCATATTCGGGGATTCTGGGAAAACGAGGAAAGTTTTGAGATTCCGGACACCCGGGAATAGCTGTCATTCAGGCAAATCCACACTGTATTCTACCGGATCCTCCGCCGCCAGAGGCACATCATCCTCATCCATATAGATGTAATTTTTTACTCGTGGACTGAATGTCTTGAGATAGAAGTCTTGAAGGAGAACCTCCACTTCGCTCATGGTCTGTTCGATGAGGGCGGGTTTCAGCTGGCACTCCCACACCACGATCACCTGCCAACCATTCTCGCAGAGAATCCCATAGTTCTCCTGATCGCGTTCCTGATTGCGCCGAATCTTGTTCACCCAGAACTCCCGATTTGTCTTCGGTATTTTACAACATTTAGAGTTTTCCACCTCAACATCCCCACTCTTAACTCTTAACTCTTCACTATTAACTAATAACTTCACCCCGTGTCCGTGCCAGAAGCAGCCGTTCACGAAAATGGCGGTGCGGTACTTGCGCATCACGATATCGGGTTTGCCGGGCACGCCACGCACATTGAGGCGGTAGCGGTAACCGTGCTGCCACAACCATTGGCGCACCAGCCGTTCGGGTTTGGTGTTCTTGCTGCGGATGTGCGACATGCAGCGGTGGCGTTGTGCGGGGGTTAATCGGTCGGGCATAACACAGGATTAATGGAACATCTTTGCAGCAGATTCTTCAGTTCGGCAGCATGGTGCCCTATTGCGATGACATGGTGATTTCCTATAGGATTTGTTAAGAAATATTCGGCATTGGACGGGTTAGTGAGGCGAACCAACAATTGTGTGCGGCAGAGGTCAGGTTCCGCCTGATTGCAGACCAGTTCGCCTTCCGCAACAAAAGCCCGCGACAAGTCTCCGGAAACCTTGCAAACCGTGACAGGGCCTTCGGGCACATGGCCGCGGATGCCTACGCCGATGCCCGACTCATAGTGGGTGTCGAGTTCATAGTTGCGCACCATGTCGAATGGGATGGTGCAATGGGCGAAGAGGATTTCTCCAGTTTCAGGATTAATGCTGGCGGGGTTCGCTTGAAATGATGAGTTACCGATCAGGGTGCGAAGCAGCATCATAGTCAGCATGGTGGGCACATCGCCTTCGCAACCAGCCACGAGGCCTTCCGCATTCAGTTTGGCCAATGCCCAGCAGCCGGTATTGTGGACGGCATCCAGCAAGTCGAAGCAACGGAGGGTAAGACCGTTGAGGTGGTGCTTCTCGGTCAAGGATTTCAGGGCCAGATAGATGCGATAGGCGCCAGGCAGGGCGGCGTGTATTTGTGGGACATCGCTGGCCTCCGGAGCAGATTGTTCGGGAATGGTGTCCAGTGTGTCCAGCAGCGCGCGCATCGGGATGTCAACAAGTTCGGCGCCCAGTCTGCTTTTGACGGCATCACGATCCACCCCGCTGGAAATCAGCCAGTCGGATGGCTCGCCGATGATGCCAAGACGGCAGTTGTGGAGGATGCGCCCCTCCTCTACCCCACTTAATTGCTGAATGCGTGTAGTAATGTACTCCGGACTGCCGTGGAGAATCTCACCCTGTAGGCCTTGCTGGCGAAGGAAGGAAAGGATTTCCATAGCGGCAGGCAGCGAGTTGCTCTTATTGGAGGCAAGCAGGCGGAAGGACTTCTTGGATTTCGCGAGTAATTGAGGCAAAAGTTGTTTAAAGAGACCTTCGGTGCCACCCGTACGCACATAAATCAGGTCCAAGTCATGCGTACCATAATCGGAATAATCGTCGTTTTTCAGCACATAGGGGATGTTCAGGGAAGAGAGAAACTCCTGGGTGAGGGAAGCCACAGCCTGTGGGTCATGCAATGTGGAAGTTATGGTATAGATGGCTATGTTCATGATGACAGGATTTACGGGATTTGAACGGGTTGGAACCGTTGTTTCAGCAGTTCAACCACCTCCCAGTCGGCGGGCAGCCATTGCACGGAGTCAAGTTGGTCTGGGGCGAGCCAGCGGGCGGCCTCGTGCTCGAGGAGGGTGAGCGAGCCGCTCTCGATGGTGCAGAGGAAGCAGTGCATGGTGAGATGGAACTTGGGGTAATCCCATTCGATGGTGTGCAGCAGCTCCCCAACGGTGATGCGGGTTTCCAGTTCCTCCCATATCTCGCGCTTGACAGCATCCTCAGGCGTCTCGTCAGGTTCGATTTTGCCGCCAGGAAACTCCCACCAGTCTTTCCAGTCGCCTGCGCCCCGCTGGGTGGCGAAGATGCGGTTTTGAGAGTCGTGGATGATGGCGGCGGAAACGGTGATGTGTTTCATAGCTTATTCGTTCTTGTTAAGGATGACGAGTGCGGCGATAACGCCCGGCACCCATCCTGCCAAGGTGAGCAGAAAGACAATAAGCACAGACCCGCATCCGCGGTCGATGACGGCGAGTGGCGGGAAAAGGATAGCCAACAAAACTCGAATAAATGACATAGGTGTAGATTTTAAAAACAGCCGCAAAGGTACAAAATACGCTCTTCATTACCAACCTTCTGGCAGAACGATATTTTCCACGCCATGTGCCTCGGCAAACAGTGGTGCAACTTCCTCATCTGTGAATCCAGCGATGCCACAGCCGATGCGGGTAACAAGGAAGGTGAGTTTGGGATGTTCCTTCGCAAAGGCGATAAACTCATCCACATAGGGGCGGATGGTCTCCACGCCACCCTGCATCGTGGGGATGGCGTAACTTTGCCCTTGCAAACCGACACCCTGTCCCATAACAGCGCCAAAATTGCGGTAGGCGACGCGTGCCGCCCCGCCGCCGTGCATGCCTTGCAGGTTACTGCCGAAGACAAAAATCTCGTCCGGTTGCAGTTCGGTGATACACTCCGGTGTGGTTCTTTTCTGTTCCATATTCATTTTATTTTATAGTTTTTGACTTTTCAGCTGTTCCAGTGCGCGGCAGAGCTGGTCGGGGCAGGAAGTGGGTTTGCCTCCGCAGCGGATGCCGTTGAGCTTTTGGATGACATCGTCGATTTTCTGGCCGGTGACCAGCCGGCAGATGCCTTGGAGGTTCCCATCGCATCCGCCCATGAAGAAGACCTGCTGCACAACGCCCTCGTCATCGACGGTCACATCGATGAACTGCGAGCAGGTGCCTTGGGTTTTGTAGAGGGTGTGGGGCATAAATAAAAATTTTCAAATTTCAACAAAGTAATTGGCATAATATCTTTACTTAGGTCCTGATGAGAAGGAAGATGGCGAAGCAAACGAGGAATATACGAGTTGTTTAAAGGTTACTCAATCCACCTGAAATCTTCCATCAAATCATCTGGGAGCGGATTGTTCATGTGAATATCATAAAGAATGGAACCATTCGTAGTGGCATTTTTTCGAGGATTGCGCAATTGGCCTGCGCCCACGAAGGTGAAAGGCAAAGTGATGCCATTTTCTGATTCTACCTTTCGGACAAAAACAAAAGCTTGACTGCTTTCTCTTTGCTTGCGTTCTTCATCTGCCTTAATTTTAGCTATACTTTCCCATTGGAAAGTTTCGTTATCGAGAAATTTATCTTTGTAGTTGAGATGTTCTTGTACCGAATCATCCTTTTTCAATCCAGCGAAAACATACATATTCCCGTTTTTGTAGTAAGTACCCAGCTGGTTGTGTTTCGGATTTTCCAAAATCTTCAATAGTACTTGGTCTTGCCGGTAATCCTGGTACAATAAGAAATCTTCCTCGTCTGTGTGTCTGACCATATATTGAGACAACCCATATTCGAGCAGATCAGAAACATATTCTTTGAATTCTGGGTCAACGCTGCAACGGAAATCGATGTTGCCATCTGATTGTTGAACAACACCACCCTCATTCATAAACCGGAGCGCGTGGTCAAATTGTTCATCGGAATAACCAACTATATCATCAGCAATCAAATGACGCATTTCATTTTCCGACATAATACCATTGAGCAAGTGTTTTACTATTAAGAACTCATGCCTACGAACAAGAGGTAAAAGGCTGGAAATATAGTCGATTGCACTTATTTGTTCATTGGTAAAGAGCGGAATTTCTTCTCCTATTCCCTTGAGGAAACCATAATATGAGTTTGTCTTCTTACCCTCAATCTTAATCTTCATGAACTTCAACAGATTTGGCGCATAGTCACTATTGACATAATCCATGTGCTTAGGGAATGTCGGCGATTTCAGATAGCTCTTGAAGTTATTGTAGTCTTTTTTCAGATAGCGTATCTGGTTGAAATTTTCATTGTCGATATGATGGAGAATTTCTTCTTTCGAAAGGTCGTCGATGTTAATTTTGACTCCATATTGTTCCAATCCTAAAATACGGAAGTCCTCTTTCACCATTGTCTTCAGTAGCTTTTTTTCAAGGATATAGCCCTTCGAAAGGCTACCCAAGGCAAGAGCTATATGTACACTACGTTTGTAGCTGTTGCCAATAAAGTCGAGAATGGTAACATAGCTCTTGTTTTGGAATTTACGCAAACCACGCCCCAATTGCTGAATAAAGATAGTACTCGATTCTGTAGGACGTAGGAATAGCACCATATTAACACCAGGAATGTCCACACCCTCATTTAAAATATCAACAGCAAAAAGTATTTCGAGTTCTTTGTTTTCACTTTGAAGTTCGTTGTACGCACGAAGACGCTCTCCTGTCGAATTGCGGCCGCTAAGGAATGCCGTATGGTAATGTTCTCCAAGATTCTCAGCCATCATTCGTGCGTGCTGAATGTTGCGGCAGAAAGCCAATGCTTTTAACTTCTGACCTTGTGGTCGATGGTTCTCAATTTGCTGATACATGAATTCACAGTTGGCCTCATTCGAAATTTGAGCAATTAGTCGTCGTTCTTCAGAATCGGTTAAACCATAATCAACAAGTTCGTCTCGAATGCCGTAATAGTGGAACGGTACAATAAGGTCGTTGATGATAGCGTCGCGTAGGCGTAACTCGTAGGGAATGTTGTTGCCAAACAGCGCTACAACGTCCTTGTTATCCATACGATTCTCAGTAGCTGTAAGACCTAGTAGAAATTCCGGTTCAAAGTAATCAATGATTTGGCGATAGGTATCTGCCACAGCATGATGACATTCGTCGATAATAATATAATCGAACTCTTTCTTATCGAAAAGATTTAACGAGCGGCACATGGATGCGTTGGTCGAAAAGAGGAAATCAGCTTCCAGTTCTTTTGATTCGCCAGTATACATACCGCAAGTCTTCAGACCGCCAAACACCTCTTGGAACGTCTCAAGTGATTTGCGAAGGATTGATCCCTCGTGAACCACATAGAGTAATCGGTCGGGAGAGAAGTTGAGTGCATCGAAAGCGGCGAGATACGTTTTACCAGATCCCGTAGCAGATATGATAAGCGCACGACTTATACCAATTGCTCTATTCCTGTTCAGTTCTTTCAAAGCTTTACGTTGCATATAGTTCGGCTTCACCTTTTGTTCAGCAAGGTCATAATCCATATCCCAGCGTTCGATGGCGAAGTTTATTTTTTGGGCATAAACATCAATGCGCTCTTGTGACAGCACATATGTCTTTTCCCACAGATCGTAAAACTCCTTACAAGCGCACTGATAGATTTCATCCTGTTTTTGACAGTTAACAACGAGGTCCCATTCAATGTTTTTAAGTATAGCATATCGAGTAATATTTGATGAGCCGACAATTATTTCACATCTATTCTCAAATTCGAAGAAATAGCCTTTAGTATGAAAACCATTAGTGGAAAAGTTTTTCTCATCATAGAAACACTCATCATCAAGATGGCACTCGAAATTCTCAAAAGTGACAGCTAATTTCAGAAAGAAATCCAATGATTCGATATCTGTAAAATTTTGGTAAGTAGATGTAATAAGTTTGCCTTTCACACCACGTTCCAAAGCGGCTTTGATATCTTTTGTCAGCAATACCAGCCCAGCTTTTTTGATAAAACTAACAGAAAACAAGAATTCCTTGCAAGTTCTCAGGTTTGTCTGTATCGTTGCAAGAAATGTTGTATCAGTATAATTTGTTAACAGTTGAGATTCCTTCATATAGCATTATTTTCAAATCAATACTAATGTGTTTTCTTAATGGTTTGTTATACGTTTAAATCCGAGATCACCCCCCCCCAAAAAAACAAAGAAAGGTCCTGTTAAAATACTTTTTTGCCCTATCAGATTATTCTCCATTCAGCTGTCGTCCAGAGATGAATACTAATTTTCCACCTCCGCTGTCACCACCTTGTGGAAACCTCCGCACCCTGCGAACAAATCTATAAATGTATATTTTTTCTTTGGCATAATCACTTTATTGCTTGGTTGGGGATACTCGGCAATCCTTGTCTTTGAATATATGAAGAATATTTTTGTTGTATTTTGGTAATGAATGGAGGTAAGAGACGACCACATCGACAACCTTTTATCTCATTCCATTTTTTGATGGAGAGTTTTCGCAAAGAAAAACAAAGTATCTTTCCATCGACAAATGCCACAAAACAGTTATTGATTTTCTCTTGAAATTCTCCTTGAGAAAAAACTATTTTGTCATCCGTGTTTGAATTAATTTTAGCCTCCTCTATAACATTCCCCTTCAAAAGATACAAGTCTTTCTTTTCTCTAATTATATCACAATCAGGACGAATATTGATATAATAGTTGTCTCCTATCAAATAAATGTCTCCTGTAAATGGATAATCGGGCAATTTGTTATTCGGAATAAAACGCTCACATTCTAAAATTTTGCGTACTTCCTCTTTTGTGACACCTTCCTTTTCCAAACCAATTATATCGTTGTCAAATTCTGGAAAAACAATACGATTAGATAAGTTGTTTTGTAATGAATTCATCAATTCCCAATCCTTGTCACAGCCATCATCTTGAATTGCTTTTGTCAGCACTGACGGCCAAAAGGGATGTACTGAACTTAATTCAGATAACATTATTGTTTTGGCCTCTCTTGTCGCTTTTTCCCATTCCTTTAACACATATATAGAGGGTGTTGTTTTCAACCAAGACTCTATTTCTCCGAAAAGCTTTTCTACAGTATCTAATTCATCTTTCTTTTTGATGAAAATAGGACTGTTTTCTGATGTAATTCCATTTTCTGAAAGAGCCACTTCTACTGTATGAGGGTCTTCATCGCTAAATATGAACAAAGGAATGAAACAAGTTTCTTTCAGTTTCTTAAGAAATACAATGTTGTCATCAATTGTGGCTTTTGGTATGGGATGCACCCCACTAAGGTTCCAGTCTAAGATCAAAAAACTGATGGAATGAAGTTTAGAAATAACCTCATCATCAGGTAAGTCCTCAAATTGAAGCAGAGGAATATGTTTTCTCTCGATGGATTGAACAATTTTTTGAATGCCATTAAGTGTCTGATTATCATCGTGGATGGCTTCATCAATTACAACGCCAATGCCGGAAAAAAGCTGTACAATATCAGTCATTTTCGTCAGAATTTACAAAGTTAATAACAAAATTGGCTCCAGAGAGGATTTTCTCGGAAGGGATTTCTGCCAAAGAAATAGAATAGCCCATTCTTTGGAGCAGTTGTCTGGCTATATATAATCCCAAACCACGACCATCCTCTTTTCCAGAATAAAAAGCCTCAAAGATATATGGTTTGTCATCGTCATGGATACCAGGTCCGTTGTCGGAAAAAATAACTTGTTGGTTGTTCCCATCAAGCGTGATGGTAATTTTCTTCTCAACAATATCAGGCATAGCCAACCAATACACCGCATTATCAAATAGATTAATCAAAAGTTGTAATATGACAGCATCGGTACATTTGGTAATAATCGGTGAACCAATTTTATTTACGGTATATTCTATGTGCTCTCTGTTCAGAGTTCGTTTGTATATTTTTTCCACTTTTTCAAGTAAATCCTCAAAACGAATCGGTCTTCTTCTTTGTTTTGAGGACTTGAACATCAATTGAATATCTCTCATTTGGTCCTTCACGAAAGAGAACATTCCCCTGATGGTGTGAAGCTCATTTTCAATTTGTTCGTATGTCAAGACACCACCGTCAATGTCTTTTATGAGATTGTCTATAGCATCCACTCCTTTGGTCAGCATCATTGACATATCATGAGAAGCGGTTTCCACGGATAACCCTACGGCAGCAAGATCCACAGTGTTGTTGAGTCCATCCTCATAGAACTTTTGTTCTACTCTGTAAGAATTTACCAAATCACTATAAATTGCCATCGCCTGCGAATCTCCAGACACATAAGGTTTGAGTTCATCGAACTTAGAAGCTGCAACTTTTAATTGCTTCATTTTTTGCTCCTTTTGTTGGATAACCCTTTCTTGATATTGTCTATATGCGTGTTGACGAATGAATAATAAGAAAGAGTGCAACAACACGATAAAATCTCTCGTTGCATTTCCTTCTTCAATCAACCCTTCGCGATTGGTCTTGTCTTTCAGCCTTGGATTGCCTTGTTTAGATATGTCTACAAATCCTACGACTTGATCGTTACTTAGATAATCTCCCGCTCGTCCGATTCCGCGCATTTTATCAATTTCAAGCCAGTCGTTATCAGGATCTCCGTATGGAGCAACTCGGATATGATCTCGGTACAAATATATCCTATGCTCTTTTACTATAGCTTTTTCTTTTTTATCCAAAAAATAAGGACTTTCTCTATCCGCTGTAAAATCAAAGACAAAAAAATTGAATTTGAAATCACCACAAGTTGTATTTCTAATTTCAGTTTCACCAAATAGATTAAGTTCTGCAAATCGATCTTTGAAGAATTTTAATCCTGAAATCTGGCTATCTTTGAGAGACAATGTATACGGAGCACCATTTGCCTTGTAGGTGAATTTTCCTTCTTTTTCTATGTAAGAACCATTCGTTATTTTAAGAACAGCTGAATTTTCTAATAGGGAAGACAACTCTTTAATGGTTTCATCAGAATATAATAACCTATCCCCATTACATTCGAAGCCAATTTCAAATTGATCTTCTTTTTTCTTTTCTGAAAAGATTTTCTCAAAAATAGATTCGAGTTTCTGAGACTCAGCATTTACTGTCTTTATCTTGTCGAAGTTCCATTCGCCTTTTAAATCCGAGATTTCTATTATCGTGCCATGATCATTATCTTTCTCGAATACGGAGTTGTTAACTATGACTCTTCTTTCTATTAAATAAATCGGCATCTGTTCAGAAACAGGAATGCTAATATCATCAATGAAGAGTTTTTTCTCTTCCCCTCTTTCTGTTAAAAAGTCATCGTCATATTGTGATAAATTGTAATCGATGATATATTCCTTATTATGTCCTTCCGGCCTGGTTGTGATTCGAATGTTTCTGCCCAGTTTTAATATTGCGAATCTGCCAATACCTTTTTCTCCTTGTATGATTCGTTGTTTTTTGGGTGTCGTTTTGACTTCATCTTCATTTTTGTTTTTTTTATTTGGAGTAGCAGGATTCATCCAACTGTCTTCAATTACTTTCATGTCCATACCACAACCATTGTCCTCGATTATTATTTTCGAGTTCGGAGTTTTAAATAAGCCATTCTTATTCTTATCAAAGCCAAAGTTGACAAAAATTACTTTGACCCAATCTGCATCTGCATCATAAGAGTTCTTAATGAGTTCTGCTAACGCAATTTGCTCATTCTTTATGAGTTGTTCGCCAAGCATGGTGAGCAAACGCGCGTATGGTCTTATTTTCAATGTCTTATCCATAGTCTATTTCTTCATTATCAAAATGTACTCATTCGGATACACCTTCTTGCAATTTGGGTTGTCCAGTTTCGTGAATTGTCCCGTTTTGACATCTCTCAAGGTGGGCATCAATTTGTGGGGAATGCTTCTCTTGATTACTTCTATTCTGTGTAATCCTGCTTTTTTTAGAAATTCGTAGAAAACCTCGGCGGATTTGATATCGACATCTTTAATCTTGGTATTCCCAATCACAATGCAAGCGTGTCCGTCAGGAACAAGAATACGGGCCATTTCTGTTGCAACATCTTTCATATCGTTGAAATACTGTGCAACATCTTGCGCAATATGCTTGCTTCTTTGGGCCAAAGCATACACAATGTCCTGTGCTTGCTTACTGCCTCTCACCTCCAAAGAGGTATTCCCCGAATAGGATGTTCCTATGAATTGCTTTCTGAATTCAGACATGCTGGAAACATACTCCATCCAATAGGCTGTTAATTGGTGAATGTCCGCATATTCGTATGAGGTCACGTATGGTGGTGATGTGATAATCATGTCAACGGATTCAGACTTGAGTTTTGTTTGACGGGCATCCCTCAAAAGAATATCGCAAGGCATCTCCAAATAACCCTTTTTGTTTAGCTCATTGTAAAACTCATCATTGCTTTTCATCATTTTCTGGCAATGACGTTTGAATTCTTCAAACGGATTCGGGATGTTTTTGTCAGGATCCACTTGGGGTTTTGTGCTCGATTGAAGCCAACGGGAACAATTCTTCAAAATGTGAGAGATGCAGACATAAAAAAACTCTTTTGTGAAATCTTCGGCTTTCAATTCGTGAACTTTGTCAAAAAGGAAAGCAATTTTAGATTTTTCTTGAGGTTTGAACCAATAGTCAAGTCTCTCGTGCTTTTGTATATCTGAGTAATTTGCCTCGTTAAATTCATCAAACTGCGCAATCAAATTTTCGTATGTTAGTCGAAGTGTTTCGGGGATTATTGGAGTCGTTTTTACTCGAGTGATAAGTTGAGCTACAGGATTGATGTCCGTTCCGATTGAACGTTTCCCATGCACTTTGGCTTCAACTAATGTTGTTCCACATCCGGCAAACAGATCTGCGATGACATTACAGTTGGCAGGAGAATGATCTTCGATGATTTTTTTCACCACATTGGGTAAAAACTTTGCAGGATAACGGTGGTACCCATGGGTCAATTGTTCAGTTGAGCGAATGCTGTCAAAAGCCCAGTCGGGATTAACTGGGATGTCGTCAAAATCAACAGAGGTGTTTTGGATATCCAAACCAGATTGCACAGCATCGTCCGACAGCCCTCCCGCTCCCGCGAAAAGGTCTATCACAGTAGGATTGTCATGTTTTTTCTTATCTTCCTGGTTTACCGCCATTTACAACCAAATTGTAATTTGTCTATTTAGCGGCAAAGATACGCAATTTTTTGTGGAATAATGCACTCTCTACAAAAATGTTTTCACCAATTTATTGTTGGTTTAATACCTATTCCATCTTCACCAACCCAATACTTCCCCGCGCCCTACGAAGAAAGTGGCAACCCGAAGCAATGCACCCCAAAAACTTACCGGCCCGTGAGGTGAACTTTTCAATTCTTCAATTTCGCGATTGCCTCTATTAGTTCACAAGTGAAGTACTCCACATTCTGAGGACTGAGATTGTCGCCGAAACGATATGTCTTCCCTTTGCTGGTAACAATTTCTATGGAGGATTCGTCAACCGGATACATGTTCATCTCATCGAGAATCTCAAAAAACTCATCCAATTTGCTTTTCTTAGGAATCCCTATCTCTTTGATTTCCGAAAGAGGAATCCGCCTGCCTCTCCCAAAAGGCAACCCATTGGCATGTTTAATAACCAAGTCGTCCCCATCTATTCCAATCCGCTCTTCTCCGAAAAATTCATATCGGACTAAAAAAAAGAAAAGGGCAGACGCAGGGAGGGTGAGCAAAAGCCACAACCATTGGAGAGGATTACTGAAACCTTTGATTACCAAATAGATGCTGCCAGCCACCAACCCCAAAAAATACATTACGGATCCGAAGGCATCCTTCCCGCTTGGTTTGCAAACAATCAGTACTTTTTCCATCACTTCCCACTTTTCACGAACATTTTTCCAATCCGGTTCTTCCCGTTCAGCTCCGCCACCAGGATGATGCCGAAGGCGATGGCGACGGTGACCTTCAAAGCCGTGATGCCCGTGTGCAGGGCGGCGCCAAATTGCTCGGAGACAACATTGTAAGTAGTCCAGAAGATGCCAGCGCCCGGCACCAGCGGGAAGATGCCGCAGATCAGATAGACCGTGATCGGACATTTACGCACAATGGCCAACACCATCGCCGTGAAGGTGACCAATACGGTGGCGAAGAAGACCATATTGGCGACCGACAACCCCGTGTAGTTCATTAAAATCAGGTAGAGCAGCCACCCCAACATTCCGCATAATCCGCTGTCCAAGTAGTACTTGCGGGGTACGCCGAAGAGTACGGCGAAGGCTACGGTGCCCACATAGGCGGCTAACAGCTGCACGAACATCCCCGCCGTTTCGGGTGCGGCGGTCAACGACTCTAAGTGCTGCATCGTGCCGCTGACGGCCGCATCCAACATGAATGCCAAGGCCACCCCCATGGAGATGCAGAAGAAGGTGTGCAGCGCATCTAACAGCCGAGTGACCCCGGCGATGTAGTCCTCGTGCGCCAGGTCGCGGATACCGTTGCTGAGCACAAAGAAACTCTCATCGTCCACGCCATAGTGACCGGCGATGCGCCGCATAGTCTCGTCCACGCGCGAAATTTCCGCCCCGTTTTCCAACAGGATTGCCCCGGCCTCGTAAGCCAGCTCCATAATTTTGGTGTTGTCGTCCATTGTTTATTGGGTATTATCTCAGCGGTTCGTAAGGTGTTGGATTACCTCCTCCGCGCGCTCAAAATCTTGCCGATGTACATGTGATGGATGCCGGCGGGGAAGTTCTCGTAACGCTTGCGCGGGATCTCCTCAAAACCAGACGGGTCGAACGGGGCACGATAGATGACCTCACACTCATAAACCTCGCGGGCCTCCAAATAATAGGGTGCGCCATTCTCCGTATAGGCGATGTGCAAACCCAAGGCCTCACCCTTGTCTCCATCACGGCCGCTGTGCGTGCCCATGTAATTGAGCACTTCCTTCTGATCGTCATCAAACACCATGACAGTGAAATACTTATACTTCTCCATAAACTTGTAAGTGTATCGGGCCGGGGCCACATAAACGGTGATGGTGTTCACATTATACCCCCATACATTTCCCAATGCACCCCATCCTATGGTCATGGCATTATGATGCTCCTTATCACCACTGGCCAACAAAAGACCCGCACCCTTGAACCAATCAAACGGATTGAGATTCGTCGTCTTGGCATAGTCAAATTCCTCAAAATCAGATTCCTGAATCGAACGACCGCCTTTCCCATCTTGAGCATATAAATTCATTCCGGCAATAAAGACCACCAGAGACACCCAAAGTGTCATGCATAACTTTTTCATAATCTTCATTTTATTTTAACCCTGCAAAAATAGCATTTTCGCATTATTTCTAATAAAAATATGTATTTTTGTGCCGTTTTAAAGCATCTACGCCATGAATATGGACACTATCGACAAACAAGCGCGCATCGCCGTCCTAATCCCTTGCTACAACGAGGAATACGCTATCGCTCAAGTGGTGCGCGACTTCAAGGAGGCGCTACCGGAGGCCACCGTCTTTGTTTATGACAACAACTCCACCGACCGCACCGCGGAACTGGCCGCCGAAGCCGGGGCCGTCGTGCGCCGCGAACCCCTGCAAGGCAAGGGCAATGTGGTACGGCGCATGTTCCGCGAAATAGAGGCCGACTGCTACATCATGGTGGACGGCGACGGCACCTACAACCCCGCCGACGCACCCGCCCTCGCCCGCGCCGTGCTGGAAGAACAGGTCGATATGGCTATCGGCGACCGCCTCTCCACCACCTACTTCCAAGAGAACAAACGCCCCTTCCACAATATGGGCAACAAACTGGTGCGCAACCTCATCAACCGCTTCTGGAACAACGACATCCGCGACATCATGACCGGCTATAGGGCCTTCAGCCGCCCCTTCGTGAAACTCTTCCCCGTCATGACCCAAAACTTCGAAATCGAGACCGAAATGACCATCCATGCCCTTGACAAACGGTTCACCGTCAAGGCCATACCCTCCCAATATGCCGACCGCCAAGAGGGCGAGTCAAAACTGAACACCTACAAAGACGGCTTCAAAATCCTGAAAACCATCTTCTCACTTTTCAAAGAATACCGGCCGATGCTGTTTTTCGGCATACTCGCCATCGTCCTCCTGCTCATCGCCATCATCCTGTTCATCCCAATTCTGGTCGAATTCTTCAAAACCGGACTGGTGCCTCGCTTCCCCACCCTGTTCTGCGCCGGATTCCTGGCTATCACCGGCATCATGTCATTCTTCACCGGACTTATCCTGGATGTCATCATCAAGAAAGACCGTAAAAATTACGAACTGAAAGTCATTAATTTCAAACAGTCATGAAAAAACGCTGGTTCCGGTTTGTTGCGGTCTTCGTAGTGCTGATAGCCAGTTTTATGCTGTTCGCCACGCTTTCGTGCTGGATGCCCGACCGCGCCATCCAGAAACATGTCAGCCAAGCCGCCCTCACACTCCACAAAAACGGGATTTACCCAAACGCTATGATTGATAAGGTGGCGTGCCGGCAAGACAATTTCACGGACGCCATCATCCTTAACCAGATATTCTGCATAGACCGCAGCCACCCCTTGAAATCAGCCATGAGCGCCGTGAGAGGATGTACCGACAACCCCTTTGATGTCACGGGCGCCTTGCTCAAAACCACACGCTACGAGCCGGATATTCTCCCCATCACATACCCCCGATACTGGCACGGCAACACCTTCCTGTTCCGTTTCCTGCTCTCGTTCATGAGTTACTCCAACCTGCAATGGCTGATGTTCGCGGTGAGCACGCTGCTGCTGATTTTCTTTGTCATCTGCTACTATCCCCGCGCCGGCATCTGGAACACGCTTGCCTTTGTGCTCAGCTGGCTCCTCGTCTATGGGTTTGTGATGCAGTTTTCCATGCAGTTCTTCCCCGTACTCGCCCTGGCCCTCATCTGCTCCATCCTGATCATCCCCCATGATGACAATCCGGCATACATCGCCATGCTCTTCTTCGTGATCGGTTGCCTCACCTGCTATTTTGACCTGCTCACCACACCCCTGCTCACCTTCGGATGGCCGCTGGCGGTTTGGATATCCCTGCAAAGGTCATCCACTATAAATCTGAAAGACAGCTTGTTGCAAATCACGGGATGGGGTGCGCTTTGGGGCACCGGATACGGCCTCACCTTCGCCTCCAAATGGGCACTGGGCAGTTGGATTCTGAAAACCAATGTGCTTCAGGATGCCGCCGACCAAGTGGCGTACCGCATGACCTCCAGCGATTTCACCCGTTGGGACGCCGTCACCCAGAATTTCAGCATGCTGCCTCTGTCGATGCTGCTGACAGTTCTCATTTTGCTATGCATCCTCATGGTGCTGCGCTTCCGCGCGCAAGGGGGCACCAAAGCGCTGCTCCTGCTGATGACCGCCCTTCTGCCTTATGTCTGGTACTTGCTGGTCGCCAACCACAGTTACCTGCACGCATGGTTCACCTACCGCCTGCAAGCCGTCAGCATCGCCGCCCTGCTCATGGCCATCCTCAGCTTCTGCTCCGACAGGACAAGGCGTTTTTCAAGGCGCTAATACACAGCAATATATCATTTCCATCTCAATGGGCTGTTTAACTAAACAACCGTACCTAAACAGATAAAAAGCAGATAATAAATAAAGATATCTATCCATCACAACACTAAAAACAGCAGAATTATGAAAAGAACTATTTTTATCCTGTGCGCCGCCTTGCTGATGGCAGGATGCGGCAATTCTGAAAAGAAATTGCAGAAACGCGCTTTCGAACTATGTCAGTACATCCCAGACCATCAGCTGCTGGAAAAATCGAAAGCATACATGACGGACGATTTTTACGCCGTGCTCGACACCATGTTCCATCATCTTCCCGAGCACGAAGCCATGGACCACGAGTGGCTTTACTATTTCGTAACTGGGAATGGCGGCACTATCGCTGATTATGAGGTTTCGAATGTGGAACTCATCGACCCGACCCATGCGGTGGCCACCATCAAAGTTCGACAGAAATGGGAGGACGGCTCTTTTGATAAGAATAGCGACATCGAAGAGCATCAACTCTATATGGAAAAGGTAAATGGTCAATGGCTCATGTCTGATTTTGACGGGCATAAAGCCGACTGCATCTACCATATTGCCATCAACAAACAGGAGCAAGTGGTGCGCCAGGCCATCAGCGAATATCTGGTCAAGGAAATCGGCGAGCATTACCAGAAAGGCGAGTTGTGCGTGCCCACACTGATGATGGTACACGAAACCGACTCCTGCGTATGGGGCGATTTCTGGGTGATGTGGTACAATCGCTCCGGCGACACGCTCAAGACGGTTTCCGGTGGCAACCACTCAGGAGTGATGACCTTAAGCAAAAAGGACGGCAAAGTAACTGTAACCGGTTTCGAGCAGACCGTTGACGGTGCCGGCAACGATGCAAGCGCCAAACGCATCTTCGGGGAGCATTACGACATCTATCAGAACATGCACTCCAACGATAATGTCCGCGAGGCCGTCCGCCAGGAACAGCTGCGCGAATACCTCAAACGCCACAATCTCGACATCCATTATTACCAGGACTACGGCTGGCCTGTGGTAAAATTATAGCCATCCTGAAATCACCGGCATCCGCCACCTGGGCCATCATCCAACGAAACAATCTCTAATTGAAAACACAAGCAACATGAAGAAAACTTTGTTTTTACTGCTATTCACCGCCTCTTTGGCGCTCTATGCGCAGGACATAAACCATTACAAACAGATTGTCGAGGAGTTGAGTTCCTCCAAATACCAGGGGCGCGGGTATGCGTTCGGAGGAGCCAACAAGGCAGGCAATTACCTTTGGGGCGAATTTGCGAAGGCGGGCGTGGACGAGCTTTGGCGACAGAATTTCACAATCGACATCAACACATTCCCAGGCAAGATGGAAATGTCGGTTGATGGCAAAAAACTAACAGCGGGCGTTGATTTCTCCATGCGCGAGTACTCGCCCGGCGTGCGCGGCACTTACAATCTCTACTATGTGGACACGGCCAACTACAACGCCGAAAAGATGTTCGAAGATTTGGCCAAACCCGAATACAAAGACTGTTTTGTAGTCTGCGATTTCTGGTTTTCATACAAGCACCACAAAGATTTCCAGAAAATTTGGGGCAAGGAGGGATGCACAAACGCGGGAATGATACAGACATGGGAACCGCTGCTGAAATTCTACAAGGCATACGGAGAGAAAATCATGGGCAAACCTGTCATCTGGGCCACCTCCGACTTCCCGAAGGATGCCAAAAGTATCACCGTCAACATTGAGAACAAGTTCCTGAAGGATTACGAGCTTTTCAATGTCATCGCCAAGGTGGAGGGCAAACGGCACGACAGTTGCTATGTCTTTACGGCGCATTACGACCATCTGGGCAACCTTGGCAAGAAGGTCTATTACGCCGGTGCCAACGACAACGCTTCGGGCACGGCGGCCATCGTGACATTTGCCAAATATTACGCCCAGAACCGCCCCGAGTACGACATGTACTTCATCGCTTTCTCCGGAGAAGATGCCAACCTGCGCGGTTCGGAATACTATGTGGAGCATAATCCTGTCGTACCGCTAACGCAAATCAAGTATTTGTTCAACATTGACATGATCGGAGACAACAACCCAGTACAGTACTGCGAGGTAAGCGACGAGGGCATGAGCGGTTTTGCCCTATTCGAGCAAATCAACAACGAAAAACACTACTTCAAGTCCTTGAACAGAGGCGAGTTGGCCGGCAACAGCGACCACTACCCTTTCGCCCAACGGCATGTGCCTTGCATCTTTTTCGAGAATGAGGAAGGTGATGCGTTCAAGTATTACCATACCGTCTTTGACACATACGAAAATGCCATATTCGACAGTTACGAGCCGATTTTCAAAATCATAAGAGATTTTGTGGAAAAACAATCTTCCCCACAAGTGGAAGGCCACTACACCTACAAACATGCCTTTGAGTATGATTTGGATGGTAATCACTTTGATGTGCATGAGACAGGCACGATGGACTTTTACCCCGACGGCACCGCCCTTGATTCCGCCCAGCAGGTGTATGAGGTCACGCTCTCAGATGGCAACAAGATAACCTATGTGTTTAACTATGTCAGTCCCAGTCGCTGGAAACTTGAAGGGGAGGATTTCTTCTTCTCGGGCATAAAAGAAAATTTCCGTATGGAGGTAATGGAAGGTGGCGATAAAGAGCCCGCCCTGGCACAAAAGATCATGGATGTCATAGGCGGCAGCATCGACTACAAATACAAATTTCACTTGGACGCACTGACAGCTGACAAGTTGCAATGGAGTTTCATTTACCGCGATGGCCATTCCGACACCTGGGAGTTCTATCGGGCCCCGTTGCGTTAGTGTTGTTTAAATTCGTTGGCAACGACTTTTTATAGAAGACTATCTCGCCCTTATGATTTATCTTGTTTTAGCCATAATATTTTCTTCCGGTGTCTTTGTCACCATGCGTTTTTTCAAACGCTTCGAATTGGACAATCACCAGGCCCTGATGTGGAACTATGTCTTCGCCACCGTCACCGGATTCCTGATATGTGGCAAATACGACACCATTCCCCAATTGGTCCATGAACCATGGTTTGGTCTGGCTTTGTTGACCGGTTTCTGGTTCATCTTCACCTATCTGCTGATGACGGCCTCAGCCCAATCATCGGGCGTCACCATCACTTCACTCTCCAGCAAGTTGTCAGTGGTACTTCCCACCTTGGCCGGCGTGCTCATCTTTCATGAGCATCTGAACATGAAAGTCGCAACGGGCATCTTTTTGGCCTTAATCGCATTGGTTTTAGTATTGGGAGGAAACAGCAAAACAACCGATAACACACAGAGAACCAAGCTATTACTACCCTTATTGATTTTCTTTGGCACCGGTATTGGTGACATTCTGATGAAACTCAACCAGCAACACAACACCGGCAACAACATGGGATTCATGATCGCATTTATCTACATGATAGCCATGCTGTTCGGCATTATCCTGGTGGCATCTGACCTCATCCGTGGAAAAACCAAATGGCAAAATAAGAATTTAGTTGGGGGTATCGCGCTGGGCGTCATCAACTTTTTCTCCACATACTGCGTATTTCACGCTATGCGCTTTTTTGACAATGTGGTTTTATTCCCCGTTTACAACATTGGTGTTGTCTGTCTTACCGCCCTCATCGGTTGGCTTCTTTTCAAAGAAAAACTGACCTGGAAAAATTATCTCGGTCTTGCCATTTCCATCATTGCCGTGGTTCTGATTACGGTAAAGCTCTAACACCTGCACAATCCACAAGGAATTATAAACAAGAATCCCGTATGTTGCGTTGAACCCAACAAAACAGTATCTGTTAAAGCAAAAAAGAGAAAAGAAATAAATAATGGAACAGAAATTATGCCAGAGCTGCGGAATGCCGCTCACCCCAGAAATTCTCGGCACCAACGCCGATGGCACCCAAAACGAAGAATACTGCATCTACTGCTACAAGGACGGCGCCTTCACCGACGACTTGACAATGGAAGAGATGGTGGAGTCCTGCGCCCAGTTCGTGGATGAGTACAACAAGAGCACTGGCCAAAACCTCACCCAAGAGGAACTGAAGTCGATGCTGCGCCAGTATTATCCCACCCTCAATCGTTGGCAACTGCCCGCCGACCAGCTCCCACCCGCCACCTCGCCCATCAAACACCAACTAATCGATGAAGTCAATGCACTGGGCATCAAGGATATGCCGCACATCGACAATCTCTTCGTGTTGCAGGGTTCGTTCGTCAACATGGAGTACACCATCAACGGAAACAAGGTGAAACTCCTCGACGATAATGCCACCTATTGGGGCAATCAGGTCGAAAAAGGAGACGGTCGTTGTTTCGGGATTGCCTGCGATGAGCACCACATCCTTGTGAGCGAGTACGGCAAGGATGGCGCGGATGCCGAAATAGTAATACTAAAAAGACGATAAAGAATTGTTGTAATTGCAATGAAACACGAAATCAACCCCAAAGAAACCCCGCGCGCCTTCGCCTTCGAGATGTGGATGACCGCGCCCATGCCGATGGTGACGCTGGTGAAGACGATGAATGTGAGCAACCTGCTGAGAGCCAGCCGGAAGAGCGGCATCAAGTTCAACACGCTGATGTGCTGGTGCATCGGGAAGACCGCCACCGAGACGGAGGAACTGCACCTGCTGCCCGAGGACGGCAAGCTTTTCCGCTACGACAAAATCGCCGTCAATGTGGTGGTGCGCAACCGCAAGGGCGGCATCAACTCCTGTGACATCCCCTTCTCCGACGACCAGCAGCAGTTCAACCGCGACTACATCGCGCTGACCACCAAGGTGGCGGAGGAGTGCGAGAGCAGCTTCCTTGACGGCTATATGATTGTCGGCACCTCCGCAATGATCCAGACCGAGCTCGACTGCATCGTCAACCAATACACCGACAAGTTCCTCAACCCGATGGTGATGTGGGGCAAATACCGCAAAGAGTGGTTCAAGACCAAGCTGCCCGTCTCGTTTCAGTTCCACCATGTGCAGATGGACGGCGGCGACGCGGCACGATTCCTCGAGGCACTGCAGAAAACCATAGAAACACTATGAAACCGCTATGTGAGCCCCACCGTCATCCTTCTGCTGACTATTCCGCCCTGTTTGGCGTTCATCCTCTTTGCCATCGACCGGAATAACCTCCCGGCCATCCTCTTCGCCACGGCCTTTGCTGTGTGTCATCTGATTTTCGCAGTCGTGAATTGTATGACTTGAAAGCAGATTTTAACCCTGCTATTTGCTCATTTCTATTTTATGGCGGATATTTTCTGCCAAAAAGTCAGCTACCTTTTCAATCTGCATGCCGGTAACATTGAAGGTGAAGTCATAATTACGGGCATCATAGCGAGAGGTGTTGGCTACATTTTTCACGAAAGTGTCGCGAGCTTCGTCCACTTTGTCAAGAATCTTGGCGGCTTCGTCAAGGGACAGATTTTGCTTTTGGGCAATACGGGCAATGCGGGCGTCCCGTTTGGCTCTGATAAGCAAATGCAACGCATTGGGATGGTCTCGGAAAATGTGGAAACCGGCGCGGCCTACAATGATGCAATCCTCCTCTTCGGCCAGTTCGCGCAATACACGCGCCTCCGCATAGAAGATGCTCAGCGGAGTGACCTCAGTCTGTTGGTTGGGAGTATGAGCGGCTGCACCGAACTGTTTGTAGAAACGACAGAAGTCGCTCCACCAATTGGTCTTCTGGGCCTTCACCCGCTCTATGTTCTCAACCGTCATGTCGAATTGCTTCGCAATGCAGTCCAACATGGATCGGTCGTACACTTTCATACCGAGTTTTTCTCCCATTAGTCGAGCGATTTCCCCGCCTCCCGAACCGAATTCGCGGTTGATGGTGATGATATTTCTTTGCATAATATTATTTTACAAGTTATTGATTCAACTGGAAATATAAACTGGAGGCAAAAATACAACTATTATTTGAAATGTGAAAAACATTCTTATTGACCAAACAATTTTTTTACGGCAAGCAACAATGTCAATATATTGATAATGGAAAAAGAATATTTTTGCACCCAAAATATCCTGCTATGACAGATTATAACAACCTTACCGGCCTCCGACACAGCGAGCAACTTGTGGTGGAGCACAAAGACACCGCCGCGGTCTATGGCTCCGGCGCACTAGAGGTGTTCGCCACCCCCGCGATGATCGCCCTGATGGAGAAAACCTGCCTGATGGCCGTGTGCGACAAAATCGGCGAGGGCAACACCACCGTCGGTATTGCCGTCAATATCAAGCACTTGAAAGCCAGCCCTGTGGGCGCGACCATCCGCTGCGAGGCCGAACTCACCGAGGTGGACCGCCGCCGTCTGGTCTTCTCCGTGAAATGCTTCGAAGGCGAAACGCTGGTCGGCGAAGGGATCCACGAACGGTTTGTGGTGGAGAGCCAGAAATTCATGTCCAAATGGTAAACAAAAACACCTCTAATATTATGGAAAATGTCAAGATTTACCATTCTTTGGGGAGAGACCCCGTTATTGCCGCCATTCTTTTTGTTATTGCCGGACTCTGCGAATTAATAGCCTTTGGGTTATGGTTCCTGAATTGGGATGGAAGTATCCGATGGACACCCTTGACAATCGGTCTTTTCTGCTTGGGACTCGGACTCTCCTATGTGATTCCGTGGTGGAAAGAAAAAAAACAAAAAATACCGTTTTTGGAAGTAACAGACGACAAGGTGGTGATGAATAGCTTAAAAAGTTGGGAAATCCCTTTTTCAGAGGTGGAGGAGTTCTTCTTTACAGATATCACCAAACAGCTGATAGGAATCCGCTATAAAGAGGAGGTTAATGCGCAAAAGTTGGAAAATGCCCATAGCGCTGGGAAAGTTGTCCGCAAAATGAACAAGATGCTCATTGGCGCCCAAGAGGGCATCCCCACCTTCCGCTTGTCGATGAAGCCCCAAGACCTTATCAACTTGCTGAATCAACGGTTGGAAGCCTACCGCAGCACGCACGCCTAAATGTTCCGTCTTTCGTAATGACAAAATAGTACTTATAACAAAATATACTATTAACTCCTATGGACTTTCATATTTACGGCGAACAAAACAAACCTACCCTCCTCCTGCTCCCCGGCTTAGGAGTCTCGCACGAGATTTTCCTTCCGTTAATGGAATTGCTGAAGGAGGATTTCCGCATTGTAACGGCGGATATTGACGGATTCCTGCTCGGCAAGCCCTCCTGTTTCACATCCGTTGATGACCAAGCGGCACAGGCTATCCACTATGTGCAGGAAAACCTCGGCGGACGGTTGGATGTCGCCTACGGGCTCTCGTTGGGTGGGAAAATTCTCTCGCGGATGTTGGAGCGCGACGAAATTGTCATCGACCACGCCATTATGGATGCCGCGCCGCTGTTGCCACTGCCCAAATGGACGGTGGGACCGCTTCGCTACTACCAGGCTTTAAATGTCTGGACCTGCTACCACTGGACCGGCTTCTGGCGGTGGCTGTTCCACTCGCACCACTTCGATGTGCTGCTGGACGAGGTGAAGAAAGTTTTCCCGTCGGACAAAACACGCGCTGTTTTAGAAGGCTATAAATCGGTATATACCAACAAGTTGGAGTCTATTCACGGAGCCGACATCCACTACTGGCACGGCACCAAGGAGGCCTTTGTCGCGAAGCCGCAGGTCAAACACTTGCTGTCGCTCTGTCCGAGTGCGCACGTGGAGGTTTTTGAAAAGATGAACCACGGCCAGCTGCTGGTGGACCACCCGGATGAGGTTGCGCGGAGGATACGGGCGATGATTCTGTAAACAATAAGAAATAACGGTATAATGGACAAATTGAAAGAAACATTCGGTTATGCACTTGGCTTTGTGCTGTTTGTGGTACTGATTCCCGTAATCATGTGGCTCTGCTCCAAGATGCCAGCCCTTAAGATGCCGCAGCCTTTCTTGCTGGGAATCGCCATTTTCTGTATCATCGATGGTCTGTTCTTGAGCATCTGGGCCATCGTCTATATGCGCCGCGTGGGCGACGGCAATCCGATGGACGCCTTCGGCCACGAGGTCGCCCCGCGCACCAAGCACCTGATGACCGATGGTCCCTACCGTCTCAGTCGCAACCCGATGCTGACGGGCATTTTTGTCTATCTGATAGGTTTTTGCATATGTTTGTGGACTTGGCAATCGTTAGTGGTATTCTTAGTGTTTGTGGCCATTATGCTCGTGCAAGTCCGAACAGAAGAAGAACGTCTCCGCCGTGACTTCGGTGAAGAGTACGAGGAGTATTGCAAGAAGGTGGGACGGTTTTTGCCGTTTAGGGTGAAATGATTACATTAAAGCATCTCCTTTTTTGATGATTTTTTGTTGAAATCCTGTGATCAGACTGCAAAGAAAATTGTATCTTCGCGGTCTGATTAGTTATTCTTTGTTAGAAATAGGTACTGACGTATTATTTACCATGGTAGAACACGCATTAATCCTCCCTACGGATGAATAACTTAGCACCTACGAAGTGTTTGAAGGAACAAACTGTATAAATCAGCAAAAGACAATGATATGGAAATACAAATAAAAGATAATAAAATATTTGCACCTCTAAAAGACAAATGGCTTGTTTTAAAACCTGAGGAAGAGGTACGTCAAAAATACATTTGTAGACTAGTTGACAATTATGGTTATTCTGTCGATCAAATGGATCAAGAGTTACAAGTATCCAATTCCCAAAGAGGACAAGGAGCTGCACGTGCTGACATTGTTATTTGGAAAAATGTAGAAGACAAAGAAAACAGCAAAAGTCCAATTATTGTTGTGGAATGCAAAGCCGAAGCGATTACAATCCATGAGGCGGATTATTTTCAAGGATACAATTATGCATCATGGGCTGGTGCCGATTTTTTTGTTACAACTAATCTGAAAGAAACTCGAATATTCAAGGTGATAAAAGGTGAGTTACCTAAAAGACTTGAAGAAATCGTTGATATTCCCGATGCCACAAAAGCAAACAATCAAAAAGAAATTGATAAATTATTAAAGCAAACAAAAGCGTTTTCTCGTGATGAATTTTCTCGACTTCTTTTCAAATGTCACAATATCATCCGAAACAACGACAAACTATCTCCCGAAGCCGCTTTTGATGAAATAAGCAAAATCCTGTTTATCAAGATTCGTTACGAACGTGAAAATAACGAAGGGCAAATCTTTTCAAAAGACCGTTTTGTCGAAAATCGTAAAGCATACGAAAAACTGAACAAAGAGATGGGAGTGAAAGATTACATTCCTTTCTATCAAAATTTATTTGAGAAAACAAAGCAACAATTTGCCAACGATCATCTTTTTGACGATAATGCCAAAATTGAGATTCGGGAAAACAGTTTTGAACAGATCGTCAAAGAATTAGAGATATACAATCTTTCAACAACATCGGATGATGTGAAAGGTATTGCTTTTGAACAATTCTTGGGAAAAACATTCCGTGGCGAACTCGGACAATTCTTCACACCTCGAACAATTGTTGATTTCATGGTTTCGATTCTTGATCCACAAGAAGGTGAATATATTTGTGATCCCTGTTGTGGCAGTGGTGGTTTCTTAATCAAAGCTTTTGAATATGTTCGTGAGCATATCGAGAAGGACATTGAGAGCCAAAAAGAAGCCATCAAACAACAGTATTACGAAGAAGGCTTCGACAACTTTTCAGAAAAGAAGAAACAGCAAATTGAAACAAAAGTCTCAGATGCTTTTGCCCATCTAAATGAGGAGCTAAACATCAATAATGAAAAAGGTCGTCTTCGTTCTTTATCATTCGATTGCATTTACGGAACAGATGCCAATCCGCGAATGGCTCGTACGGCAAAAATGAATATGATTATGCACGGAGACGGTCATGGTGGCGTACATCATCATGACGGACTTTTGAATGTAAATGGCATTTTTGAAAATCGATTTGATATAATTCTGACAAATCCTCCATTTGGTTCAAGAGTGGAAAAAGACTTGAAAATAACTGATGCAGATAAATTTACTGACCAAGATAAAATTGATGAGTATATCAAACGATATGGGGACGCATATAAAGAAGCATTGAAACAGGTTAATGACAATGTAGGTAAATCGTTATTGAGTCTTTATAAAATAGACAACGGATTAACCGAAGTGTTGTTTATTGAGCGTTGCCTTAATTTGTTGAAACCGGGAGGCAGAATGGGAATAGTCTTGCCAGAAGGAGTTTTAAACAACTCGAATCTTCAAAAAGTGCGCGAATTTGTAGAAAGCAAGGCAAAAATTTTGCTCATAGTTTCTATTCCTCAAGATGTTTTTATTGCTTCGGGTGCAACTGTTAAGCCAAGTCTTTTGTTTTTTAGAAAATTCACTTCAGAAGAAGAAGAACAATATATTAATATAAAGCACGACGCAGAGCTCGTTGTTGATACAAAATATGCAGAAGAATTATCTTCTATTCAGGCGAAGCTCGCAAAACGAGGCAAAGATGCTGTTTCAAAAGAAGAGAAGAAAGAATTATCAGCAAGAATGAAAAAGATTATTGCCCAAAGAGCTATTGAAATCAATGCGATAATAAAAGATAAGTTTAATTATGTGATTCCAATTGTTGAAGTTCAGAAAGCAGGAATTAGTACAACAGGGGCAGCTATTGAAAACGAACTCATTCCACTCGCTAAAGAATTTACCCCATATCGAAAGGAGATTGGGTTATGGGATGTGCCCGTTAAATACACAAAGTATGATTTAGGTGATGATGGAAACATATACAGAATCCGAATAGCAGAAAACTTTGTGTCAGAACCAGAAGTGTTTTATGGATTCAAGAAATAATCAACCATGCTAGACAAAGTTTACACATATTTGAAGTTTGTTCTTTTTAAGGATTTAGAGAATTGGGGTGTCAGTCATCTCTTGGGCAAAAACATGGGATATACTGACAGGTATTCAATTGTTTCTATTGGAGACATTATTGATAAATGCCACTGTCCAATAGAAATAAAGGATGACATTCAATATAAGCAGATTACTCTTAAGACCAACGGTGGTGGGGCAGTTTTGCGTGGGATAAAATGGGGAAAAGATATCAAGACTAAGAAACAATATATTGCTTCTGATGGACAATTTATAATGTCGAAGATAGATGCTCGAAACGGTGCATTTGGAATCATCACAAAAGATTTAGACGGAGCTGCTGTTACTTCCGACTTTCCTCTATTCAACGTTGACACAACCAAAATTCTGCCTGAGTACCTCGCTTTAGTTGCATCCACTAAAGAATTTGCACAATTCGCTCAAAGTTGTAGCCGAGGAACAACTAATCGCCAAAGAATAGACATGAATCTATTTCTATCACAACAGATTCCCCTTCCTTCATTATCGGAGCAAAAAGCCATCGTCAGTGCATATGAAAATAAAATTCAAGAAGCTGCAACATTGGAAAATCGTGCAATTCAGGTTGAGCACAATATTGATAATTACTTGCTGTCAGAATTAGGAATAACGCATAATGGGTACACAATGTCGGAGCCACCAACATCCATCGCAAGCGAACCGCGAGTTGAATATAATGCCAGCCTAAAACAAAGCGCAGATATACCAGCATCATACAACTGGACAGAGGAGATAAAAAAGGAATATAAATATTTGAAATTTGTGAGGTTCAAGGATGTGGAAAGATGGGATGTTGCTTACTTTACTTATAAGAATAGTATTGTGGGTAAATATGAGAGTATCTCAATGAATAAATGTATAAATAGTTTTATGCAAGACCTTCAAGGAAATTCATTGCGGTTCGAAACATTTAAACACCCAGACAACTCTTTTCAATATATCGGAATGGAAAATATCGAAAAAGAAACAGGTATGCTTACTGAAGAAAAAATAGTAAAGGGTTCAGACATCAAAAGCCAAACAGTTCGTGTGCCTAAAGAATTCTTTTTGTATGGAAAACTACGACCATATCTGAACAAGTATTGGTACAATGAATCTGACAAAGAAAATATAGTGTGTTCTTCGGAGTTTTTTGTATTTTCCATTAAACCGTCAATCAACCCTTATTTTTTCAAGTATTATTTGGCGTCAAGTGCTGTGCAACAACAAATAACAAATGCATATCGAGGAGCAAGAATGCCAAGGATAAACGAAGAAACCTTCAAATCTGTATCAGTCGCATTGCCTCCTGCCGAAGTTCAAAACGCAATAGTTGAGCACATCAACAAGCAAATGTATCAAATTAAAGATTTGAAGAAACAAGCTGATGATTTAAGAAAAGAGGCTTGGGTAGAGTTTAAAAAGGAGATATTTGAATAAACCAATAAAAACAGCTGAATATGTCAAAGGTGAATGTTTTTGTGAGTTCTACTTGTTATGACTTGTCACAAGTCAGAAACGACATTAAACAATGTATTATTGATTTAGGACATAATCCCATACTTTCTGAATTAAACGATTTTCCAGTTAACCCTAATTTGAATAACTCTGAGAATTGCATTAATGCGGTTAAGAGTGAAGCTGATATATTTGTGCTAATAATTGGTGATAAATATGGTTCTATATTAGATTCTGGAAAATCGATAACAAACACGGAGTTTTTAACTGCCGTTGAAAAAGGGATTCCCATTTATACATTTACAAAAAAAGAAATGTTGTCAATACTTCCTGTATGGGAAAAAAATCCAAACATGAATCTCTCTGGCATTGTTGACAATGAAAAAATCTTCGAATTCCTTTCTGATATCCGAAAGAAACGCGGTATATGGAACTTTGGTTTTGAAAAAGCTCAAGACATTACAGATATTCTAAAGAGTCAGTTTTCCATTCTGTTTAAAGAATCATTGAAAACGAGAAATAGATTTCAATCTTTAGGTGAAAATGATATATTCTCAAAGGTGTCAAGCAAGGCATTGGATCTTATCATGAAAAAAGAGCCCTACTATGAGATAAGGTTTTTTATGCAAGTGTTTCTTGATGAAATCAACAAATTACATGATTTGAGAAATGACTTTGATTATTCGGTGAAAGTAAAGTCCACAAATCATATTAAAGACTTTAATCAATTGTTAGATTGGATGCAGTTTAAAGTTGGTCAAGTGCAAAACTATATAGATTCTATGAATAGGTTAATAGAACCTTTTAATCTATTCTATGGCAAGCCTGGGACAAACTCTGACTTAAACGGATTGCTTTATGTTGCTCGTTCTTATTCAAAATTGTACTCTAGTTTCCTGATGTGGGGAATTGAAATAAAAAGCACAATTGTTCCGGATGATTTTAAGAAGTTCTTGTCAGCATTCTCAAAACTACCTTCTATACTAATCGGTCAAATTGAAGAATATCCGAAAAAATCGTTGGAAATTATTAATCAAATGATTGATAAAGAAAAAAATGGTGAGAATTTAGAAGGAAAAACTGTTTCATTAACATTAACCTTGACAATTGACAATGATATTAACAAAGAGTTTGAAGATGAATTAGTTGTTTTGAAAAAGAAATACTTGAATTAATTTGAATTGCAAAAGGAATCTTGAAACGGAATTCAATTAAATATGCGCTTAATCTCACTATACATAGATGATTATAAGAATATCAAAAAACAAACTTTTGATTTCTCTGCTAATACAGGATATATAGCCCTGATTGGTTTGAATGGTTCTGGCAAAAGCAATTTGTTAGAGGCAATTAGTCTAATCTTTCAAGGCTTGTTTGACAAGAAAGAGATCCCGTTTGATTATGAAATTAAATATGAGATGGACGGTCATCTCTATGAACGAAAAAAACGATCTGCAAAAAAAGATTCTTTCAGAGTTAAAGATGTGGAAATGCAATATCCTTCTTCTGTGGTTGCGTGTTATAGTGGGGAAGATTTGAGGTTGTGGCATATGGCTTATGAGGACTATTATATGCATTATTTTAAAAGCGCTATAGATGGCAAACTCCTTACCCCTAAGCTGATTTATATAAATAGATATTGTTGGGAGATCGCATTAATTGCCTTGATGTGTTCCGATAATTTAGATATTAAAAGTTTCTTAAAAAGTAATTTTGATATTACAGATTTAGATGATATAGAAATATCTTTCAAATTTGCAGAAAATGATGATAATTTTAAGAAACACAATGCGTTAAAGTGGATTAAACGTATTAAAGAGAAATGCCTTGATTCTGAAGGGAAAGCCACCTTAAAATCCTTTTTTTCATATGATTTTCCATTAATTCCAAACCAAACAAAAGAGAGTACAATTTTTCATTATTTGTATTTGTTATCTCAGCCTAAAAAAAATCCTGAAAAAGGGAACAATGTCGACAAATATATAACTAAAATACGTATTGCTAATAAAGGTATCCCATCATTTAGCTTTAGTGAGGGACATAAAAAGTTGATTCTTATTGAATGTATCACAAAGGTGTTAGGGAACAAAGAGTCCATAATATTATTCGATGAACCAGATGCACATGTTCACATAGCTTTAAAAAAAGAAATATTAACTTGTATAAACGATTTTGGGGGGCAAACACTGCTTACGACGCATTCCCCCATGTTTGTCAATCAAATGTCAGATAATAACATATATCCAATAATAGATGGAAAAGTTTTGCCTCATGAGAAACGTGCATTGATTCAAAAGATAACAAACAATGAGATTAATTATATAGATGGTGCCTGTATTGTATCTTCCAAATATATGTTGGTAACCGAGGGGCCAGATGATATATACCATATAAAATCTGCTATTTCCGCATTTTCAACTAAGGATAATAAATTTAAAGAATTAGATAAGATATCATTTGTATATATGGGGGGTGCTAAGGGGGTCGATAATTACTATGACGAAATTCTTAAGTCATTGTATGATACTATGACTAAAATAGTTTTTGCATTTGATTATGATGAAGAGGGAAGAGAAGGGGCAAAAATGGTTCAAAGATTAATTGATAGTGGGAAAACTAAATTACAATATGTTTTTTATCACAAGACGTATCCTGTTCCCGAACCAAATGTAGACTTTTACTTGGAGGATTTTTTTGAAAGAACAGCATATATTGATGTCCAGTTGCCAATTATTAATGGTGTGCCTTCTTTCGCAGAATTGAAAAAAGCATCGACATGGGCGAATAGCATAAAGAAGAGAATACAAAAGCATAAAAGCGACAAGTCTTTGTCTCCGAAAGATTATAATGGATTCCAGGCATTTCTTGAACAATTGATATTATCTTTCGCGCTATAATGGGCAAAATAGTAATAATATATTTGATAGTTGTAGAAATCATTTTTCACTATTGTATTCTGTATTAAAATGGCGAAAAAATCGCAAATAATATTAATCCCATTGGATGAAATAACAGATGGACATGTTTTTCAACGCATTGTTGCTGAATATTTCCGCTGTCTAAAAAAAGAATCTAATGGCTATTCTATATCCGACATTCATGTTGAAGATAGTGGTATTGGCCCTGATGATTGTTGTGATATTTTGGTTGAATTCTTTTTTGAAGATGTTATAGATAGTCACTCAAACAGATGGGTTGTCGAATGTAAATGCCATAAAAAAAATATTGGAGAACGAGACATAGATGGGCATAACATTGACATGATTTTAAAACAGCATAATGCAACAGGATATTTACTTGTGTGTAAGCAAGATGCTTCATCTTCTTTAAAACGAAGATTTAGTAGTTTAAACAACAATGGGACGAATCGTTATGTGATTTGGAATGGTCATCAGTTTTGGCATAAATGTATAGAATTCAAATCTTTACTAAAAGCATTTTTCCCATCTTATTACAACAAATACTTTATCCATAATAATGATGAGCAAAGATTCAATCAGATCACGAAAGAATTCGAAGAAAGGGGGAGTAAGCAATGAAAAGAGCATTTGTTTCATATTCTATAGAAGATCGCAATTTGCATCTGATTACCTTATTGTTAGAACACTTGCGAAAGAACAATTATGAGGTGTCCGTTTCAACACTATGGGGTGATTCAGACTTGAGAATTGCTAATGCTGATATTTTTATTGGGATTATAACCAACAAAGGCGATAGTATCAAATATGTAGTAGAAGAATGGAAAACAGCACAGAGAGACAATGTCCCTTACGTTCTTGTGGTTGAAAACGGTGTTACGGTTGAAGACCCAGAAAGTTTATCTTTTATTTGGTTTGACCGTTCTAATCCACAGGAAGCAATAGATAGATTGTTCAACATACAACAAAGTAGCTCAAATGTTTCCTCAACAAAAAAGGACAACGATGATTCAACCTCGGATGTTCTAATTGGAGTTGCAATAATCGCCGGCATTGCTGCATTAATCAGTTTGTTAAGTAAAAACGAATAATAGAACAACCTCATGATTATGAATACAACGAAACCCGCCTCTCAAGAAATAACCAGCTATCAAACCGATGACGACGCGGTAAAAGTTGATGTACAGATGGACGCAAAAACGGTTTAGCTGATAATTGATATAATGTCGAAATCAGATACCATTCAATTATTAACAAACCTAAAGATCCCCTGTGAATGATTCATCCCAACCAAAGAAAAGTGTATCTTTGCAGTTTAAAATATTCAAAACTGAATGACGAGAAGCAGACTATCCAAACTATCAAGAAAGTGGCTGAGTGCCTCGACAATAAAACGAAACATAATTCTATTTTTTGAATAAAGACAAACCGATATATTATGAATTATTTCATCAAAAACATCCATGTCAACAAATTGTTCCATCTGGAGAACTTTGACATCCCGATTTCCGATGCAACGTATCCGCATCTTATCATTACCGGCAAGAACGGAAGTGGTAAAACGGTGCTGCTCAACGCCATTGCCAATCTTTTGGAACAATTGCCAAATGATAAGGATGTTGAAGTCATGCTTAGAGGCATCTATTCGTTGCAACAACGGGAGTATGAAATCGACAATGTCAATAAATATGGTTATGCAGGTAACAATATCAAATGTGACATCATCAGTCTAGCATATATTGCACAACAATACAGGAAAGGGGATTTCATCATGGCTCTTTATCAGGCTGACCGTCACGTCAAAATGATAGAACCGGATTCACCTCAAAAGCCACTGGTGGGAGATGTCAGTAACGTACGCGAAACAGTTTCTGACCAATTTATCAAGTTTCTTGTGGACCTGAAGTTTCAGGAGTTACTGGCCATTAGCGATCAGAATAAAGAACGTGAACAATCCATAAAGTCTTGGTTCAAAGGTTTTGAATCAGTGCTTAAAGGTATCTTTTTGAATGATGATTTGAGGCTGGATTTTGATCAGGAGAACAAGTATTCATTCAAAATAGTGCTTGGCGGACAAAAATTCGGTTTTAATGAAATGTCCGATGGTTTCAAAGCTGCAATCCATATCGTTTCCGACCTGATCTTGAAAATGCAACATGGAAGTAAGCTTTCTGACGCCTATCAAAAGGAAGGCATTGTCTTGATTGACGAAATTGAAACCCATTTGCATCTTGAACTGCAACGGATTATCATGCCGTTCTTGACAAAGACATTTCCCAATATCCAATTTATTGTCACCACCCATTCCCCGTTTGTTTTGAATTCAATGCCCGATGCTGTGGCGTTTGATTTGGAACATAGGAAAGTGTTGGATGATTTGACTGAATACTCATACGAATCGCTGGCAGAAGGGTATTTCGGTGTCAGAACACCCTCGAGTTATGCCGAAATGCAGTTGGGGACACTAAAAAGTTTGCTCGAAAAAGAGATGTTGACGGATGCCGACAAGGTGGCAATCAGACAATTGAAATCCGAATTTGAAAAAATTTCCGAAACAGCCTCCCCTTTGATTGTCGGCGGCTTTCGTCAGTTAATGATCCAAAACTCAGATAAACTCAAGAACCTGTAAGATAATGATTAGAGTAAAGAAAAGTCATAACGCGCCATCGTCTTTAAATACAACTTCAAGATACGATGGAGAAGATGTTAAACAACAACTGCTCGCAGATCAAAATGACAAATGCTACTTGTGTGAAAGAAAACGTGACACGGATTTCGAGATAGAGCATCATAAAAGCACACACAATTTTCCAAATTTAGAGCAGGATTGGAACAATCTTTATATGGGGTGCGGCTATTGCAATAGAAAGAAGTCGGATTCTTTCGACAACACTCTTGTGCCAAAAGATTGCAACATAGAGGATGAAATCGAGCATTTTATTGATTTTGCAAATAAAAAAGCAGTCTTTTTGTCAATAATCAACGATGAACAACATAACGAAACCGCAGAATTGTTAAGTAGGATTTACAATGGTACCTATCAACCAAGAACAACTAAAGAGGAACGCTTTTTCGAGCAAGCAGTAAGTGTTATGAATAGGTTCACAGATTTGGTTATGAAGTATCAGGAATCTCCAACACCTGAAACCGCAAAAGCCGTCAGAGATGAATTATCTATCACGAAAGAGCTGTTGGGCTTCAAGTATTGGATTATTAAAAGCGACCGCACTTTGAGCCAAGTCTTTGCTGCAGATATCATTTGGAATAAAACGGCATAATCAGATAATACAGAATGATTTCCCAAATGTCTTCCCATTTCTCCGCTCCTTCCACTATCGCTGGCCTCGAAACCCTCTGCATCGCCATCGAGAGGTTGGGTGACGATATTCGGAAGACGTGGCTGGGGATGAAGACTCTCAAAAAAATTCCGGGATGAAAAAACAGGAGAAATTCTCAATTTCGAAGCGGCTGAAAAGCTTTACATACGCTTTCAACGGGCTGAAAGTGCTCTTTTTGGAGGAACACAACAGTCGGATACATCTGTTCGCGACGGTCTGCGTCATCGTGGCGGGCGTGTTGCTCAAACTGTCGATTTTGGAATGGGTGGCGGTTGCTTTCGCCGTCGGACTGGTTTTTAGCGGCGAAATCTTCAATTCGGCCATTGAGGACCTTGCCGATGTGGTGTGCCCCGAACGCGACGAGCGTATCAAGAAGGTCAAAGACCTGGCCGCCGCTGTCTTGGTGAACGCCATCACCGCAGCCGTCATCGGTTTGCTGGTATTTGTTCCGAAAATCATCTAATATTGTAGATGTTGACCCATGGGCAAATGCGATACTTGTTTTCCAAGTTGGCGTATGCGATACGCCCTACCATAATTTTAACAATCAAATAACCCTATGTTTATTGGTGAACTAATCTCCCTGTTCGTTGCCCTTTCGTGGACCGCCACCGCGCTTTTCGCGGAGGTGGGCTCGAAGCGGATGGGCTCGTTGCCGTTCAACACGATCCGGATGACGATGTCGCTGCTGTTCCTCATCCTCACGCTCTGGTTGGTGATGGGCGTGCCCTATCCGCGCTACGCCGACGGCGGCACGTGGGGCTGGTTGTTGCTCTCGGGCGTGGTCGGCTACGTCATCGGCGACTACTGCCTGATGCAGGGCTACATCTACATCGGGTCGCGCTTCGGGCAGCTCTTCATGACGCTTTCGGCCCCTACGGCGGCACTCACGGGACGGGTTCTCCTCGGCGAGCAGATGCGCCCGGTCGCCATCCTCGGCATGGTCGTCACCCTGAGCGGCATCGCCCTCTCGATTCTCTCGAAAAGCGATGATTCGGAGCATCACGGGCTGCGTTTCAAGCTGCCCGCCAAGGGCATCTTCTACGCGGCAATGGCCGGTATCTGTCAGGGTTTCGGACTGGTGCTCAGCAAGATGGGACTCCAACACTACGAAGCGGCACTCACGGCGCTCAACATTTCCCAGGATGCGGTCTTTGAAGGCGCGTTGCTGCCGTTGCCGGTCAGCATCTGCGTGCCTTTCGCCGCCACCACCATCCGCGCCTACATCGGGCTGGCGGGCTTTTTCCTCTCGCTGATGCTGTTCAGCAAAGACGGGCTGGCAAAGCTGCGCAGGGCAGTCCGCGACCGCAAGGCGATGGGATGCGTGTTCGCCTCCACCATCTTCGGGCCGTTCATCGGGGTCAGCGCGTCATTGTTGGCCACGATGTACACCTCCGCAGGCATCGCGCAGACCATCTTCGCGCTCACGCCCATCCTCATCATCGCCCCGGCGGCCATCCTGTTCCACCAGAAAGTGACGGTACGCGAGGTCATCGGCGCCGTCATCAGCGTGGTGGGGGTGTGTTTGTTCTTCGTATAGTCTCCCGCGGACAACACTGATTTGTGAAGAAAAAAAGTCTGCGATATTCTGCGAGTTCTGCGGAATAATTATCAGAAAAAAGTACTTTTGCATCTCGAATTTCAAAAGAATAATCCTATGAAAAGTCCCAAACTGATGCTGCTCCTCGCAGTTGTGACGCTGACCGCCGTCTCCTGCGGTTCCAAGAAAGAAACCCCGAAAGAGGAAGCTCCCAAGATGCTGGTCCTCTACTACTCCCAGACCGGCAACACCAAGGCCGTGGCGGTGGAAATCGCCAACATGCTCGGTGCCGACATCGAGGAAATC
>JAEEGL015494034.1_pt1 | contig 47147 bp, 39 predicted proteins | sample 9134231 | NCBI WGS metagenome assembly JAEEGL01 (sample SAMN16246548, study PRJNA631951) | gut metagenome | biome: gut microbiome; feature: rumen; material: fiber-attached | host: Bos | place: Iran: Karaj | collected 2018-10
AGATCCTGTACTTGTTGATTCGATTCTATTTCGGATCATTCAGATCGCTGAAAGCAACAGCAAACTGACCGATGCCTTCAAAAACGAACATAAAGAGGTTCCCTGGCTGGCCATCAAAGGAATGCGAAACATAATCGTACAGGACCGATGCAGACGGGTACGGCTATACGCTCCAGTACCTGCAGGGCTCGGGGGCATGCTACGTCCGTCATTCGGCTGCCGTTCTGCCGTACGGGATCCGCTGGATCTCCCGGACGGGGGACGAGGACTCCATGGGGATGATCCTGCCCGCCACCCGCGAGCATCTCGGATACCGCTGCGCAAAGGAAAACGGACAGATGCGGTATCTGCCGCCGCACGGCGCGGCTTCGTGGAAGATCGAGCTCGGCTTCCTCGCAGAGGAAGAGACTGCCCCGGTACGGGAGAAGATCGGACGGCTGCTCGGAGCGGATCGGATCGGGTAAGACGCCTGTCGGTCCGGGGCTGAAAACCGACGCCTTTTGCATCCCACGGACCGATCCCGTTTACGCGTTTTTTCACTTCGGATAGATCCCTGACTGCAGCACTTCGTCTCCTTCGCACCGCTTGCGGTATTCGTTCGGCGTCATGCCGAACACTGCGCGGAATTCATGATAAAAAACCGTTCTGGAAGAAAAACCGGTTGCCTCCACAATCTTGCTGACCGGGACATCCGACTGGCGGAGCATTTCCACGGCGACGGACATTCGCTTGGCGGAGATCATCTGATGCAGCGTGGCATTGTACCGTTTCCGGACGATCCTGGCCAGCTGCCGCGGGCAGATATGAAGTCTCTGCGCGATATCCGCCGCGGTAAGATCCCGCATGTATTCTATGTTTATGATTTTGTCCAGACGGTAAAACCGTACCAGCTTACTGTCCTGAATCGGCGCTTCAAGCTGTTCGCTCCTCTGAACGAGCCGATGCTCTTCCGAGAGCTTCCCGAGCAGGAACAGCAAATGCAGTCCGAGCAGAAAGCGGTAGTTGCTGCGGCAGTTTTGACGGATCTCAAACGCACAGGAGATCAGCTCTCCGGCATCATGAAATACCAGAATATGACGGACGGAGAGGAAAGGAGCAAGCAGGCTGTACAGATCCTGACACTCCCGCGCCGCCTGCCTGCGGAAGGAAAACGATATCGTCGTTCCGCTGCCGTCGTCCCGCTCCGTCATGCGGTAATGCGGGATAAAGGCCGGAACGATCGCCGCGTCGCCCGGATGCAGTACGGACACGTCGTCGCTGCATCGAATCTGCAGCTGATCCCGACGGCACACGAATAATTCCAAAGACGCATGGGTATGTACGACGGCGGGCGGTATCGGTTCGGAGGATCGCCTGTTTTCCGCCGAAGCCTTTTCTATCATGATCTCCAGGATCACGTTTTCCGCGGTGACGCTGAACTGATAGTATTCCGCATTATCGTTCATATCTTTTCTCCATCCCGGTCATACATACGTTTACTATAACACAGATCCGTTTTTTTGTCAATACGCTGTATCAAAAACAGACATTGTCGGCAAAAAGACTGCAGGAATTGTTATTTTCAGATACGAAAGCATGGAGTATACTAAATATTGATCGTTACTGATACCGGTATTTGTGAAGAAAGGCGGATGTATCACGGAACGTACAGAAGTGATCGTCAGCGATCTTGCGGCCGCCGCGCGGGAAAAGGACAGGCTGTCCGACACGGGATCGTCGGACCGCTGGAGAGTGCTGCCCTACGAAACGGGCGCCGCCTCCGGGAATCTTCTTCTCGCCGCAGGGATCCCGGCGTACCGCGCCATAGCCGACCGGTACGGCGTCGACTTCTTCTCGGAGATCCGGTGGGAGAGCAACTGCCGCGTCGAGGAATACGTAAAGGCCGCAAAGCAGATCTACGCCGCGGGAGGAAAAGCGATCGCGCTCTGGGATACCTATCCGAACCGCGCGATCCATCCGGCGGAGTGGGACGCCGTCTCCCGGCTCGGCGACCCGGCCTGCGCCGCCGGAATGCCCGAAGATACGGCGGCGTGCCACACCATCCACAGGATTCTCTCTGGGCGAAAAGGACATGCGGTACGTGCACCCCAACTGGGTCGGATGAGGAATGTCCTTTCCGGCGCATTCCGTTCATCCGCCGTCCGTCTTCGCATCTGCCGATCATGACCTTCTTCGCTCCGACGCCCGCGGGACGCCGGAATTTTCCGAATACACCGATCCATCATAACGGAGGCGCCATGAAAGAAGAAAAAAACGTCAGCACCGTGCGGTGCGCCGACATCGTCGGCGCGCTGCGGGAGGTCGAGGTAAGAGAAGGCGACATTCTCCTGATCCACTCGTCGCTGAAAAGCTTCGGCTACGTCGAAGGCGGCGCGATGAGCGTGATCGAGGCGGCCAAAGCGGCCGTCGGCGAGGAGGGGACCGTCGTCTTCCCGACACTCGTGCAGCGCGACTTCGGGCACGCGTACAAAAACTGGGACAAGGACGCCACGCCGTCCGACGTCGGGATGATCACGGAGGTGTTCCGCACGCTTCCCGGCACGCTCCGCAGCGATCAGGCGACGCATTCCGTCGCCGCGCAGGGCAGACGGGCCGCGTGGCTGACCGGAGAACACACGGAATACGGCCCGCGGATGGGGATCTTCGGCGACTACTGCTTCTCGTACGCTTCTCCCTGGCAGAAGATGTATATGGAAAACGCGAAGATCGTCTTCATCGGCGTAAAGACGCTCTACAATACGATGAAGCATTTCGCCGAATACGCGCTCGTCGAGTATTATCTGAACAGGATCTCCCCCGTCGGGAAAAAATGCGCGGCCATGAAAGAAGTCGCGACCTACCGGTACTTCGAGTTCGGCGAGCCGCGGGGCGTCTGGCCGTTTCACAATACCGACAAAACGGACGACCTTCTGAGATCCCGCGGTCTCATCCGATACGCGCAGTGCGGCGGCTCGCTCTTCACCATGATCGAAGCGGGATCCTACGTCGACACGGTATCCGCGGCGTTCAGGGCCGCGCCCGAGGAATGGTTTGACGACGGTTTCATCGCCTGGCTGAAAAAATACGATCTGATAAAATACGATCTGATATGAAATGGGAGGTACCACCATGTTCATCGACATCCACGCGCACGCCTACCGCATCAAAGCGCCGCTCTATCCGTTCTGCACGCCGGAGGAGCTGATCGCGGAATACGACAAGTACGGCATCGAAAAGGGCGTCGTGCAGCCCATCGTCAGCCCGGAGATCTACATGCCGCAGGCGAACGAGGACATCCTCGAGATGTGCGCCAAGTACCCGGATCGCTTGATCCCGTTCTGCAACATCGACCCGCGCGCCATGACGAACTCCCCGCGCGCGCCGCTCGGTCAGCTCATCCGCCACTACAAGGAAGCCGGGTGCAAGGGCATCGGCGAGGTCATGCCGAATCTGCCGCTGCTCGATCCGCTCGTCCAGAATCTTTTCCTCTGCGCCGAGGAGGAGGGCATGTCGATCACCTACGACGGCTCCGCCCAGCTCGGCGGGGATTTCGGGCTCTACGACGATCCCGGCCTGCCGCAGCTTGAGTTCACGCTCCAAACCTTCCCGAACCTGATCATCTTCGGGCACGGCCCGGTATTCTGGAACGAGATCGCAAAGCTCGAGACGCCGGCAGAGCGCGGCGTGTATTTCAGCTTCAAGGGACAGCAGCTGAGCGGCTGGCTGCCGAAGACGAAGATCAAAGAAGAAGGCGTCGTGCCGAAGCTTTTCCGCCGCTACCCGAACCTCATGGGCGACCTCTCCGACTTCACGGCGTACAACGCCTTCGCGCGCGACGAGGAATACGGGTCGAAGTTCATGGAGGAGTTTCAGGACCGTCTCTTCTTCGGTACGGACATGTGTTTCCCCGGCATGCGGGTCGATCTGCCGGCGCTCATGCTGAAATGGCGCGGAGAGGGCCGCATCAGCGAGGCTGCGTTCCAAAAGATCGCGCGCGAAAACGCCGTCCGGTTCCTCGGGCTCGAGGGATAAGCGAGATTCGGAAACAGCAGCGTCCGCTGCGGAAATATACAGGAGAATATAGCAATGAAACGGATATCTTCCCTCGTTCTTGCCTGTCTGATGCTCGTTCCCCTCGCCGCATGCGGCGGCAAGCCCGCCGAGACGGAACCGGTCACGGAGGCGGAGCCCGACAGACCGCTGAGCGAGACGGAAAAGGTGCTCGCCCGTTTCCCGAAGAAGGATTTCGACGGCGCGTCTTATCACGTTCTATACGCTTCCGATATGTTTGAGTTTTTCGCTGAAGACCTGTCCGGAGAGCTTCTGAACGACGAGATCTTCGAGAGGAACGCGATGATCGAGGAAAACTACGGTGTCGTCGTCAGCGCGGAAAAACTCGGCGAGACCTATAACGGCACCGGTACCGAGCTGACCCGGCGCGTCCGCGCCGATTCACTCGCCTGGGAGTGCGCCTATCAGGTGGTCGGCGATCCTCCGCTTTTCGCCGACGGGATGGCGAGAGACGGACTTTTCCACAATCTATACGACATGCCGTGGATCGATCTGGATCAGCCGTATTGGGATCCGTACGCCGCCGAATCGTATTCGTTCGCGGACAGACTGTACTTCACGGCAAGCTCCTACGTGCTCTCCAATTACGCCGAAGCGCACTGCCTTTTCTTCAACAAGAAAATGGCGGACGATCTGTCGATCCCCGATCTGTACGAAACGGTCTGGGCAGGTGAATGGACGCTCGACAGGATGGCGGAATACAGCGCGCGGGGATACCGGGACATGGACGGCAACGGTCGGGTCGATTTCTACAACTCGACCGACACGTGGGGCACCGTGTTCTGGCATCCGCAGTGGTTCCCTATCTTCCTGACCGGCCTCGGATATAAGTACTCGCACAAGGACGAAGACGGGAATTTCGTTCTCGATATCGAAAACGAGGAAAACCTCCGGATCGCGGAAGCGGCGCGCAAGCTCTATCCGTCCAGCATCGTGAGCCATAACTGGGAATCCATCGGCGAACCGAGCAGGCTGCTCAGTGTGGCGGGCGATTTCCTCTTCTACGACAACAACGCACTGTTCTATTTCAGTTCGATCAAAGCTGATATGACGGATGCGCCGGAGTACGGCATCCTGCCGCCGCCGAAGCTGAACGAGGAACAGGAAAACTACATTACCTCGACGTTTCTCCCCGGGGCCATTATGGTGCCCGTCGTCCTCGGCGAGGAAGAAATCGACCGCACCGGATTCCTTCTGGAGGTCTTCTCCGCCCTGTCCGAGGTGACGACGCTCCCGACCTATATCGAAAAGGTTCTCGAGTACAAGAAATCGCCGGATCCGGATTCGACGCGCGTGCTGCAGATGCTGCTCAAGAACGTCCAGTACGATCTCGTGTACCAACTGAATCTCGGCAACTATTTCATCAAACTCTTCTACTTCTTCCAGACCGGCGAGTCATATGCGAGAGACGCCGTACGAGCGAAGCCGGTGATCCTGTTTGAATTCAAACAGATCGAGAATGCGTACAGATCCCACGCCCTGGACTGAACCGCGAAAAACAAAACAGCCGATACCTTCCCTTCATATGTTTCATGACGACTTCGACACGCACGCTTCCAACGTCAAGCAATACAGCACTGGCATGGAGAAAAAGAACGACGATATCCACCAAGCGTACTGGGATCACACCAACGAGTAAGCGAACGCCGAACGATAATACGATAACCGATAAAGGAGAGTTTCCATGAAAATGAAAAAACTGTTTGTCCTGTTCCTCAACATGGCGATGCTGCTGCCGCTCGCCGCGTGCGGGGGATCCTCCCCCGAGGCGGAGCCCGGCGCATCCGACACGGACGCCGAGCCTGCCCGGACGCTGTCTGCCGCGGAGGAACAGATGCTCGCCCGCTATAAGGAGTGGACTCTCGAAGGCGATCCCTACGGCGTCTCCAGTTTCCTTGAGGCGGAGTTCCGTCTGCAGGCATACCGCTGTCAGGACAAGGCGGAGCTGTATGCCGTCGTGGCGAACAACGTATCTCCCTTCGAAGCGGAGGTCAGCTTCAAGGAACGCTGGAACGGTTCCGTCCCCTGCGATCCCATCCGCGTCACTCTCCGGCCGGGCGTGAACGTGATCCCCGTCGATATAGCAGGATGGGAGAACGGGGAATACCGCGCGCAGCTTCGGCTCATGGGTGATGACGCGCCTGCCAAGGGCGGGCTGTCGCGGCTCCTGCGCATCGACCGGATCGAGAAAGCCGTTCCGCCCGAACGTTTTGACGGCATGAGCGGCAAGCGTCTCTACTTCCCCGACGATTGGTATCTGGAAAGCCATGAAGGACTGGAATTCACGATGTTCGAGCCGGAGGTGCAGTATCTGGATTTCCCGCGCATCACCAATCCGGACGCTTATATCAAGCTCGGCTCCACCATGTACTGGCTGAAGGACGGCAGGCTCGCCATCACGTTCAATGAATACACCTACGAATGGAAGCACGCCGGCACGTGCTACGCCGCCTGCACGCCGGGCGTATGGGACTGGGTCCTGATCGACGAGCCGAAGGCGGACGAGATCGAAATGACGAACGGCGCGGAGATGAGCCGTCTGCAGGGCACGTCCCTGTATGAGGGCTGGTCCGTACCCGGAAGCGACGCCGTGATCCGCATGTACGATCCCGAAAAGGACGGCCCCGTGAATCTGGCGGAAGTCCGCGTGCAGTACGTCGGCTACGAGGCGCGGGACTGGGGCGTAGTCAAGCCGGAAGCGCAGTCCACCTGGCCGCTGTGGAAAAAGGGAGACGAGTATCTCGTGCTCTCGGACCAGCCTCTTCTGGTGGACAATATCAGCACTGTGAACGGTTTTGAAGCACTCACCGACAGCAACGACAACCACGCCGGACAATGGCTCTCCTCCGACGGAAAGACGCTCTATTTCGTGTGTGCCCATCTGCTGCGGCGCTATGCGCCCTTCGTAGACGAATATGACAACTTCCCGCTGATCTCCCGCATCCTCACCGTCTTCTACACGCACGACGGTGTCAACTGGGAACGGCACTACTACTCTCTCCCCGATGAGACGGATACGCCGGATCTGCAGCACTACGGTTCCGATCTCTACCATGCGCCCAAAGGGAACGACCTGATGGTCGGCTTCATGATGCCCTACAACGCCCACACCCAGCAATTCTACATGGAGCTCACGTGGAGCTGGAACGGCGTGGAGTGGAACCGCTTCGAAGGGCACAAGCCGTGGATCGGCAACGGCGAACCGGACGAGCCGGCCTTCGGCGTCATCAACATGCACGGTCACATCGTCGAGAAGGACGGCGTCATCTACCATGAGATCGGCTGGGTGACCCCGGCGCCGCATTTCTCGGGAGATCTCATTAACGCGCCCGGACTCGGCGGAAAGATCACGGGCGAGCAGATCCGCGAAGCCTTTGAGAGCCGCGGCGTCAGTACGAACTGGCCCTTTTGGGATTACTACGGCTCGTGGGACAAACTGGCGGAGTCGTGGAACACGTTAAGCGCCACCTGCGGCGTCGCCGTGTACCGCAAGGGCGGCCTCTTCGGCGCCGTTTCCGGTAAGAATGGCGGATCCTTTACGACGCGGTCCCTGGCGGCTGAAGGGAAACTTGCCGTCAATATCAAGGTAAACGACGGCGGCTATGCCAGATTCACGCTGCTGGACGCGGACGGCAAGGTCTTCGCCGAGAAGGAGATCGTCGGCGACGGCGTCGCTCTGCCTCTCTTCGATACGCTTCCCGCCGGTTACTTCCGCATCCGCGCCGAGCTGAAGGACGCCGTCCTCTACACGCTGAATTTCGAGTAAGCCTTCCCTGCCGAAGACGCCGCCTGGCGCGTACAAAATTGAGCGGCAGAGAATCCTTTGAATTGCCTTCAACCGAAGCCGAATTCTTCAGTGCAGTTCTCCATCTGTACGACTGCAAGTGTCTTGCCGAGCGGAGCGAGAATCATCAGAACCGTCCTGAGCTGCGGGCTCGTTCGACCGGATTCCAACCGAGCTATGACGGGTTGCTTGACTCCGCTGAGGACCTCGAGTCCCTTTTGACCGATTGATAATACCCCGACGTTCTGATAAAATAGTATAGGCAAAGGTACTATTTGCTAATCACAGCTCCTTCACGATTGCGGCGCCATTCGCCGTATGCTCATCGCCTCGATAAATACGACGAAAGAAAATTATAACTAAAATGGATAAAAAAGCACGTGTGAGCGTGCTTTTTTCAATGAAAAATGAAAACGGGTGAGCGAGAGCAAGGGGCATATTAAACAGATGGTTTATAAAATCAACCTATTATCAACATAGCGGTTATTGTATTACGGCGGAAGTCACGTTATAATATAAACGGAACAAGCGCTTGTTACTATTTCTTTTCATAGGAGGAGACGATGAACATTTTATTGAGCGAGCAATTAAAAAAGCTCCGCAAGGAAAGAGGCAATACGCAGGAAGATCTGGCGACCCATCTCGGCATTTCCACTCAGGCGGTTTCCAAATGGGAGCGTGAGGAAGGATACCCGGATATCACGCTTCTGCCGGCAATCGCATCCTATTACAACGTCAGCGTTGACGATCTGCTCGGAGTGGGAGAAATAGAGAAAGAGAAAAAGCTGCTCTCTTACCGTGATAAAAACGCTGAACTGTTCCGCGACGGAAAAAGCCCGGAACGCGTTACGCTGTGGAGAGAAGCCCAAAAGGAGTTCCCGAACGATTTGTCCGTCATTCACGATCTGATGTACGCTTTGTCCGCGGCGGATCAAAACGCAAACGCCGACGAGATCATTGCGTGCGGAGAGAGGATCCTGAACGAATCCACCGATCAGTCTTTGCGCGGAGGCGCGATCCAATGTCTGTGCTTCACCTATTACTACTCCAAAAAGGACGCGGAATCTGCAAAGAAATACGCAAATATGGCGGACTGTTATTACGTCACGGTCGATGAAATGATGCCGCGCATTCTGGAAGGAGAGGAAGCGGTTCGGTATTGTCAGTTCAACATCCAACATCTTTTTAATATGGTCTGTTTGAACGTGCGCATTATGTGTCACAAGGGCGGATATACGCCGGAAGAGCATATCAAAGCGTGCGAATTTATCACTGGATGCTTCGATCTGCTTTATCCGGACGGAAACTGCGGATTTTATCACACTCGGTATTGGGAGACCTATCGGGAAATGGCGGCGAACTATTTGGAATTGAACAACGAATCAAAAATGTTCGAGTGCCTCGAAAAAGCCGCGGAACACGCAATCAAATATGATACGCTAAAGGACGGAAAGTTTACTTCCTTCATCGTAAACAAGATCTATTTTTCAGACATTCACCCGTCCAAGGATTATACCGAAAACGAATCCGGCTTGCTTCTAAAATCCTTGAAAGGCAAAAAGTTCAAACAGTTTGAAACCGATCCCCGCATGGTGAGGCTCATTGAAAAACTGACGCCCACGGCAGTCTTGTAAAGCTGCGAACGGATGTGTCCCGGGGAACGAATCGACGGCTGTATCTTTCTGTCTGAAAGCACCTTGATTATGATTAGGGCTTTCTTAAAAAGCAAAACACGCTCCATTTCGTACAACACCAACCTCGAATTATGGCAGTATTTCGACCGGCGATCCGATTTGAAGCGTTACCACAGCGCAAAAAGCACCCAGCGGGTGCTTTTTGCGTTGGAGGCGCCACCCCATGACCGAATCGTGCTCCCGGTCCGTTCCGGGCAGCGCGGAGCGCTGCGGCGCGGTAGTGAATGCCAGCCCGGTGGGCTGGCAGAGCCGCGCCGGACCGAGCCCGCAGGCGAGAAGCGCCTCCGGAAGCCGCCCTTAAGGCTAATGAAGACGCTTCGCTGATGAAGACGCACCTGCGGTGCTCACTGAGAATGCGGGTGGCTTCGCTTCATTAGGTGACTTGGCCGCCGTCTTCATTTTTACTTGCACCTTTGCGCGAACTTCGTTTTCGCAGGGCTTGATTTATTCACAATTCTGCTATACAATAATAGATGCAGGAATCGGCAAATCGGTTTTTTACACTGATGATAGGAGATCGCAAATATGAAAAGGCTGTCTGTCTTAATGATGATTATATTTGGATTAACAGCACTTACGACAGTTTTGACCGGATGCGGATCAAGTGACGGCTGCGATACGTTGATCAAAGCCGGACTGGAATCTGCCGCCCGGATGAAAGAAGCCGTATGCAATGAGACTTACAGAAATATGATCAGCTCGTCTGCTGCGTTGAATGATTCCGACATGATTCATGCTGTGAGCAGCGAAAACGTTGTCGAATACAAGGCTGTTTACGAAGTGACGTTCGATCCGGAGAAAGCGCTCGGAACTATTACAGACCGTGTTGAGGAATTCGATACGCTTTCCGAATATCTTCAGACCAAAATCATCGCGCAGGTATACGGATCTATACCTACTCTGATCAATTCGAAAAAAGGTTCATCCGCGTTGGCGTTTGCCGCTATGTTCAGCGACAGCGGAAGTATAAAACATAAAACGCAGAAAGAAAAAACGATCTTAGTCTTTGTGTTTGAAAGCGGATATCCCATATGGGTAACGTATAACTCAGACAGAGAAGGAACGGTTTCGTACGTCTCCAATTGGATCATAGCCGACTGTGCGCAGATCGATTCTGAAGAAACCTTCATTCGTGAACTCCATATAGATAACGTTCCGACGTTGGAAGTGAAAAAGATAAGATGACAATGCGTTTTTATCCGCCGTTTTTGAAGGAAAAAACAATTCCGACCGCATAATGCAAAAGAGAACCCCGCGCTGCTGCGCGGGGTTCTCTTTTGGTCCCGGAGGGCGGAATCCGACTCAAAACGGAGAAAGGAACCGCTGTTGTACGGTACGTTTCCAAATCTAAGGCAATACCGCACGAATGCTTGAGAAAAGATCCGGCATTCTTTTCATCTTTATCCTTTTAATACGATCGGTAATGCCGTCTGTCATTTATCCCTTCTTAATTCCCGGTCGTTTTCGCCTGCTTGATGGACAGACTGATCCGTTTTTTCTTTTCATCCACACCGAGGACGACGACATGTACGACGTCGCCTACGGAGAGAACTTCGGAGGGGTGCCTGATGAACCGGTCCGCGATCTCCGAGATATGGACGAGGCCGTCCTGATGCACGCCGATATCTACGAACGCACCGAAATCGATGACGTTGCGTACCGTGCCGGAGAGGACCATGCCGGGCTGCAGGTCCGTCAGTTCCATGACGTCCGTGCGGAGGATGGGCTGCGGCAGGCTGTCGCGGATATCCCGCCCCGGCTTCTGCAGCTCCGCGACCACGTCGCGCAGAGTCGGTACGCCGACGCCCAGCGCGGCGGCAGCCTTGCTTTCGCCGTAAGAGCGGACCTCATCGGCGAGCTTCGTCAGCTTCTGCGCGTTGACTTCCTCAAGGCTGTGTCCCATAAGAGACAGCAGTCCCTTTGCCGCGTCGTAGGATTCCGGGTGCACGGCGGTGTTGTCGAGGACGTTTTTGCTTTCCGGTACCCGCAGAAAGCCCGCGCACTGCTCGAATGCCTTCGCCCCGAGCTTCGGTACCTTTTTGAGCTGCGCACGGGAAGAGAACGCGCCGTTTTCTTCCCGGTAAACGACGATATTGGCCGCTGTGGCGGCGTTCAGACCCGAAACACGCTGGAGCAGGGACGGCGAGGCGGTGTTGAGGTCCACCCCCACCGCGTTGACGCAGTCCTCAACGACTGCGTCCAGCGCGGTCTCCAGCTGTTTCTGCGGCATATCGTGCTGGTACTGTCCAACGCCGATGGCCTTGGGCTCTATCTTCACCAGCTCCGCCAGCGGGTCCTGCAGTCTTCGCGCGATCGAGACCGCCGAGCGCAGATTGACGTCGTACTGCGGGAACTCCTTCGCCGCCAGCTCGGACGCGGAATAGACCGAGGCGCCGGCTTCGGAAACGATCATATAACTGACGGTATGACCCGCCTCGTGCTCGGCGCGGATCAGTTCCACCGCCATCTGCTCCGTCTCCCGGCTGGCGGTGCCGTTGCCGATGGCGATATGCTCTACGTGATGACGGCGTACCAGCTTGGACAGCGCGGCGACGGCTTCCTTTTTCTGCCGTTCGCCGTGCGTGGGGTACACCACGGCGGTATCGAGCACCTTGCCGGTGGCGTCCACCACCGCCACTTTGCAGCCCATCCGGTAGCCGGGATCGAGCCCCATCGTGACCTTGCCCTTGACCGGCGGCTGCATAAGCAGCGGTTTCAGGTTCAAAGCGAACTGGCCGATGGCGCCCTCGCATGCTTTGTCGGTCAGGTCACCGCGCAATTCCCGTTCCACGGACGGGAAGATCAGTCGGTCGTAGGCGTCCTCGGCGGCGGCTTCCACAAAGGAAGAAGCGGCTGAACCGGGCTTGACCGCAAAGCGGCAGACCTCCCGCAAAGCGAGCTCCTTCTCCAGCTCTACGGCGACCTTCAGACACTTTTCCTTTTCCCCGCGGTTGATCGCGAGGATCTGATACCCCTGCAGCTTGGAAACCGGCTTGGTGAAGTCATAATACAGACTGTACACGGAATCCTCCTCCGTCGCAGCCACGGTGCGGAGCGCCGCTTTTTCCTGCAGCAGTCTGCGCAGCGTCTTTCGCAGATCGGCGTCGTCGGAGATCCGTTCCGCGATGATGTCCGACGCGCCTGCGAGCGCGTCTTCCACCGTCCCGACGCCTTTTTCGGGGTCGATATACTCCCGCGCCGCGATCTCCGGACGCGGGCAATCCCGCTTTTGGGCGAACAGCAGCGCCGCCAGCGGCGTGAGCCCTTTTTCCGCTGCCACCGTCGCCCTTGTGCGGCGTTTTTGCTTATACGGTCGGTAGAGGTCTTCCAGTTCCGCAAGCGTCCCGCATCTGCCGAGCGCGACTTTCAGCTCTTCCGTCAGCTTCCCCTGTTCCTCAATGGATTTCTCGATCGTCTGTCTGCGTTCGTCCAGCGACCGCAGATACCCGAGCCGCGTTTCCAGTGTGCGAAGCATCGTGTCGTCCATGGAACCGTGCATTTCTTTGCGGTAACGGGCGATAAAGGGGATCGTGTTGCCCTCGTCCAGCAGCGCGATCACGTTTTCGATATGCTTCGGTTCGCGCTTCAGTTCGTCGGCGAGGATCTTGATTATGTCCATATTCGGATGTTTCTCCCTGATATTTCCTGAAAAATAGCAAATGGCGGACGTACGGCATCTCATTCTGATCCGCTCCGATACCATTATATTATAGGGAATAAATCCCCCGATGTCAAGCGGGACGCTCATTTTTCGGATCTCCCGGAGCAGATAAGAATACGCATATACCGTCGGCGGCGGCGGATGATCCGGCGCGGGGAAAACGGCCCTTCGCCGGGTCATTCTCAAAAAGATTTACAAAAAGCGCGATACTACTTGTCATTACGGCCTTTACGGTATATACTTATAATCAGGAAATCAAAGCAGGCGGTGCCGATCATGGCGGCGGGGACCATCCGCATTTCGTATTCAAAAGACGAAGGACACGGTCGGCGGCTGCCGTGACGATCGGTTTCACGTCAAAGGGCTTTCAATATGTTGGAATTTGAACCGTTTTCCCTGAAGGCGCTTCAGAATGCGCTTCCGTATCTGAAAAACGATCCGTCGCCGTGCAGCGACCTTTCAGCCGGATACCTTTATATGTGGCATGAGGGCGCCGATCTGCAGTTCTGTGTCTGGAACGGCACCTTATCCGTTCGCCAGATCATCGGCGAACAGCCGGCGTTCAGTTATCCGATCGGCGCAGATCCCGACGGGATGATCGACGAGCTGACGCGGTACGTACGTACGCATCATCTGCCGCTGCGCTTTTTCGCCGTGGACGACGGTACGCTTGCCGTCATTCGTTCCGATAAACGTCTGACGCCCGCCAAGCGGGCATACGACCGGCGCTGGAGCGATTATATTTATTCCTTTGAAGACGCCGTGACCTTCAAAGGCAAAAAATACAGCGGTCAAAGAAACCATATCAATAAATTCAAAAAACTGTACGGGGAGCCGGATATCCGACTTTTGACCTCCGGTGACAAAGCGGAAGCCGCGGAAATGCTCGCCGAATACAAGGAGGAACACCCGGACGGCTGCGCGCTCGAACAACTGGAGCGAAAAAGGACGGAAGAACTGCTGGAGGTGTGCGGCGCGCTCGGTCTGTATGCGGCCGGACTGTTCGTCGAAGGGAAGCTGGCGGCGTTCAGCATCGGAGAGATCGCGGGAGACTCGCTGCTGATCCATGCGGAAAAAGCACTGAAGCGGTACGAGGGGATCTATCCGACGATGTATTCCGGTTTCGTGCGTCTGATCGCCGGCCTGGCAGACCGTCCGCTCAAGTACGTCAACCGCGAGGATGATTCCGGCGATCCGGGACTGCGCACCTCCAAAACGCAGTACCACCCGATCCGTATGGCGCATAAATATCTCGTGCACGTCGGCTCTCCCGCACTGAAAATGGCGGATACGTTCTCCATTGCTTCCGGCGGCGTCGTATTGACCGAGATCCGGGAAAGCGACAAGGAAGCGTATCGGAAACTGAACACCGACGTCCAAAACAATCGGTATTGGGGATACGATTACCGCGAGGACGTCAGCATTACCGGTCCCGTGGATGAAAACACCTTTTTCGACGCCGTTACGTACGATACGGCGGCGGGCGATTCCATCAATTTCGCCGTCCGGCTGACAGAGGACGGCGAAATGATCGGCGAAGCGGTCCTATGGAATTTTACCTCCGACGGCACGGCGGAACTCGGCTGTCGGATCATGCCCGCCTGTCAGGGAAAAGGCTTCGGCAGGGCCGCGTTCGGCGCGGTCGCCGATTTCGCCTCCCGTAACCTGAATTTGAGGGTCACAGCCCGCTGCTGCCGCGAAAACACGCCGTCCGCCCGGATGATCGCCGCATGCGGCTTTGTCCCGCTGCGTCAGGATGAGAAATTCTGTTATTATGAAAAGCGTGTCGATTGAGGATACAAAGTGCCGCGGAAGACGTTGATCTCACGTTCCGTCCGGTCTGCCGCCCTCATGCGAAAGCCGGCGAAGAACTCGAGGACATAACCACGCTGCAAACGCAGACGGAGGTATCAATAGACAGCCCGCTCTAAACGGTATACAGGCAGCCGCTGTTCCCGCACCGGGAATGACCGATCCGAACCGAACCGAAAACGAGACTCAGAAACCACAACAAAGAGAAAGGATGAAAAATCACATGAAAAAAACGTCTTTGTTTTTTGTTCTCGCGCTGATTCTTCTGTCCCTCGCGGCATGCGGCGATGCAGACGACATCCATCCTGAAAATATTGAGGTATACGAAGTACTGGGACTGAACGAGCAGATCTATCTGTCCCTCGGCAAGCCCGCTGGCGGAGAGTACGTCGTCTCCTATAAGGCAGCCGACGCCGGGAAATACACCGTTGTGGACAAAGAACTGCTTTTGGACGAAGAAGGCTCCGTCGGCTGCTATATCCTCGGACTCAAAGAGGGCGACTACAGCGTACGGGTGGAATGCGGCGAGGGAAGCTCGCTCTCCCGCGTTACGCTGAAAGACGTCAGCGTGGAAAGGCAGGACCGCTCCGGATACGCGCATTTTCACAGAGAAGAAGGTATCGGCGGCTACAACAACGACGGCACCGTCAAGGACGGCGCGAGGATCGTCTACGTTTCCAATGCCACCAAAAATACGGTAACGCTGGATACGGGCGGGACGACCTATACGGGACTGGCAGACATTCTCAGAGCCAAAGAACATATGGCAGAGCCGCTGATCATCCGTGTACTGGACACCATCACCGCGAATCAGTGGGTCGACGACATTGCCGCGCGGGAGATCGATCCCTCCGCCGTATCCGCAGAGTATGCGGCGGCTCTTATCTCAACGGAATACGGCGAAAACCTTGCGGGACTGCCCGTGCTCGTGAGCGCTTCCGGTACGGTCCATGAATACGCGACCACGCCGGACGGTCTCGGTCCCGCCGTAGAGCGCAGTGAAGACTGCTACTTTGCAAGCGGCATCTACAACACGATCTTAACGGAAAACGCAAGCGACGTCACCATCGAGGGCGTCGGTACCAACGCGGGATTTTTCCAGTTCGGCATCGCTTTCCTGTATGCCAAGTCCATCGAAGTACGCAATCTTACGTTTGATAAAACGCCTGTGGATGCCGTCGGCTTGTACGCGCCGGACGGGACCACAGAATACGGCTGGTACTGGATCCACCATAATACGTTCAACCGCGGGTATGATCCGTCAAGCGCCGAACCGGGAGACGAATGTATCGATCTTATGGATATCCGCAACGTTACGGTCTCCTACAACAAATTCGACAACGTCGGCAAAGCCATGCTGGTAGGCGGCTGGGAGTACGACTATCATCTCAACGTAACCATCCATCACAACTATTTTCACGAGGTCGCGCAAAGAACGCCGAACAGCCGCAACGCCAATATCCACAACTATAACAACTACTACTACGACTGTACCGACGCACTCAGCCCGAGAACGTACACATACGTTTTCAGCGAAGAGAATTATTTCATAAAAGTGAATTATCCCACCTATAATTTTTCGGATGAGATCTGGGGCGTCGTAAAATCGTGGAATGAAATATACGAAAGATGCGGCGATACGTACAAAGTCTTCTTCGTAAAAGACAGAGCCGAAGTTCTTGATGCCGAAAGGATCAAATACTCCTGTTCCCCCGACCGGCAGACGGACTATTCCGCCTTTGATACCGATCCCGCTCTGTTCTACTACGATGCGGAAAACAAGCGTTCCGACGTGGAGATCCTGCATAAGGCGGAACAGGTTCCCGACGTCATACCCGTTTACGCCGGCGCCGGCGTGCTTACCAAACTGGAATTGGAGGATCGATGACCCCAAAGATCGTCTGCGTGACCGATGCCGCCGAAAACGGCAAGCAAAACAAAGAGATCCAAGCATGAAACAATACGATCGGACCGGATCGGTCGCTCCGGCGCGTCTGTCGGCGCGAACGTGATTGATATTTCCCGGCATCTTAATAATTAAACAAAGGAGCTTCTTATGATGCGAAAAGTATTACTTGTTTTTTCGATTATTATTGTAATCTCTCTTTCGGGCTGTTCTCAAAATATCGTTGATAATAACCTTGTCGATAATAGTGTTGATACTAACGATACTGACGATATATCCCTTGTGGATCCCCCTCAGACTGCACCGATCACCGAAACCACGGAAACCATTGAAACCGCATCCTCTCTTCTTCCCGATCAGTCCTGCCAGCCGACCACGCGGACGTTCGACAGTATCCGGACAATGAAAGAAGAAATTGAAAAAAGGAACGGTGATCCCCCGTCATCCCCCGATGCGTTAAGCGGCATAGATACATCTGATTTGAAAGAGCTTAAGGGATTAGATGCAGACTATGCCGAATCCTGGGTAGAATTGAATAACGACGATGAGTATGTTAAGTATGTAATTTATTATACGACCGCAGATTCCGTTTTGGCATTTATCCCTTTTTCTTCTGAAGATCTGCTGCGGAAGGAAATGGAGTACTGGCTATTGCCCGGCGGGACGTATGAGAATCTTTTGACCAATCACTTAGTGACGGACGTCGAATTTGCGGAACTGCCCGCCGCCGCGGGTACGTCGTATCAGTGCACGTACAACACAAGCAGAGCAACGGGATTGATACTGCGTTATCATACCTATACCGATCCCGAATCAAACAGTACGTATATCCTTTCGGAAACGTTCTCTCCCGACAATCGATTGCAAAGCAGTTTATTATTCGTCTTTGCCGGTGACAGATCCTTTATGTGCAGCGGAAACGATGCGAATCTGACGATTTCGGCCGCACGGGATCTGTATTCAAGCAATGTTCAATAAAGCTGTACAGTATAGTGAATAGTTCGATTTCACGGGGGTGCGACGGCTGCAGGGCAAATCGCCGTCCGGCTGTGCAAAGACGTTCGGAAAGAACGTGATCCTCAAGGGAATGGACCTGCAAAATACGCGAGGAGCGACTGAACAAACAGTCCGGCGGACAGAACGGCGGCGAATGATCCCGGCAGACCGGGATCTGCGGAGGATGAGCATGGATCGGTACGTTATTCAGAAACTCGATAAAACGGTATGAGACAAGGAGGACGCACGAAAATGAAAAAGACTCTGATCGCGTATTTCAGCGCGAGCGGCACGACGAAAAAGGTCGCCGAGAAGATGGCGGAGGCGATCGGCGCCGATCTGTTCGAGATCGTGCCCGAGACGCCGTATACCCGCGCGGATCTGAACTGGATGGACAAAAAGAGCCGTTCCACCGCCGAGATGAAAGACAAAAACTGCCGCCCGGCGATGGCGGCAAAACCGGACGTTTCCGGATACGACCTCATCTTCGTCGGCTTTCCGGTCTGGTGGTACCGCGAGCCGTCGATCATCGATACTTTTATGGAAAGCGCGGACTTTTCCGGGAAGACGGTCGTGCCGTTCTGCACGTCGGGCGGCAGTGGGCTCGGCGATTCCGCGAAGAATATGCAGTCGCTCGCACCGGGCGCGACCGTCCTTGACGGCAGACGGTTTTCCGCGCTGATCTCCGCCGATACTCTGAAAAAGTGGGCGAAACAGTTTGCGGCGGAATGAATCGGACGGGAAAGGCGTATGCAGCGCGGATACGTGACGGTGATATGAAATGATCGATTTTACACGTCTTACCGACGGCTCCGTCCTTCACGTCCCGGCGGGCGTCCACAGGATACCGTCCCCCGTCCGGATCGCGGGGAAACGGGATATCCGCGTGATCGGCGAGGACGGCGCGATCCTGCGGGGAACGATCCCTCTCCGGCGGGCGGATTTCACCGAAGAATCCCCCGGCGTGTTTTCCGCATCCGTTCCCGTTCCCGTCGACGGCTTTTTCATCGGCGCGCGCAGGTATTCGATGGCGCGGTATCCGAAAGCGACCGATCCCTCCGTTCCGTTCGGGGGATTCGCCGCGGACTGCGTCCTCCCGGAGAAAACGAAGGAGTGGGCCGATCCGGCGGGCGGCTACGTCCACGCCATGCACCGCTGTCTCTGGGGCGGCTTCTCCTATCGGATCGAGGGGAAGAACCCGGACGGCACGCTCGCGCTCTCGGGAGGCTGGCAGAACAACCGGCAGATGGGGATGCACGAGGAATACCGGTACGCGGAGAACATCCGCGAGGAGCTGACGGAGCCGGGCGAGTGGTTCTTTGACGAAAAGGCGATGAGGATCCTTGTCCGTCCTTTCCGCGGCGACGACCTCGATCAGGCGGAGGCGGCCGTCTCGGAGGGGTTCTTCACTGTGGAAGACTGTGAGAACGTGACCTTCGAGAACCTGGTCTTCGAGCGGACCGTCCGGACCTTCATGAAAACGAAAGAGCCGCTGCTGCGCAGCGACTGGACGATCTGGCGCGGCGGCGCGGTGACGTTCCGGGATGCGCGCGGCTGCCGCGTCGACCGGTGCGTCCTCCGGGATATCGGCTCAAACGGCGTATTCGTCGACGGAAACTGCGCGGATATCGCCGTCACCCGCTCCCATTTTTGCGAGATCGGCGCTTCGGGGATCTGTTTCGTCGGGCGACCGGACTCCGTGCGCTCGCCGCTGTTCGAATGCGGGGAGACCCAGCGGCTTGAGACCGTCGACCGCACGCCCGGTCCGCGGTCGGACGACTACCCGAAACGCTGCACGGTCGAGGACTGCCTCATCGAGCGGGTCGGAACGGTCGAGAAACAGGCGACGGGCGTGGAGATCTCGATGGCGTACGGCGTGACGGTGAAAAACTGCACGGTCTGCCATACCTCCCGCGCGGGGATCAACGTCTCCGAGGGGACCTTCGGCGGACACCGGATCGAGGGCTGCGACGTGTTCGACACCGTCCGGGAGACCGGCGACCACGGCAGCTTCAATTCCTGGGGACGGGACCGGTACTGGCATCTGGACGGACTGGACGACCGGGAAGCCGGAGGATACGCGCGGCTCGACATGCTCGCGCCGAACGTCATCGCCCGGAACCGATTCCGCTGCGACCGGGGCTGGGATATCGATCTCGACGACGGATCGACGTGGTACGTCGTCGAAGAAAATCTCTGCCTGAACGGCGGGATCAAGCTGCGGGAGGGGTTCTTCCGCACGGTGCGGCGCAATCTCTGCGTGAACAACGGTCTGCACTTTCACGTGTGGTATCCCGAAAGCGGGGACACGGTACGGGAAAACGTCGTTTTTTCGCCCTACGAGCCGATCGATATGCCGAAAGATTGGGGGAGCTGCGTGGACGACAACCTGCTGTACGCGCCGGACGCCGCACAGCCCGTCCACGCGGAAGAGCTCTCCTCGCTCTCGCATCAGGACGAACATTCGGTACGGCGGGATATCCGTTTCCGCGCGCCGGAGCGGGGAAACTTCACGCCGCTCGGCGTCCGGGGATTCGAGGACTTCCCGGACGAATTCGGCGTCCGGTACGAGCCGCTGCGCCTCTTGGCGGACGTTCCCGCGATGCCCCGCATCCGGACGGGGGACGGTCGCCGGGGAACGGGCGGGACGGTCCGCTTTCCGCTTCTCGGTCTGACGGCGAAGAATATCGACAGCGACGGCGAGATGTCGGTCTACGGGACGGCGGAACACCGCGGCGCGCTCGTCACGGACGTGGAAAAAGGATCCCCGGCCGATGAAGCCGGTATTCTGCCGGGCGACGTGATCGTCGCCTGGAACGGGCGCGGGATCCGGGCTGCCGCCGACCTTGAGGGTTGCTCGCTCGATCCCGGCGCGCCGCGCTCCGTCCGCGTACTGCGGAAGCAGAAAGAAACGGCGCTGTGACTGCGGCGCGTTCGGGATGGATACCGGGTCGCCCGGCGATCATGCACGAGGTGTCAATCATCGGTCGATTGACTTTTGTATCGGATCCCGATACCGGCAAAGCGCCAACGTCCCGCGTCGATCCGTCCGGCGCCGCGCCCGTTACCGTGCGCCGAGCTCGACCCGCAGACGCGCGTCTCCCGGAAAACGCGGCATGGTGAACAGCGCGCCGACCATGTTTTCCGTCCCTTCCCCGACCGCCCAGCGGTCGTCCACCTCAAGCAGCGTGCCGATCACGGAGCCCGCCTTCACGTAGTCGGGCAGGGGGATGCGTACCTCCGTGACGTACGACCGGTCTTCTTCATCGATGACGGCGCACCAATCCTCCCGGGGCAAGTCTCTGTACAGCAGCGAAGAGCTGTGGTTGTCCCCCCAGATATGCACGTCCATCACGGAACGGATGTTGTGCGCGTCGCTGTGGAACGCCATGCAGTCTTCATCGGAAAACCAGAGATACGTCTCCACACCGTCGTCGTTCCACGGCCAGACGGTACTCATGCGCCACTCCTCTCCGCGGGAACAGATCGTCTCGTCGTGCACGACCGTACAGATATACAGGTAATCGCTGTCGTACAGGTAATAGGATCTCCCCCACGTATTCGCCATGTGTTCCCACGCGGCCTCTTCTCCGGCGGCGGAGTAGTTCATATTCTCCATCGGCTCTTCCGCATAGCAGAAACTGCTCAGGTACGTCTCGTCAAGGATGCCGTCGATGACGGGCGTACCGTAATGGATCACGGTATCCGGCTCGAGGGACGCCGGCTGCGTATCGGGCTGTCCGGACGTTTCGGCCGTTTCGTGCGTCTCTCTGCTTTCCGGAGAAGAATCGGGCGTCTCAGGGGAAGCGGGGGAGCAGGAGGCCGTCAGGTGCACAAGTACGAAAAGGATCAAAACAAGAACCGTTCTTTTTTTCATCGGCGTATCCCTTTCCATTCGTGTAATTATTATCATTTTCATCTCCGTATTTAATTATACCGCTTTTTCCCGGAAAAAGCAATTCATATTTCATCGTTTTCCGCGTTTTCGCCGTGCCGTATCTGCCCGGAGGGTTCCGCCGTCCGCATCGTCCTTCCCTGAGAAGGCGCGCCGAAAGCAGACGCTCCGTAAAAGTCTCCGTTTCGGCGACAGGATTCGCCGATCCGTTCCTGCGGGAGCGATCGCGATCGTCTTTTTTATTGCTGCTGTTCTCCAAACAATGTGTTTACTTGCGGCGGAGCGTATGATATAATTACCTCAAACGATACACCGTGAGGAGGATACCATGGATATCGGGCGGAGGATCGCATACTTCAGAAAAGAAAAAAACATCACACAGGAACAACTCGGTGAAGCCGTAGGCGTGACCAACCGTACCGTTTCAAAATGGGAATCGGGCGTGTCCTCGCCCGGGATCGATCTGATCCCGACCATCGCGTCCGCGCTCGGGATCACGCTCGACCAGCTTTTCGGGATCGAAACGCCGAAAGAGTCCGCCGACATTTCGCAGGTCATCAAAGAAACGATATCCTCTTCCGTTAAGGAGTATCTGGAAGAAAATCTGCCGCAATACGTGCATTCTCAAGGCAGCGAAGACGGATATTTCCTTACGATACTCAGCCGCGACAAATCGACCGCATGCAGATTTGACGGTCAGGGAGAAGCGGTATACCATACTATTTTAAAATGTTATTGTGTGATAATACTTCATCGGGGCGATGATGCTCCTACATATTTTCAGGGCTATCACACAAAAGAAGCTGCCGTCGAAGATCTGAAGAGGATCCTCCAGGCGTATTCCGCCCGACTGGCAGTGATAGAATTGTAAGCCGAGCGGACTGTGTTTCACTCCCAACGCAAAAGGCACCTGTGTACGCAGGTGCCTTTTGCAGTGAGACGGGACCAGACGATCCGGACGATTTCGCGGCCGATATCGTCCTTCCCTGAGAAGGCGCGCCGAAAGCAGACGCTCCTCAAAAATCGCCGTTTCGGCGACAGGATTCGCCGATCCATATGGCCGCTTCGAGGCCGTTCGCCGTATACCGGGCGATGTTCTCGGAGAGTAGGGAAAGGGCGTCGTCCAGTTCTGCCGGATCGCCGAAGGGATTCCCGGTGAAGAGAAAGACTCTGCCCGCGCCCGCTTCCCGGAACAGGCGCAGATATTCGGGTCTCTTTTCCTTTGAGGACGAGACGTTCAGAATGGGAATGGAAATCATAAAAACCTCCCCGGAACGGAAATCGGTCGCTTCAGGCATAGTATAGCATACGCGTGTGGGAAATGCAAGAAGAATGACGGCCGAGCCGAACGGGGAGGATAGAAACGGTTTTCCCCGAGGATACGGTATGACGCCTCATTTCCTTCATACGCAGATTTGTAAAGAAAAAAACCATTTCGCATTGACGGCAGGCGAAATAACAGGTATAATAAAACGAAAGATATGAACCGGTTCATGCCGGAGTTTCGGAGGAACGCCATGGAAGCCACCTGGACATCACTCAGACAGACGCCCTGCATCCGCCGTGAGGCGCTGGGCGGGGGGAATCTCTTTCTCGCGGGCGTGGACGCGCCCGCGGGCGATTACGAGATCGCGGTGAACGGCGCCGCCGTCTGGAGCGGCCGCCTCCCCGGCGGGAAAGAGACGGTGGAGCTGTATCTGCCCGTCCCCCGCGGAGAGGAGAATTGGCGGTTTTCCCTCCGGGGCGCGGGGAGCGAGGCGGTGCGGGAGCTCTCCGTGAAGCCCCGCCGGCACTGGGAAATACACCTCGTGCAGTTCTCCCATCACGATCCGGGCTACACGGACATCCCCTCCCACGTGCTGGAAGACAGCGCGGCGCTCCTGCGGGAGGCGCTGGACCATCTCGACGAGCGCGCCGACTGGCCGGACGACGCGAAGCCGCGCATCGTCATCGAACAGGCCTACTCCCTCTATCAGTTCCTGCGGCGCTCCGATCCCGCGGACAGGGAGCGGATGATCGGGCACATCCGGGCGGGGAACGTGGAGGTCACCGCCCTATGGGCGAATCTCATCAGCGAGATCCTCTCCCCGGAGGAATGCCTGCGCGCGCTCTATCCGTCCCACGCCGTCGAGCAGATGACCGGCGTGCCCGTGGTGACGGCGGAACACAACGACATCACCGGCTTCACCTGGGGCTACGCCACCGCCCTGTGCCGGGCCGGCGTCAAATACTTTCTGCCCAATCTCCCCCTTTACTACAGCTGGGGCGTCAAGGATTACGAATCCTTCTGGGACGAGGAGGCGGTCTTCGGCCGCACCGGTCCCGGCGCTTTCTGGTGGGAGTCCCCGGAGGGGCAGCGCATCTTTTTGTGGTGCAACAACAACGGATGCGTGGAAGAGACGGAGCCTTCCCTTCCCACGCTGCTCGAAGAGCTGGAACAGCTCGAGGATTCCGGCTGGCCCCACGCCGTGCTCCGCCGGCAGGTCCGCGGCGAATACAAGGACAACTCCCGGTACGTCACCGGCTATTCCGACACGGTCAGGGCGTGGAACGAAAAATACGAGACCCCGCGTCTCATCTGCAGTACCGAAAAGCGTTTCTGTGAAGCGTTCCTCGAAAAGCTCGCCGTGCCGCTCCCGGTCCGCCGGGGCGGCGTGGACGGGCAGGACTACCCCATAGCCAGTACGAGCCAGATGGCTTCCTCCGTCCTCGCCCGCGAGACCCACGGGGTGCTTCGCTGTGCGGAGATCCTCTCCAGTATCGCCGGCTCCGACGCACGGCGGATCCCCTCGGCCATGGAGGACATGCTCATGGCGGACGAGCACGCTTTCGGTATGGGCGACAACGCCTCCCCGAAGCACCTCGCCTCCTGGTGGGAACACGGCTGTTACGCTTCCCGCGCGCTGGCCGACGCCGACCAGATCCGCCGCAGCGCCGCCTCGTCGCTCTCGTATTCCGTGCGCGGTGAAAAAGGCAGGTGGCGCGTGACGGTCTTCCGCACCGCGGGGCTCCCCGGTCCGGCCGCCGTCAGCGCCCCGCTGGACGGCATCGACCTGAAGCTTCTGGACGGCCGCTTCCGCCTCCTGGAAGCGGAGAGCGGGAAAGAAGTCCCGTATCTTCTGCGCCGCATCCGGTGGGACTCTCCGACCTTCCTTGCCGGATCCCGCGCGGGCGTGTCCGCGGGAACGAAGCGGATGGGGCTGTTCGATCCGCCTACCGCCAAGGGCTTCGAGCTGGTATTCACGGCAGACGACCTGCCCGGATGCGGCTACGCCGCGTATGAGATCGTTCCCTCGGACGGCGCCGCCTCCGTGCGGGAGACGCCGGCGGAAGGCACCGTGGAGAATGAATTCTACCGCGTGTCCTTCGGTCCCCAAGGCATCGCGGACGTGACGGACAAAGCGACCGGCGCCTCCCTATTGGATCCCTCGGCTCCCCACGCGCTGGGCACGCTTCTCGTCCGCTATGCAAACGACGAGCCCGTCCCCGCCCGCCTGATCTCCGTTCGCGGCTTCTCCTCCCCGGTCGAGTCGAGGGTCGAGCTGCGATGCGAGGCGGACGGCATCTATTCCTGCCTCGTCACCGTGACGCTCGCCGCGGGTGTGGACAACGTCTCCGTTACCGCCCGTGTGGTCAAGAGCGAAGCGCCGCTCCAGACGCTCTATCTCTCCTTCCCGCTTGCCGGTACGGGCGTCCGGTATCAGAGCGTGCTGCACGAGACCGCTCCCGCCGCCGACACGCTTCCCGGCTCCCAGTCGGACGTTCTGGCCGTGCAGGACTACGTCCGCACGCTCGGAAGCGATCTCCTCTGGAACAGCGCCAACTGCCCGGTGGCCGCCCTATCCCACCTGTGGCCGGGGTACATCTCCCCCGCCCACCGCTGCGTCATGACGCCGCCTCCCCACCCGCCGCTCAAGCCGGAGGCCTTCGACACGGGGCGGATCTATTCCATCCTCACCTGCAACAATTTCGGGACGAACTTCTTCGTCTCCCAGCTCTCCGACGCGCTCTACCGCTTTACCTTCGCCGCCCGTCACGGACGCGACGCGGCGCTGTGGGGCGCGGCCGCCATGGAGACGCCTTCCTGCTGGCTGGGCCAGGCCGGAAGCGGCAAGGCTCCCGCCCGCGCGGAGCTGCTCTCCGTTCCGGGGCTCCGCGTGCTCACTCTCAAGCGAGCGGAGGACGAAAACGGTCTCATCCTCCGGCTCAAAAACGACGGCGGCGCGGCGGTGACCGCCCCGGTCCGGATCCTCGGCCGACCCGCCGCGCTGCTTTGCGAGTGCGACGTTCTGGAGCGCGACCTCGCGCCGCTCTCCGGCGATACGGTCACGGTCCCCGCCGGGAACCTCGCTACGGTACGCCTCCGTATCTGATCCGCCGGGGCGGGAGCGTTCCCGTGATCTACGAAACGTGGGCACGAAAGGACGAGCCGGAAAAGCAGCCGTTCATGAACGAAACGCATCGGATGATCGCCGCACGGATCGGCGCGCTCCTCGCTCCCGTCGGCGAGGTCTGGTGGGAGTACCAAAAAAGCCACCCCTCCGCGGAGCTGTACGCCGAGGACGGCGGTCACGCGTCTCCCGCCGGATCCGAGCTCGCCGCAAAGGTCCTGTGGGAGACGATCCGATGCGGCGTCACGGCGGATCCGCCCCGCGCCGCCTCGGACGGATGACGAAGCGCACGGTCTTTTGACAATGAGTTCGGAAGAATCCGGGTCTCCGATAAAGAAAGGAAGTCAGCCCCATGAAGAGTGAGAAAAAGAACGGAAAGACGTCGTTCTCCGTAAAGGACCGATTCGAGTACTGGTTCGACAACCGGGTGACGAAGGGCTCGCTCGCCCTGATCCGGGCGCTGATCGCCGCGTCCGTCGTCCTCGCGGTGCTGATCGCGGGACTGATCATCCTCTTCGGTTTCAATGAAGAGGGGGAAACGGCGTCCGTTTTCTGGAACAGCATCGCCACCATCATCAACGCGTGGATGCCTTCCTATGAGGACGGCAGCCTCGGTTATCTGATCCTCATGTCCGTCACCGCGATCGCCGGACTGCTCTTTATGAGCGTGCTGATCGGTATCATCACGAGCGCCATCGAGGAAAAGATCGACAGTCTGAAAAAAGGCAATTCCATCGTCCTCGAGGAGGGGCACACCGTCGTTCTCGGCTTCTATCCCGGAGAATACAACCTGCTGCGCCAGCTCATCCTCGCCGCGGCGGACGAGCCTGCCTGCGTCGTGATCGTCGAAGACATGGAACGCGAAGAGATGGAGCAGGACATAAGCGAGAATCTCGACGTCCCGAAGAATTTCCGGATCGTCTGCAGGACGGCGGACATAACGGATCCCGCTTCCATTGAAAAGTGTTCTCTCGAATCGTGCAAAGCCGTCGTCATCAGTCCGACGAACTGTCTGAGAACGTCCAAAGCCATCCTCGCGGCGTCGGCGCTCCTTGAAGAAAAGGGCGCCTCGGACGTCCGCATCAACGCGATCATCGCCAAGGCCGACTACTACTTCCCGGCCTCTCTTATGCGGGCGAACAACGTCTCCGTGCTCCAGACGAATACGATCATCGCGGAGATCATCGCCCACTCCTGCACGCAGACGGGACTCGCCGAGACGTTCCGGGAAGTGTTCGACTTCGACGGATGCGAATTCTATCTGGACAGCATTCCCGGCATCGACGGCTTGACGTTCGCGCAGCTTACGGCGAGACTGGATAAAGCCGTCCCCGTGGGCGTCCTCCGCGACGGGAAGACCGTGATGAATCCCGGGGCGGATTTCGCGTTTGCCCGGACAGACATGGTCCTGACGTTCCGAGGGGACGAAGTCCCCTCGCTGCTCGATGCGGCGCCGGACGCGGTGCGGGGGTCCGTTGACGCGTCCGGACGCGCCGTCGAAGGCGAAACGGCGGAGACGGTGATCATCGGGCACAACGAAGCTCTGCCGATCATTCTGCGGGAACTGCCGGAAAGCGTGACCGGAGTGCGCCTCGCCGGACAGGACACCGCGGCGGAGGAAAAGGCCGCCCTTGAGCGGGTCGCCGCGGAACGCGGGCTGCGCCTGACCTATCACGACGGCGATCCGCATGCGGAAGCCGTGCTCGGCGACCTCGCGGGGACGGCGGGACACGTCGTCATCCTGAACGACCACGCAAAGGATCCGGAAAGCGCGGATATGGAGGCGATCTTTATGCTTCTGAATCTGCGCGATATCCGCGAGAGGAACGGATACGGCTACAACATCACCGTGGAGCTGAGAAAAGAAAACAACCATAAGCTCGTCGGCCGCGGCGACCATACGGATTTCCTCGTTTCCTCGAGCATGTCGTCCATGATCCTCGCCCAGCTCGCGGAGAGTCCGGAGCTGATCGAGGTCTTCCGCGAGATCCTTTCCAACAGCGGCAACGAACTGTATCTCAAAAACGTCGGGAGCCTGAAGCTCGAGGGCACGCATACCGTGCGCGGACTTCGCGGGATCATGCTGCAGTGCGGGTACGTTCTGCTCGGCTGTCTCGACGCGGAGAAGAACAGCCGCTACAATCTGCCGCTCGGCGAGACCGTCACGCTGGAAAAAGAAGACAACCTGATCGTGCTCGGAAGGAACTGACCGTCCCGCGGCGGTCCGCGGACCGCAGACGCGTAAGAGCAGGCGAAAAGGCACCCGCGAAAGCAGGTGCCTTTTTCCGCACGGCGGGGATCGCGCCGGATCCCCCGCGTCCGGCACATTTCCCGAGAAAAAACGAGCGTATCTCTTGTAATCGGCGATCGGCTTTGCTATACTATTATTGCACGAACCGCAGCAACTTATCAGCCGTGCCGACCGGCACCGGCTTCACTCAGGAGGTTTTCATGGCAAGCATCACGTATTACGTATCCGCCGCCGGGTCCGACAAGAACTCCGGCACCGACTGCGCGCATCCCTTCGGCACGGTCAATCACGCGAAGGAAGCGGCGCGCGCCGCAGCCGCCGCCGGCGACGCCGTCACGGTGGAATTTCTCGCCGGGACGTACGCGATCGGCGTTTCCCTCGGCGGTGCCGAGACGCAGACGCTCGATCTTGACGGGCGGGACAACGGCATCTCCTACGTTACCCGGGAGGGCGCCGTCCTGACGGGCGGACTTTCCATCCCCGTCTCCGACATGGCCGCCGTGACCGGCGAGGCGCGGGATCTTTTCCGAGCGGACGTCGTCGATCGCGTCCGCTGCGCGGATCTCAAAAAGTACGGCGTGCCCGAGGCGAGTTATTCGGGTCCGTATCCGATCGGCTTCACGATGTCCGACCGGTACGACGGATTCGTGGACGGCGTCAGCTGCGAAGTGTTCGAGGGGGACCGCCGCATGACGCTCGCGCGCTACCCCAAAACGGGCTTCATCCCGATCGCGGGCGTGACGGACCAGGGCGAGCCGCCCTCCTACGGGGAGCCGATGACCACCCAGTACGCCCGCAACAAGCGAAACCCTCGTCCGGGCGCGTACGTCATGGATGAAGAAACGCAGGCGCGCGCGAAGACCTGGACGCACGCGGACAACGTCTGGCTGTTCGGATATCTGTACCACGACTGGGCGGACTCCACCGTGCCGGTCAAGCTCGACGCGGAGACCGGCGCCATCTTCCCGAAGTACGTATCGCAGTACGGCGTCCGCGTCGGCGCGCCGTATTATTTCTTCAATATTCCGGAGGAGGTCGACGTCCCCGGCACGTGGTACATCGACAAGACGAACGGGATCCTCTACGTCTATCCGTCCTCGGAGGAGAGCGTGATCTCCCTCTCCGTCAACACCTCTCCGCTCGTTACCTTCCGGGACGCCGAGAACGTGACGCTCTCCGGCTTCACGATGGAATGCACCGCCGATACCGCCGTGACCGGCAGCGGGAAGGGACTGCTTCTGCACTCGCTCTTCATCCATAACGTCGGTAAACACGCGGTGCGGCTGCGGGGAGAAAATATCCTCGTCGAGCGGTGCGAGGCGGCGCACACGGGACACGGCGGCATCTCCGTCGACGGCGGCGACCGCGCGACGCTGACGCACGGGAACAACATGATCCGCAACTGCTTCGTCCACGACTTCTCCGAAGTGGCGAGGACGTACTCGGCGGGGCTCAGCGTCGGCGGCGTCGGCAACACGATCGCGCACTGCGAGGTCTGCCGTACTCCGCACATGGCGATCAGCTACAGCGGCAACGAGCACCTGATCGAATACACCTATATCCACGACGTCGTCATGTATTCGATGGACGCCGGCGCGATCTACTCCGGCCGCGACTGGACGGCGCACGGCACGGTCATCCGCTACAACATCCTGAGAAACGTCGGCTGCGAGGAACTGCACCCGGACGGCATCTACTGGGACGACACGCTCGCCGGTCAGACCGCCTACGGCAACATCCTCATCGACGTGAAGAAGAACGGCTTCCTCATCGGCGGCGGGCGCGACAACGTCGTGCGCGACAATATCATCCTCGGCGAGAGCGAGATGCCGATCCAGTACGACGACCGCGCCCGCGCGGGCGTCGTGGAAAACGGCTGGGCGCGCGACGGCTATATCGATCCGAACTCCGGCATCTGGCAGCAGCTGAAAACGGTCGACGGATACGACGATATCTGGAAGCGGAAATATCCGACGCTCTTCAGACTCAGACGGGATCTGGACGACGTGGACGATCCGGAATGCCCGATCAACCCGGCGAACAGCGTGGTCGAGAACAACGTCATCATCAATGAACGGGCGTATCTCGGCGTGATCGCCGATTCCGTGTACAAATACAGCCGGGTCGAGGGGAACTCGCTGTATCGCTCCTGCGAGGAAGCGGACTTCGATCCGAAGACGCTGCGCTTCAAGCACCCGCGGGAAGGCTTCCCGGAGATCCCCGTTGATAAGATCGGGATCGAGCGCGAGTGACCGGCGCGTAAAGAAAGCTTTCGGATCAACGGGGGCCGGAAAAGTCGGGAAATACTGCACGACGGGAGGCAGAGTCCATGCGTTACAACGAAGACAATTACACGGATTGTCCCAAGGAAGACGTACTTGACGAGGTGCCGATCTATCTGTGGTCCGACTGGCTCCAGCACGCGTCGGAGGAGGACAAAGCCGACCTCGGATTCGTGAAGAAACTCGTCACCGAGCGCGGGGAATGCCTCCGGTTCGCGCCGGACGCGCTCAAGGCGGACAAAAAGGTCGTGCTCGAAGCGGTGAAGGCTTTCAGCTATGCGATCGTCTACGCGGCGGAACAGCTGCAGAGCGACCGTGAGTTCATCAAAAGGGTCCTGCAGTCGAAAGCCGAAGCGATCCGGTACGTCAGGGACGAGTTCAAGGACGACCGGGAGCTCGCCCTGATCGCCGTCAATACGTACGGCGGGTACATAGAGGACGTTTCCGAGCGGCTGCAGAACGATCGCAGAGTGATCGATGCGGCGCTGAAGCATAACCTCGCCAACATCCGCTATATGCCGCAGACGGTGCGCGACAACAAAGAGATCGTGCTGCGCGCCATGGCAGAATACGGGCATATGCTCGAATACGTCTCCGAACGCCTCCGGACGGACAGGGAGGTCGTGCTCACGGCGGTCTCCTCGGCGTGGAGCGCGCTCGGCTTCGCGCTCGGCGGACTGCAGGGCGACCGGGACGTCGTCCTCGCCGCGGTACGGCACGACGGCTGGGCGCTGCAGTTCGCCTCGGAGGAACTGAAGGACGACCGGGAGATCGTCGCCGCGGCGATCGAAAACTGCGGCGAAGCGTTCCATTATGCGTCGGACAGGCTGAAAGACGACCGGGAACTCGTTCTTGCGGCCGTACGGAAAAGCGAATACGGGTACCGCAACGCGTCGGGGAGGCTGCAGCGGGACAAAGAAGTCGCCGCCGCCGCGATCCGCGCGTTCCCGGAACTGTTTGAATCGCTGCCGGAGGAGATGCAGACGAGTACGGCGTTCCTCCTCTTCGGGCTCGAATGCAGGGCGGAACGCATGCCCTCATCGGACGACTACTCTTTTTTCGGCGACGGAACGAGCGAATATTACGGCGCGTTCGAGGACGCGGAGGACGCTTTCTGCGCGCTTGCCGCAAAAATACCGATACGGGAACTGAAAAACGATCCCGGGCTCGTCGGGCGGATCTGCGCGCTCGCCCTGCGGGCGGACGCCTCCTACGACGATGAGGAGCACGAAAATCCCGACGAGAAATTCCACGTCAGGCTTCCGGTGAGGATCAAAGAATATCTCGCCGAAAACGGGCTTGAGGCAAGCGCCGCGCTCGAGGAGGCGGTCGCCTCGCGGGAACCGGATCCTCCGCCGGACGAGCATCGCCGGGACATGATGGAGCCTGAGGAAAAACTACTGAACGAAACGGCGGACGAGTTCGACCGGACCGTGAACCGGAGGATCAAAGAATACGGCGCGGAATCGTACCGGGAGTATCTGAGCCCCGGCGGCAATTACGTGCGGCACTGCATGACGGAGTTCGTGAAGAGGCTCATCGGTCACTGGCCCGGTCGGTTTCACGACAGCGAGCTCTGGCGGTCCGAGGAGTACGAGGTCGACCTCGACCGCGTGTACGAAGAGATCCGCCCGCGGCTCTCCGCCAAAATGAAGGTTGAGAGGGCCGCCTTTGAATACTATTATTCCGAATACGTCGGCGTCGCCGTGAACGATCACGTGTATCTGAAACTCGTCCGGGACTTTCCGCTCAAGATCCTGGAGCTCTGGGTGAACAAGCCGGATCCCGAACACGAGCGGGGCTTCTGGGTATCGCCCGACAGACTGGACGTGTTCTGCGAGATGGCGGAATACGTCCTCGACAATTACGCGCGCTTTGAAAAAACGGCGGAGAGCCGGGCCGCGGCGCTCCGGGAAAAGCACGGTCTGTGATCGGACGGCGGTCCGCATAATCAAACGCAAAGGAGCACGTATCATGAAACGGTTATTTTCGATCCTGCTGCTCGTATCCCTCCTTACCGCGATCCTTGTGCCGGGGTGCTCGAAAAAAGAAGAGGCCCCCGCCGTACCTCTCTCCCATTTTGACGGGACGTGGATCGACGGCGAGGGAGACGTCCTCCTGATCGATTCGCAGCGCGGCTGCTACACGTTCCGGAAAGCAAACGGCCGGACGGGGATCGCCGAGTATTCCGCCATCGAAGGTCGGATCTTTCTGTATTTCAACTGGTTTTTGTATGAAGTGGTCGAGACGGAGCCCGGAGAGTTCCGGCTGGTACAGAACGGGCGATCCGCGGACGAGGACGCGGAATCGCTGGACGGCGTCGTTTTCTGTAGGGACGATTCCGTTTCCGTTAAGGATTTCAGCCTGTATGACGCCGACGGGACCTGGGTGAACGAAAGCGGCGTCGTTCTGACGATCGACGCGTCGGAGCAGGAGTATCGTTATTCCTCCGACGACGGCACGGGCACCGGGACCGTCAACGACGACGGGGTCGGGATGGGCTGGTACCTCTACGCGGACGGCAACGCCTATATCATCCTGTCGGAAGACGGTACCCTTACTTTTCAGACGAATGATCCCCTTCTGAGCGGAACGTTCACAAGACAAGATTGATCCGAGGGCGGCGCACGCCGCGCCGGACGGGATCCGATTGGGAAAAAGCCCTGCGCACGCGGGGCTTTTTCAGGGTCGTTTTCTTCGTATCCACTTGAAAAACACGGAGAGCTGCGGTACAATAAAGAGGCGGCGGTCCGCGCGAAAGCGACGCGGAGCGCCCGATCACGAAACGGCGCGGCACGCGTCCGGAAAAGAGGGAGAAATTATGTCAGCCTCCAAAGAACAACGCAGCGTATCCGAAAACCGCACCGCGGCGCCTCACAAGGTCATCATCGACTCCGATACCGGCGCGGACGACGCGTCGGCACTGATCCTCGCCGCGAAAAGCAAAAACATCGAGATCCTCGGCGCGACGGTGCTCGTCGGCAACGTCGATCTGGAACAGAGCACGCAGAACGCGCTGACGGCGCTGGAGATCGCGGGCTGCGGCGCGCCGGTCTATAAGGGATCCGCCGAAAGATACGCCGGGAAAAAGATCGAGGCGTTCAGCGTCTTCGGCTCCGACGGGATGGGCGACGCGGACCTGATCCATCCGACGGGCAAGGCGCAGGACAAGGACGCGATCGACTTTATCCTTGAGACCGTGGACAAATACCCCGGCGAGGTGGAGATCGTCGCCCTCGGCCCCGCGACGAACGTCGCCCGTGCCATCGAGCGCGATCCGGAGACCATGAAGAAGGTCAAAACGATCTGGTCGATGGGGACCGCGGGACTCGGTCCCGGGAACGCCTCCCCCGTCGCGGAATTCAACGTATACGGCGACGCCGAGGCGTACAAGGTCATGCTCGACTCCGGCATCCCCGTCACGATCGTCGGTCTCGACATGTGCGGCGGCGCGGCGATGTGGACGGACGCGGATTTCGAGGAGCTTGAAAAAACGAACGGGATCGGCCGGTTCGTTTCCGCGTCCTTCTCGAAGATCCGGGAATTCTACGCCTCCAACGGCTCGGCGGGCGCGGTAATGAACTGCGACGCGGTCGCGATGATGTGCGTGACCGACCCGGACTTCATCCGGGAAACGATACCCTGCCACGGCAGCTGCATCACGGACCGCGGCGAGACCTACGGTCAGGTGATCTTCTACCGCAAGGGCTTCACCTACGACGTGGTGAAGAACGACTTCGATTACAATGTCACCCTCGTCGGGGACGTGAAAAAGGAAGAATATTTCCGGCGGTTCCTGAAAGCGATCCGGTCGTGACCGCCGTCCGCCCGATCCGTTCATCGCCGTCTCCGACGGCCGGAGACGGCGGCGCTTATCGCGTCAAAGAGCGAAAAACGCTTGCCGAGAAGCAGGTCCGGGAAAGTACATCCCGCACGTAAGGAGACGCACGTATGACGATCCCTGAAAAAACGAAAACGGTCTCGCTGCTGCTCAAGACCGCCGTCGTTCTCTCGGCGGCGGTCGGCGTGGTCCTCAGCGCCTATGCGGCGAGAGGCACCTTCATGAGCGGCAGAAGAGTCTTCATGTACTTCACGATCCAATCGAATATCGCCGTCGCCCTGATCTCGCTCGTCGGCGCTGTGTTCCTTCTGAGAGGCGCCCGCGTCGGCCGCGCGTGGTCCGTCGTAAAATTCGTCGGCGCCGTGGCGATCACGCTGACGGGCGCGGTATTCACGTTCATCCTTGCGCCCACGCTCGGCGAACGCGCGTGGAACGTGCAGAACGTCCTCACGCACGTGGTCGTCCCCGCCGCGGCGATCCTCGATTTTTTCGTGACCGGGCCGTACGGCAGCCTCAGAGGACGGGACATCCTCTTCGTCCTTTTGCCGCCGCTCGCCTACGCGATATACGCCGGCATCGGCTACGCCGTCGGCTGGGAATTCTCCGAAGGGGTCCGCTATCCGTATTTCTTCCTCAACTGGGGCAGTCCCGCCGGGGCGTTCGGCTTTACGGACGGGCTTCCCTTCATGGGATGCGTATGGTGGATCCTTGTTTTGCTCGCGCTTCTGCTCGGAGTCGGGTATGCGTATCTTCGGATCGTCGAAAGGAGCAGAAGAAAGATGCAGATCGAACTCGCGGCGGTCCGCTGGAGTCCCGGTTACAGCGACATGCTCGGCGGGTGTCACAGCATGACGCTGAAGAAGAACGCCGACGGGGAATGGATCTTCACCTGCCGGGACTGCGCGGAATACGGGGAGCCGACGGTCGTCACCGTCTATGAGGTCTCGCCGGAGGCGGCGGCGCAGTTTGAGACGTTCCTCAAAGAAAAGAACGTCTTTGCGCTGGAAAACCGCCCGGCGAGCAATGAATTCATCACCGATTACAGCCCGTGGGGCTGCGGTATCGAATATCGCCGCACGGCGTTCGGCAAGACGGAACGGGATCGGTGCGGCCTTACTGAGTACAAAAAGTATTCGGGGAGCGATTATAAGCTGATCGGCGAACTGCGGGAGCGCTTCACGGCGCTGCGCGGGCGGAAGATATCGGAAACGGAGTCGGAAGAATAAAGGCTCCGCACGAGAGGGACGCGGCGAAGGAGGAGCAGGATCGTGAAACTCGTGGACGTGGAAAAAGAGGGGAGCTGGCTGTATTCCGAATGGAGGCTGACGTACAGAGTCGGCTGGAGCCGGATCCTCAGCGCGGCCGAGTTGATCTATCGGTACACAAAGGACCCGGAGATCATCGTCGGCGGCGCGGAAGGCGACACGGAGATCTCCGTCAAGGACGCGGAGGAGATCCGGGAGCTTGACGAAAACGGCCGACTGACCGTGCGCGGGCTCTCCGAGATCCTCGGCGTCCCGGTGATGATCACGTTTTACAACCAGCTGGATCTCGTCCGGGTGACCGTCGCATCGGCCACGGAAGAATTCGCCCGTGCCGATTACAAGGCATTCAATCTGTCCATGTGCCAGTTCATGGATTCCGCCGAGATCGCGATGTACGGCTGAACCGATATACGATAAGGAAGGGGAAACGTATGAGCAAAAAGGAAAAGATCCTGCTCGCGGCGCTTGCGGCGGCGGTATGCCTTGCCGCGGCAGGCGGGTTTTTGATCGGGAAAAGCGCCGGGCACACCGAAGCGGCAAAGGAGCAGGAGCTTCTTCAGACGCTCAACCGCGGCGCCCTTGAGCGCCTGAGCGCCGAGGAAGAGACCGTTTACGTCATCGGGCATCGGAGTCCGGATGCCGATACCGTATGCAGCGCGATCGCGTACGCACGCCTGCTGAACGCGCTCGGATACCGCGCGGAGGCGGCGGTCACCTCGTCCGTCGACCGGGAAACGGCGTATATCCTGAAAGAGGCGGGAGTACAGACGCCTCCCGTTCTGGACGACGCCTCCGGAAAGTCGATCTTCCTTGTCGACCACAGCGAATACGCGCAGGCGGCGCAAGGGATGTCCGACGCGCATATCGTCGGCATCATTGACCATCACGGGATCGGGACGGTCACGACGGGTCATCAGGTGGTGTATGAGGCGAGACCGATCGGCGCGACGGCGACGATCGTCTGGCTGGATTATCTGAATTACGGCGCGGAGATCGACCGGACCACCGCGTTCCTCCTGCTCGGCGCCGTGCTCTCGGACACGGATAATCTGCGGGGTTCGACCACGACGGAAACGGACAGACAGGCGCTGAGCGCGCTCGCAAAGCGGGCGGACGTGACGGACGTCGACGCTCTGTACAAAGCCATCCGCGCCGAGAAGCTCTCCTACGAGGGGATGAGCGACGAAGAGATCTTCTTTTCCGATTACAAGGAATACGAGGTGAACGGCGTGAAATTCGGCATCGGCCTCGTCAGCACCGTCGATGAAGAGATCGCCGCCGCGCTGGCGGAGCGCATGAAGAAGATCCTGCCCGCGTGCCTCGAAAAGCAGGGCGTCGATCTGATCTACGTCTCCGTCGGGATGCGGGAGAACGGAGAGAAGATCGATCGGGTCGTTCCGGGCAGCGAACGCTCGGAGGAAGTGCTCGCGGCCGCCTTCCCGCAGTACGACGAGTACGACGGGACCTCGTATATTTTCCGGACCGGGCTCGGAAGAAAAACGCTGTTCGTCCCGGGGATGACCGATTATCTCACCGCGCACGCGGGCGAATGAATAAAAATACGGGCGGCATGCAAGCCCCGCCCATGATACGGAGGACAGTATGAATTTCACCGATCTCGCCAAAGAAAGGTATTCCGTCCGGAAATTCGATCCGAGACCGATCGAGGAGGAAAAGCTCCGGGCGATCCTCGAGGCCGGCAATCTCGCGCCGACGGCGAAAAATCTGCAGCCGCAGAGGATCTACGTTGTCCGCTCGGAGGAAAACCTCGAAAAGATCCGTTCCCTGACGACCTCCCATTACGGCGCGCCGGTCGTGCTCCTTTTCGCCTACGACACGGCGGAAGAATGGCAGAACCCGCTCGAGGCGGGCGTGCACTCCGGTCCGCAGGACGTGAGCATCGCGGCGACGCATATCATGCTGAAAGCGGCGGAACTCGGGATCGGTTCCGTCTGGGTCAACCGTTTCGCGCCGACGGAAACAAAACGGGTCATGGGCTTGCCGGAGAACGAGGTCCCGCTGCTCCTCATGCCGATCGGCTACGCGGCGCCGGACGCGGCGCCGTCGGAGCGGCATACGGTCCGCAAGCCGCTGTCGGAAACGGTGAAAGAGATCTGACGCGGGCGGCGCGTATCTGAAAAAGATCCATGACGGAGTTTTTTGAATACGGCGCCCCCTCCGCGTCCGTCGTCCTGATCCAGCCGGTGTCCGCACACGATCTGCCTGAGATCGAAGAGGAAGCGCGGGCGATCCGAAGCCTGACCGATGCGGAATTCCGGCTGATCGCCGTGAAGGTCGCGGACTGGGACGCCGATCTTTCCCCGTGGCGCGCCCCCGCCGTATTCGGAAACAGGGATTTCGGCGGCGGCGCGGAGGGGACGCTTCGCGCGATCCTGCCGCTCTGTGCGGACGGCGCGAAAACGTATCATATCGGCGGATATTCGCTCGCCGGGCTGTTCGCTTTGTGGGCGGCGTACCGCACGGAAGCCTTCTCCGGCACCGCCGCGGCGTCGCCGTCCGTGTGGTTCCCCGGCTTCACGGACTTCATGAAAGCGAACGGGATCCAATGCGGCGCGGTCTACCTGAGCCTCGGCGATCAAGAGGAAAAAGCAAAAAATCCGGTGACGGCATCCGTCGGAGACCGCATCCGGGAGGCAAGGGAGATCCTGACGGCGCAGGGGACGCGCTGCGTCCTCGAATGGAATCCGGGCAATCATTTCCGGGACGCCGCGCTAAGGACCGCCAAAGCCTTCGCGTGGCTGATGAATAACGGACGGGAATGAGCCGAAGAGTTCCCCGAAGCAAACGAAAAGATCCCGGCCAGCGCCGGGATCTTTTCGTTTGCGCCTCAGCGCGTCCTGATATACTTCTTTCTCAGCGTCTCCGCCTCCCCGGCGAAATATCCGAGGAGCTCCCCGCTCTCCTCGCCGAGGTAATACCGCCGCATGATCTCGCCGTCGAGCCGCGCCGCGCGGTCGTGGACGGGGAAATAATTCTCGACGAGGAACGACGCGTATTTCTGGAGACGGAACTCGCCCACGAGACGGTACTCCTTCGAGATCGTGTCCACGGCGACGGAATACCGCTCCCGGACGGCGTCGAGGATGGACGTCCGCTCGTTCTTCTCGGCGAAGACGATCGTAGAACAGATGTCCGCGTTGCGGTTGTGCTCGGTGGAACCGTGCGTGTCGGTGGAGCCGACGATGGGATGGATCCGCCCGGCGCGGTACTCCTCGTAGTACAGCGCGGTCTGGAAGCCGTTCTGCTCGAAGTAGTTCTCGCCGCCGAGGACCTCGAACGCGTCGAAGGGATGCTTTTCCATCATGTAGTACGTCAGCGGCTCCGGCACGTGCCACATATCCGCGATCCAGTACGGATGCGCGAAGATGCCGAGACCGCCTGCCTCCCGGATCCGCTCGAACGCCCAGACGCAGACGGCGAAGCTGCGCTTCTCCACGTTCTCCGGGCAGTCCGGATACCGCGCCTCGATCCGGTCGAGCTCCTCCTCGTACCGCTCCGGCGTGACGATGGGCGGCGGCGTGACGGATCCGTCGAGGCGGCGTCCGTCAAGGGAGCCGCCGGTCTCCGCGTAATTGGCGGACGAGGCGAACAGCCCGTTGACGGAAAAGGTGCCGCCCGCGTTGACGATATGGACGTCCGTCCCGTCGAGGTGGACTTCCTCGCCGGGGAGGATCGTCAAGGGACACTTCGCGCCGCCGTAATCGCGGATCGCCTCGAGGGAGGGATAATAGCGGCGGTGGTCGGTGACGACGCAGAAATCGTATCCGCGCGCGCGGTAATTCGCACAGACGATGCCGGGATCCTCGCTCCCGTCGGAACGGCAGGTGTGCATGTGCAGATCCCCCTTGAGCGGGATCCGGCGCGCGAGATCCTCGCCGACGGCGTACACCGACAGCTTGGCGAACCGATTCTCGCCTTTGTACAGCCGGACGGAATACTCGCCCTCCGCGTCCGCCGTCACCGTGAAGCGCAGGCATCCGTCGGAGCAGAGCGGAGCGTCGAACGCCGCCGCGTTCCACGCGTTGAAGGGGAACCGCGGCGAGCCGGAATCGAGCCGGTGGACGGTGACGCGGCTGTCGTCGGAAAACTTCGCGTGATCGCCGAGCGGACGGACGGTGATCTCCGTCGGCTCGCCGACGGGAAAGACCATCGGGAAAATATCGTAGTTATACAGCACCTGCTTCATGGAAATCCTCCTTCTCTCAAACGAGATCCCCGCGCGGGGAACGTCCGGGGGTATTATACCAGATCCGGGGGCAAAATGCAAGGGGCGGGCGGCGCCGGGGCGGAAATCGCGCGGGAAATGAGAGAAAAACCCTTGACAGCCGCCCCGATTTATGATACAACTACGGCAGGGGTCGAGACGGCTGCCATTCTTTGCATCGGAGGCGGGGTATGAAGAAGATCACCGTGCTGGGAGACGTCATGAGCGAACCGCTCTTTCTGGAAGAAGCGCGGCGGGAGGACGGGGGATACGACTACTATCCGGCGTTCGCCCCGCTGAAAGATCTCCTCGACGAGGCGGACTATCGCATCGCCAATCTGGAAACGCCGCTCGCGGGAGAAGAGGCGCTCTATTCCCGGACCATCTTCGATTTCAACGCGCCGGACGCCCTGGCGGACGCGCTCGGACGGATCGGGATCGACGCCTTGTCCTTTGCCAACAACCACGCCTTCGACCGGGGAGAGGAAGGAATCCTGCGCACGCTGCGGGTCCTGCGGGAGCGTGGCTTTGCCGTGACCGGCGCGTACGACGATACGACATCGGACCGCGTCGCCCGCTTTGCGCTCGGCGATACGCGCGTCGCGTGGATCGCCTATACGGCGACGACGAACAAAAAGCCGGAAACGCCCGAAGCGGAAGCGAGGGTCAACCGCCTGTGCCGCGTCGGCACGCCGTGGATGCGCCCGCCGTATTCCAAGCGCTTTATCGAGACGAGGGATCTGATCGCGGAGCTCCTCGGTCGGAAGCTGAAGCCGGAGGAACGGACGCGGCTCTGCCGGATCCTTGGCGAGAACGTCGATTACGGCGACGACTGCTTCGACGTGTTCGACTGTGCCGAAGGGCTGAAGCGCCTGCAGGCGGATTACGAGGCGGCGCGCAGGGAGGCGGACGCCGTGCTCTTCCTGCCGCATATCGGCGGTCAGTTCAACGTAAAACCCGGCAGCTTCTCGCGGTATATCGCGGCGCGCGCCGTCGAGATGGGATTCGACGCCGTACTCGCATCGCATTCCCATACGACCCAGCCCGCGAAGATCGTCGGGGATGTCCCCGTCTTCTATTCGCTCGGCAACGTGTCGATGACGCATACGCTGTACACGGTGGAGGAATCCCTGCCGCAGTACGGTCTGGCGGCGCATCTGTACGCGGAAGACGGGCGGATCGTGAAGACCGCGTTCAGCATCATCAAGATGGTCAGCCGGGAGGGGCGCCGCATGGAGATCCGGCCCGTGGACGAGCTCGCCGAGGAACGGATCGGGGACAGGGACACGCTGCTCGCCGAGACGGCGGCGGTGTGGGCGCGAGTGACCGGGAAGGACGCGCAGGAGTTCGTCCTCGCGCGGGAATATGCGCTCTGAGGGGCGGGAGGACCGTGTAATAGTATTAAGCGCTTTGATGGACAAGAAAACCGCGGGGCTGCTTCGTATTGAACGGAGCAGCCCCGACTTCATTCACAATGGTTGAATCCATGAAACATTTCGCATATTGAATAAGCCTTAAATTCTCAGCGCTTTTCACACCGGACGTCCACCGTTTCAAGACGATCCGACGGAAAGATATCCTAATCGATATCTTTAATTAACAAGTAATCAAAAGAAATTCCTCCGTCGCAACCAGCTGAGGAAATTATTTCATTATCTCTGATTTTGTTTTATTAATGATAACGATAAATCTCGTGATATCTCGAACGTATTGCTATACATTGTTAGTTATCCTTACAGTATTGACCTCGTAATTTCCGGTTTGTTCATTCTGACTGAAATTTGCCTGAAGGTCAAGATAATTGATGTTGGTATAATTCACACCTTTTTCACCGAGATAGATATGAACAATATTTTCATTTGTATATCCTTCTCTGTCATACGGTTCCCAAAGAATCGCTGAGCCACTTGGATTTTTGATCTGTACAGTCAGTTCATCTCCCGTCTGTTCCGCGTCAAAGTAACGAATAAAAACAGGGTCGCCTTCCGCTTTGACTATACATGTGCCGTCATTATTTTCAATGTATTCTACCCTGCATATATTTCCTAAATACACTGTAATGTTTTTGCAAAGCGCAAACTCCTTGACGCATTTGTTTTCTTGTGTCATAACACACACGTTTGATTTTTCTCCGAAAAGAACACCGATAGGAATTGAAAACAGTTCCGCTATCATAGGAAAAAGAGTTACGTCGGGATAACCGATACCGCATTCCCATTTTGAAATCGACTGTGCCGAAATGCCAAGTTTTTCGGCAACTGCCGTCTGCGTCCAGCCTCTTTCTTTTCTTAACGTCGTTATAATGTTGCAAAATTCATTCAGATCATACATAATTTATCCCTCCACGTTTTTCATTATAACGAAAACTTAAGAAAAAATCAATAACCGTGAAGTTGAAAAATGACTGAAATAAGGAAAAGAACAAAAACCCAGCTCTTTTGGTCCTAGGATCATAACGAATTGCCAACATCTAAAGTACATTTTCAGTACCTATCATAAATCTTTCTGAATTTTTCAGAATCCGAGAATATTTTTCTCTCTCAAAATCCCGGAGGTTTATTTTTCAAATCTTTCCGTCAAAGCCGACCTTCTTGAAGGCGAAGAAAAGTTTGAAGCGGCAGTGAAAGAGAAAAACCTTTCATTAGATGACCTCATTTCCATGCTTAATATTCTTGCGGATCATTATGACCGGCAAGACGAAAAAGAAAAAGCAAAGATCCAGTTGGAGATCGCAAGAGGGGTATTGAAAGCTTTTGAAAAGGACTTCCCTACCAAATACACAAGATGCGCCTATGATCCGAAAGAAATCGATAAGATATCCAAACGAATTGCCGACATCGATGCCTGAACGATCACAAGAGGGGAAAAAGAGGAAAAACTGCCGCCCGGAAAAATCCGGGCGGCAGTATGGTGGACCCGGAGGGATTCGGAACCAGCGATCCGTTTTGGCGCTTTCGCGCAGAATGACCCGGAGGGATTCTGAACCCTGCGCTTCGCCATCGTTCAGCGTCGCCGTTCGTCAGCCGATGCGAAGCGCCATGCGATCCATCTGCGCGTGACCGCGCAAATGGACGCGGGGTCCTCATCGTACAGTGTCATGATGAATCAAAAGGACGTCCTTTGGACGTCCTTTTGATTCATGGTGGACCTGGAGGGATTCGAACCCTTGACCTCTGCGTTGCGAACGCAGCGCTCTCCCAGCTGAGCTACAGGCCCGCTGCACGGCGCATGGAACCGGGGCTTCCCCCGACCGCCATGATATTATATCATACGCGGCGGGAAAAAGCAATCGTTTTTGAAAAAATTTTTTCTGCAAAATGCGCTCCGCGGCGCAGGCGGGACGCCGTTTACGGGAGCCTCTCCCGCAGTGCCCGCATGTTCTCCGTCGGGTCGGGGAAGGAACGGAGCAGTTTTTTGTAAAACGCGCTGACGTCGGCGTCTCCCAGAATGAGCGAGACCTGGCTGTTCTTTTGGGCGATCGCGCACAGCGCGTCCGCCTGTGCCTGCGTCCAGCCGGTATGGGCGGAGAGTTCCCCTATGAGCGTATGCGTCGAAGCGAAATTCCCGCTGCTCTCCAGCGAGGAGATGAGCTGCTCTTTCCGCTCCTCGTCCTCCTCCAGCATCCGTGCGTACCGCTGCGCTTCGCGCACGCAGGCGTAATACCGGTTCTCCAGCTTCTCGTTTTCCGCCGTCATCAGGATGATCGTCTTGAGCAGCGCGTCGAGCTGCGATCCTTCGCGGTAGTCCGCCGGTGCGTAGTAGCGGATCCGCGCGTCGTTCATCATGCGGAACACCTTGCTTTTGTCGCCGGTATCCGGATCGTACACGCCGACGGAATGACCGCCGTTCGCGTTCACCAGCTTCATGCACGGGACGTCCGTGTCGCTGTCGCCGAGATAGACCATGTTCCGAAACGGAACGCGCAGCGCGTCCGGCGGGAAATAATCGTTGACGCGCGCGTCGTTGATATCGGGGATCCCTTTCTCGATCCGGAACAGAAACTGCGTTTTGTTCGTGAAATTCACGACCTGCGCCGGCCATTTGGCGACGCCGCGCTCGTTGTAGTAGAAGGAACTCGCGTAGATCTCCGTGAATTCTCCCGCGACCTTCGTCCCCTCGATCATCTCCTTCAGTCCGGAGGAAATGATGTAATGCTCGACGGTCACGCCGTGCGCCGCGCCGAAATCGCGCATCCGGGAAAACCAGTCCTCCACGCCGGGATACAGCTTGACCTGCGCGCCGTACTCCATCAGCGTCCGGCGGCTGAAGATCATCGCCCCCTCCGAGGTGTCGAGCATCTGGTACATATAGGCAAGATTGCTGTCCATCCCGTTCGCTTCCGCGCGGGCGTTCGATTCCCGCCAGAATTCGTCCACGTCGTAGCCGACGCTCTGGATGAAGCCCTGCGCCTGCATGTTGTCCGGCGAGAGTGTTTTATCAAAGTCGTAGCAGATCGCGAGAACGGGCGTCTCTCCCTTTTCCCGGCGCACGAACGTCTTGTTCTCCATGCCGTTTCCTCCGTTCCCCCCAAGCGGGGCGTATTTCCGCTCACAGCGAAAGCGCTCTTCCCTCCCACGGCACCTCGTCGGGCACCGGGATCTCCATCCACGCGGCGATCGTGGGCGCGATATCGAGGATGCTCGCCTCCTCCAGCGCGTGCGGTACGAGGGAGGCGTTCCAAAAGAGGATCGGGATCGTCATGTCCTCCGGCATCTCCGTTCCGTGCGAGCGGTCGTGCCCGCCGTGATCCGCCGTGACGACGACCAGATAATCCTCCGGCACCGCGCGGCAGACCGCCTCGATGCAGTCCCAACTCCCGCGAACGGCGCGGAGATACTCCTCGCCCATCCAGCCGGACTTATGCCCGGCGGCGTCCGGCCAGCCGAGATACAGAAACAGAAAGTCCGGTGCGTCCGCGCGCAGGCAGTCGAGCGACAGCTTCGTCACGCGCTCGTTCGCGGCCTCGTAGCCGTACCGATCTCCCGAGAGGAAGCCGATATGCGTCAGCGTACTCGGCCTCGCCAGATCGCGCAGCTCTCCCCAGTTGTAAAACAGCCCGCAGCTCCGACCGGCGCGCCGGACGACCTCGAAGAGCCCGTCCACCGGATCGGGATTCGGAACGAAGGTATTCGTCGTGACCCCGTGACGCGTCGGCGGTACGCTTTGGAAAAGGGAGACGTGACACGGCAGCGTGACGGAAGGCATGACCGTCTGCGCTCCCATGGCGCACACGCTCCGGGCCGGCATTTCTTCGGCGAAGGGATGCCCGCACGCGCGCAGCGCGTCCGGGCGCATGCCGTCCGCCAGGATGAGGACGCATTTTTTCATACGGATCCCGCTTTCCGCCGCCGCGCGGGAACGCGGCGCGTCTTTTTTGTATATTGTAGCATATTCTTTCGGCAAAAGCAAGGTTTTCGGGGAGCCGCGTGACAAAATCCCGGACGGGGCTTGACAGGGGCAGCACCATTCATTATAATGATATTCGGTGCGGCTCCCGCCGCCGATCCATGCCGCCGCCGCGCGGCAGACAGGAGATACAAGCATGCAGCCTACTATCGCAAAGCCGACCGCCCGCCATCTCGAATGGCAGGAGCAGGAACTCGGCATCCTCATCCATTACGTTCTCTATCAGTACTCCGGCGAACGGGACAGCCGGGGCATGCTCCTTCCCTCCGCCTTCGCGCCGAAGGGTTGGGACACGGATCAGTGGATGCGTTCCGCCGCTTCGATGGGCGCGCGCTACGCCATCCTCGTCGCCAAGCACGGCGACGGCTTCGCTCTGTGGAACACGTCGGTGAACGACTATTCCTCCGTCCACGGCGCGGTGCCCGGGGACGTCGTCGCGGACTTCGTCGCCTCCTGCAAAAAGTACGGTCTGAAGCCCGGTCTGTACTATTCCGTCGACGTCAACGGCTACTACGGCATCGAGCACGAGACCGATATCCGTTCGCAGCAGTACAAGGACTACGTCAAATGCGCCGAGGCGCAGTGCGAGGAGCTGTGGTCGCGCTACGGCAAACTGTTTGAGATCTGGTTCGACGGCGGGATCCTTCCGCCCGAGGAGGGCGGACCGGACCTGGCGCCGATTCTGCGCCGGCTCCAGCCGGACGCGCTCTGCTTCCAAGGGCCGAAGGCGCATCCGCACAATCTGCGCTGGGTCGGCAACGAGGACGGTCTCGCTCCGGCGGACTGCTGGGCGACGACGAACGCCGGGGAAGCGCGCTACGACGGCACTGTCCCGGACGAGGAGGCCGGCATCGGCGATCCGGACGGAAAGTATTACTGGCCGGCGGAGACCGACACGTCCAATCACCACCGCTCCGCGTACGGCGGAGGCGGCTGGGTCTGGTTCAGGGAGGGACGCCGTTTCCTTCTCACCCCCGAAGAGATGCTCGACTGCTACTGCCGCTCCGTCGGACGCAACTCGAACCTCCTGCTCGGTATGACGATCCACCCGGACGGCTACTTCGAGGACACGGATCAGTACGAGCAGTTCGGTGAACTGCTCCGCCGGACCTTCTCCGACGAGCGCGTGCTCGCCAAAGCGGAAGGCCTGACGGACGGCACGTCGCTGTCCCTCGGCGGCGAGCACGACGTATCCTATATCGTGCTCCGCGAGGATATCCGGAACGGGCAGCTCCTGCGCGGCTTCCGCGTCACGGCGGACGGGCGGGAGATCCTCGCCGGAAAGTGCGTCGGGCACAAGCGCATCATCCCGACACCCGGTCTGCGCGCCGCGCACGTCGCCGTCGAGTGGACGGACGCCATGCCGGGCGCCCGCCTGCGCGACGTGACGGTCTTCGCGTGAGCGGCGGCCGTACCGGGAGGTGGACGCCGTGATCCCACTGGACGTGCCCGCCGTATGCCCCGTGCCCGTTCCGAAGGAACGCCGCGTCGGGGGAGAGTTTTATCCCGTGTATCCCGCCGTTTCCGCCCCGCCGGAGTTCGCCCGGCAGGCGGACGTGCTGCGGGAGTATATCGCGCGCCTGCACGGCGTGTCCGTCCCGGTCGTCGGGCCGGAGACGGACGCCGGAATCCGCCTGATCCCCGACGGCGCGCTCGCCGGGGAAGCGTATGCGGTCGACGCGGCGCGG
>JAEEGL014584579.1_pt1 | contig 47146 bp, 37 predicted proteins | sample 9134231 | NCBI WGS metagenome assembly JAEEGL01 (sample SAMN16246548, study PRJNA631951) | gut metagenome | biome: gut microbiome; feature: rumen; material: fiber-attached | host: Bos | place: Iran: Karaj | collected 2018-10
CTACCTGGGCATAAGTCCTATGGTACCGAAATACCATAGGACTTGGTTTGTTACGTGGGCCGTCGTGGTTTCGAACCACGGTAGGCGTAAGCCAACGGATTTACAGTCCGTCCCCTTTAACCACTCGGGCAACGACCCATTCTCAAGCCAAAGATAGGAATCGAACCTACGACCGGCTGATTACAAATCAGCTGCTCTACCAGCTGAGCTACTTTGGCAAGTGGACCAAATTTAGTAAGATTTTGGGTGTTTTGTCAATAAAAATCAAGTACTTACGAAAAAAAAATTGCGTTTTTTCTTTTTTACGCAAGGGATTTGTCCACAAAAAGAGACCGAACTGTTGATAAATTGTTGATAAGTAGAGAGGGAGTGAATTTTACAACGTCCCCCTACCCCTCGCCCCCAAATTAAGGTATATTGTTGTCAATACACCCTTACGGAGACACCTTTATGACAAGAAAAATCGCAGGCTTGGCAATCGCCTCCCTCGCCGCAACGTTCATCCTTTACGGTTGCGACTCTAACGGAGGCGGGGTCACTAATGCTAACGGAGTCAACAGTTCCAACTCTTCCACAAATAATGACCCATCGTCCAAGGATAACGACGATGCCGACAACGAGGGAAAAAAGGAAACCGAGACCATCGAAGCCGAAACCCTCGATGATCTGCCCAAGTGCACATCCAAGAAGGAGGGCACCATCGCCACTGTCGAGGATGATGGTCTCGACTACTACTGCTACGATGGCAAATGGATCGGAACCGTGACCACCATGACAAAGTTGCCCAGCTGCACAGCAAAGAAGGAAGGCGACCGCATCTATGTCAAGAAGATCGAAGAAGTCTTCTACTGTAGCGAAGATGAAGAATGGGTCACCACAAACGATGAGGATGATCCCGATAAAGACATCAATTCCTCCAGTTCCAACAAGACCAAGGAGAAGGTTGTCGAATTCGTAGATGGCGTCATCTGGCAGCCCTCTTATGGCAGGCGCGCCTACACCGGCGAAACCGGTATTGATGAATACAACTTCCTCGATGAAGATGCCGAAGGCGAAAACGGTGCAGGCTGGTGGTACAAGTTCCTAGATAACGGCGAAGGTGGATCCTCTACCGCCGTCGGCACATTCACCGATAATGGCCTACAGCTGGAATTCAACCTTGCCTACACAAACTGGGAAGAGAAGATGTGGACTTCGGGAACCGACTACGGGTATTACTACGCCCCCAATCCCTATCCCTTTGCCGGTTTCGGATTCAACCTGAAAAATGACCAAAAAGCAATGGACATCACCAGTTTTAGCCAGGGCATCTGCATCACCTACGCCTCATCGACCACGGTCAAGGTTGCCATTGCATCTACGGCCACGGATACGTACGGGATTGCCTACGAGTACAACCTCTCCTACTCCACAAGTTCCACAACGGCGAAATTGCTCTGGTCCAAGTTCACACAGCCGTCCTACGCCGCTGATCAGGGCGCAACTGTAGCCCGGGCCACAGCCTTGGGCAAGGCCTACGCACTCCAAATTATGTATTCTAACGACCAGTCCGGCGTAACAGACTACTGCGGTGGCTCCAGCCTCAGCACCTGCCAGTCCTATGCTAACGCTTACGGAAGCAGCTCGTTCACGGTTTACAAGATTGAAAAGTACGACGGCACTACCTGCGGTGATTCTAGCAACACGCTGTAATCTTTCATAATCCACAAAAATGCCGGCCTATAGGCTGGCGTTTTTGTATTTTATACCTCATGGAAACTTGCACTTTCAAGCATACCGCCCGTATTGATGTCCGCTACGCCGAAACCGACCAGATGGGGATCGTCCACCACGCCGTCTACGCCGTATGGTTCGAACAGGCCCGCACCGAATACTTCCGCGAAGCAGGCGCGAGCTACGCCGACATGGAGGCCGAAGGGTTCTCCAGCCCCGTTCTTGAATTGAATGTACAATTCAAGAACCCCACCCACTACGGTGAATTCGTAGATATCGAGACTACCATGGTCCGGGTCGATAGACTTCGGGTCCGTTTTTTGTACAAGGCGACGGTGAACGGAAAGCTCTGCACCACAGGTTCCACACTCCATTGCATGCTGAAAAACGGCAGGCCCACGCGGGAACTGCCCTCGGGCTTTGCAAAGTTCCAGTTCGTGAACGAGGATAATCAAACCTAATGGACCAGCCTCTCGCCGAAAGATTGCGCCCCCAGAACCTAGATGAATTTCTAGGCCAGAACAAGATTCTGGGCGAGCAGAGCCTTTTGCGCAAAAGCCTAGAAAACGACAATGTTCCCAGCATGATATTCTGGGGGCCACCAGGCTGCGGAAAGACCAGCCTCGCCCACGTCATCCGACAACACACCCAAAAGAGCTTTGTCGCTCTTTCGGCAGTGGCAAGCGGCGTAAAGGAAGTCAAGGAAGTCCTGGCCGATGCCCGCAAGATGAAGGGCCTGTTCAAGGACACCATCCTCTTTATCGATGAAATACACCGCTTTAACAAAGGGCAGCAAGACGCCCTGCTTGGAGCCGTAGAAGACGGCACGGTGACGCTTATCGGCGCCACCACCGAGAACCCAGGATTCGAGGTCAATAGCGCACTCCTAAGCCGCTGCCAGCTGATACTGTTTGCTCCCCTAAGCAAGGAAGACCTACGCACGCTCATTTTCAGTGCCCTGCGGGATCACCCCCGAGGATTGCAGCTGAAAGACGTAGAAGTCGAAGATGCCGTCGTAGAGAAACTCATTGCCCAATCCGATGGTGACGCCCGTTTTCTACTGAACCAGATTGAATGGATTGGCAAGAACCTGGGCGACCGCAAGGTCATCGATGAAAAACTTCTAGAAGAATTCCAGTACAAGAAGCCGTTGCGCTACGACAAGAGCGGTGAAGAACATTACAACCTGATTTCGGCCCTGCACAAGTCGGTACGCGGCAGCGACCCCGATGCCGCCCTCTACTGGATGCACCGTATGTTGCAGGGCGGCGAAGACCCGAGGTTCATTCTGCGCAGACTGATGCGGATGAGCATGGAAGACATAGGCCTTGCAGACCCAAACGCCTTACTGCTTGCCACCGCCGCTCGCGAGGCCTACGACTTTATGGGCATACCCGAAGGACTTATCGCCCTCGACGAACTGGCCGTATACCTTTCGCTGGCCCCCAAGAGCAACAGTCTAGAACTGGCCGGCATGAAGGCCGACCAGATCGTAAAACAGACCGGCACGCTACCCGTGCCCCGGGCCTTCCGCAATTCGGTAACGAAAGTTGGAGAAAAACTGGGCTATGGAATCGACTACCAGTACGACCACGACAGCCCCGGTGCCTTTTCTGCACAGGAACATCTACCTAAGCAGCTGGAAGGCACCGAAATATACCAGCCCAAGCCCTATGGTAAGGAAAAAGCGCTAGGCGAAAGGCTTGCCCAATTAAAACAGATTAAGAAAGAGAAGAAGAATTCTTCTTCCGCATAAAGGCCAGGGCCTTACTGCGACGGCGGGCAGTTTCCTGCAGATTCACGGACTCGTCGTACTCATCCACAATCTCGCGGCCAAGTATTTCTTCCAGCACGTCCTCCAGGCTCACGATACCCGCCATAGCACCAAACTCATCTACCACACCTACCATATGTCCCCGCTGTTTTAGAAAGCGGAGCAAAAGCTTTTCCAGAGTCACACTGTCGGGTATCAGCTGAAGCGGTCGCATCAGCTGGCGAAGCTTCACATCGCGCTTGCCCTCGGCCAGATAGTTGTAGGCGTCTCGACGGAGTACGATACCTATCCATTCATCCTTTTTCTTGCCGTACAGGGGTATGCGTGAAAAAGGCCAGTTGCCACGTTCATCCAGAGTTTCGCCGATGGTCTTATCTGCCGGGAGGCTGAACACTACGTGCCTGGGCGTCATTACCTTACGGGCCACCACGGATTTCAGGGCCAGAATGTTCTTGATGACAGCGGCCTGGTGCTTGTCGATGACCTCTTCACGAAGGCCTAGGCTCACCAGACTATTGATATCTTCGATGCTCACCTCCTTCTTCTCTTCATCCTCGTGAGTCCAGTGCTTGGTAAGCGTGAGGCAGAGCCAAATGATTCCAGTCCAGCTTAAAAGCTTGGTGATGTAATAGAACGGCACTGCTACAATAGGGGCCATTACCTTAGCCTGTTTCACACCCAGAGTCTTGGGAGTAATTTCACCAAAGAGCAAGATGAGGATGGTGAGCGCAATGGGAAGTGCATACTGCCCCGATTCAGGCAAGCGACGTACGGCAAGGGCTGTGGCCAGTGAGGCTCCAATGGTATTCGCAATGGTGTTCACCACCAGAACCGAGGCGATATAGCGGTCGATATTCTCTTTTACATGAGTCAGGTACTTGGCGGTAAAGGCCTTGCGACGTTGCAGGGATTCCACCGTGCTAGGGGGCACACTGTAAAACGACGCCTCCGTTACCGAACAGAAGGCGGAAAAGAACAGACAGCAAAGAACAGTTATAACGATAGCGAGCATAAAAACTTGTTTCCAGCGTCATCCTCGACCGAGCGAAACGAGGGAGGGGATTCACACATTTCAATATACACTTGTCACAGTCAAAAAATTATGGTTCATAGTTTAACAAATCAGGTTCAATAGCAAAGAACTGGGTGCGTTCCGCCTCTTGCATAAAGTCCATGAGCATCTTGGAGCTTGGCACCGGCACCAGAAACGACTTCCCGGCAGTGAGCTGCACCAGTTCCACGTCGGTAGATTCCCCGATATCGGCAAGAGCCTTGGCTTCAGCAATAGCCACATCCAGGCCACCCATCTTATGGACCAGCCCAGCCTCCATGGCCTTCCAACCCACAAAGACTCGGCCCCCGCCGTAGGCACTGTCAATCTTAGCCTTATCCACGCCAGTGGCCTCAGACACCACTCCTATGAAGCGGTCATAGAATTCATCCATATAATCTTGCAGAGCCTTCTTCTCATCGTTGGTCCAGGGACGCGTGAAGGTTTCCGCGTCGGCATGTTCGTGGGTCTTGACCGTCTCCGCCTTTAGGCCAAGCTTGGAAAGTAAACCAGAGGCGTCCACCTTGCCACCGTATATGCCAATGCTCCCCACGAAGGCGAAAGGTTCCGACACAATCTTGTCGGCACCGCAGGCGATATAGTAGGCTCCAGAAGCTCCCATATTCCCGATGCTCGCCACGATAGGCAACCCCTGCTTACGCAGGTTCTTGAGGGCGGCCCAAATCTTGTCAGAGGCGATGGCAGAACCGCCCGGCGAAGAGATGCGTACCACCAAGGCTGACACTCCCCCGCCCGCGAGACGGCGCAGGATTCCCGAAACTTCCTTTTCCATAGAGCCGTCGATAGTGCCGTCAATATTCAAGAGCCCTATGCGGGCGCGATGTGACCAACTCTCGTTAAAAATCTTGCGGTCCGTCGGTTTCCAGGTGACATAATTTGCGTACGGAGCCTCCAGACCAAAAAAGGTCTTGAGAGCATAAGACGGCACCTGATCGAGGTAAAGAATAGAATCGATAACGCCCGCCTGCAGCGCGGCCTTGGCACTCACCACCGGAACCTTCGCCAGAGAATCCAGCGTAGACGCCGCCTGCTCCACCGGGACATGCTTGCGGAAGGCCATACGGGCAGCCACGTAGGCGTTCATCATCTTCCAGAAATCGCTAAAAAGCTCTAGCCGGTTTTCCCGTGCCTCTACCGACATGGAATCTGCAATGTAGGGCTCCACCGCCGACTTGTAGGCGCCATGCCGCAAGAACTCCACCTTCACGCCTAGCTTGTCCAACAAGCCCTTGTAATACAGAGTGTTGCCACCGATACCACGCCAAGAAAAGTGCGCCGACGGTTCCACCACAATCCGGTCCACCGAAGATGCCGCCAGCAACACGGAAAGCCGCACATCATCCATGTAGGCGACGACCTTCGCACCCCGGGCCTTCAGCTTCATGACGCCTCGGTTAATCTCGTTGGAGATTCCCACGTTGCCCTTGTAGCCTGAAAAATCCAGCATCACGATACTTGCCGAGGGGTCCCGAAGCAGGTGCTCAAACAGGGTCCGCACCTTCATGATTCCGATAGACTGCGGACGTATAAAGGAGAATGGGCCTTCCACTTCGGAGACTTCCATGTCCAAAGGCACGCGAACAATCTGGGCAAACATGGCGGAATTGGGATTCCGGGAAGCATGGTAACCCCAGGTTACCCCCTTAGGCAGGTAGTCATCGTAGAATTTCACAGCCAGATTGTTGTGACCGCCGATGGTCATAGACATGGTGAAGGTATATTCATCATCATCGCCGTAGACAGGCATCTTGAAACCATAGCGGGTGCCGTACAGCTCCAGCTCGAAAAGCAGGCGGTGTTCTTCCCAATCCTCGACATCATAGCTAACACTCAGGTTCCGCCCAAGCCGAAGAGTGGCACCGGCATTGTGCACGCGGTCCATAGATGTGGGCCCTGCATAAAGTAGATTCTCACAGGAGTAGGCCAGAGACAAGAACCTGAAAGGACGAAGCATCGCACCCTGGGTGTATGACCATTCCGTACCCTCGAAGGCGGCGCTACGGAAAGCTGTCAAGCGACTGCCCCAGAAAAAATAGCGCCGGAACAGATCTGTGGAATAAGTCAGATGCCAGCGGGATTCATCCAGGCCTTCATCCGCATAGCGGTACTCGAAGCTTGCGCCCAGATGGTCGAGATTTCCACCGACGCGAAACCTGGAAATCTCATCATCGTACTGATAATCCAGCAAGGTTCCCCAAGAATCAAATGCCCTAAGCCCAGCCGGGTTGCCGAACAGCCCGTGATCCCCTTCCAGGGAGACAAAGCCGGATTCGCCAGGCAGGTAGGCAAAAGCCGGAGCAAGAAGGAAAAGAATGCCCCTAAGCAGATAGAGAAAAGAACCTTGCCGCATCCAAAACCATCCTATAGTTTACGGGAACTCCGCCCTTAAATATAGTTCCACCTTGTGGCCCGTCTCAAAGCCGAACAAATTTCCGCGATTCATCTCATAGGCCATGCCTATGCCAAAGGGGAACCTGAACCAGCTAAAGTACCGCGCAATGTCACCCCGCATCCGAAATCCCCGATATAGGTCATCCATCTTCTGGTAGTCTTTTGCAAGGTTGTGGTTTTCCGATTCCTGGACGCGCCAGCGGAAAAGGAACGCATAGCCAACCTGCCAACCTGTCCGGGCATACTTATCCCAAAAGACATTCCAAACAAACGAAGTTTTTACCCCAAGTTCGTCACCAGGCTGGTAATTCCGATCTTCAACAAAGGAATAGTATTGTCCAGAAAGTCCAAGAATCATATTGGGGCTAAAACGGTACACGCCCATAGGTTCGATTCCCAAACGTTCGAAACGTTCCACACGGCTCCCATCCCCCGGCTTGAAGCGCCAGCTTATGTTCAGACCGAAAAAATCCAGCGGAAAGAACTTCATGCCCACAAAAGATTCATTCAAGCCGTTTACTTCTAGGTTCACCATCTCATGAATCTGGTCATGAAGCATGACCTGCCATTCGTAACTGACAAATCGGTAGGACATGTCGGTATAAAAACTCAGGCAGTTGCAAGGCGCCACTTCTACGGACCATTTCAGATCGGCGCTGTAGACATCATCACGAAGTTCCCCCACACCACCTAAGGCAATGGCGTTCTGAGGGGGTAAAATTGGTTTCAGGGGCTCCGTCGCAAAGACAGAAACAGACAGGATGACAAGCAACAAAAATGCCCGACCCCAAAGGCCAGGCAAAAGATGCTTAGTACTTGCCGTACTTATAACCGTACCCATCCTGGCTACCGTGCTCATACTTATTGATTACTATAGAAGCATGAGCATTGGGATTACCCTTGAGAATTTGCGCCATGGCATCTTGGATAGCCTCAATGGAATGCTTGTTATACTCAATAACCATCACAATCTGGGCTGCCACACGACAAGCGAGAGCCGCGTCGGTCACCAACATAATAGGCGGAGTATCCACGATGATCAAATCGTACTGCTTCTTGAATTGCTCAATCAGCTCCAGATAATGCTTGGAACCCAACAGCTCCGCAGGGTTTGGAGGCACGTTTCCGCAAGGCAGCACAAACAAGTTCTCCACTTCGGTAGGGGAAATTACCTGTTCTGGCTCAATTTCGCGCAACAGCACCTGAGAAAGACCATTTCCTCTCTTGATGCCGAACTCCTTATGCAGACGTCCCTTACGCAAGTCAGCATCTATCAGCAAGATTTTCTTTCCAAGCCCCGCATACAGCGCTGCTAGGTTTACAGAGATAAAGCTCTTGCCTACTCCAGGTATAAGCCCACTTACACCAATTACTGGCTGGTCGGATTCCATCATGGAGAATTCCAAAGAGGAACGAAGGGCGCGTAAGCTTTCTACCGCTACATCATCAGGCTCCACCACAGCAAGAGGACGGGTCCCCTTTGTACCCTTGGGATTGCCCTTGGGCACCTTGGCATAAACTGTAAAGCCTGTTTCCTTTTCTATGAAAGTAGCACTCTTCACGCCACCGCTGAGCTTATCTTTAAGAGAAACGAGAGCGGCCCCAAGCAGTAACCCGAGGAACAAGAAAACTAAAAGGATCAGTTTTTTCTTAGGTTTTACCGGCTTTGTCGTTTGCTCGGCAAAATCAACAATACGTACAGATCCCACTTCACCAGCAGATACCAAGCGCAACTGTTGCACGCTGTTCAACATGTTGGTGTAAAGCACCTTGTTCAGTTCCACCTCACTAGTAAGTTTTAAAACTTCCTGTTGAGTTTCAGGCAAATCCTTCACATCTCTAGTCGTAGACGCCAATTCACGGCGCAGAGTACGTTCCTGATCTTCAAGCGTTTTTACCGTCGGGTGTTCCGCATGGAACAAGCGAATAGCCTCTTGCTTTTTCTGCTGGATTTCTAGAATTTTTTGTTCTAGTTGAGTCCTTTTTTGAAGAACTATCTGAGTTTCTGCGGCAACATCTACAGAACCTACCCTATTCTGATAGGCATTCAAGTTCATTAGTGCCGAATCCAACCTAGCCTTGAGGTCCGGCAGCTGTTTTTCCAAAAACTCTAGTGTCTGCTGAGCTTCTGCATTGCGTTCCTCCACATTCTGGCGCAAATACGAGGTTGCCACCTCGTTCAAAATTTCAGCGGCCCTATCCGGATATACATCCTGATAAGAGAATTCAAGAATACCCGTACGTTTTCCCTTCTCCTTCACATCAAAGGCTTTGCGGAATGCCTCCACAGCATCAAGATAGGTCCGTTTCCCAACAGAAAAACGCTGTCCCTTCCGGGCATCCATACGATAGATGCCAAAAGTTGCCGTGTCTCCGGCATAGGGGAAATGATACGTCTGGCCAACCATTCCCACCAAAACACGTTGCTTATTGTGGTCATACAAAGCGAAATTCAGTGAATCTAAAACCCTTGCCGTCCACGGCTTTTCACGATCATCTATAGGAACTAAATCCCAAGGAACCTCAAAGTTCATCAACTCCATTCGACCTTCGCGATGAAACAGACGATCCCATTTTCCCTTAGGAATTGCGTAATATTGCAAACGTTTGACTTCTACAGTACTACCAAGTACTCTACGGCTTTTTATCAACTCTATTTCTGTTTCTGCCGGGCTAGTCGTTGCAAAAAGGGCAGCCATATCCCCCATCATGGATGGACCTTTGCCACTTTTAGTCTCAATCTGAAGCAATGCATCTACCTGATAAACGGGGCGTATCCACATAGCAACGAAAACCCCAACGGCAGCGGCAAACAAGATGCACGGCAGTACAACAAACCAATTTTTTAGCAGATTCTGCAGCAGTTCAAATAAATCTTTCTCTTCCGTTTTTTTAGTAGCCATAAAAAACCTATATAAAAGCGCTACGTAAATATAAAAAAAAGCGCTCATACCGCTCAAATCAATGTATATTTTACATCGATTCACCCCCCTTACACAGCTTCAAACAATCCAGTGTCCCGCACCTTATTCATAGCGATTATATGGACATTTGCATGTCTTAACGGCTGTATTTGGACTGATAATGCCGATTCTCCCGACTATTTGCCCATCGACGACTCGGAGTACCCCTATGCAGGACTCCCACGCCTTGTAATCGAAACGGATAATTTCGCTCAAATCCGAGACAAGGAAACCAAGATTCCTGCCAAAATGCAAATCTACGGAGAAAAGGGCCCTGAAAGCGAAATCATAGACTTCACTATAAAAGGGCGTGGTAATTCCAGCATCGGTATGAGCAAGTACAGCATGAAGATAAAATTTCCCGAAAAGAGGGAAATGCTTGGAATGCCTGCCGATAAGGAGTGGGCTCTGATTTCAAACCATGCAGACAAAACACTATTGCGCAACTATATGACGTTCAACCTGGCACGGCAGCTGGAAATGGGCTACGTACCAAGATGTAGTTTTGTAGAAGTATACCTAAATCGTGATTATATGGGGCTGTACCTTCTAACAGAAACAATCAAGGTTAATTCCTCCCGTCTGAACATTCCCAAAGATGAAAACAATTATCTTGTGGAAGTAGACGCCTACTATGATAACAACGATACGATCATAAGGACTGCCCAGCAACTGCCACTAAAAATCCACTACCCTAAAAATTGTGGAGACACCTGCCAAGCCACGCTAAAGACCTTTGCCGACCAATGGGAAGACTTTATACGTACCAGTTTCTGCTATGACACCCTTGCTCGCTGGATTGACATTCAAGACTATTCAGCCTACTACTGGATAGAGGAGTTTTCCAAAAATGCAGACAGCAATCTGAAAACTAGCGTCTTTTTTACCTGGGAACGAAGTGGGAAAATAAAGATGGGGCCCATTTGGGACTTTGACTTGAGTTACGGAGAATACAGGCAATTTGATCCCAAGGAATGGTATTCACGCCCTAATCCCTGGAATCGGTATTTATTCAAAAATGCCCAATTCAAACAGGAAATCGCAAATTACTGGAAGGACCACCGGAATATATTCTTAAGTGCAATTGATTCGCTGGATTACTATAAGAAGCATATTGAAAAAGCGGCGAAAAACAACTTCAAGCGCTGGCCTGTGCTGGGAACTACATTCCTCTGGGAATTTAACCAAAGCTACAACTCTCACGAAGAAGCAGTAGATTCTCTTAAAAGCTGGATGAAACAAAGAGCGAAGTGGATTGATGGGAATATTTAACCGCTCAATATGTTTTTTCCTAGCCGTCCTTTCTGTTTATATGGTTGGATGCGTTTGGGACAATTCATCTAAAAACCAGGAATACCTTCCCCTTGACGATTCCGAATACCCCTATGCGGGATTACCAAGAATGGTCATTGAAACTGACGGCTTTCATGAACCAAGAGATACAGAAACAGACCTTCCTGCAAGAATGCAGATGTACGACAAAAGCACCCCCGACGGTGAAGTTATAGAACTGACCATAAAGGGACATGGCAATTCCAGCTTTAAAGCCCTGACAAAATTCTCCCTAAAGCTTGAATTGACCCAAAAGAAAGCCCTTTTGGGCATGCCACAAGACAAAGAATGGATTCTCATCTCCAATTTTTCAGACAAGACCCTTCTAAAGAACTACGCCATCTTCAAACTAGCCCAAAGACTGGGAGCTTCTTATACGCCCCGTTCCACCTTTGTTGAGCTTTATCTCAACCGCCAATACAAAGGAATATACCTTTTATCAGAAAGTATAAAGGTCTCCAAAAATAGGGTAAACACGCCTCAGAACGATTCATCTTTCCTCTTTGAAAAAACAACGCATTATCATCTTAACGGCGAAACGATCCGCACAAAGAAAAACACCCTTTTTAAAATTCGCTATCCAAAGCGCCCATCTAACGAAGCCATCAGCAAGTTGCAAACTCAATTGGACAAATGGGAGGGCTTCATTTACGGCAAAAACTTCAATTCCGCCCAAATTGACGAATGGATCGACATCGATGACTACATACGCTATTTCTGGTTGCTTGAATTTTCAAAAAATTACGACGGCCGCTTCGGGCGGAGTATCTTTTTTACCTGGCAAGCGGGTGACATAATGAGAATGGGACCTGTTTGGGATTATGACGAAACCTTCGGCTGTTCAAAGGACGGTGAGCCCAAGCTACCCGCTGAAGGCTGGCATGCAAAATCATTCGGCTGGAACAGCCCCCTATTCAGAGACCATGCCATATGGAAACGTGCGACAGTTTATTGGAAGCAGAACGAACACCTATTCAAGGCGTTTATAGATTCAATTGACGTCTATGCCAATATCATCAAAAAGGCAACCCAAAACGAGTTTAGACGTTGGGATGTACTCGGCAATACCGAATTCTGGGCTTATAAGGAAAGCTATAAGAATTACGACGAAGCTCTAGATTCCCTCAAATCCTGGACAAGGCGACGCATCGAATGGATTGACGCCAGCCTGAATTAGCTCAGATATTCTATAAGCCTTTCAAAAATTTCCTTGAGACCATAACGAGGGCGCCACCCAAGGCCCATCAATTTCTCTGTATCAAGGCGCAACTTGGTCGGCGGAGCATAGCCCATATTGTCAGCAAGCTCTACCTTCACTTGGCTATTCGAATTGATATTGCTATGTACAAATTCGGCCATACCTCTTGCTGAAAGGTACGTAGACTCATTTGCCACATTGTAGCTTTCGCCATTAGCGCCTTTCAATAGTATGTACAGAAGAGCCGATATAGAATCCGTCACGTAACAGTAGGGCCTAGACGACTCCCCCGTCGTGTGGAGAACAATGTCTTGCCCATGAGCGGCCAGTCTTGCGAATTGGGCAATAATTCGAGAATCATCCTTTGTTATTCCCGCGCCAGATGTTTGCGTCAACCTGGCGATTTTTACAGGCACTCCATATTCTGACGCGTATAAACAGCATAGATTTTCCGTCGCTCTTTTCGCCATAGGATAGCTGCTACGAACAGACATCGGATTCAGATACCCTTGAAAATCCTCCTTAACCGAAAGAGAATCATCATGGGATTCGCCATAAACTTCCAATGAAGACAAGTAAACCATTCCCAGAACCTGTTTCTGACGGGCCAACTGGAGCATCTTCTTTGTGCCATCCATGATGATCTCAAACGTTTCTACAGGACGCTCTACGAAAAACTTACTTGAGGTCGGGGCAGCACAATGCACGATATAGTCTATCTTATCCAATTGACCATAGTCGTATTCCACCAAATCGCATTCAATAAAATGAATATGCTCTTTTTGCCATTCGTCAAAGAGGACCTCTGCCTTCTTCAAACTCCTCACAGGAGCATAAATTTTTATCTGTTCCTTTAACGCCAACAAACAACGAATCAATGACGAGCCGATAAGCCCAGTCGCTCCCGTCACCAAGAATGTAGATCCCGCTAGTTGGTGCGACAAAGCAAAATGCTTTGCGAAAAGCAACACGTCTTCTTCAACAATTCGATTCATTATCAAAATCCAAAAATTTGCTGGTTTTCATGCACTTCTACCATGGCGCGGAAAATAAAGAAATCCGTAGGCGTGGTAATCTTGATATTCTCCATAGGGCCAATAATAGTATGGATTTTATGCCCATAGTGGCTCATCATGGTGCAGGAATCAATGAAGTCATTTCTGCCTTCTGAACGAGCATTCTCATGGGCATCCAGGATATCCTTAAGTTTAAAACACTGCGGAGCACGAGCAATCAGGGAATCCGGGCGGGAAGGTATTTCCAGGGAGCCATCGGCCTGCTTCACAATAAAAGTCTCCGTGGCAGGAACGCAGGTGACGCAATTCCCCTTTTCATTGGTTTGAGCAATACAATCCGATATGGTCTGTTCCTTTATCAACGGTCGAACACCATCGTGAATCAGGACATTGCATTCATCACCATATTTTTCCCTTGCCGCAAGCAAGCCCTTATATATGGATTCCTGGCCGGTTTCGCCTCCAGAGACCACAATGCCAACCTTGCTTATCTCGAACTTATTCAATTGCTTTTGCAAAAAAGGAATCCAAGATTCAATACACACCACAACTATGCCATCTACCTGCGGGTGGTTGTCGAACAGTTCCAACGTATAAACAATGATTGGTTTCCCCCTCAGTTCAAGAAACTGTTTAGGCCTAGAAACCGTGTTCATACGCATTCCCGTTCCACCTGCAAAAATGACGGCTATGTTCTTTTTCATGGAATGTCCTTTTTTCGCTTTTTTTACTCACCAAAAAGATAGCAAACAACTATCTCATGTTTCTAGACTTCAAGAATTTTGCCACACCGTGCGGATCATCCGTAAAAAAAACCGTAAATCCGTGATCTAGGAGCCAACCATAGCTCGATTCCGGATCCATTAGGGCAAGCTGGTCATTACGGCCACCATTACAGCACTTGCCAAGTAGAGTATCCACCCACAGCCGATGGCCGTATTCTGAATAGGACTTGGTCTCTTTTAATATGGGAAGCTTGTCCGAAGGGAACGCAATATAATAACCTATCGGTTGCATATCATTTTTTAACTTCGAAAATTTGCCTTCGTCATTTTTTCCATTGCAGGGGAAAAACGGGACGTAATTCACTTCAGGGTATTGCATCGCCAGCTTATATGCATCAGACTCCATATTGACTGGCCCTGCCAGTAGAATTTGCCGATCCATTCCATGCCTGTGCACCATTTCTAAAACAGCCTCTTTATGAGCTTGCCATTTGTCCACGTACACAAGAATCTGCCCCCTTGCAAGGTTCAAGACCTCCTCAAAAGAAGGCACCGTCTGATCCGAGACATAGTTTGTCGGAGTCTTCAAATGGAGCTTTTTGATTTCCTCAAATGTCAAATCAGAGACCTTACCCTTCCCGTCTGTCGTCCGATTCACTGTTTCATCGTGCATAATAACCAAAACACCATCCTTGGTCATACGGACATCAACTTCTATAGCATCAAAGCCTGACTTAATGCAATTGGCAAAACCCCTAAGCGAGTTTTCCGGAGCATACCGCCAGTCTCCACGGTGAGCGATTATCATGGCGTAATCGTGAGGCCCTCGTTCTTTCAATTTATTCAGCAAAAAGTCAACACGATTATCGCCAGCAAACGCAAATATTTGCAACAACGCAATCATAACTAACAGTCTTTTAAGAACAGAGCTCATACGTTAGCCTCCATCCCCAGTTCCCTCATTAAGTCATCATAGATACCTCTTGAGGCGCCCTGCGGATTGCCAGGCCGTAAATAACCATCTATAAAAGCAACGCGTTTAGCCTTCATATAATCATCACCCTCAATGACAACGCGTTTGATAAACGATTCTATTTCCTTTCCCTTCTCGGACGTATAAATATTTTCCAAAATCGCCTTCCCGCACTCATTCCAGTCACGAACGACACCCGGGTTCGCTATCAAGAAAAGCATCGGTTTATAGGTACAGGTATACTCCGCCGTAAACGAACCACAGTCCTGGATCATGGCATCTGATGTGAGGAACAAATCCACATATTCGTCCAAACACACTTGTGTATTCGGCATAGTTTCCCACAGTTTATAATACGCTTCACGGCGTTCCTTATTCCAGCCAGGAATCGCCATATCCAGTTTTTTCGCCAATTCAGGATGAGGCTTGAACACAAATTGCACCTGATTGGCATATTTCTTGGCCATTTCAACCATGAAATCGCATATATCCAAGAAATTCGCATCCCGGTTTTTCTCTAGCATGTGATGATGTGGTGCCCATATAACACGTTTCTTTTTCTTTTCCTGGGGCTTCCACACATCAACCACATTCTTTTTCGGAAAAAAGAAGGAATCTAGCAGGGGATATCCCGTTGCAACACCATTTACGCCCTTGTTAATCGCATGCTTTTTTGCCATTTCCACATGCATCGGTGTTTCATAATAAATCTTCCAAAGTTTATTGTGGAAATCTCTATTGAAATGTTCAATATAGCGGTTGCTAATCATCCAGGCATAAGGAACATAGGCCTGCAAGCAGTCCATATTATTTTCATAGCCAAAGTCTACAAACTTGCCATATTCGTGCCAACAATTCATATGGAATAGGATGTCTGGATTCATCTCCTTGGACTCCCTCTTAGTCAAAACACGCTGTTCTTGTTCTGAATAGGGCAAGAAGACATTGTAGCCACGTTTTTTAAAGTATTCATAGACCATACGCATATGTGGAATATAATCCGTCTGGATGACAGCACCCGCTGCATAGGGAACTACGACAATGTAGGGATTGAATCGCCCGTCTTTTTCTAACAGGCGGTAGACCCCCTCATATTTCCATTTGTTGGTTTCCAATATGTAAAAGGCAACATTGATTTTCTCACCGGCCAATGCTTTTTTTTGCACCCTTTGGAGTACACCAGCATATATAGCAGGAATGCTATCGTATTTATGGCGTAATATAAAATTACGGATTACAGAATACCATCGCGTCAAGATAAGCACATTATAGACAATTATCTCATAATACCGAATCTTGTTGCGCAATTCCAAAAGCATATTCATCCCATCAAGAATCTAGAGTCCAGGAGACCCTACCAGTCTTTATAAATCCATCAATTTTACGGGCTATGTCGAGAGCAGCATGCCCCGATTCAAACAGGCCTGTTCTTTCCTTAAAAGCCACCCACTTGTCCGAGTAACTCTCTTGGTTAAAATTCAATATATTCGCTTCCAATTCATCGTTATTTTGAGCATAGGGGAACGGCAGTTCATCCATTTCATAATACACGCCACGGTCTTTCTTATATTCTTCAAAATCGGTTGCAAAAGTAAAGCAAGGAATTTTTCGCAGAGCCGCATCAAAGATACAGCTTGAATAGTCCGAAACAACGGCATCAGACGCAATGATCAAGTCCTGCATATCGTTATACTGCGTAGCATCCAGATAGTCCCTACTCAGCCCAACATCCCTGCCTTTCACATAATTCGCAAGAATAGGGTGCCATTTCACCATGACAGTCCATGTCCCGCCGAATTTTTTCTCGAAAGCAGATTTCATCCGAACAAAATCTATCCCATAAACCGAGAAATCCATCTCGCCGTTCTTCTCAAAAGAATCCCTAAATGTGGGTGCATATAGGACTATTTTGTCATTTCCTGAAATGCCAAAATGGCGACGAACATCTGCAGGTATTTCAGGGCAATTCTTTAAGAGCTTGTCATTCTTAGGGTAGCCACATTTATATATCGGTCCTTTATAACCGAATGCCCTACGATAAAGATTCGATAAATGTTCTGACTGCGAAATAAACACATCGGATATTTTGCACGTGTTGATGATAGATTTCGCCAATCGAGGCGTTTCCCGAACGTGAGCGACATCAAAATTGATTTTTTTAATGCCCAACCCACCATGAAAAGTTTCTATGACAATCTGGCCTTTGCGTTTATGCCAGCCCATTCCATAAACATGGGAATTGATGTACACCTTCGCCGTGGCCATTTCAAACAATAGTCTGAATACATTATTGTAATACACAGGCCTGACCCAATCGGGCAAATCCACCTGGAACCGCTTATCAACTAGCCACACAAAATCAATATTTGGATTCAACTGATGCAAAGCTTCAAAAACATACTGCGGGTTATCTCCAAATTTACGGCCACGCATGGTATTGCCGATAATCTTATTTTGCATCGGGAAAATACAAAACAAGTCAAAAAGAATCTTTTCACAACAATAAATTATCTTCTTTAACATTAGTTCTCGGCCTCTAAAAACCGCTTATATTCACTCAATACATAATTATTCATCTTGTCCAAATACATCTTATTTTTACACTTTATATTTTCAATCTCGCCGGGAGTATTCCACACCCTCTTAAGGAAACCTACCCAGTCTTCCGCTTTCTCCGATGAGAATATGGGAGCGTTATCCTTGTCAAAAACCCCCTTTTTGCTATGGGGATGTGTCAACAAGACTTTATCGTAAGCCAGAGATTCAAACGTCTTTATCTTCAAGCCTGTTCCCTGATAAATAGGGTTGACCGCCACATCCCCTCTAGCAAAGAACTCCGCCAAATCCGCAACGTAGCCAACATAATCAATAGAAGGGTGGTTCGGATACTTCTTTTCGATAACTTTGGCGGCATTTCCAGCAAGCAACAATTTTGCATCTGGAAAAGCTTCCACGATTGAAGACAATATATTGTCAATAAACCAGATTATGCCACTAATATTAAAAAGTGTATTTGCCGCCAAAACTAGCATGTTGTGGTTTCCCACCACAGGCGTCTCGCGATGAGGGAACAGGGAATATATGGTATATACATGACTACGGGGAGCAAGGCATTCAAATATGGCCGTCTCTTCATCCTGTAACGAAAAAATATGAGGAGCACGTTGCAAAGCTCTCGCCTCGTCATTGGGAGAAAGCGTTCTGTTAGGCGGCATCCCTTTGAAAAACTTTGCCCTTACCCCTCCGTTCTTCGCCAAGGTCTCGTCTCCCGCATATTTCACATTATTGTAAATATGGTTATCGTGGGTGTGCAACGCTTTCTTCGGAATATCAACCTCAGAAAGGACCCTGGACAAATCAAAATAATTGACAATGCAGGCGTCAAAATGCTCCTTAGCATTTATTCGGTTAATATAGTCAACAATGCAACGATGGTACCAAGTATCTATATTGAAAAAGCCCTTTCTAAAATGCTTAGCGAAAGATCTTCGGGCTACTGAGATTAATTTATAAAAGAGAGGGACCTGGTAGTGGTAAAATCGGTTTCCCCAATACAAAGAACATTCCTTAACAACCTTTTGAGTGTTCTCATCCATATTTTTCAGAGGTCTTTCTTGGACCCACATAAAATGCACCTCGCAACCGAGCTGCGTCAATGCCTCAGCCTGCTTCACAATCGCATAGTTGTTCCCCATCCTATTCGGATGCGAAGGAACCCTTGAAGCAATCAAAATTTTCATGCCCGTCTCATCCTCTTTTTAATCGCATTGAACAAACCAGAAAAAATCATCCTTGACGTCAAGTCATATTTTTTTCTATGAATACACCAATAGAAAGAATGAAGTAAATGATTATTCAAATCTTGCCTCAACCACTTGGCTTGCCGTTCTCTGTAATACACCGGGAGCTGTTGTCGCAAAAGAACTAAATATTTCTGGTCTACCGCAGACAACGTATCCTTATTTGCCTCCAGTCTACTAAAAAAAACATCATACCATTGTTTCGCCTGCATTGTTGCGTTTATTTTTATATCCGTGCGCCCCGAATTCGTCAGTGTTAATGAATTTTCCCGATACTGAAAACAAACCGTTTGCGTATTGGCAATTCCTTTTTGAATCGACATCATCGCAACCGTAATATCATCGGAGAACCAAGCCAATGGCAGTTTAACAAAGCCACCTATTTTTTCCAATTCTGCCCTATTAAAGCAAAAATCGCCAATATACTGCTTATTCCGTCCATTCCATCGATTCCAAACTAACGACAAGCCACTCTCATATTCAGGACGAGGTTGCTGCATATCTTTAAACTTTGAATTCTCATCAATTATTTCGGTCCAAGCGTGATAAACAGCCAACTGGGGGTATTTTTCTATTAATTTTGCATAATCTGAGAGACAATTAGGGGTCAGTTTATCGTCATCGCCCATGCATATCACGTATTCACCACTGCAGTGCTCAAGACATATATTCCAATTGTCAACTACGTCTATTGCTCCACAGTTTTTCTCATTCCGATAGTAGTGAATCCGAGAATCATTAAGGCAATCCACCGTTTTCTGCAAGTTTTCAGGAGACGCATCATCTACCACAACAACTTCGTAATCGTCGTAGGTCTGAGACAGACAGCTCTCTAAAGCCTCTTTCAAGTATCTAGATTTATATGCGGGGATTGCTACTGAAAATTTCATCCGCTCTTTTTCTCCTCTTTTTCCCCATCCTCTTCTTTCTTTACCGGATTCCAGAATTTCGAGAAAATATACCAAAACACAAGCGCATAAGCCAAGTCGACACAAACATTTTGCGTAACCCCGAAACCGAATATGCCCCATATAACGACATTTTTCGCATAATAGTACAAAATAAAGTGACAAAGCAGCGGATTCTTTAGTTTCTTTGACAGCCACGCCCCAGTTGCGGTTAATGTGGATACAATAAAAGCTCCCACAACGCCGAATTCCATGTACAGGTCACCAAAGAAGGTCTTAAAATAATACATATTAACTCCGTAAATCCTTGTCCAAAATTCACGCAAGGCATCTACGCCATATTTAGATTCCGGCAATTCAAATCCCCCATACAATTCAAGCAATTTGGGGAAATACCTAATACCATATGTATGCACATCTGTAGAGTTCCAATACACCAATCCTAAATTTAAGAATGGTTCTCCAAAATATCTGAAAATTTTTATAATCGCCCCTTCAGAATCCCCTTTACTCCGCATCACTGAAATCACCACAACATAAAAAGACATGGTCACAATCACTACTGCAAACAAACCATATAACTTCTTTTTGGTTTTTAACGGTATCTCATCTTTAAAAACCGTATATACATAAATTAACGAAAATAACGTAAAGAATAAACTTCCCCGGCTTCCTTGTAAAATCGCAGGAACAACACTGGCAAAAATTCCTATACACAGACAGACAACAGCCGCACCTATTTTAGCGCTTTTAGAAAATCGATAAAATTGCAAATAGAAGAAAATTGGCGTAATACAAAGAGAAAGCCTTCTAAGAATTTTGGAGATGATAACCTCTCCGTCAGAACTATACTGCAAGGCCAAATCGCCGGAAACACTCATGTGGTACGCATCGCCCAAATCAGAGGCCGCATCTAATTGGAAACCGTAAAGCCAAAAAAACATATGTGAAACGATCAACAACACAGCTATGTTGGAAAACCAATTCACCCTTCGGTCGCTCCATTCTAATTCAAATTTCGGTATAGTTTTTAGGGGCCAAAACACAACCAACATCATAACAAACATCAAAAAAAACGGGGTGTAGCTCAAATACTCAAGGCCCCGATGATCAGGTATCTCGTTCTGATAAATATTTTCGTTGAATATATATACACCCATGCACGCGACTACAGCGTACATCAAACCTGAAAAAATATAGAAAGCACTACAGTCTTTCTTATTTCGTAAAGCCCACAAAAATAATACTACATATAAAAAGACATTTACAACAAATATTTCCATATATTCAGCTATTCCTAATTCTCAAACCGCTCTCATCCAGCAATCTTAGTAGACTCTCACAAGCAAAGCCTCCTTCTGCTAGCTAATGTAGAAAAAAACAATCCACACCCTTACTTTCAGTCTAACAATTCTTCTATTTTCTGAAAAGAACGGCGAATTGATTCCATCTGTTCCGAAATATCGCATATTTTAGGGCGTTCCAATTGCCTTTCTATATTGGCAAGCAAACCATCTTCATCAGAAAAGCATTTTCCCATAGCTGGAGCCCATGTATCAATATACGACCTTAGCTTTACTGGGCCATGTACAGCAAACGGTATCGCAAAACTCATTGCTGTTATTGTGCCATGCAAACTTGTTCCAGAATAAAGACAAGAATGCTTAATCAACCACATAATATCCCAAATATTGGGCGTATCAATAAATGCTTCAATCTCTTTATCCAGTTTTTGTGAAATACGAAGCAATGTTTTTTGGTCATTATGCCCAAGAGCAGTCCCAATCGGGCATAATACAAATTTCTTCTTATACTTTGAGTAGATACTTTTGATTATCTCTATCAATTGACTTTCTTTTTGTTTGTCAATAGCATACGTCTGAAAGAAAATGTAATTTCCTAAATCAAATTTACGCTTATCAACAGTCATATGACTTTCAAGATAATCCTCTGTGAAAATAGCCGACATCAAAATAGCCGAATCTGGACGCAAGAAGCACGGAATGCCATTGCTCTGCAATGCCTCATATGTCATTTTATCACGAACCGCCAAATAATCCACGCTTGAAAGAATCGCACGAGTCTTTTTTTCCAGAAGAACGCTGGGGTTTTTCCTTAAATAGCATCGTCCTAACGAATTGTAAATCACACGCTTAAAGGCAGGCAGTTCATTTTTGCCAATAGAAAAGGGATACCTCGTTTTTATTTTTCTTTTGAAGTACGAAAACCATTTCAACACACACGGCCTTAGCTTTCTTATATATCGGTAACTCATCCATCTTTTCAGGCGATCCACATCAGAATCAATATAACCCAATATCGTTTCCCATGAAACCGTAAGACATTCACCACCAGCGACAATCAGATAATTCGAATCACTAGGATTTACATCTTGCAAAATCTCAAGAGATTCCGTTGGCATGGCACCATATTTTGACAAATCTGATTTAGTTGTTGAGACGAAAATACACTTGTCAAAAGCTTTCAAGCTCTTGCTAATAATATGCGGAAACAATATATCGCCATAGTTAAAGCGATCATTCGGAGCAAGCACGTAGAGAACCTTCATTTCACTTTCCCCTAATTTTATTTTTCAAGAAAATAATTTCCGATTTTTTCATCCCCAAAAGAACAACCAGAATAGTAGAAAACAGTACTATTAACAACATACTGCCAATAGGAGGTATAGAAATATATTGTTTAACAATATAACACATTATCACACAGGCCGAAACGACCAGCAACAAACGAAGACATACATCTTTGAAAAAAGGAGCCATAGAAATAGGCATATTATCTTTTAACAGGGCGACTCTACAAAACAAGCAGACTATAGCCAGAAAAATAGCAACATAGTAAACATAATCTGCTCTAAAGCTTCCGGCAAGCAACAGAAAAGAAATAGGAAAATTCAATAAATGTACAGTCCCAACAACAAGCTGATATTTTTTCATTTTCCCAGTAGCGCGTTGCAACGTAACAAAAGGCAAGGCGATTGATTCTACTGCCACAAGAATAATAGACAAAATTGAGAAATTCAAAGCTGCTTTAGGATATGGCCCAAGCCATAAATGCAAAACGAAATCCATCTCCATAACCAACGGCAACGACACTATTAAAAGCAAGCATCCTGACAATCTGGAACTCATCAAAGCCAAGTTATAAGAAGACGCAATTTCTTCTTTTGCATAGAGCTTTGTAATCTGTGGCGATACGGCAATCATAAAATTCCTTGAAAACTGATTAACCGCATGGCTAACCTGATTGGCAATACCCCTACCCGCATTTACAACTGGACCAAAATAAACATTCAACAAAACATTCACGCCATGATTTCGTAATACCCCCGCTATTTCCCCTATAAAATTCCATCCAGCGAAACCAAACATCTCTTTCAGCAAATCTTGATTTATATTAAACTTGTAGCGGCATTCCTTAAAATTTTTCCTGCAATAAATACCATAGACCAACCTCAAAACAACGGCAATCAACATCAAAAGTAAAGCCCACAATTCTAGTTTATCAAAGCATACATATTTTAAGATAAAAACAGCGAATAATTTAAGGAAAACCTCCACTACACCGATATAAGCGAAGAACTTCATTTTTTCATGAGCAATAACACACGCATTGTACGGAACACTAATCAAATTAACTAAGAAAGTCAATAACGAAAATTGGAACACAACAACAGCAACATTTCTTCGAGTTTCGTCTATTGACATCTTATTTTCAATAAACCATAATCCCGCAATTTCACCAATTACAAGAATAAACAAACCAATGATTAACTGGATGTTCACTGACATAGAAAACACTTCTCTTAAGCGTCCCCCATCTCCTTTACCCAATTCAAATGTTATATAACGGCTAATTGCACTGGATAGTGAACTGGAGATTATCGCAAACATCGCGACAAAACCTCCAACAACATTATATACACCAAAATCAGATTCACCTAATTCCTGAAGAACAATACGACTCACGTAAAGTCCTACAAACATCACAAAGAGCATACGGAAATACAGCAGCAACGTATTTTTGGCTAGCCGTTCATTTCTATTATGCTTAGGAGAATCCATCATATCATCTTTGTTCAGCTTCTAATCCAAAACATCATTCAGATTTCTGTCCAAATAAAATAAAGTTCAAAACTTTACTTTTTTCGAAAATTTTTTTCAGCAAAGAGCAAATCACGCACACATAGAGGCTGATAACCACACCAGAAACAACCTGGCAAAAAATAGATGTCAAATGTGTCGCGTGTGTAAAGCTGCCAAAACGCTCATATGCATCTGCTTTGATAAAGTACATTCCCAATTCAGGAAACCAGGGGATAATCATCGGACTTATAAGGTATATCGCCAAGGAAATCTTCCCCCACCGTATCAAAGTTCTTATAACAAGTGATGTTTTTGAAAAATCAATGCTTAGCGCAAGCTTAAGGCACGCAACAATAGCCGAAATTGCGACAATGTATTTTTTTCCCGGAAACTCTGTTTCTCTCATGACAAGAAACAAAACACACCAAGCAACAACGCATAGCGAATATATCCAATCTTTCGAAGCAACAAGCTTTTCCATTTTAAAACGGCAACATACATAGCCTAAAAGAAAATAGGGGTAAAAATTACAGAATGCCGAAAAAGACAGCAAGTCATTCACGGATGTACCGGTCGACAAGCGCTTTACAAGGAAAATAGCGACAACTGCCCCTACATGCAGGACCATTTCTACAGAAACTTTGTTAAACAGATAGCGTGAAACCAGTCTCGTTACTACGTAAGCAAGATACATTTCAAAAAGAACTTTCAGGAACCATTCAAAATATACCGCCCCAGTCCTTACATACAGAATCAACAAAAAAGAAAAACCCGGCAGCAACAAGGTCTGTACCCGCTTCCAAATCACAGTCATTCCCGTTCCAATCTTCCATTCCTTTCTTTTTAAGTCCACGAGATAACCCGAGACAAAGAAAAAGAGTGGCATGTGGAAAGAATAAATGACGTTCTTCACAAATAGGGGATAAAAACCACGATCTACATCGGCAGGGAATGTCCACGCCAAAAAATGTCCCATAACCACAAGGAATATGGCAAAACCCTTTAAGAGGTCTAGGTAATCCAGTCGTTCGCTTGAATTTGTCATTTTACAGGCAGAATAAATAGTATTTATCAATAAAATTTAAGTTCTACATTATGGGTCTGTATTTCGTCGATATCAGGAATTTTCTCCCAATTCCCGTAAATATCCTTAAGATATTCATCCACATTCCGAGGAGCATTGAAGAATCTCCCTTCAAACTCGATCCGCTCCACAGGGAATATGTTTTTCTTGTATCTTATGGATTTAAAGGGGACTCCGTATGGCATCCTATAATAATCATTTTTCTTACGATGAACGAGGTGCAATAAAGGCGTTATAACCTTCTTTATAAGGAAGTAGCTTACTGGCAAAAATGGCCTAAAAATACGTGCTTTTATACTCTTTCCTGCTACAACCCGCAAAATCAACTTATTATACAAAAACGTCATCCATTTTCGCGCACTCTCATAAGCACGGTCATCCTGATAAAAGATATCGACCTGCACCCCTCTATACTTCCTCTTGTTATGAAGAGCAGAATCCTGAATATATTCGCTTTTCAGATCTCGAAGAACATCCCAAGGAGAATAGAAGCCTTTGTCCGTTTCATCACATTGCAAAACAAACTCATCGCTCAATTTTTGGGACAACATGATTTTCTTGAATTTTTGATAATCTTCAGCCGACATGCAAATATCGGTATCATCATCCCATGGGATATATCCTCCATGACGAGCGGCGCCCAACAAAGTACCAGAATCCAGCCAATACACAATACCATTATTTTTACAAACATCGTCGATAAATTCTAGCATTTGGAGCATACGCAACTGTGCGCGTCGCAGACTAGAACCGTCTGGATTAAAACGTTCACGAAGCCGAGTTTGCAATTCCGGATTAATCATATATCGAGTTTCGGGCACTTAGACATACCCCAGTTATATACTATGTCTATTTTTGGAGTATCTACACCATGTTTTCTTGCCAAATCCACAATAAAGCGAAGACCAAACGGGAAATCTTCTGTAAAATAGCGACTTTCAAAATCAGGAACCCAGCCATTTTCTACTTCTATCATAGGCGCTTTAATGGTCTCAAAAGCCTTGATAGAACTTAACTTCGCTGCAAGAGATTTTGCATCCGTTGATTCGTAGTATTCCAAAAGTGAAGGGACAGCCTTCTGGTTCATGGGAAGCTTTTCCAGCAAGCGCATGAATTCGGCATCCATATCTATTAACCACTGTGCCGCATCTTCCGTCCATTCTTTGTAAAATAGAATGCATTGGGCATAGGCCGATCCATCCCAGTCGTGCCACATGCTGTATAAGCGACCTGTGTGCAAGATCGGGTTACTATTCGTGAGGCAGGCTTCATAGAAACTCTGGAGCAAATTCACTGGCGTATTGAAGGATTTTTCAACAAAACTCCTGAAGCCATCACAATCCTTAACGTTTTCAACTGCAATGCTTAAGGACGCCTTGTAGCCAAGCAAATTTGCGCTCTTGCCATATTCAACAACGCGGGCTATAAAGGGAACTCGCTGGAAACCGAACAATTTGGCCTTCTCGCCAAGCACCTTATGAGCAAAAAAGAAGAACCCCGTACTACTCACAATGGAGCCGACAACAGTCTTTTCAGAAAGATACGGTTTAATCTGTTCTAAAGTCTGCTTTATCAGGAATCCCGGCAAGCAGAGTATAACCACATCCGCATCAGAAATGACCTCTTGCGGATCAGAGGAAATTTTGCCCAGGTGGCCTTCAAAGACTTCCCCATTGGCATCCTTTACTGAAATCTCGCGATTCCATTTTGCAGGATGGTTCGTCAATAAGTCTACAGAAAGATTTTCTTGAGAAGAAAGAAAACCTGCGCATACATGACCTAAGGAGCCCCCGCCACAAATCGTTATCTTTTTCACCTGTCTAGTTCCTTAAAGGCATTGAGAAGTCTTGCATTGTCTTCGTGGCTACGGACCGCGATTCGCATGTACTGTTTGCCGTCAAATCCCTTCTTGTCGCTACAATCGCGCATCAGTATGTTGTACTTCTTGAGCATCGTGAGTACAAGTTCATTCGCTTTCTTGGGCGGAAGAATTTCGCACAAGAAATAGTTTGCTTCCGACGGCATCACCCTCAAGAACTTGATCTTGCGCAGTTCATCTCCAAAGGCATCCCTTTCCTTGATGAACTGCTCACAGGCAGCCTTGTAGTCCTTTTCATACTTCGTATAGATCTGCATGAAGAATTCGGCGAAACTGTTGAGATTCCAGATACTCACGGTCTTCTTCATTTTGGCAATAAGGCCCTTATCTGCCGAACAGAGGATACCCAGGCGGATTCCAGGAACGCCGTAGCTCTTGGAAATGCTCTTCATCACCACCAGGTGAGGGTAAGCCTCCAAAATCCTGTCATCCAGAAGGGTATTTTCTTCGTAGCCATGGCTGAAGTCTACGAAGCTTTCATCTACAATCAGGCGAATTCCCTTTTTCTCGCACCAATCGGCCAACGCCAAGATATCCTTTTTGGGGATAAAGTTTCCCGACGGGTTGTCAGGATTGATCAGTAGCAGGTTGTCGGCGCGGTTCTTGCCAAAGAAATCCATCAGGTCCTGCGCCGAATAGCGGTAGTCGGCATTGCCTGGAACGAACGTAACAAGGGTTTCCGGATTGCGGCGGTTTGGATACTCCTCGAAGGTGGGGCGGGTCACACCCAGCGTGCCAGGAAGTTCCTCCATCAGAGCCTTAATCAGTTCGGCAGCGCCATTGCCGGGTATCACATACTCTTCCTTCACTCCCCAGCATTTAGAGGCGAGAAGGGTATTGACCTTCATACCAGAGGGATATTCGCCAACGAGAGTCTTGAAGTTGGCGTTCATCTCGTCAATGATGCGGGAATAACGGAAATACGGGTTCACCAGATAACAATAATCCAGCATCTTCGGGAAACGCCAGAATCCGCCATAACGGCCGTAATACTTGCGGAGAATATCCTTCTCTTCCGCAAACAGCGCCTCGGCAATGTCAAGGTCCTGCTTATCGTCAATTTCGTACCACTTTTCGTTGGTTATCGGCAGGGCTTTCAGGTCACTCTTGCTCAGGAACGAAATGATTCGCAAGACGTTCTCGTAGTACTCGTTGTTGCCTACAGCCTTGCTATAAGCATCCAGGAAGGGAACATACTTAGAGCAGGAGAATTCCTTGCTGAACTTGTAGATGTTGACCGTCTTGTAATAGCTGTTGACTTCATCATAGTCAAATGCGGCCTTCGTCACGAAATTGACGATATTGTTGTCCCTGTCAATCTTGACCATGGTGCCGTCCATCCAGGTCTCATATTTTGCGACCAGGGCCAAATTGGGGAACGGATTATCCATGAGAAGGTCGAACATCCCGTCATCAAAGATCAGGTCGCTTTCGATAAGGAGCGTATCATCTTCCTGAAGTTGCTTTTTCGCAAGTGCAAGCGAATAAATATTGTTCGTCTTGTCATAAACCGGATTGTTTACATACTCTATCCGCAATCCGTTACGTTCCGTGCCAAGATAGTCCATCAGTTTTTGGCCTTCATAGCCAACAACGATTACAACACGGTTCAAGTCCAGTTTGCTCAGCTGATTAAGCGTACGATCAATCAAGGGCGTCCCGTTTACTGGGACCATGCACTTCGTATTATTCCTGGTGTATTCACCAAGACGCTTGCCCATTCCGGCCGCCAAAATTATCGCTTGCATAAAGAAACCCCGAATTTCCGCTTCAAGAAATTAAAGCCTTTCACAATCCAATTCTGCTTTTCCATAAACATGCAGGGAATTTCCTTGTATTTGATAGAATTGGTTTCCAGCCACACGTCTATGAGTCGTTCACTTACGAAACCAAATACGCGGGAATCGTTCTGATTGTACTGGGAAATATCCAAACGCTTTTCCAATTCAAACAGGATATCAAAAAGCCAACTGCAATAATCGTTGAACTTTTCCTTTTTCATGATAAACATGTTGAAACGGTGCCCGATGGTCCGTTTCATGTAGGCGTCGTAAGCCCTCAGATATCCAGGATATTTTTCCGAAATGATTTCGCGTGTAGTGTCCAAATCTATGGCATGATGGGCGTGGACATATTGAGAATAATTGGACTCAATAAAATAATTTCTGGGCTTCGGCAAAATCACGTCATAGTCTTGAACTAAAGTCGCCAATTCCTCAGTCATCAAAATCGAAGCCCACTTATCACCCTTAGACTTTACAGAAAAATGCCTGCGATAATGTGCCAACCCCATGTAATCGGCATCCAGATTTTTCCAGGCCCAATATAATCCTGTTAGTTCACAATAGTTCTTGTTCTTCGCACTAATATTGTCGCCCGTGTTGTCCACGACGTAACCCAGGGAGGCCTTACCCTCGGCACCAACCTGAACCGGAACATACATCGGATCCGTCGGCATCTGATACGCCTTGTGCGTCGCAACAATTATCTTAGCATTCAAGCTCATACCAGCTCTTTCTCTCCACAATCCTTAAACCAGTCCCTAAAAGCCTCTTCCAAAGAATACCCTAGCGGATAATCTTGCGCTAGTTTTGCACCATCAATGTTGGTGGACACCATAAGTTTTTTCACGCGAGCGGGACATATACCTAAACCAAGTCCACCAAACATACCGCACACCGTCGCCGCAACCATCATTGGCTTTTGAGGAATGTACGGGATGTGGCGGTTCATACCTGTCGCTTTAAGCATGGTATTGGCAATCTGCTCTATGGTAAACGAGGGGGAATAGCAGCAGTTGTAAAGCTGTACCCGATTTGCGTTTTCATTTTCGGCCATAGCAAGCATGACTCGCACCAAGTCCTTCACATAGATGCATGCCTTAATTGTATCCTTGCGACCAGCATAGGCAAACTTATGGCCTTTCAACCCCTTATACAAGCGAGTCATATTGCCATTTTCACCCCTGCCAAATACGATCCCCGGACGAACAATTGAAAGTCTGCGACCCACATTTTCAGCAGCCCATTCGCGATGGATTCTTTCGGCAACTAACTTGGAAATTCCATAGGGAGTATTGGGGGTCGGGAGAGTTTCCTCTGTCTTCAATTCTTCGGCAGCACCATAGGGAGCAATGCTACTTGTGAAAACGATACTCTCAATACCATGCTTTCTTGCAAAATTACAAACGTTTTCCGCCCCACGGATATTTGTTTCAAAATAGGCATAATCGGGATGCCCTGGGGTGCGGTGAATGGCCGCGAAATTGAAAATAAGGGTATTCTTGCCAAACACACCAGCCATTTCAATAGGGTTACGGACATCCACCTTTTGAGAATATTCGGTATCCTCGGCCAATAAATCAGCCACATAAACCTTGGCCTCAGGATACCGTTCCCGAAGCAAGTGCTGCATATGAGTCCCGACAAACCCACTGCCACCGAATATCACAAATGAATCAAACATCTATTACCCAAACTCCTTTCTTACGCATGCAAGAGCCTCAGCAATTACATGATGCATATCGAAATACTTATACATTCCCAAGCGGCCACCAAAAATCACATTGGGCTCCGTGTCAGCCAAAGCCTTGTACTTAGCATATAAGGCATTGTTCTTTTCGTCATTCATAGGGTAATAAGGTTCATCGCCATGTTTCCAGGTAGCTGGATATTCACGAGTCACTACCGTATGGCCCGTAGGTGAACCTCCCTGACAGCCAAATTCAAAATGTTTGTGTTCTATAATGCGAGTATAGGGGACTTCAGCTTCCGTGTAATTGACCACGGCGTTACCCTGATAATTTTCCTGAGACAAGTCCTCCGTTTCAAAGCGGAGACTACGGTATTCCAGTTCGCCGAACTTATAATCGTAATATTCGTCAATCATACCCGTGAAAATGATTTTCTTCGCGTTGGCAACAAGGGTTTCTCTCTCCTTGAAGAAATCTACGCCTAAACGCACTTCAACCCCGTCCAGCATCTTTTCCACAATCTGGGTATAGCCACCAACGGGAATCCCCTGATACTTGTCGTTGAAGTAATTATTGTCGTAGACCAAACGCACTGGCAACCGCTTGATAATGAATGCCGGGAGTTCAGAGCATTTACGGCCCCACTGTTTTTCTGTGTAACCCTTGATGAGTTTCTCATAAACATCGCGACCGACCAGCGACAAGGCCTGCTCTTCCAAATTAGCTGGCTCACGTCCGTTCAAGGTTGCAATCGCCTCTGCCTTCTGCTCATCCAGCTTTGCCTGGGCCTCGGCCGGAGTCCTAACGCCCCACATCTGGCTAAAGGTATTCATGTTGAAGGGCAGATTATACAGTTCATCTTTATAACGGGCAACTGGGCTATTGGTATAGCGGTTAAACTCCGCAAACTGCTGGATATAGTCCCAAACTTCCTTGTTGCTGGTATGGAAAATGTGTGCACCGTATTTGTGGACATTCACACCATCCACATTTTCGGTGTAGACATTACCAGCAATATGGGCTCGTCGATCTATTACGAGGACTCTTTTTCCCCGCTTATGCGCCTCATACGCAAAAACCGCTCCGTAAAGGCCAGCGCCCACAACAAGGTAGTCAAACATTATGTTCTACTCCGACTTTCCCTTACCGATGCTAGACACCTCGAATCCTATCTTACGTAGAGCGGCGGCATCCAAGATGTTACGCCCGTCAAATACGAAGGCCGGCTTGGCCATGCCCTTGTAGATGCGGTTCCAGTCCAACTCGGCAAAGCACTTCCATTCGGTGCAAACCACCACGGCGTGTGCCCCTTCGGCGGCCTTGTACGGATCCTCTTCGAACTGTACCTGGTCCAACACGTCCTTCAGGTCGCGCTTGGCATCGGGAATGGCCTTCGGGTCGGTAACTACTGGCTGGGCATGCTCATTAAGCAGGTCCCGAACCACCAGGTTCGCCGGACTTTCGCGAGTGTCACCCGTATTGGCCTTGAAGGCGAATCCGAACACCGCAATCTTCTTGCTGGCAATGGTGTTGAACATAGTTTCCAGCATACGATCCACAACGCGATGGGTCTGCCATTCGTTAATCTTCACAACGGATTCCCAATAGGCAGCCACCTCGGGCAGTCCGTAATAACCACACAGGTACACCAGGTTCAGGATATCCTTCTTGAAGCAGGAACCACCGAAGCCGATAGAAGCCTTGAGGAACTTTGATCCTATTCGGGTATCCTTGCCCATCACATAGGCAACCTCATCCACATCTGCACCGGTCTTTTCGCAGAGGGCGCTGATAGAGTTGATGGAGCTGATGCGTTGGGCCAGGAAGGCGTTGGCAGTAAGCTTGGTAAGTTCAGAACTCCATAGGTTCGTGGTCAAGATGCGGTCACGGGGAACCCAGTGGGCATACACATCTACCAGCTTCTGGCAGGCGGCAAGGCCTGACTCCGTCTGGTGAGACCCGATTAGTACGCGGTCCGGTTCGAAAAGATCCTTGATAGCCGTACCCTCGGCAAGGAACTCGGGGTTGGAAAGCACCTCGAAGTGCAATCCCTTGTCATTAGAATTCAAAATTCTTTCCATAGCAGCAGCGGTACGTACAGGGAGCGTGGACTTCTCCACGATAATCTTTCCTTCGTTTGCCACTTCCAGAATGTTGCGGGCGGTCTTTTCCCAGTACTGCAGGTCAGAGGCCTTTCCGGCACCATGACCGAATGTCTTCGTAGGCGTATTCACCGAAACAAAGATGATGTCGGCTTCCTTGATTGCCGCAGGAATATCCGTACTAAAGAAGAGATTACGACCACGGGCACGCTTTACCACGTCATCTAATCCGGGTTCAAAAATCGGAAGGTTGTCGCTGTTCCAGGCATCGATACGGGCCTGGTTTATATCCACCACAGTCACCTTCACATCGGGGCACTTGTCGGCAATTACGGTCATAGTGGGGCCACCAACGTAGCCCGCACCAATACAAAGAATTTTAGTACTGAAACTCATAGTACTTACAATGTAGAAAAAAGGGCCTGAAGAGGCCCAGTCAAGCCCATTATGGCTGGCTCATTTTTACTTAAAATTCGCCGTCAGTGTTGTCACAGTATCAGGGGCAACAACCCGGGTTTCAGCCTTGACCCCGTCGCTCCAACCCGTAAAGGTTCCGCCATTGGATTTCGCCGTCAAAGTCACTGGCGTGCCCTTAAAGAAGGCCACCTTAACCAGACTGTTATTCAAAGGCAAATTATGGACCAAAATGGTTCCCGAACCAGAGGAAGACAAGGTCACTTCGGCTACATCTCCCAGACCGAAATGTTCTATCATTTCAGACAAAATAACCGCTTGCCTTTCTCCAGCAAAGGTCTTCATCTTGTTCAACTGCCCACTCATATAAGAGGCATTCAAATTCCATCGTTCCTGGTCCCTGGAAACCTCCGAATTGATTTCCGCCATCATAGCCGCAATCCGGGCCAGCAACCTGGACTTTTCAAAATAAGTCGAAAGCAATACGGACATACGGTTTATGAAGGCGTTTTTGAAGTTCTCATTCTCCAAGAGGCGGCGAAGCAGCAACGTAGATGCCGGACCATTGGGCCAATCGGGGCCATCTTCAGCTGTTGCAAAATCAAATATGTTATTCCTGAATTCGCTGTACTCGTTACCGAACCCAAAGTCCATATCGTAGATAAACCATTTCCATTTGGTCTTTGGATTTGTCCCACGCCATTTCTTCAGGTTGTTCGAAGGCCAGTCCCTATTGTTCATGAACAATTCCGTATGTACGTAATTCATAAAATTGTCCACATCCATCTGGGACGCCACTTCGGCATAATTCTTGTCGTTGTCTAGATGATTTGTCGCTAACCAATCCATCATCGCTACGTATTCCGTAGGCGACCCCGCCGAGGCGGAATTGTCAGCTTTCAGCAAATCAATCTCATCAGGATTCAGTCCGTAATGGGTTTCGAAGTAATACTCCGTACTACGTTCACGAATGCTATGGATGCCAAAATACTCACCATTATAATAAACGACAACGCCACGGCCTCGCTGGTAATCTACATCCAGCCCTTCCGTCACAGAACTGCAGAGCCTATCGCGAATATAGTCTGCCCCAAAATTGCCTCCGTTGTTGCGCAATAGGAACACCTTAAATTTCTTCAGGTTGGGAAAATCGGGGAATAGCGGATATTCCAAGCGCTTGTCACCATATTTTTCCTTGAACACAATGGCTACGGACTTTTTAGCGTTAGCCCTGCTATAATTTCCAAAAATCTGGAAACCAGCGTTCTTTGCGAAGGCCGGCGCATTGCCATCCTTTTCCAATAGTTCCACAAATACCGGAATTTCACGGTCCTCCCAATAGTTGGCCCCAAAATGGGGGCTGGGAGACTGTGCATAGCGCCCTTCCATGTAGATACCCGTATCCGGATCAAAAAGGGACTTCGGGTTCGCCGTCAGGAACACCACTGGCGTCTGCGGGCGAGTTTCGAATACATAGGTGCGGGTCACTATGTCGCCGGGTTCGCTACCCTTGGCAAAGTTGGCGCAGCGGAGCACCGTCGTCTTGTTAATTTGCAACTTATCGTAATGTGTACTGCTCTCTGTCGGAACCGCACCGCCTATTTCACAACGGGCATTGGCCTGTTTTTCGAGATTGATTGTAAACGCCTTGCTATAAAAACCCGAAGCTGGGAACGACACCTGTTTTTCAATACTAGGCTGTCTGCTTGCCAGAACCGTCTTTTCCATATAGCTGTAAGGAGACGGATCCGCATAACCCCAGCCCTTATGGTCATCGTAACTCCAACTTTTGCCAAGAGGTAGCTCAGGGTAGGCGACGGAATCCACCATATTGCCCTTGGAATCCATCAGGAAAAGGGTCCCGCCGGATTTATTCAGCTTGAAACTCGCGTGGGGCTCGTGTCCGCGGTTCCTGGCAATATACGAACTTACCTTGAAGGTCAAGGAACGGAATTCCTGCTCTTCGGGACTGAATCGCGTACCATAGATGTGGGCAAGATCCGGCATAGTCGTACCGGTAGGGAGAGTAATACGATAGGTAGAAGACGAATCTCCCGTTCCTGTAAGAACCTTGCTCCACCCCTTCCAATCATCTACATCGGGCTGAGCCAAGCGCAGCTGAAGCTGGCGACCTTTCTCAATGTAACCCGTAAGCAAAATTTCGTTTGTCTTGCTTAAATCCCTGGGATCAGAGGAGTTTCCCTTATCACCCGTTCCCACAAAGAATGAAATGGAATGCCAACCTAGTTCCTCATTTTCTCCATACTGCATAATTCCGCCAAACTTGCGGATTCCGCCCTCATCGTAGCAAGGCCATTTGCCCTGAGGGAGAGTCACGGTACTTTGCCCTGCAACCGGAGTGTTCTGAGAATCGGTCCACGTCCAGCAACCCTGACCTATCAAGTCGACGGAGTCATGGGGTTGCTCATAATCGGAAATATTCTTTCCCGAGAAAAATACGGCCAACATTTCCCCAGGTTTCAGGACAGCTTTCCCAAAAGTCCATTTGCTAGGTTTCTGCTTAGAGTCTGTCAGGGCCATACCTGACAAGTTTATCGTCTTATCCGAAAAATTGCGGAGCTCAACCCAACCTGCATCATCACCTTCATGATCCTTATAGGCTGTATTGACCGGATCAATTTCGGTGAACAGAACACCTCCCACCCGGACCGATGATGAAGAATTGCCGAGATTAGCAGAAGAACAGGAATTGTCCAATTCATCGCAGTCCAAACATTTCGGATCGGTTGAACCACCTGAAGAACACGCCGCAAGAAGTAGCGTTAGCAAAAGCGATAAAAACAGATAAATTCCCCGCACCATAATGGGGAATATATATTATTAATTTGGAAGTAGTTACTAAATAAACTAAAAACAGCTCTATCGAGCCTTACGACGGGGTCTGCGAACAATGAACAAACAGGCACCCAACAGCACCAAGCTCACCGAAATGGCCTTGCCCAGGGAGAAAGCCTCCGAAAACACCAAAACCCCTGCAAGAGTGGGGACAGCCGCACCCACGGCAGCGCTGAAGGGGATAATGAACAAGGCGCGCCCGCGAGAGAATGAAATCTGGGAATAGAGGAACGCAATGCCATAGGTGGCAATATAGCCGAGGGTCCTAAAATCCAACAGCAGGTTCGCCACCGAAGAGAGTTCAATGTGGTCCAGGTCAAAGTCCATGGCCAGGCTCTTGTAGAATGCCGCCGAAAGTCCAAAGCCTACTCCCATAATGAGGGAATCTACCATCTCGCGGTCCTTCACGAACAAGTGAGCAAAGAGCGTTACTAGGCAGAGCCCACCTGCATACGCCCAAAGCATACCGATGTTCTGCATAGCCGTAGACTCGCCCAGGTTTTCCACAGAATACAAAAGACCAGCCACCACAAAACAAATAGCCACCACAATACGCTTGGTCAAGGCCTCTTTCAGAATGCAGAAACCCATCAGGGCGGTAAGCACCGGATTCAGGACCATCATGGGCTGGACCTGACTCAGATCGTACTGCGCCATGGCGATGTAGTAGCCCACCGTGGCAAGGCCCGAGCAGCAAATGCCCAACCACCAGAACTTGTTGGTGACAACGCCTTTGAAAAATTCCCAAGGTCTAGAGGTACCGCCGGTACGCTTACCCACGGTAGAAACCCCGGACTTTTCCAGGATATTTCCGCAGGCAAAGAGAAACGCGGGACCGATTGTCAAAAGAAGAAAGAGCATTGTTTAAAGCCCCTCGTAAATTTCCTGATAAATCCAGTAGTTTCCCATGACTCGCTTTACGTAATCACGGGTTTCCCAGTAGCTGATTTCTTCGGCGCGGATATCCCAAGGCTTGCCCTGACCCGCCGCCTGCCAGCGTTTGGTGGGCTTGGGGCCCGCATTGTAGTTACCCAGCACGTACATATAATCATCGCTATAGTCCGCCTTCAGGTCAACCAAGTAACGAACTCCCAAGCGAATATTCATATAAGGGTTGTAAAGGAAAAGCGGGTCAAAATCGGGAATTCCTTCCTTGGCGGCCACCATCTTGCCTGTGGCAGGCATAATCTGCAAAAGCCCACGGGCGCCCACCGGAGAGGCGATTTCGAAATTGAAGATGGATTCCTGCCGCATGACGCTATAAACGAAGAACGGATCGATGCGGTCGCCGGAATGGAACTTCACCTGTTCCTTGAAAGGAATGGGATACAGGTAATGCAGCACGCCTATGGGCGGAGCCATCAGGCGACGACGGTCGATATTGTTCTGGAACTGCCTTGCAAGCCTATAACCGGCAGCCACCTCCCCCATCTCGTAGAAGAGCATTCCATACTCGTACAAGAAATCCAAACGCTTATAGTTCTTGCGGCGCACCTCATCGTAAAGGGCAAAGGCCTCATCACTAAAACCATAGAGGAACAGGTCACGAATACGGTTATACCGCGCCGAATTGTAGGTCGTGTCCGGCTTGCCCAGCTTCTGAGATGCACGAATCCAGGCCAGCGTCTCTTCGGGAGACATAGAAACCCCATGGGCGTAGGGAATGTCCTTTTCGTCCATCAGCTTGTACTCGGCCAGTTTAAGGCGACTACGGTGGGCGTAATAGGCCAGCGGGAAATCTCTGATGCAGTCAAGGTAGGCTTCCCGAGCAAGAGAGTCCTTGCCCAGCTTCATATAAGCGTCACCCAAAAACATACGGGCACCGCTTCCACTCCAGAGGAACGGTTCCTTGGCCGCATCAATAAAGGCGTCTACGGCCTCTTGCCACTTTTCCTGCTTGAAATAGACAAACCCTATGCGGAACTTTGCCCACTGACGTTTCACGTTGTTCTTGAACCGGCGATGAGAAAGTTTCTTGAAGCACACGATGGCGCTATCGTACTTTTCGTTCTGCTCGTACTCAAAACCGCGGACCCACAAGTTGTTGGCATTTTCTTTGCTAAACTGGCTCACGTCTTGCAGCAAGGAATCCGTGGTCTTGATCTCCTTGGCATACTTCTGGGGGGCATTGCGGTACAACCGCAATATGGACTGCATCCACAAAGCCTTCGACTCCACAGAATCCAGAAGAAAACGGAACTGCGCAATAGATTCGGCTTCACGTTTAAGATTGCGAAGAGTGACAGCGCGCTTTTCCCATAGGGCGATACGTGTATCCATATCCAGAGTACTGGGCGGTAAAAGCTTCTGCAGGGAATCTTCTGGCGGCGCCACTGCAAGTGCTGGATTTTTGGCCAATTGGATGGAATCCAGAATGGCAATGGAGTCCAGAAGATCAAGGCATGCCGACGCCTCATCTTTAGCACAGGCCATCTTGGCATAGGCAATCTTTTCGGGTAAACTTTCGGGGGTTCCCTGGACCTTGCGCAAGCGCTGGATAGCCATGAATGCGGAATCCTTATAAACCGTTGAACTGGCCAGCAGTTGCATGAACAACTTCTTTGCCTGCTTTAAATCCTTGAACTGTTCCAAGTACAAGGCATAACGGTACTTGAGAGCTGCCGCATCTTCGCCCTTCGGGTATTTTTCCAAGAACACCTTCAAGGAATCCGCATGGGCTGCATCTGTAAGGGTGGTGTCCGCCATGGCGGCCTCGATACGCATACGCGAAGCGGACTTATCAAATTCCGAATCACTTACGTACTTGTTGCCAAGTGCAAGCGTAGTGCGCATCTTGCTGTAATCACCCCGCATAAAACAGGTACGGGCCATACGCAGAATAACGCTTTTCTCCAGAATAGAATCCCTACCCCGCAGGGAATCATAGGCGACATAAGCACTATCCCAAAGTTCCCTGTAGTAGTAATAGGCGGCCTTCGCAAAATCCTGGACGTTTTTCGAAAGGTCGAAATCCGTAGAAGCCCGCTTAGAACGTTCCGCACGAACCACCAGGTTCTGGAAATCCTTAGGCAAGATTTTTTCCTGCTCCGAAAAAGGATCATTCAGGGGAACCGAGGCTATCAGGCTGTCCGTAGCGGCGAAAGTCGCAGGGAGTGAATCTTTCTTCGCCGGGACCTGCGTGTCAGTCACGCTTGACGATACAGCGGCAGCCGTTGAACTTGAAGAGACAGCAGAAGATACAGCCGTAGAATCCGCGAATGCGAAAACGCCAAGAAATAAAAGTAACGCTACAATCCTACTCATCAAGCCACTTTTTTCACAAGTTCAACGGAATGTATGGATCCCGTCGGTGCGTTGCCCCTCCAGGATGACGTTGAGAATTACTTTCCACACTTCACATTCCTAACCACTACCTACTGTCTACTTCCTACTTATTTCCCATCCACCTGGCCCACGAAGCTGGAAATACCCAAGTCCGAAATAGTCTGGGCATACTTCTTGTGCATATACTCGTTCACGTTGTCGGAATCATCCATCTGCAACACCGTCAGGGCCGACTCACGGACATCCTCGTAGTTGATGGAACGGATAATCTTCTTGGTGGCCATGACACTCCAGGGAGTCATAGAAAGCTCATCCACGCCAAGCCCCACAAGCAAAAGCACACTCATAGGGTCCGCACTCATTTCACCGCAAACGGCCACGGGAATACCTTCCCGGTGAGCGGCAATCACCACGCGGTTAATCATGTGCAAAATGGCCGGATGGTGAGGCTGGAACATCTCGGTGATAAGTTCGTTGGTACGGTCCACTGCCAGAGTGAACTGAATCAGGTCATTGGTACCGATGCTGAAAAAATCCACTTCCTTCGCAATCAAATCAACGAGCATCACAGCCGCAGGAACCTCTATCATGGCGCCAATCTTGATATCACCAAGCTGAACACCTTCGGCCCTTAACTCTTCGGCACAGTGCCTGATACACTCCTTCGCCCTGCGCAGTTCGTTCAACCCAGAAATCATAGGAAGCAGAATCCGCAAGTTGCCCTGTTTGTTCGCACGCAACAAGGCCCGCAACTGCGTACAGAAGATGTCTTCACGACTGAGACATACGCGGATAGAACGCCATCCCATAAAGGGGTTGGCTTCGTTTACGGCGGTAAGCCCAGCCACCAGCTTGTCGCCACCGGCATCCAACGTGCGGATGGTCACCGGGCAGGGAGACATGGTTTCAAGAATCTCGCCGTAAGCGGCTTCCTGCTCACTTTCAGTCGGTGCGTCTTTCTGAAAGAACAAGAATTCCGAGCGATAAAGCCCTATGCCCGTAGCCCCAAAGTCCGTCACCTTAGAAGATTCCGACGGAAGCTCTATGTTGGCGTGAAGCGTAATGTACTTGCCGTCCCGAGTCATAGGCTCCAGACGGCGCATAGTGAACAGTTCCCGACGCTGGCGTTCGAAAACCTCTTGCCGCTCATGGAACTTGCGGATGTCCTCTTCGTCGGGATTGACGATGACCATACCGCCGGTACCATCTACGATGATGGTATCGCCCGCATGAACCTGGGCCGCCACGTTTCGAAGGCCGGACACCGCAGGAATCTGCAAAGACCTGGCCAAGATAGCCACGTGGCTCGTGCGGCCACCGGTATCCATCACCAGGGCGCTCACCTGCCCGGGCTTGATGGCAATGAGCATGCTGGGCATGATTTCGTGGGCCGCAAGGACCACCCCCTGCTCCAGAGCCACATCCTCCAGTACCGGACCGGAGTCATCCATGGCGGCCATCAGGCGGTTATACAGGTCCCGGAGGTCCGCCGCCTTGTCCCGCATAGCAGGGGAATTGATCTTCTCGAATTTTTCGATGTAGCTTCCCAGCACCACGTGCACCGACCAGCGGGCCGTCTTGTGCTTTTTCTTGATTTTTTCCAGAACCCCATTCACCAGTCCCGGGTCTTGCAGAATCATCAAGTGGGTCGCAAAAATCAGGCTGTCCTGGATACCCATCCGGGTCTCGGAAATTTCCTTGATCTGGCCGATTTCCTTGGCCGTCTTGCTGACGGCCTTCAAGAACAGCTGTTCTTCGGTGGTGACCCGACTGTCGGGAATGTTCTCTTCGACAACGGAAATTTCCCGGTTGGTAATCGGGAAGACCTTGCCCATGGCAAAGCCCGGCGACGCAGGAACGCCCACCAATACTATGCGTAATGGTTTTGGGGATGTCTTGGAGCTGGAAGACCCCTTAGCCGGCTTCTTCGTTGAAGTTGTCATGGAACAACTGCTCCAACTTCTGCACGACTAATTCTTCATCTTCGCCTTCTACCTCGAACTTCACTTCGGAACCCAGAGGTATGGCAAGCATCATCACGTTCAGAATGCTCTTGGCATTGGCCTTGGAGCCTTCAAAAATAATAGAGACGTCACTCTTGGCAGGGCCGGTAATATCCACAATCATTCCGGCAGGGCGGGCGTGAACACCAAGCTTGTTGGTAACCTTAAGAGTCTTTACAATCATAAATCCTCAGAAAATATCCACGTTGACATCAAGCCCATCGTGCAAGATGACCCTAAACAGGCTGTCGGCGGAATGAACCGTCTTTACCAGATCGTCGTGCAGCTTGCGGTCGGAGAGCAAGGCGCCCACCGTATTTTCCTTAGACTGGACCCTGGCGATGAGCTCGTCCAGGTGCTTGGTAACACCCTCCAGTTCCGCAATCAAATTGTTGGCATTCCCGATAACAGCGTCCGTGTTGGCAAACAGGTTGTCGATAGGCGGCTTGACGCCCTCCACCAGATTGCCCACCCTGGCTGTCACCTCGTTTAGGCCGGCCAGGCTCCTCTTGAGTTCCGGGTCCGTAGAGTTCACAAGCTCCATCAGGCGGTCTTCCAGGGTTTCCGCCTTCACAAGCAGGGTATTGAACCTATCCTGGAAATCTTCACTGGCGATGGTGCCCTTCAGGGCCCTCTTCACCGATTCCAGCAAAACCTTGGTGCTGTCGCAAACTTCGCCCGCCAGACCGAGGGCCTCGGCGATACCGGCATCGAACTGGCCGGTAATGGTGTCGCCCGGTTCAAAATACTCCTCGGAATCCCCGAGAATCATGCCAATCTGGCGTTCACCCATAATACCGATGTTCTGAACACGGATTTCGGAATCCTTGGGGATCATCACGTCATTACGCAGGCGGATGGTCACCACCACCCTATGTCCAGCCAACTGAATGCTCTCCACCTTACCCAGCTTGACGCCGTTGACCTTCACAGGGTCATCCAGCACCAGGGTACTGACCTGTGTAAAACGCAGGTGGAAAGTGTTAAAAGTCTCTCTCGGATCCTTCTCATTCAAGAAGAACATGCCAAAAACCAAGATGACAATAGCCAGCAGGACGACAAGACCGACAGAGAAGTAAAGTGTGGTATTCTTCTTCATTTTGGCTTTAAAATAGCATTTTTGTCAGATTTCGCCTACTCGACCCGTACAATGGGGCTGTTATTTTCAATGCCATTCACGTGTCTATCCAGGAAATCATAGAGCAAGGCGTCCCTTTCCGCCTGGGGGAGCAGGAATTTTTCGCGACCTTCCCGCTGCATGAACACGTCCAGATAGGTCATAAGCACCCCTCCGGCCACGGACACGTTCATGGATTCCGTAATTCCGTACTGGGGCAGCTTGAATTCATAGTCCGCATGGGCCAGGGTGTCAGGGTGGTTGCCGTGGAACTCGCTTCCCAGATAAAAGGCCGTAGGCACGCTCAGGTCCAAGTCCAGAACAGAGTTGGTAGTATTGGTGCTGGCCACCGCAATCCGGTAACCCTTGGCACGGAGCTTTTCCATACAGAGCATGCGCTTCTTGTACAGGTAGATGGACATCCACTTGTAGGAGCCCTTCAGAATAGACTTGTTCACGCTGTAGGCGTTATCCTCCTCGATAACGTGAACATCCTGCAGGCCGAACACTTCGGCGGTACGGATGACAGCCGAAATATTGTGAGGGTCGAACAGGTCCTCCAGCACCATACAGAAATGGCGGGTCCGGCGGTTTACCACTCCGGTCAGGAGCTCCTTGCGGCGGTCCGTCACCCGGGACAGCAAGCTTTCCAAACTTTCCTTTTCACTCATATTCTACTCCTACTCTAACCTCAAGACATGAAGCATGGATCCCGTCGGGGTTTCACCCCTCCAGGATGACGTATTTCTCATTCCACACTACACACTCCACGCCCTTCATTTTTCTTTCACCTGAAGCGGCACGGGCACTTCCTTGGCATGGCGGCGCTGTTCCTGTAGCTTTTCAAAGTCCCCAAGTTTCCAGGGAGCTCCGTTAACCACATTCTCGAAATCCAAAACATACTGCACATTTTCCATAGACTTGAGGGCCGCACTTTTCAGCATAGGCTCCTTGTTGCCCTTGAAATACTCGCCGGATGATTTCTTGATGTCTTTTACGATATGATCAATCTTGTCGCTTACCACACTCTTGAAAACCCGCATCTGCATAATGGAATTCAGCACCGAATTTCCCGGGAAAACAATGGCAGTTAGTTTGTACCGAATCTCCTTATCCGATATGGGGTCCATATCCAGATAAGCTACAGCCGTCCCGTGAAGCGCCCACTTAAGTACTTGGGCGTGTCCATAGCCAAAAAACACATTCCTCATACCGAGCTTTTGCCCAGCGCTGTCCTGCAAGGCCCAGTAGAATTCACCCGAAAGGCTCCGACCGTTGCTTCCGCTAAAGAACCTGCGGTTCTTGCTAGTGTATTCCAGCTGGTAGTTCGTTCCCAGATAGGCATTGATAAGCTGCGCGGTAAAGGGCATATTGTCGAAAAGGTAGCTGATGACACTGGGCCCCACTGGCAAGGTTCCCTTGTTCTCGTATATCACTCGGTACTGGCGTCCAAGCCTAGCGTAAATTTCCGTCGCCCCTGTAATCTTTGGGTCTGCAGGCAGGCCCCGCTTGGTAATCTCGACAAAGGGAGCGCAATAATCCTCGTTGTACTTGACCTTTGGCCAGGGCTTCTGATCCTTTTCCGTGCAGAAGCCGTAATCAATGTTCAGGCATTTCTTGACCCCGGAACACAGGGAACGAAATCCTTCCTCGCCGCCGGATTTTTCAATCATCTGGGCACGGGCGCGCTCCCTCATCAGCGCTTCCCGTTTTTCCTGAGGCGTACCTTGAGCGACGGCCTCCGTAAACACGAATGCCACCAGCGTCAAGAAAACAAGGAGCAACCTAGCCACAACAAAAACCTTTGCCTGCTACCTGAAATCCAGGCTATCCTGCGGAATTATGGTAAAGGGTTTCAAGGCATCGAATTTCGACACAGGGCCCACAATAGAGATGGTCATCTTGTCCCGTGCAAAGTACTTCGCTATCATAGCCTTTACCTGGTCGGCAGTGACGGCGTTTATCTCTTTCACGTAATCCAGATAATGGTCGTAGGTCTTTCCCAGAAGTTCACCCTTAGCAAAGATGGTGGCCGTTGCCGAGGGGGAATCAAATAGGCTGGGCAGGCTTTCAATCAGAGCCTTTTTGGCCTGTTCAAGTTCCTCTGCCGAAGGTCCTTCCTTGGCAAGCTTCTCCACTTCCTCGAAAATGAGCTTCAGGGCAAAATCTACGGACTCCACCTTGGTCTGCAAGGCGATGGTGGTCATGGCAGTATCACGGTAGTCATTCCCAACCGTACTGTAAACGCTGTAGGCAAGGCCTTCATCGCTGCGCACGCGGTTCATGAGGCGACTGGTAAAGCTTCCGCCACCCAGGATAAAGCTTGCCACTGCCGCCGGGTAGTAATCCGGATGGGGCCGCTTCACGAAAGGCTGGTTGATGGCAATGTTCGCCTGCGTAATATCCTTGTCCACCACGTAGGTCCCTGGCTTGCGCAGGTAGGCAAGAGGTTCCGGCGCCACGAAGGCGGAGTCTGCAGGCTTGAGAGAAACAGCGGAAGTGTCCGACCTCCAATCAGCAAAAAAATCCTTCAGAAGCTGCACCGAGGAATCCCTGTCTACATCACCCGACAAGGCAAAGATGACCCGCTTGGACTGGAACACGCCCCGAGCGATCCGCTTCAGGTCAGCCTCGGTAACCTTCTTGTATTCATCTCCGGTAGCATCCCACAAGCGATTATTGGGAGCATAGTTCACCTTGGCACGCAGAGCCGAAAGCACCTTGGCAGGCGTATCATAACGCTGCTCGTAGGAGGTGGCCGACTTGGTCTTGACAATTTCAAGCTGGTCCTTGTCAAAAGTAGGCGCAAGCAGCACCTTCTTGGTCAAGTCCAGCACGGAGACAAAATCCTTACTTAGGCAATCGATATCGAAAGAGGCCGTCCAGATACCGGCGGCAGAACCTACGCCCGCGCTGATGAACTCCAGGGAATCTTCCAGAACCGTGGGGGAAATTCCGCCACCGCCACCACGCCTGAGCATGGAGCCAAGCATCTCAAAGGCCGCCTCGTCCTTGATCGACGCCGGAACCCTGGGATTCTCAAAATAAACCGTGAAATTTACCAAGGGCAGGCGACGGTCGCTCACGATATAGCCCACAATACCATCGGCAATTTCAACCCTGTAGTCCTTGGGATAGGGGGCCACGTACTTGTATTCCGGAAACTGGATATCCTTGTAGCTTGCAGGAATATCTGATGCCGACGACGACGGGACCGGCGCGGCTGAAACAGTAGCCGAATCCTTTGAAGCGGTAACCACTGCAGCATTTTCCGTAGCAGGAGCCGGAGCACCAGAACAGGCCTGAATTGCCGCTAAAATAAGACAACCAACAAACAGCGAAGCTATTTTCACGTCAATCTTCTTCATTAATAGACAATATAGCTAAACCCCCATTCCAAATTGGACTAAGGTTTTTCAAAAATATTTGGTTTAGCGCGCTTTTTGATTGTATATTGTACCCATAGCCTTTCCGGTGGATCTTTATTCGGCCTCCCATGGAGCGCCGCCCGTCTCCAAGAGAGACATACCCACCCGAAAGGCTTTTTTTGTACCCTGCGGACAGGGACTCAGCTGAAACGGCCAGCCACCTGCTTGCGACGCCGCCCGCGCTCGGACACCACCGCCTCTATCAGGAACAACAGCGCCGCAATCCCCAGAAACAGCTGGTATCTATCCTGGTAGTTTTCGAAACGGTCGCTGGCCTGGTCCTTCTTTTCCAGGGAGGCGATTTCCGAAAGTACCTTCTGCAGCTGGAACTCGCCGGGGCTGGCGTAAAAATACAGGCCTCCCGTGACACTGGCGATTTCTTGCAAGGTCCCGTCTTCAAGACGCGTGGTCACGATGTTGCCCTGTATATCCTTCTTGTAGGCCACCTCGCCATTCTTTGTCTTGACGGGAATTGGCACTCCTTCGCGGGAGCCGATACCCACCGTATAGATGCGGATTCCCATTTCGGCGGCTTCTTTTGCTGCATTGACGGCGGCATCTTCAAGTTCCTCGCCGTCGCTCATCAAGACCATCACCGAATACTTACCCGCCCCGCCGGAATTCCGGAACAGGTCCATTCCCTTGCGGATAGCCTTTTCCAGATTGGTACCCGGCATGAGCCAGCCAGGCTCCATCTCCCGAAGCATCATCTGTACGGTACCATAGTCTAACGTCAGGGGTACCATCACCTGGGCCTCGCCACTGAAGGCCACCAGTCCTACACGATCTCCGCTAAGAGATTCCAGAAACGATGAAATTTCGTGACGGCTGCGGATTAGGCGGTTGGGCTTGATATCTTCGGCCAGCATAGAAAGGGAAACATCCTGCAGAAGGACCAGATCTAAGCCGCGGCGTTCCAAATGTTCCAACTTGTGGCCCCACTGCGGTCTCGCCAATGCCACGAACAAGAATGCGATGGCAAGCAGTAGTAGGAGCACCTTGGCAAGCCTACGCCAAGGAGACACGCTGGTGGCGAGCTTGGGCAACATGGAAAGGGACACAAAACGCTCAGCCAGCTTCTTACGACGGTAAAAAGCATAGTAGAACAGAAGAGCGAACAAAGGCAGGGTGAAAAGCCCCCACAAAAAGCTCGGTTCCGCAAAGCGCATGGACAGACTCCAGAAATAGCAAACCTGCGGGGCACGCCCCGCGACACCCCAGAATATACAAAAAAAGGGCTATTTCTCCCTATTTTTCGCTTTTTTTACCATAATTTCCGCGAAATTAAATTTTTATTTACAAATAATGATGTTTTTGTTAGGAAAAAGATATATTTTACTTATGAGAGGTGATTATGGATTTCAACCCCTTCATACTCGAGATAGACATCATTAGCATCGCTGTACTCGCGATTGTACGATACGGTATTTCGGAGTACGCCATCCAGGACAGGGCCATCAGCGCCTTCCGCCGGCTTGTAGATTTTTCCATCCTGTTCTGCATCCTCAATTCCACAGGCCAATGCATCCCTACCGCAA
>JAEEGL016796997.1_pt1 | contig 47123 bp, 93 predicted proteins | sample 9134231 | NCBI WGS metagenome assembly JAEEGL01 (sample SAMN16246548, study PRJNA631951) | gut metagenome | biome: gut microbiome; feature: rumen; material: fiber-attached | host: Bos | place: Iran: Karaj | collected 2018-10
ACAAAGAAGAATTATTGAAAGCCATCGAGCAGAAACGGCAAGCGATACGGCCGACTGACACAGGCGAAATGAAAACAGGAACCGTACCTAACAAGATATACTATCTTGAACAAGGTTGGCTTAACGCTCTCAAGTGGATGGAAGATTTAATCAACTCCCTCCCCACCGAACCGAACGAGGATTTGAATATTGACGTGGATAGATAAGATAAATTTTTAAATCCAAAAAACAATGACAGAAGAAAACATAATAAAAAACCTCAGAAATTATTTCGACGTAGAGGATAAGGAAGATTTTGATGCCGCAATAAGTCAATGCGACAAAGAAAAATTAAAACGTAAAAACGTAAACCAATCTCTCCATATAAAGTGCGACGGAATTGAAAATGTTATTAATTTTCTTACAAACCTTAAAGAACAGGGATATACTAATATTAGCGATTTTGAGGTATACAAGTACGGAAAAGAAAATATTAATGAATATGAAAGCAGAATTTATAAAATTATAACAGATGAGATTGAACATATAAGAGAGAAAAGAAGAGGAACAATAAATAAATATAGATAGCATATTTTATCTTAATATTTCTTAAATTTAACCCTATTTTATTACAAAAACCTATCAGATAACTTAAATCCAAAAAACAATGATACCTTCAAGTGAAAATTATTTATCAGAACAAAAGATTTCTGAATTTGTTGACGGGAAATTTTTTAGATGTGTCGGAAAGTTCTTATCCTGGCTTAGACTGGGGGAAACATACTGGTTCGAATATATCGGTAACGACTATTATATCGTCAGAAGTGACAATAATTTAGGAAAAAAATTTGAAATGATACAACATCAACTGTTGACTAATTTTTTCCCTGTAAACTGTGAAACAGATAAATTATATGCTATGAAGTATTGCCATCGGCTTGGCGAACTTGGAATACATCATGGCTATATCGACGACATTTATAACGCTTATCGCAAATTTCAATCCGAGAAACCAAGCGAGGAATTGGAAGAAGCAGCAGAAGAATATTCAGGAAAGTCATCTCACCCACTTAACAATGCTTTCAAGGATGGTGCTAACTGGCGAATAGAACAGATAATGCAAGGGCTCTGCTACGAAACAAAAGTCTATCGAGACGAAGAAGGGGATGGCATAGATACACCAATCGAATCTTGGCTGGCCCTCGAAAATAACGAAATTACAAATCTACCAAATATCGGATTAAAGGAAGGTGATAGAGTAAAAATTATAATCGTAAAAGATAACGAACAATGAATTTGAATGAACAAAAAGAAATGGACGACATGACATACGAACAAAAGTTGATTAACTATACGGCAAAAATTTTAATGAGCTCAGTCAATTGTGCTGTAGACCGTATTGGTGTTAAATATAAACAGCAACTATTGAATGAACTTGTCAGCCTTATACAGGCCCAGTTGAATGTAGATAATATTGAACCTCCTTCGTTTGAAGAATCACAAGGAGAGTTTAATTCCTACAACGTTGCCTTAAATGGTTAGAAAGGAGGACAACCAATGAAAACTTTCAGTGTACAATTATTTGTAGAAGCAGACGACAATGACGCGACCGAAGGATTTGTCGAAAAAATTATTGAAAACAGCTTCGACACGTATGACGGTTATCTCCCCACTAACGTTTCAGCGACACTAATCGACGACACGGAGGAGGAAGAATTATGACGGTTAAAGAACTGATAGAAATTTTGCAGAAATTTCCAGAGGACAAGAAAGTTTTTGTCTGGGCTAACAAAGGGTTTATTGACTATACGGCAGCAGATTGTTGGAGTGGACCTGGTGAAGTCAATGCGGTCATAGAAAAGAACTCTGCTTTATCTAAATCTTTGAAAGGAAATTTACTGTTGCAGTTTTTGACACAGAACGAGATTAAAGAGAAGATACATTGGGACCACAGAAATGATAGAGTCATAATCCTAGATGAAAAGAGTGACACAAAGTATGACTCCACTAATGTGACAGAATAATAAAAAATGAAAAATATTATGAACAACCAAACAATACATCTCACCCCACAAACAATCGCACAGTATAAGGACTTTCTTAACCATCCAGAAAAATACCCTAACTGTGACTATAAACCACTTCATGAAATCTTTACCGAAAACGACACCGTGACCCCACAAGATATATTATACCAACAATATATACAATACATTAACAAACCCCTCCCAAAATTCATCTTCTATATCATTATGGAAGAAGAATTCCCACAGTTTAAAGATAAAGAACCCCTGATTGAAGATGAATTAAAACATAACAAATTAGGAGGACGTATAGGATATAAACTAAAGTTGAAGAACGTGTAATAAAACTAAATTTTCTACGTTATATCACAAAAGAAACAAAATTGTCTTAAATGAAAGCAAAAAAAATTAGTAAAGGACACTACCTATACCGTGGGTTTGAAATTATTTGCGTAGGATATTATCACCCAGAACATAGGGTTTGTTGGGAATGTGTCGATGAGCACGGCTGCGGTTTCGGACAAGGATTTAGTTTGAAAGAATGTAAAAAGTGGATTGACGAGGAAATTGATAAAAATACAACAAAATAAAATTCAATAAAAATGGGAGCTTATATTGCTAAACAACCAAATGGCTTGTATTGCCGTTTTTCCACCGTGGTTGACACTGTTACCCACACAAACATGACCGAAAATGATGTTATTGACCTTTTCGTTGAAAAGGCAATGCAGAATGCTAAAGAAGAAGCCGAATATGTGCTTAAACACCGTGTACACGACTTCAAAGAGGTTATGGATGACTTTAGACCTTACAATAACACCGTCGAAGAAATTGACGAGTTGGTCAAGGAAATGGGTCAAAAGGAAGGATTGAAACCCGAAGAAAGGGAACGACTTGAACAAATATTAAACGAAATGAACGAAGACAATGACTAATAAATTTTAAATATGAAAGTATCTAAACATATAAGACTATACTGCTATGCACAGCACAAATGGCTGCCAAAAGAAAATCCTATGGATTGGAGAACAAACACCATACGAAGATATGTCATTACCAACCAAATCTTTGAACTCGGAAACAACTGCGAACTAGCCAGAAAACAAAATGTAAAAATTAATGATGTCGAATACAAATACTGGTACCCCGCATACCTTAATGAAGATAAAATCATCGAAGACGACAACAATACTACTATAGAAGAGTTAAGCATAGCCTGCCACGGCTACCACGGACTCTACCAACTCCTACCTTCCCTCGAACAAAGTCACGCCCTGGAATTTAACTTTACCCTAGAATTCGACACCAACGACTGCGACTCCTATGACAAGAAAAACTTCAATACAGTCGAACCAATCGAAGACCCAGACTACACCGCAAAACAAACATTCTGGGCCGTGAATAGATACGACAACATCTTTATGGGCTGGAAAAACTACAAACCTTTTTGGACTATCGACGACGGACACATCGAATGGGACGTGGACTACAGAGCAGCCGCAGCTATCGTAGAAGATACTTCACTCATCTTCCCACTCTTCCCAAAATCTAAATACGACGAACACGGCGTGGAACTTCCTTACAAAGTCACCATCAAAATCGAAGGCAAATACCGTATCTGCACCTACGACCCCATAACAAAAAAAACTATACTGCAATGACTACACAAGAATTTATTACCAGATTTAACCAAGAATACGACTGGCGACACCAAATTATTACCCAGGACTTTCTCAATACCCACCCCTTCCTCACTTCCGTACTCCACGACTGGCTAGCCGTATCTAAAATCAATCCCAATGACCACGAATACGACATCTCTACCGCTACTGTCTCCGAACTGAAAACTATAAAGAATAAATTCAAACTCAAAATCTATCACTACCCATCCCAACATAATCTCAACTTCTATATCCAACCAAACTTCAACGAAAAAGAATATAAACAATTCTTCACCCAACAACTACTTGAAGACTTCTCTAAACTCCAAGAAACATACTCCAAAGAACATCAAGAACTAACCTCCAAACTTAACGAAATTCAAGACATCTCTAACCTACTTTCTGAACCCCAAGATTGACAATAAGTTACTAAAACAACTTTACCTATGTGATTATTACCCCTTTACTCTATGTACCAGCACGTTATGAAAAAAGTAACGAAAATAACATAACTCACTGTAAAAGAATATGGAAGTTTTGGGGACTTTTTGGAACTAAATGGGAAAAAATAACAATCAATATCACACTATAGTCAACTGAATATATATCTGCATCTTGGAAAAGTAGTACACCTAAAACCTTAAACATACGGCTACGGCGACCCCACCTATACCGTGGCATTGCAGAACCCTAAATGTGTCATAACTGAACACCCAATACGGACTGGTCTGCGACCCCTAAATACGTAAGAAATGGAAGGACTGGAACTGGGGCTGGCATCTGTGTGCCCCGCATCCAGCCCCGGATTTTTTTTTTTTCAAAAATTTTTTTCGCCATAAAATTTACCAGTATAAAATTTGCCTTGGCAGCACCGGGCCCCGGGCTCCCAGCCCCGGTGCCAGTCCAGTTCAATGTTTCACGAGGAACATTACGCCTAACTATTTGAATTAAAATAGTTTATTTATAAATAAACATTGAGGAACAATACTCAAATGAGTAATATATCATTTTTTTAGGAAGTAGGGGTTATCCTTGAGTGACTTTATGGTGTTGTCGAGGGATTCGCATAGTGTTATGAAGTCGGTGACTTGTTGGTAGGAGAGGTCGTACCATTCGTTAAGGACGTTTTGGGGACGGAAGTATGTATGAAGCATTTTTTCGAGTTTGAACGGGTGGTCGGTCTGGTAGAATCTGAACAGTTGCAGTTCCGAGGAGTTGCCGGTCTGTAGTTTTTTCATACGGTTTTGTACGGAGCCTGATGTGACCCCGATTTTATATCTGTTGGTAGACGGTTCGTGAAGTAGGTATACGTAGCCCATAGTGTATATAATATAGGGCTGGGCGTAACAAAAAGCAAATCAAATACTCAAATGAGTAGTAGCACGTTTTTATAGGGCTGGGTGTTCCAGCAGTTTTTGGTGAAAAATTTTAATTTTCATAAAAGGCTGGGAATGAAGATAAGTTTATTTTTTTCTCTATAGGGGTCGATTTTCAAAAAGTGTATAAAAAAACCAGAGCCCGTCGGACTGGGTGTCGGCGGGCTGATGGTAACAAATAAAACGAAAAAAAATATGAAAGGTTTCAGACAGTCTGTATTGTGTTGTAGGCGATTTCCTTAATAATTTCCAGTTTGAGAGATATGGGGATGGATTGGTAAGGGATTTCGGATGTTTCGTATTCATTTTCCTTGTGTTCGAACATAACCTGGTCCTGTCCCTTAAGGAACATTTCGTAGTCCCTGATAAGGGGTGAGTTAAAGGTCACGTGGTGTTCGTGTACGAACAGGGTGTTGTCGTCCGGTTCTTCGGTCAGGCTTTGAAGCAGTACTACCAGTGTGTTATGGATAACGGTGTCGGTAGTCTTGAGGAACCTGGTTATCTCGTCGGCTGTGCGGAAGAATATCGGTGTGCCAGTAGGCATCAAGGTGTTGCCGTTGAACACCTCGTCGCATATGCTGTCCTCGTCGTCCCAAGTGTTGTTGGCGTTCGGTTCTTTTGGCGGTGCGAACCTGGCTTCGGTGTAGAGGCATTGTAATGGGGTTGGCACGACCTTTTTCTTAGAGCCGTCTGGCAGTGTGAACGTGAGGCATCTAAGTCGGTATCCGTCTGGTTCCGTGTCGGCGTATGCGATGATAAGGAGTGTCCAGTGGAATACGCCGTCTGGCATTGTGAACTTTTTAACGAAGATAGCACCGTATTCGGGGTTCTTGTCACTGAAGTTCCAATTGCAGTTGGACAGTGCGTCTCTCCAATGTTCGGGCGGTTCGAGGGACTTCAACAGTTGGGATAGGATAATCTCTGATATGTAGTCCAATTTGGGGCAGGGTGTGTCGTCTTGGAAGTTTTTGTCGATAGTTATCTTCATTATCGGGTTTCAAATTTTATCACGTCCTTATGTTGTTCGAGTTTGTCCATAATGTGCCCTACGCACTTGGCTAGGGTCGTGTCGTTGCCGATAGAATCGTTGAGGTAGGTATTGTCCTCTGGCCCGAAGTTCTCTGCCACTTTGGGGTCTCTGTCAGGCTCTACCACGTATGTTAGGATTTTTCTTGGGTCGATACGGTCGCCCTTTGGGAACATTTCCCTATAGGTGATGACGAGATTGTTCCAAAAGCTGACGTATATCCTAAGTTGGTACGACACTCCGTCGTATTCAACTGTCTTTGGAAGTTGTTCGATAAGTGATTCTGCGGTTTCGTTCATTCTATCTTATTTTAATTGGTTTGATGTTACCTAGTTCGACATTCAGTTCGTGCTTGTAGAAGTCTAACAGTCGGTATGTCTTGTTGAGTAGCGTGTAAGCGGCCTCCTGGAGTTTGTCAGAGAACCTTGGGTCGTCACGGTCGAGGCATTCCTTCAATGTGTTGAGGGCTCTTAGGATTTTTAAATCCTTGTCGTTCATAATGCTCTTTATTTTTTAATTAATACTCATTTGAGTAATAACGTTTTTTTCTTTGTTTTATTACTGTCTAGTTAGCTGTCGATAATGTCCTTGATAGCCTTGAGTTTCTCGTATGGCATACTTTTTGACACTTTGGCCGATATGTAGTTGGCGAGTTCATTAGCCATTGCCGCTTGTTTTCTAGCCTCTACGAGTTCTTCGATAGTACCGAGGAACAGATGTCTGTAACTCCACTCCTTGTCTGAGAGGGTTTCAATATCAAAATTCAAAACGTTGCCGATAGGTTTTCCGTCAATCGTCTGCCTAACCTTTACGTATTTTCTGCCCACGCTGTCTACTATCACAGTTGTTGGTCCATTTCTTCGGTCTTCGCTGCCGACATATCCGTAAATCATGGTTACAATGTCGCCTTTTTTCAGTTCTGATACTTGTTTCATTTTATTCTATATTGTTTTTTTGTCTTGTTACGATTACTACCGAATTACCGGTTTGGGGTCTGACAAGGATGTCGTCGTTCGCTACGAGCAGGACTTTCAGTCCGTCTGCCATTTCTTGTAGCAGAAACTCCTTATCGTGGATTTTTATTCCGATGGCATCCACGTTCGCTGGTTCTTGATTTCTTGACGTTCTTACTTGCATGTCTTTAACTGTTTTCTTTTTTTCTTGGATAGGCGTTTGCGTCCCTTCACTGTGGTGAAGCCTGACAGTTTTGGGGGTTCGTAGTTAACCTCTGACTTGTTGGATGCGGCATAGTATCCGTTGTCGCCAGTCATTGCTAGCAATGCGAATGCCGCGTATGTATTAAGAAGATGATTGTACATTCTGCCCATAGGTCTTATTAGTGATTTATAGTGTTGTATACGATGTAGAAACGGTTTCCACTCATTTGTCCAGTCATGATTTTATAACCGTCATTTTCAAGTTCCGATTTTCGTTTTTCAAAACTCTTTTTGTTGAAGAACGTTTCTTGTTTGACTCTACTTATTCCTTTTGTATTCATTTTCCTACTGCCCATAGGTCTTGTATTTTATTTTACTTAATATTAATCAAAATAACCAATTGGCCATTTTTCGAGACGGCCATCTGTGCCATATTTATGTTTTTCTTTCCTTTTTGTTTCCTTACCCCAACTTCCCAAAGCAACCGTATAAACAACAAATTCCTGTCCATACCATCTTTTTCCATACTCCCTTATAAAGTACCCAACCCTATTGACAAATCTGTCATAGCACGTATGAATTTCACCGTATCTTTTGATGAAATCATCAACGAAAATCTTGAAATCATCCTTTTTCATACAGGACATATCATGCTGTGAGATTTTGTCCTCAATATAGATGAATTTTTCGTCTCTGTGCAAATCTGCGTATATTTTAATCATATTCTATTTTAGATTATTTCTTTTGTGTAGTCGTTATACTTGTCGCGTAGTTTCTTTGCCCGCTTTTGATACTCTGGTATATTCCCATCAGTTTCTTTACGCACTTCTTTAAGTTTGAGAGATAGTTCGAAATAGCGGTCAATCTGCTTTTTCATATCCTCGCATATATAGTCGGCACACTCCACGATTTGCTCACAACTGAATGCCTTGTTGTATTCATATTTGCTACGATTTTCGTCTCCCAACATTTGTTCGAATCTCGGAGTGTTATACGTAAAGGTTTTCTTAGGCGGGCACAGAACTATGAGTTGGTCGCTATTTCGATGCTCATAGACCGCATAGTGCTTATCTTGGTCAATGCCGAGATAGAGGGTAAAGACATAGCCTTGTTCCCTACCATCCTCGTACCGTCCGACTTCGATATGCGTGTTTTCCGCTGCATAGTGGAACAAACTGCTTGTTTTTTCGTCCAATGACTTGAGCAACTTGTATTCTCCAAGAGAATGGCTTCTTACCTCAGCCTCTCTCGACCTCATAATGGCAAGGACTGCCTGTGCCTGGTAGTTGGCACCGTCTTGTAGATATTTGGATATTTCAATCATATTTGTTATTACTTCCAATATGTGTATTGTTTGATGCAAGTTGTTGTACCAAGGGTCACTTTCCATTGGTCACGATTGAATTGATTCTTCATTTCTTTTCTTATTAACGTAGATTTTTCTTTTTTATTACTCCGTGGGTAAATAATATTCTCTAGTCTGTGGGTCGTAGACACATTCGGACAGTCCGTTGTTCATCAGTCTGACGGCTTTTTCGCAAGGGGTAAGATTGTATTTGTAGAGGTTATTGAAATCAATTTTTTCAAAGATTCCACCTACAGAGTTGACTTCAAGGATATATTCTATGCCGTTGCATTCCTTACTGAAACTCCAATAGCCGTTCTTCCATTCGACTTCCTTTGCCTCTGGGAAAGTCTTGACACATTCGGCTATTTTGTCGTTCATATATTTAAGGTGAGATTCGATTTGGGACTCTCCCTTTTTCCTGCCTGTATTGAGGTAGTCAATCCAGTCTTGGATTTTATTAGCCGTGGGTTTGCCGATGTTGTTAGGCTGGCCGTAATTATTTTCGTTGGCTGTGGTTCTAAACCAGATGTCGTCAGTACGCAGTTGCTCACTGTAATATTGGCTGCTCAATCCCTTGTCGTCGATATCCTCGCAAAGTTGGAAACCGTGAACCTTGTCAGAAGAATAGCCTGTGGGGGTCATCTTGCAGCCGTTGTACTCCACGTAGTACTTGGGGTGGTAGTACTCGTCCCTGATTCTGTTTATTGTCATAATACCGACAATACAGCCCTCAATGGCTTTGAATTGGCTGATATACTTGCCCCAATCCTCTTCAAGGTCTTTGATACGGGAATTGGTCTCTTCTTCGGACATACCCTTGGATTGGGCGTATTTTTTCCATTCTTCTACGGTATTGAAGTAGTTGTTGGTCTTTTTCATTGTCTTAGTGTTTTTATTTGTCGTTCTGTGTGTATAACGTAATTATTTATGTTTTATTACTATTCAGCAGTCTGAATTATATTAGATATATTTTCTACATATCGTACTGTGGACTCATAACACTTACCTTTTTCCTCGCTGTCAGCGTAGGCTTTCTTAATCAGTTGCTTTCCGTTCCCGTAGAAGCAGCCCACTTTCCACATTTTGTTGGATTTGGTATACGTGAAGAAACGACCACTAGACCACCAATTTTGGAACACGATGTAGTCACCCATATTTTCAATAATAGCATCGCCGGATATTTCGGCATAACCACTCACCAAGGCATTGTCACACAACTTGGCATTGTCAAGCACAAATGCTTTGTCAAGTACTTTGGCTTTGCCACTCACCACGGCATTATCAAGTACTTTGGCATTTCCACACACCACGGCATTGTCACACAACTTGGCATTGTCACGCACCCAGGCATTGTCACACACCACGGCATTTCCACACACCACGGCATTACCACTCACCCAGGCATTGCTACCCACTATAGCATTGCCACTCACCTTGGCTTTACCAAGCACCAAGGCATTGTCATGCACCAAGGCATTGTCATACACCCAGGCATCGTCATACACCCAGCAGTTACCTTCCTGTGACAGGTTGGACTCTTTCTCAATCCAACCACCTTTGTCACCCTTCTTCACGTCGCCAAAATCCTTCAAGGCTTCAATGCGGTGGAGGATGTGACCGTTAATTCCTAATATCTCTAATGTCTCTTCTGTTAGTTTGTATTTCATAGTATTATTATTTGAATATATAACGTAAAAACGTATATTTTATTACTTCTATAACATAAAAAAAAAATGAAAACCCTGTATCACTACAGGGTCTCCGTGCAAACACTAAAACTATGACATATTAGAATATTTCCTTGTAGTAGGCTTCGATTGCCTCCTTTGCGAATTTGGATTCAAGTTCGATGACACGTTCTTTCACTTTCTCTCTGTCGTTGTCGTATTCGTCTTTGATAAGTTGTAGGTCGTCCTCATCCAAATCCTCACCTTCAAGATATTTTATTAACATATCGTCTTCAAGCACTTCGTCACGGGATGAGTAGTTCGGCATAAATGATTGGACAAATGCCCACAGTGTGGCTGAGAAAAACTTTTTGCTTTTGTTTATACTCATTTGAGTAATAGTCGTTACTTTCCCTACCAAGTATTCCTTGGGAGGCTTTGTCTTGCGTATTTTGATACGGTGGATGCCTTTGCCTTCCGTTGCCAACAGTTCGAGACGCACTTTGTTGGCTTCGTATTCGTCAGCACATTCTATATAGTACCTTTGTGTTTTGTAGGTTGCGCTACCATTGTCAAAATCAAAGGTAAGTGTACTTTTTCTATATGTGACGTAAAGCATTTGTTTCTGTGGTTTTAGTCGGGAAGTTGTTCAAGGATTTCTTTCAGTTCTTTTGGAGTGAGTTCGATTGTGCCGATGCGGTTGTAGTCTGGGGAACTGAAAGAGATTAGCCTTGAGGTCATACAAAAGACTGCCTTACCTCTTACGATGATTTCACCGTTCCATTCACTAGGGTCGATGATACCGTCAGTCGTTCTTCTTCCAGAAAAATCTGCCAGTCGGTATATATAGGCTCGTTTAAGTTGCTGCAATGCCCATTCCTTTATCTCGTCAGCGTTTTCAAGTTTGAGGTCTTTTTCGTAGTCGGTGCCGATGTAGTTGTCAATCTGGGTGTCGTTGGCGACACTGTAGTTCTTCACACCAATGACTACGTTGAAATTCTCGTTAGTATTTACCTCGATGAACGGTTCTCTGTATATCTTTTTTCCGTCCTCGGTAAATATTTTCCCCATGAATTCAATAGCGAATGTGTCTTCGTCAATGAAATGACAGTTATCAGCAGTGGGTAGTCCCAAGATTGTAGGTTCTTTAATCTCTTTTTTCATAGTATTAGTGTTTAATGTTTGTGCTTATATAACGTGGAAGTTGCGGTTTTATTACCAATCGATGCCGTTTTCTTCCATAAATCTTGTGTCGTCCAATAGGAATGTCTCTTCGGTTGTTATTTCCTTGACAACTTTAATATCTGCGAATCCCTTATTCTTCTGGGCTGCCAGTATAAGACTGTGTTTCAAGTTTTTTTCATCAGAATGTAGAAAGAGTTCCCCGTCTATATAGACCTTGTACTCGGTCGCACGGCTGAACGATACTTTTTTCAGTTCTTTAATGTTCGTACTCATATGAGTAATTTTTAATTTTATTCTTCGTTTTTTAAGTTTACGTAGTTGTCTGGGTCATTCCACTTGAAGTTGTTTTCTTCATTGTCGAAGTAGTCCTTGTCGGATTTGAAAATCTTAAACTCTGGGAGCATGTCGCAAATCTTGGCACAGATTTGTCCTGACAGTTCGTTTCTACCGTCAAAGTACTTATTCCGTTGTTCGTTGTAGTGGTAGGCGTTCATCTTGATGTACGTCATAACCAACTTGAAAAACTCTTCTTGCAGGTATCTGTGGGCACGTTGGAAGAAGTCGTTCAGACATTTTATCTTTCCGCTTGAATAGGACAGTTGCCCACCGTTCAAGGCATTTTCCAATGCCGACATAATCTTGCTTTTCATCTTTTATTCTGTTTTATTTTAGTTCGTTTTAAATTCAGTACACGCAGCACATTCCACAATGCTTTCGTCCTCATAGAACGTGTAGGCTGGAACACCCTGGTTTGTCTCAGGGTCAATTTTATACGGGTGGGTAACAACATCCTTGACAGTGTTCACGTCATTTCCTGATTTGAACTTCTTGCCACTGAGCTTGCACACCGAAGTTCCATCTGGGTATATAATATCTGGGTGTCTCATCTTTTATTTTGTTTTATTCTGTTTTATTCTTCGTTTACCAATTCGCCCATTATGTTGCCAAGGTCGACATAGCAGACGTGTTCTATTTTACAATACGGTTTGTCTGTATTACAGGATTCTTGCACCTTGCAATGGCAGTATTGGCAGGGTGTAGAGCATTCTTTCCACTGCTTATCCGAAATATGACATTTGTTGAACGTCCTGCCATTTATTTCGATTGTGTTTGGTGCAGGGTTGGCAGTGACAATATGTTCGGCACTCACGACGCAGAAACCGTAGATATTGGCAATCTGGTCGAGGGCATCATCTTCTTCATAAGCCTCTATGTTGGTGACATTGCTAGGGAGTTCGCAATCCTCTATTTCGGCAGGGGTCGCGTCCCATTTGATACCGTAAACGTGAAATCTTTCCATAGTTAGTCTTTAATGTTTAAGCGAATGTATAACGTGAGAATGTCGGTTTTATTACATACTCATTTGAGTGCTATAAGGATTTGCCTAATGAATAGGGTTGAAACAGGTATTTGATACGATACATCAGCGCCTTTATATGTCATTTTGCGTCTAATGTATATAATATCGTCTAATTTGCAAGAGGGGGCAAGTGTTATTTTTTTACGTTTTTTAGGGTGTTTAAGATTTTCAATATACTCAATCCAAGTCGTCATAGGTTCTGGCGACAATAGGCTTTCAAGATATTCCACCCAAGTTGTTTTAGGCTTTTTCTCCAAAATTTCAATCAACGCCTTTGCAGACTCTTTGAAGTCATAGAAAGAAGGCGTAAGAGGTCGCCCAATTACTTGTGAAATCTTAATTGTGAAACATTTTGGATGCTCACGAATCGTTTCCACGCCAAATGGGTTGTATTCTGCTGCCTTTTCAATGGCGTGAATTATAGCATTTCCAAGCCGTTCATCCAATTCGGAAAGTTGCTTGATGATTTCTTGATATTCCGATATGATGCCATCTGTTTTCATAATCTTGCACCCGTAAAATTATACACCATTGCACCAAAACTGTCATATTGTTCTCCGAGAGTTTCCAACGGCTTATCACTGCCACAATCACATTTTCCGACAGGCTCACCGCTGCCACATTCGCAAAGGTCGATGCCGTAATGATTGACGCAATGGTCGCAACAATATGTCGTGGAGTATCTTTTTGCTTTCCTCAAATCCCAATCGTACCGTGCCTTTAATTTGCGATAGGTAGCCATACTCATGTGGTTTACCGTTCCATCTTCAAAGGTTAGTGATATTGCCCCACATTGGCATTTTTGATATGATATTATTTTTAACATAGTAGTGTGTTTTAATGTTTGCCCTTATATAACGTAGATTTTGCGGTTTTATTACTACATTATCCCGTTATTTTGAAATTAACGATGGTGTTTCTGTCAGTTTTAACACGATTGTATTCTGATAGTTTGAAGTGGTCGTAAATGAACCTAAAAGTTGTAAATGTAGTATAGTTTTTCCCCTCATTGCACTCTTTGAGATAGGCGTATTTGGTAAGTTCCTCAGTCGTGATAGTTTTTTTCCTTTTTATTTTGGATATAATAGAACGTATTTTTTTGTTCATTTCGTCTAATTCCGTTTTAGTTACTGGAATATTGACGGTTTGGGAGAAACAAGTCCCCTCATCATTCCAATCCTTTTTATAGTTCACTGTTATACGGTTTCTCATAGTTCTATATTTTTAATTTGTACCTGTATAACGTAGGTTTGACAGTTTTATTACTGCCTTTTGATTTTTTTTACCCTTGTGATATATAGGCCTTATATATATTATGTAAAATAAAACATATATATGTTTTATTTAATACTATTACTATAGTGGCCTTGGCCTTTATATTAGGAAATTTTTTTTGTCAGGTAGTAATAAAACACCCGTTTCAACGTTATATCGGTGTTAAACATTAAAAACACAGACACAATGAAGATTTATATTATCAACGACTCCGCACCCGCATTGGAGGACAAGTCTTTTGAAGAAATGACCGATGAAGTAATAGAGGATATGTATGATGCAGGCAGTCCTTACGTTTCTTGCTATGAAAGCGTAGAATCCCTTGCGAGAGCTTGGAATGCTGGCGAACTTTGCTATCCAGATTTCAGTTGGATGAGAGTTATCAAGGAAACAGCACCGATTTGCGATAATGATGAAATCGTACTTACTGTCGAGGTGCTAGAGAAAAACGGGTTTGTCAAGGGTCTTTGGAATAGATACTACCTCGAATCTCCCATATCATCCTTTTCGGTTGAATTTGCTAATGACTCATTCTATTTTAGAACAACCGAATGTAGGCTCTGCAAAATCAAATCATTCAGTCATTTGCAACACTTGCTGCGAGACTTTGGATTGGAAAAAAAGTAGAAAAAAATTCAAAGGGCAGTAATAAAACGGGAAATCCCGCGTTATACAACCGACAACAAACAAAAAACAATATTAATCCAAAAACATTTAAAACTATGAAAGCAGTAAAAATTGCAAAGCCCGTCCTTCCTATGGACGTTATCACAATCAAGAACGACAAGAACGAGATGACCGACCTCATCACCGCCTATGCAAAGGCAAGCAACGGTAAGTACAACCTTGCACAGTTCAAAGGACAGAAAGTGTTGCTTGTTCAGCACCGTGCCGTATGCCAGCAAGTGTTGCAGTTCCAGACCGACCATCCCGAGATGCCGTTGTATGCCATCCTCGCTGCGGGAATTTCGCAAGGTGCCTGCCGTGAGAGCGAGTTCCGCAAAGGCTACAAGTCCTTCAACCGCGACCGTGCCACTTTCGTCTGCGAGATGACCAACAAGTTCAACGAGATTGTGGGCATCAAGGGCAAACCGAGTGACGTGACCTACCGCCTTGTTATGAAGTACTACAACGACAAGTCCCAGAGCCGTGAGCAATTTGTAGCGGACGTGACCGCCAGCAAGGATAAACTTGACGGAAAACGCGGACATTTCCCCGAGTTGTGCAAGGCACTTGGAATCGAGAAGTAAGAAACTAGCATCCTTTCATTATCACATTATAGCCACAGAGCCACACCGTAAAAAAGTGTGGCTTTTGTGTTTTTGTGTGTAATAAAACGGGAATTTTTACGTTATATAGACATAGAAACAAATACAAAACACTATGGAAAAGATACACACACAAATCCTCAAATCATACGAAAACAACGAGTTCGGTGATATGCCTAGCCTTGATTTTTCCACTCTTACGGCAACCGATATGGACACGGACAACCGAAAAGAACTGCAAATAGACAATATAAAGGAGATTTGCAAAAAGCACGGTTTCAATTTTTGTTTTATAGATAGCACCTTTGGTGGCAATGGTAGTCATTTTTTTGTGTATCGTAAGTTGGAGTTGGATGCTGACGAGTTTGGTGCTTTATGCAAAGCAATGAGTAAGGACGAAAGAAAAAGAGATGAATATTGGGAGATTAAAAATCAATGTGACCCTATATTTATGGCTCTTCACGAATGTGTGAACGAGTTAGACCAATACACTGATTTGTTCTTTGACTACGGATGGCACGGCAACTGTGGTGTCTTTGGCAGTCATGATGTGAATAGAATAAGTTATTCAGGGGGCGACTACATATATAGTTGGGAAAACATATTAAATAGTTGGGACCCAATGATACACAATACACGTTCCGTGCTTTCAAGGGGTGTGTATGTGTTAATAGAAACACACTATATAAAACCCAAAATTCAGCAATCGCCCACGTTGGAAGAGTTTGAGCCTAAACTGCTTGAAATAGCAAAGTCGTTGATTGACGATTTGCATACGGTTGATTTTGAAACGGGAAAACGTGGTTGCGACAGTACCGATTACAAAGCAATGGTAATTCGTGACAAGAAAACCAAAGATTACTGCTTTATGTTGCGGTTTAACCGTTGTTGGTGGGGACAATACTTTATAACAAGATGTACGCCCTTGTGTGGTGAAAGTAAGTGGGTGTTTGATTGGGCAAATCCGACTGACGCAATGAAAAAAGCGTTGGTTAGTGTAATAAAAGACTAAAAACTACGTTATATAGGCACAGGAACAAAAAACCACAAAGTAAAATGGAAAATAAAATGGAAAATAACCTAGTGTGTCTTTTTAGAAAAGACTACTATGACCGCAGAGGTTTCGACCTCATACGCAACACCAACGACAACACAATCTACAAAACTGCGTCTAATAATTTGGACGTGTGCGACATATACGTTTTGGACGAGTTCGCAACGGACTTCAACGCCAACCTTCCCTGTGTGTCCCCAGACAACTTCTACATCGTGTTCATCTCCGTTGATAGCAGCGAGGTAGAGCAGTGGAGGAAATGACGTTACCAAATATAGGAACAAAAACACTAAGACACTATGAAAGAGCAAGATTATAACAAGGCAGTAAAAGATATCCTTTACTTTGCAGATAGAAACGGACTATATGTGAGCCGATTTGAAAAAGGCAAGCACATAGAATTGTTTAGGGACGGAACCACCTCTACAGAAGATTGTGAGGATTGGGATGGAAAAGAGCCGTTATTTTTCAATTTCCAAGATAAGTTTGAAACTAATGCAATTGAATTGGAAAACCTACAATCTTGGGAGGATGTCGAATGTAACGGTATTTGCCTTGTCTATCTTCGTTATAGTGTAACTGACCGTGATATAGGAACATATAACAACGATATACTTGGTTTGACCGAGTATGCCAAACCAGAGTTTTTTATTCCTGACGTTCACAGTAGTAGGAAATATAATGGCGTTGCTTTGTGCTTGGCTTACACAATTGACGCTGAATAATAACACCTAAAATAAAAACACTATGGAATTAAAGAGAAATAATGGGGATTTGACCTCTGAAGAAAGAGGTGAGATGATTAAAAAGGCTATTGATATGATGGTTGAATTTAACGACCCCAAAAAGCCTTATCTTCTAACCGAATTTAAATCAACTACCAACACACGACCAATGGTGTCAAAAGCTGACCCAAATGTTATTGAAGTACCGAAAGACATTATAAGTGGGGTAATTGACAAATTCAAAATACTAGGCTGGTATGTTGTTTTCGATATGGACGATGACAAATACCAAGTCCTAAGTCGTAGACTTGCATTTCGTGGACAATACAAGTAATAAAACGACAAAATCCACGTTATATGTGTGCAAACATGAAAACTAAAAATTATGACGTACAAAGAAAAACTTTATCTTCTTAATAACTTACTACGATTCGGACATATCAGTAGTAATGAAATTGAGAACGTCAAAAAGAATGCAGCCAAAACAACCATTGACAGTTTGTTAAACTCTGTGAAACGATGGTGTGATAACCACGAAGATGAGATGACCAACCCCAAATTTGTGGAATTGTTGAAAAAGCATGAACTCGGAATGCAACCGTATTGGGAGAAAAGAGAGAGTTTAATCGCGTCTGGGTTTGTCACTATAAGAATATTCCTTCGCGTAGAAGGTTGTAACCTGAACGAAGTTGAATTTGAGTACAAAGACAGATATTGGAATATTCAGCACAATTATGAAAAATGTAAAAGTCGTATTTCATTGGCGATATATAATAAGTGCTGTAGTTTGTACAAAGAAACTCATCCTTACACAAACCTTTATACTTATGATAACCCCGACAACGATTTTGAGATTTCAAGGAACGCCCAAATAAGATTTTTTAAACTATATTCGACTATTTTGTCAAGGTTCGCCCAAATCGTGACTGATTTAAAAAAATTCACTGAAAAAATCGAAGACGTGGAAGACAATATTGACAACTTACAAAAAAAACACTTGAAAGAGAAAGTCGAACTACTTCTTGAACTGAATTCTGACCTCATTCCATAGCAACACTTCATTTTCTGTTTCCGAAAGCCGTCTACCCGCCCGTGGTGGACGGTTTTTTATTTATACTCAAATGAGTATGCGTGTGTAATAAAATCACATTTTTCACGTTATATGTGTGTAAACATTAAAAATATAAAACAATGGGATTTGAACTTAATATGAAACAGATGACATCCGATATGATGCCGAACATTCACAACAACCCTAAAGTGCCTGACGATATTAAGGACGCTTGGATTGAGTTGTGCGTCACAGAAAACATTGGCAATCTCCATGACTATGTAATTTTGTGGTAAATTAAAAACACATAAAGATATGGCAAAGAGCGAATGCGGCTTTATGTCCGCGAGATATCCAAAACCAGACTATTACAAACAAATAGGCAATGTCTATAATGCAGTGTACATTCACCCAGAAACAGACGTTGAATATATGATTGAGGGTGAAATATCCAATTGGGACAAAGGTATGATGAAACCGAATGCCCAAATCATTGGGTACAACGTTTTGCGACAAGATAAGGATTGCCGTAGGCAGTTGCTACCGACAGTAAAGACCCAAAAGGCTGCGGTAGAATATTTGCAAAAAATCGGGGTAATTGTGTAATAAAACAACATATTCCACGTTATACTACTGGAAATTAAAACACCCACAGACATGAGAGAAATTGAAACAAAACTAAACAATCTTATTCCAGAAGGAAAGGTGGTCGTATTCTTACCTCACGAACTTAGATTTGGGGTTGAACTCAACAACATTTTTGAAGACCAACCGCTGGAGGTGAAATACGTTTCACACGGTCATATTCATTTGGATAGTGAACACGACAACTCAGACTATTCTATCCCATTTAGTTTGTTCAGTTACGAATTTTTGTGGGACGTTTACGAGAAAATCTTAAAAAAAATGTAGTTATGGCTGGATATGCAAGTGAAATACTGAATCAGATTGACGACATTTGCACTGAAATCAACAAAAAGGTAGAAATACCTTTAATGGGCAAATGTGACACCTTTATTGGTGAAACCGTCAGAGCCTTGAACCGAGTTACATACCGTTATGTGAATGACGGTGATAAGTTTTCAACAGATAAAAACGATTATGGTTATGAAACCGTGCAGCCATCGGTATTGTGGTTGGCTGACATAGCAAAAGACAGAGAGGTAAACCGTGCTGCTGACAATATTATCTGTAATGAATTTGAAAATGAGGACGAAGAATATGAGCCAAGATTGTTGGAGTTGGCAAAGGCGGTGAAAGCCTACATTGAAAAGGGTGAGGATGAAAAATGTGAGATTGATAGCCGAAATTATAGACGTGGTTAGTAATAAAACAAAAAATTCCACGTTATATAGGTGAACTTAAAAACAACAATACTATGGCTAATAAGGACGAAATTACAAAGAAGAAAACAGCACTCAACAACGAAATCATAGAGGCTAACGATTTGTTGTTCGAGACCGAACTTGAGGTCGAAGGGTGTGAGCGTGAAGTGTCAAAGGCACGCTACTACCTTGCAGCCGAAAAGACGGATGAGAGAATTTTGGAACTGCGTGGTGCTATTATCACGCTCAACGTAGCCAAACAAAAACTTGCCAAACAGAGAGCCGAGTTTGAAGAAAAATTAAAACACTATTACGAGAAAATCTACTCCTAGCCCTGTTCCATATCTTGTGTGTGTGACCGTCCCCATCCGGCTTTTGCAGGGGACGGTTTTTTTTTTTGTAAGATAGTAATAAAACGTAAATTCCTGCGTTATATAGGTGTAACAAATAAACACTAACAACTATGGAATTAGAAAGAGCAACGGAAATCGTAAAAAACAACTACAACGGTGAGTTTAACGTCACCTTTACAAACGGCTTGGTTGAGAAAAAGCGACTGTTCATTTCAACGACAGGCTCTGTATGTTACAAGGCAAAAGGAAAAAGACGTTGGGGGTATCATCTGCCACTGTATGAGGTGGCAAAGATTGAGCCTATCATTAAGAAGGCTACACCACCCTATCAAATGTTCCAACGGAACGTGAATAAGATTGTCACTTTGTTGTCCGCGTCTGGCTTGTGGAGTGACATTTTGGAAACTGCCAAGAAGATGGCGACACTGACCGAGGAACAGTTAAATAGAGCCTTTGAACTTAGCCACGAATTCCACTCAATTCCCTACACCCACAATGAGGAAAAAGACAAAGCACGAGCCGAGTTTGAAAACTATTTTGAGTCACTTGGTTTTGGTAAGATATACTATATCGCGTTAGGTCGTTGGCTTGACCTATCAAAGAAGGGGCAGATAGTTAGTGTTCCTTATGGAAAAGGTAACAAAGCACGCTTGGTTAGGCAAGTTAATAACATTATCACAAATCAGTCCATTGACAGTAATGTTGTACGTTGGCGTGAAAGTTACGACTATAGTGTATCAATATGGTGGGGTGAGGACGGACGAATGAAAGGAACATTCAGTGCCGAGTACAAAGGGTGTGTAAACGGACATTATTATCTTCTGTTGGATGCCGAACACGCTCTATATTACGAAGACGATTAATTCAGCGTAGAAAGAAAATAATACGATGCCGCCTGAAAAGGTGGCATTTTTTTTTTTTCTTAAACAGTAATAAAACATCGAATTCCACGTTATAGGATTGTAAAACGAATAAAAATGATTAGTATAGTAAATAACCCAAAAAGAACAATTATCGTACCAAATGCGACGATTGAAAATTGTGTTGAAATTGTCAACAGAATTATATCACAAGGAGCATATAAGTGTACGAAGGTGGATAACACATTAGCCAACGCTAATATCTGGGTCTTGTATAATGACCAAAAATGTGGCGGTGTCAATTTTGGTGTAAAATCTACAATATCTTTCAATCAAACTGAAAATGGGCTTGAAATGACTGTTGAATGTGGTAAAACATTTGACGCTATTTCAGACCAGTGGGAGTTAAACGATTGCCAAAATTACATAGAAGAGGCTATTAGAATTGCCGTTAATCCAAATATTAACCATTCTGAAGAACAAGAAATAAAAATGGGTGCAATTCATTATATCGCTATCGGTTTATGTGTGGTTGCATTTATTTTATGGATTGTTTCTAAAACATTATAATAATGAATAAGTGGTATGACAAAAGGACACCTTATAAACAAAATATCAATAGGTATCTTATCCCGACTTGGCGAGGAGGGTAAGACCGAAGGGGAAATACCAATCCCAAAACAAAACCAATTCAAAATAAGAGAGTTTGAGGTGGGCAACGCTACAACTGATGTGGTGTCTATTGCCCGTGAAGACGGCGAATACGGTATTTGTACCAACGCCTATTTCATTCCATTGAAAGAACTAACGTATAGAGAGTTGGAGGCGACGCTTTACGCAATGTACCCAGCCAGACGAAATAAATAAATACTCAAATGAGTATGCGTGCGTGTAATAAAACCGCACGTTTCACGTTATAAAGGTGAATTAAAAAATACAAACACTATGAGCAAAAATGTCTATTGTCCGAACTGCGGGCACAAGTTAGAACAAGGCGAATACGCCTACAATTGTGACACTGCCAATAACCACGTTGAACACTGCCCAGAATGTGGTGAGGAAGGCGGTGTGGTACTTAACGATGAGCAAGCCGTGAAAAAGTATTGCGAGGATAACATTGAGGATTTTTCCTTGCGGTACGAAATTGCTCTCAGAATGGAAAACCGTATGCGTTGCCCGTTGGAACACGCTGACCCAAACCTTTATGGCGAAATTCGCGACAAAATTGAGGAGTGGTGCGATGACAACGAGGAAAGCATTGAAGACTACGACATTGACAATTTATTTTAAGTAATCTTGAACAGTTTCTGCATTTTTTAATAGAAGGGCGTTGTGAAACGTCCTTTTTTTTATTTGAGTAGTAATAAAACGGGAGTTTTCACGTTATACAAGTGTAAATTTAAAACACACAACTATGAAAGTTAAATTCTTAATTCAAGGGAAACCTGAAGATATCCAAAATTTTAACAAAAATGCCGATTGGCATAGCATAATGAACTCCAACCCAGCCGTAATGATTCGTGGCGACGTTATGGTGGACGGTGAGGTCGTGGATGATGCTGTATTTTTTTCAATTGGCAATGAGGGGATGACTTGGGAAGAAAAACTATTTAGTGATTTTGGAGAAAAGTATATCAATTTTAAATATGAGAAAACTATCGAATTGTTGAAGGCTGAATGTAAGAAATTCAACTTAATGTGCGATAGATTTAAAACCGATGACGAGTTGGCTATTATATACCACAAAGAAAATCAGTTTGCTGTGTAATAAAACAGAAAAATCCACGTTATACAAGTGTAACACATAAAAAACTCATAACTATGGCAAAGAAAAAGAAACCTATTGGAAAGGAAGAGTTTAAACAACTCATTCTCGGTTATCATGAGAAATATGATGACCAATTTGAGCTGACCGAAGAAGGTTTGGCTGCAATCTACAATGCACTTTATGACGGTGATGACGGTATTGAATTCCGTGATGCCCTTTATGACAACCCCAACGCACTTGACGAGGACACTAAAATCAGCATACTCGGTCTGTGGCGTGATTTTATTGCCAATAAAATTATGAATGAGTGTGAGCCAGCCAAAATAGTGAAAGAGGTATACGAAGGGGAAGTGGCTAACCATCTCGGTTGGGGAGTTGATTTTGCTACTAACGGGGACAACACGGATACCTGGGCTGAAAAAATAGCAGAAATTTGTGGTGTCAAACTGTAATAAAACCGAAAAATCCACGTTATAGAATTGTAAGAAATCAAAAATAACAATAACCGCCCTAATGATTGGGCATTAAAGGCAAAAGGAAGTCTATGGCACGTATTAGAGACCGAACCTAACAATCTAAGTCAAGAAAGAAATTATTGTATATTGTATTTAAATCGAGCAAACAATGAAAAAGATAAGAGACCAGACCACGAAGTAAATATTGTAACGTGTAGACTAAAATATCCGTCTGCCGCCCGCTGCCAACGGAAATGATGAGACCCCCGCCACAAACGCCAGAGCCGTTAGACGGGGGTTCGTTTTTTTTTACATAGTTAGTAATAAAAACGGTAATTCCACGTTATATAAGTGTCACAAAATAGGAGATAATAAAATGATACAATCAGTAAAAAATCAAGGCAAAATCCATATCAAGGATTTAAGCCATAAACAAATAATAACACTTGTAACAATGTGGGCAATGCCTGCAATCAAAAAACAAGTGTCTTCATTCACCGCTATGCTTGACCGCTGCTACAAATCCTCACCTTGGCACAAAAACGCCCCAATACTCTATATCAACACTGACGAAAAAACCGTCACCACATTCACTCATGCCTTGTACGATATGACCGAAACAGAAGAGAACGCCATCACCCAAGCACTGAACCGCTAACCATTTTTTTATTTAGGTTGTAATAAAACCGTAAAACCTACGTTATATAGACGTAATAATAAGCACACAATAATATGACACAGAAAGAAACACCTAAAATGCTTTATAAGGGCAAGGATGCCCCAAAACAATTCATGCGTGTTTACGAATGGCACGGTCGCAAATTCCGTATCCGTTGTGAACACACCAACGGCAGTTGTTTAGGCTTTAATAGCAAGTGCTGTCTTGCTGTTATGACTGACAGTGGCAATTGGGCTAATATCGAAGACAGCCACTCGTTGGGCATCGCTTGGAATAACTGTTATATCTACAACTCGGACGACCCCAGAATTGATAAAGTAAACAAGGAGGCTGAAAAAGCATTTTTGGATTACATTAAAGCAGTCTATTGAATTGTTAATCATATTGATACTGTTGCACTGAAAGGGCGTTGTGAAACGTCCTTTTTTTTACATAGTCAGTAATAAAACCGTAAAACCTACGTTATATAAACGTAACAAATAAACATTAACAACTATGGACACAAAAGACCTTATGAATAAAGAGCCACAACCGAAAAATGCGTACTTGGTGCAACTCGTTATCACCACACGAATTGTGGCTGATAGCAGCATTGACAAAGACACTGATGACGGTTGTAGCAAACTGACCGAAATGGCAATTGAGAAAATCAAACAAAACATTGATGACTACCTTTGCCTTGACAATTTGGAGGACATTTACAACGATGTGGAGTGTCCTTATGACCCCGAAACGGACGAAAAATAATATGAAACAGAATATTTTTACAATAAATGTTGTTGGTGACGGAGGATATTCCTTTATGGTGGAAACCGACATTGAAGACGAGGGACAAGTTATATCGGCTGCGGTTGATAACAATTTGTTCAGCAACGATGACGATGCCGACCGTGCTATTGCCGACAACTGCGTCACAGAATACGATATTAACCACTTTAAAAAGGTAAATTGCTACTATGTTATCTAAACTGAAATTAAACGACCGACAGAAAGAGGTTTTAAAAAACTTTGAGCGTGCGTTGAAAGACCTTGCTAAAAACGATGTCAGTCTGGTAGTATCGGAATGTGGTACACTTTACGCATACAACAATAAAGATGTGGATTGCTTTGACGCACCAGACTATGCCGCGTATGACGGTGAAAAGGTTGAACTCAATGCAGCGGATTGGGGTAACTATTTGACCCAGATTCAGTTTTTGCAGAGTGTGACCCAAGATGACTGCCTTGTTGCATTCCTTGCGGAAGATAGCGATTAAAAAAAAAAATCACCTCTCTAGTAATAAAACAATAAAAACTACGTTATACTAACACAAAAAAAAGAAAAAGACATGAAGAAGAAAGACATTATCGACAGAATCCGTTTCGCTGCCGTGTCGCTCGGAGTGATAACACCAATTGACGTTCTCACCAAGAACCAACTCCTCAACACCAAACCAAGATAGAGTCCATAGTGTGTGTTTTTGAACGCCCCCACACCGCATATTTTAACGTTCACGGCCATTTGCCACTCTGCGGTTCACGTTTCGGGGGCGTTCTTTTTTTTTTTTCAAACTATGGTAATAAAACCACACTTTTGACGTTATACTAACACAAACAAAAAAAAAGGAAACTATGGAAAATATACTTGAAACTATGGAAAATATAAATGACAATTTCATTCAAGTGGCTAAAATTGCCGCAAGAATTAAAGGCGAAGATATCATTACCATCTATAATGATAATCACTATGTGATACCTTTGCCGAAAGGCAGTTTAGTCGACCAGATTGCTTTTAGTCCACAGTCTAATAAAGTATTATTTCAATATCGTGACAAGGACGATAAATCTCAGGATTTGTTAGAGAGTTTTAATTTGCAGCAGTTCCCAGCCGTTTATCAGGAAATGGTATACAAGCAATTGGTTCGCTATCTCAATATAACAGAGACTGACGTTAAATTAAATAAAGCCGATGAACTCTGTTATAAAGAACTACAAGATAAATTGAGAGAGGTATCTAACCATATTTGCAACACATTGAATATCCCAAGATGGTACGCCCTGCAAATGGCACTCTCGAACGCTGCATTTAACTATGTAAAGGAATATATTGAAGATGAAGAGGCAGGATGCAATATGGAATAAGACAACAAATATCACGGTTTCATAAATACAAGCCTATTTGAGGTTGGCACTCACAATGTAAGAAAGTAAGTAGTATGAAAGCACGCGACCGTCCCATTAATTAGTTTTAGTTACTAATGAGTCCGAATTAATTTAAAACGTTTTTGCATAAAAAAATATGAAACCGCTGCCCATTTTCGGTAGCGGTTTTGTAATAAAACGCATTTTTCTACGTTATACCAATAGAAAAACACAACAACGCACTATGTATAACACATACAAAAATAGAAGGGGTCAAATAGTTCCAAAGTCAGCCGTGATTAGGAACACCCCAGAACTGGACAAATTGAAAAAAGACTTCTCAATTTACGGGTGGAGTGACTATATTTGGAAGACTCACGAATGGGTAATGATTGGGATATCCCCCGCACAGAGTGGAAACCTATATGCCAATGTTAATGGTTTTAGTGAAAGGGATTACAATATCTTTGTAAACGACTACTCCATCGTCTTTGACGACATTGAGAAACTGAAAAAATATCTGCGTTGGGCGTTGAACTTGCCAAGACACGTTGTTAATAGCAAATAATATATACTCAAATGAGTATCGCGTGTAATAAAAGCACGCTTTTTACGTTATATAAATGGATTTAAAATATATCACTATGGAAAACTTTGATTTTTTAGTACCCAACGCAAACTGGAAAGAGAATGAACAAGTCAGTATGGTTTGCGAGGCTATCGTAAATCAACCATTTGAAAATATATATGACGGTCGTAACCACTACGCACCCAAAGTGGGCGTTTTCCGTGACATTGACGGAAAATTGAAGTGGAGAAGGAAGGATGTAATTTTCTATCCAACTGAAAGAGTTATGAGAAGGGCGTTAGATATCTTCAAAGAAAAAGGCTACCACCCTTACTACGATAACGATGTGTGTTTCTATCGTGTGGTAAAAGACAGAAACGAAGTGACTGGTCGCCACGCCATTGCCCACACAAATTGGCTATAAAGAAGGAAATAGGTTAATACTTGAAACCGTCTGCCCGCCCGTGGTGGACGGTTTTTTTTATACTCAAATGAGTATCGCGTGTAATAAAAACACACTTTTTACGTTATAGAGGTGAATTTAAAAATTAAACACTATGGAAGAAGATTTGAAAATAACTGGAATAGATTTTGTCACAAGTGGCACGGAAGATAGGGAAGTCCACGTTACAATGTCTAATGGCGAACTCGTAAAGATTGGTCCGTGTTATGAAAGTTACGAGCAATACAATTCCTATCGCTACATATACGCAATTACGGTGGATGTTGCAGACCGAGTGAACGGCTGGCTCCACGGTGGAAAAAAACCGAATGTCAAAGACCTAATCAAATAATCTCAAACAATGGAATGTAAAAGATGTCATAAAGAATTTACCACAATGTATGCTGAATACAACGTAGAAACTTATGGTGATACAAAAGTTATCGCCTGCCCCCACTGCGGACAAGCATACCGTGTGTATAGAATAATACAGATTAAAATAGAACCCTGTATTGCCTCTACTGAAGAAGATGATTGGGGACGCAAGATAAAGCATTACAAAAAACCTTTGGCTGAGTAATAAAAACAGGGTTTCTACGTTATATAGGCGTAAAAATCAAAACACACATTGAAATGACAACAGAAGAAATAAAAAATGGTTTATGCCATATAATGGCAAATGCTAAATTATATAACAAACCGACTCTTCTCAAAGCACCGAATAACATTTTACGAGTGGAACTCTATAATGTGTTCGGTAAAGGAATAGACGGTGCAGTGGATTATAACCCAATAGCCAAAAGTGTCGCGTTTTTGCTAATTCACAAAGATAGTGAAGAGGCAGTAAAATTAGAAACACTACCAATGGTCCTACAAGAAAAGATTTTAAGCGATTGTTGTATACTACTTGGTGAGGAATATAACCCTGACCTATGGGAAAGACAATCTATTTGTTTTGGGCGAAAAGATATGCGGTTAGTGACAAAATCTATTTTGAAAGAATATGGTTTTGACCCAACTGAAGGAATGATAAGGAGTATACAGATGGCGTTAGAGGAGGTTGCTTGTACCCAACTTTCATTTTATAATAAAGACCTACGGACTAACAAAACTAAAAATTCTTCCCTTAATAAGTAATAAAACAACCAATTTCACGTTATATAGGCGTAATTAAAAACCACAAACATAAAAAAAAATGAAACCTACAAAATTTATCGTGCATTGCACAAAGACGCTGAACGGCACAATCGAGGTAGAAGCTACCACCAAAGAGGAGGCGGTTGAGAAAGTCCAACGCGGAATGCTTGACGAGGTTGAGTTTTCCAATGGTGAAACCACTGCCGACTACGCGGAAGTTGCCGACTAAAAAAAAATTCGTCAGAGAGTAATAAAAAAGAAAAAATCACGTTATAAATACGTAAACAAAGAAAGGAGGTAAAAAAAATGAAAACCACACACCCACCCTAGATACCGTTGGCTGGACGCCCTTGAAGGCTATCCTTATAGCGTAAATTAACCCGAATTTAATACGAAACCTTTAAAATACCGCGACTATGCACCCCATCTAGTTACATTAATATAAATCCAAAATAATTATTCCCGCATTGCTTAGACCAATATTAACCCTTTAAAACCCCAAAACTATGAAGAAGTAAGTTAAATATATACACACAACAAATTAGACAAAGTATAAACCGCCCCCGCCCATACGTCCCGCTAATGTCTGCTGCGACCCAGAGCCAGGGCGGTTCTTTTTTTTTTTATACTCAAATGAGTATCGCGTGTGTAATAAAAAATGATTTTCTGCGTTATACAAATGTAATCAATAAAAACTAAACACTATGTCAACAAGATTAAACGTGGCAACAAAACACATCATCACCTATCAGGCGACCCATTACTTTTCTGATTTCAATGGCGGTACTGAAAACCTACACAGAATATTGGACTGCCTTGACATTCCATACACCAAATATGACGAGTCTACCCCAGAATATGACCGTCAATTTGAAATCACCAAAGAGGGACTGAGAAATGGTATCGACCTCCTTAAACGCATTGACAACGAAGACGAAGAGGCTTGTGAGAACGTGGACATTGAAACTCTTTGCGAGTACCTTGACCATGCCAATATGAACGTTCAGGAACTCATTCAGTGCTTTGAGTGGCTGCTTGAAAATAGCGAAAAGAGCGATGAGGTATTTGTCTTTGTTTCATTCTTCTAAACTATTTCAAATAAAATAAAATAAACTTGCACACCGTATAAGTGTGCATTTTTTTTATTCTATGAGTAATAAAACCCCTATTCCTGCGTTATATAAACGTAACAATTAAGCACACGCAACAATGAAACACTATATCTATTTTAACGGAAAAGAAGTCGTTTTTGACATTTTTGGGCGTATATGTAAAAAAACCCCCATTGAGGGACTGACTGTTGTTAGCGACTTTACATACAGTCAGCTGCGAAAAGGTGAAAAAAATTATCATTTTGGCGGTGATTATGAGCCAATAGTCATTGGCAACGACTACACATTTCACCACACGAAAGTACACGAAATTGTGTGGCACGATATGACACCTACCGAGAAACGTAGGTTTAACAAGGTGTTGAAAGAAAACAACCTTTGTTTCAAGACCTACACATTAAAACGTGTTAGTCCATTAGGCTACAACTCATACACAACAAAATCTGAGGCTCTTTATTGGGCAGACACCGACAAGATGCCTGTAAGTGTGAACGGCACAGTTATGACTTGCAAGGAGTTCAGGGAATTGGCATTCTCCGACAATATGAAAGTGGTAAACAGTTGGGACAACGGCTATTCCCATTGGGGAGAAAAAACAAATAAACTAGAATCAATTTATCGTCTGCTTGACAATATTTGTGCCGAAAAAACCGATAATGGCGATGACCCTATCAATACAACTTGGAAAGGCGGTAAGGTGCATTGTGGCGAGTGTTGGACTTGGCAATTTGACTGTCGCGGTGTACTGCAAATACGACTGACTGAAAAGGAAATCAATTGGTCACAAACAAGCAACACATAAAAAAATTATTCCAAGTGTAATAAAACATACTTTCCTGCGTTATACAAGTGAATTTAAAACAAACACAACTATGGCGACAATCGGAATAATGTTGGTAAACCCCACCGTGGGACAAATCCTCTCAAGGGCGGCTGCTGAACAAAATTGGTTCAAAACACAGATGGCTGAAATGGGACACGAAACCCACACGATGCTGTGGAACGACTTTACGATAGCCGACTACCACGGCACGAAGGCAATTACTGACACCTACAACAACGTGTTGAACGCATCGAAATCATACGATGCGGAGAAAAAGAAAAACAAGTACAATGAAAAAGTGGTTGCAGAACTCTACATTGTCTTAAATTGGAAACTCAACACATTCTACGAAAAGAATGACACGTTGGCACAACTCTACAGCGACCTTTGGGAAAAGTGCTATGACTTTGCGACAAAGCACCTCGACAAAGAACAACTCTCCTACTTTTACGAAACGACCGACTAAGGCAACAATATTTAAAGGTTAGAACAAGACAACACCCAAACCGATGGGTGTTGTTTTTCATTTTATATACACTCAAATGAGTATCATGTGTAATAAAATACAATTTCCTGCGTTATAAAGATACCTAATAAAAAACATACTATTATGATACAGATTGAATTTACCTTAAAAAATGCCGTCTATCCCAAATGTGTAGCCACGTTGGATGGCGACACCGTGACGATACAACGACTGCCCAAAGACAAGGCAACCCCAACACAGACGTACACGTTTAACAAATCCGACCTCAGAGACATCATCACCCACAAACGCTCTCACCCACACTCGCCCATCACAATAGGTCACAAGGACATTTATATGTGCTACCAGCCACTGCCCAACACGCTAACATTGCATAAAACAGAATACCAATTCTGCTTTGAGTTTGGATTTTTCTACTTGAACGAAATTTTAAACAAGGTGTAATAAAATACAATTTCCTGCGTTATACAAGTGTAAATTTAAAACACGCACAATATGGCGACAATCGATTTAAAAAGATACGGCTTTGAAAGGGACACGGATTGTTCCAACTTGACAAACCGTTGGAGAATACCGAAAACAAACGGATTCTATGCCTCCATCACGTTGGATGACAAAGGCGAAACTATTCTGTATGGTTTTGTTTCGTGGTACACAATGGATGTCACGAATGACCTAATAGAGACAAGGAAAATTAAAAGCCATCTTTCAGTGGAACAACTTGAGAAAGTACTAGACAGACACACCCCAGAAAACGAAATACCCGACAACGTGGTAATATACCCTATGACAACGACAGAACGATGGCAACGTATGTCACGATGCCCAATTAAAGACTAATCCATATCAAAATATTCAAAGGTTAGAACAAAACAACACTCAAACAAATTGGTGTTGTTTTTATTTTATGTGTAATAAAACAGGAAAAACTACGTTATATTGTCATAAAAAAATAGCATACTTATGAAAACACATAGGAGACAACAATACGATGCTAACAAGGCTGCGAAAGTAGGTGAAACCATCATTTGCCCCATCTGTGGTAAAAGTTTTGAAAAAAAACAATGGCAGCAAGCCTTCTGCTGCAACGACTGCAAAAACAAGTATTGGAACGCGAAACGCGACCGCCACAGAAACGGATACTATGAGGAATACGACCTCAAACATCCAAAAAGATTAAGAAACCGAATCATATACGGTTCGAGCCAAGCCATAATGATAGGTGCGACAACCAATGCCGACCGCGAGGAAATCGCTATGCACATTGAGAACATAGCAAACAAACTAGACGAATACACCGATACCGAGGTGAAAAAGATGTACGAAAACCACAAGTACGGTATGCATCCCCACCTCACCGAGCAGACGATGGACTTATTTGAACAATACCAAAAGTGCGAGTCATGCCACCCATTCGATATTGACGGACAGATGGCTGAATGTGATTTTTGACCGCACACATTTATATCAATATTCAAAGCTTAGAACGGCAGCACCACAATTTGAGGTGCTGTTTTTTTTTATCATTCCCAACCACACCCAACACACAACCGCAAGCACCCCTATTTTGCCCCTATTTCTGCCCTCTGTGGGCGTTTCTGTGTTCCAAGTGGCACAACTGCCCACAACCGCCTATAAAGGCTCTTAAAACGGCTTTAAAACGATTTTATTTTATTCTGTTTTATTTTATTCAGTGTGTAATAAAATCTCCGTTTCTGCGTTATACAGGGATGGGGCAACCACTACCGAACATAAAGATTTTTAACATTTTGGGTAGTAATAAAACTATTTTTTTTACGTTATACTAGGATGGGGAGTCCGTTTATACTCATTTGAGTGCAAAAAAAAAAGGGCAACCTCTCGGCTGCCCTTCTCGGTGGTGGTGGTTAGTGGTTAGGCTGCTAACATTGCGTAAACCTCATTCGCATTTTTGCGTGCCGTGCCACCCATCAAAGCGTCAAATCTCTTTGTCGCTCTCTCGATGTCTAGGTCTTTGTCGCTGCCGTAGTTGGCAACGTTGGAGTAGTAGTTCGTCACACCGTCAAAGAACCACTTTTTTGTGCCACGGTTCGTGTCTTGACCTACACCGCTTTCGAGGGTATCGCGAAATGACCCTACAATGTTCCTCATTCGAGTACTGTAGGCAACCGTGTGGTTGTCCTTTGCATCGGTTGAGGAGGTGGGCAGTGCCTCCAACTGCTTGAAGTCGTAGCCGTAAGATTTGGCAAGTTCGAGCAAGTCATTGCCGAAAAATAGGTTGGCAATATAGCGGTCGATATCCTTGTCGGTGATTCTCGCCAAACGGAAGGCGTTCATCTTGGCAATGTAGTCCTCCTTGAGGATGTTCAATGCCTTAACCTTCTCGATGACCTCCGCAGCCGCCAAGCGTTCAGTGACATACTTGGTATGTTTGAACACCAAACCCTGTGTCTTTGCGAGGTTGCAGTTCATCATAAAGGTGTTTTGACAAACCACCCGTATGGTGCTAAAAGTCAGTTGCATAGACGAACCACCGTCGTGGGAGTTGTGGAAAAACGCATAAAAGTCAGTGTCTGAGTTGTCACCATCCAAACGGCATCCGTCACCCATCCGAACCTGAAAGTAAGGTTCAAATTCGTGAACCATACCAGCCGAAACGACACTCATTTGAGTGCCAGTGACTGAGGAATTTGTGAGGAGGTCTAGGATTTGGACTCCGCAGTCGTTTTGGATTACTCCGTAGTCCTTACCCACAACACCGATGGTCTTGTCGTCCTGCTCCCTGACAGTGCAAGCGTGGGTGTCAATCAGATACTTTGGGTCGATTGTGACGGGCTCACCGTTCTGTATCTGATACAGAATTTCGGACGGAACACGAATTAAGGGGTCTTTGCGGACGGTGAAGTCTGCCCCTATTTCGTGAATTATTTGTTTGATGGGAGTATTCCCGTCATACTTGTTGAACCCCAACCCCTTGGTCGGTGCAAACCGCGTTTCATTTTCGGTAGCGTTTTCAGTGGTCATTGCTGCCAATGCAGCAGAAATAATGTTTTGTGCCATAATAACTTAATATTAAAGGCTAGTAAATGAATTAATTGCGATTTCTCTTATATGAACCTTAAACCGATATTTCAATGTCCTCTCTCAATCGTTCTCTCTCGAACTTTTGACGCTTATATAACGCAAAAAACATATTTTTATTACACCCAAAATAAAATTATTTGAATTAATTTTAATTTTTTTATCTAACATTATATAAACCAATCAATTACGATTGAAAATAATTTTTGTACTTATATATATAATATAATCAAAATAGAAAAAAAAGTGCCCATCCCTGTATAACGTATAAAATGATAAATTATTACAATCAAAATAAAATTTTTATTTATATATAATATATAAAAAAGCACACTGAAACAATGCCACAAAAAGCATACTGAAACAATAGGCGAAACACGCCCAAATTGCCCACAAATTTGCCTCCTCTCGCGTTTTATTTGCGTTGGTGGTACACTTGCCCACGAAACAATAAAAAGGCTCTTAAAACGGCTCTTTTTGATTGGACTAAATCTTTGAAAATGCCTATAAAAATGCCCATCCTAGTATAACGTAGAAAAAACATTTTTATTACACATTTACACAAAAAAACAAAAAAAAAAAGCACCTCGTTGGAGGTGCTTTCGTTGTCGGTGCGGTGGCGGTGGAGTTAGGCTACCATTTGGGCAAGGTTCGCAAACTTCTGATTTTCATAGAGTTTTTTGAACGTGCCGTCGGCTACCCTCCCTTGTGCGATAGACGCAACGTTTTCGACATTGGGAGTTACCCAACCGAGAACCTCATCCGCTGCAAGTCCTTGCTGTTGTTGGCGTTGTGAGGGCTGAGAAGCTTTGATATAAGGTTTCAGTTGCTCGTATATCGCCTTGTCGTGAATCTCTATGCCGTTTTTGGATGTCATATAGACAAGCGTATTATCGACATAGACCACCGAACTACTTGTGGTTGTGGAGTTTCTAGCAATCTTGAGATACTCCTTAGTGCCATCTTTCGACACTTGGAGGATGTCGTTGAGAAAGTCAGTGGTGGACTTACCAGCCTCGTAGTGTGGCTCTTCCATTCCCTTTCTCTCCATCTTGCCTTCAACGCTTGCCGTGTAAGACACACCGCAACGTGCATTAGACCAAGTGGTTATCTTGGTGGCTCTACCCATAAAGGGGTTCTTTTTGCCGCCCGTCATAGACAAAGGGGTGACGGTGACGATGGTTAGACCTAATTGACCTTTGCGTGTCTTCAACACGTCATAGATTTTTTGTGCCGTGGCACTCATGACTCTTGTTGTTTCCATAGCGAAAAATATTAAAAAGGTTAGTTAAAATTCAATTATTTCAATGTTCTCTGTCGTTTTTGACACCTATATAACGCACAAAACGCATTTTTATTACAACTGAAATAAATTTTTTTTCATTTTATTTTATAGTCGATTTTCGCAATAAAACAACCTATTCCTGTATAACGTATTTTTTGCGGTTTTATTACTACAAATAATAAAATATTTTTTTTATTCTATGTGTAATAAAAACATTATTTCTACGTTATATAGATAGATAATTAAAAACACACACATTATGAAAGAGTTTGATTTTAAAAGAAAAAACAACCTCACACCATTCGAGAAAGGCGTGATTTTCAACAATTACACCACAAAGTCGGTTGAATGGATTGCTAACACCATTGGTCGCAGCGTAGAAACCGTCACCAAGTTTGCCGCCCTCTATGGCTTGGCTTGCAAATGTGCGTAGTGGTAGCCACACCCCTCCCGCACCCCTCGTCCCGTACCCCTGTCACAGCCCTCCCTGTGTAGGGGTATGTTTGTACCCCTACCCACGTATCCCCTCCTAAGTATTGAGTTTCAGAGCGTTACATATGAGCGTACAAATGGCTGCGCGTTTCGATTTTTTTTTTTTCTAAAAAAAAAAATTGGGGTCCCCGCAAGTGGGTTCACCGCGTATTGCCTTAAAAAAAATTCCAAAAAAAAAATTCTGGATGGTGGGGGTCGCCAGTTCCGCAGATGTGTTAAAAAAAAATTCTGGAAAAAAAATTTAAGGATTCCGTAAGGGGTGGGTGGTTGTTTTTCAGATATGTTCAAAAAAAAAATTCTGGAAAAAAAATTTTTGCTGTATATTTGTTGTGGATGAAAAAATTGAGAAAAGTAAATTTGTGTGGATATAGGCAAAAAGGAAGCGGGCTCGTTGTGATGTGAGTCCGCTTTATTTTTTTTGGGGGTTTTGTATTAGATATTGGATGTGCGGAGGTCGAAGTCCTGGCTAAGTCTGTTGGCGTATTCGTCCAGCAGTCCGTCTTGGTTCAGGTAGTGTTCCAATGCCTCTAGCATCACCTTGCAGTCCAGTAGTTCTTTTGCCCTATTCCAGAGTTGGTTTTCTCCGTCGTAGTCCTCGTTCAGTACTTGTTTAATGTTTTCCTTGATTAGACGTTTTAGTTCGGATTCTGTAAGTTTTATTGTTTGTTTCATGTTGTATAATATGTTTATGTTTGTTATTTAGAAATAAATATTAGCGAGGTTGTAAAATTGTTGTATATTTGTTTGGTGTAAACAATGGTGTTTTTTTTTTTTATTAAAGAGTAATAAAAACGAAAATTCCACGTTATACAGATACAAAAATATAGAATACAGTTATAATTTAAAGTAAAAAGAAAATGTGTGAAGTAACGAATGGAAAGATTTATGTAGCGGATGAGGATATCATATGCTACAAAATGGTAAAAAAGAGTGGTCTGCCTGGTGCTTATATACCTGCCGTGAATGCAACTAATTTTTTCTATGTTGAGGGTGGGTGTTATGTGGAAGGTGGGATTAATATTACTGGTTCTGATAAGGTAAGGGAGTGCTGGGTACGCAATGGGACGGATTTGCATATTGAGGGTATGGGTATGTGGTTTCATAATGTATACAAAGTGGATAATTTAGAGTATTTTCGTGAATATTTTACGAAAGATGAATGGGTATTTGATGATAGGGAGACGGATTATTGTATGACTAATAAAGGTTTTTATTCATACACGTATTTTATGAACGGTAGGATGTCCAGGGACGTATTTAGGAATCGTGATTGGATACCGTGTGTTGTTGCGAGGTGCAGGATACCCAAGGGTGCGAAGTACTGTGTATCGGATGATGGGGAGGTGTTTGTGAGTGATGAGATTATATTTGATAAGGTGTTGGATATTGACACTTTGGATGTTGACACACAGGAAACTGATTATGAGTTGTGTCGGTTTGAGTATTAAAAGGGTTTAAGTTATGGGTGAATTAACTAATGGAAACATATATGTGGCTGATGATGACATTGTGTGTTACAAGATAGTGTTTAAAACAGAACATTTTGGTGAAGTCGTATACGTGTCTTCGTGGTATGACCAGATTTACAGGGAAGGTTGTCGGTACAAGAAAGATGACGCAAGCATAGTGAGTAATGAGAAAGCGGAGATTGTGTGGATGTATGCTCCTGTATATGATTGTTGGTTGCAGGGAAGAGTAACAGTTGGTTATGACCTTGGCAGTACTATAGATGACGGATATCTTCGTGTAACAGGCAGTGGTTTTTATTCGTACACGCATTTTATGGATGGCAGTATGTGTGAGCATTTGTGTGATATGGTTAGGAGGGGTGAGAAACCGTCATTGGCAAGGTGCAGGATACCCAAAGGTGCTAGGTATTGTGTTACGGATAATGGTGAAACGTTTGTGAGTGATAAGATTGTATTTGATAAGGTGCTGGATATTGACACTGGTAAGTGGTTTGAGTATTAAAAATAGGTGAAGATGAAAGTATTTGTTGATAAAAAAGAGTGTATATTAACTTGGATAATTATACTATCATTTAGTATTGGTATTGCTGGGTTATTAGGTCCAGGACTTAGTAAAACAGAAAGAATTATTGGGATGGTGAGTATATTAATATTCGCTGGTGTATCGATTATGAGAGAAGAATTATATGATAGTAAAAAGATTGGTGATGACAAGTCAGATGATGAGATTGTGTTTGACAATGGTAAGTTTTATGGTAAACACAGTGCGGAAAGGAGAAAAGAAAAATGAGTAAGAATATTAACGATATTACATTATTTAGATACCTGTTTAATCTCGACAAAAGAGATTTACCCAAATCAATTTTAAGGTGGTTTGAAGATATTGGTAATACAATTGATGAAGATAGGAAAAACGCTGTAGAAGAATTATTAAGTGTTAAAAATAACTGTAAAAACTTAGTATTATTTTCAAAAGAATTTGTACAAACGTTGGATGATTTTCATAACAAATGTGACCATAACAATACAAAAATTTTAGAAACTATAGATGACGAAAATGGAATTGTCCGTAGCCCATACTTTATTGATGGATGTTATGTTGTTTATAAAGTTAAAAATAATCGCCTAACTTTATGGGTTTTTCACGATAACATATCATATATAACTATTCCGACATATTACATTCGTCTTTCACCTAAATATGATAACGAACCACATCAACAATTAGATTATAAAGTGATACAATTGTTGGATTATTGTACTGAGACAAATATTCAGGATTATATTGATATGGTTTTGGATTATATTTCACTAAAAGTAGGAAAAGAAACAAAAATAGTAAAAAATACAACAATTATAAAAAGGTTATCAAAAAAAGGCAACAAAAAACAAATGGTTAGTGAACCAGGACTTGATTATTTTATAATTGACTGTGTTTAATAAATACTACTTTTCTGATTAAAATGTTAAGAGCAATTAAGATAAGGTTATATCCAAACAGTGAACAGGTAACGATGTTCAATAAGTTGCTTGGTTGTTATCGTGTTGTATATAATCAATGCCTTAACAGAAAAATAGAATCATATAAAAATGACGGTAAATCAGAAAACCTTTCTACACTTGGACAATTTGTTCACCACGAACTACTGAAAGATGATAATTTCATTTGGCTCAGAGAACAGAATACAAAAGTTCTCAAACAAGCCGTGAAAGATATGTTGTCAGCATACAAAAATTTCTTTGAACAACACACCGGGTATCCAAAATTCAAGTCAAAACACGATAACAAGCAATCTTGTAGGTTTGAACTTGGTGCAATCTCCAAACGAAATGACTACACAACATATCATTTATCTCTTGCTAATATAAGAAATGTCAGATTCAGATGCAACGAGAAATATGCCAAGTATTTGCAAAAACATCATGATAACATTAGACAAGCAACATTGACAAGAATACCTTGCGGAGAATACTACCTGTCAATATTAGTCGATGGTGATTTGACACATAAGGTTAAAGAAACAAAAACTGCTGTTGGCATAGATTTAGGCATCAAGGACTTTGTAATAACAAGTGACGGTGATGTGTTCAATAATCTTCATTTCAAAAAATCGGAAACAAAGAAGATTAAGAGGTTACAACGTCAATTGTCGAAGAAAGAGAAAGGAAGCAATAATAGAAATAAGGCAAGGATTAAACTTGCTAAAGTGTATAAGAAAATAAACGATAGGAAACAATACTATCTTCACGCAGTAAGCAATTCACTCATTGACGAAAACCAAGTCATATGTATGGAGGACTTAAATGTGAAAGGTATGTCCAAGAACCATAATCTCGCTAAAAGCATTCTTGAAATGAACTTCGGTGAGTTTCGTAGGATGCTTGAATACAAGGCACAGTGGTATAACCGAAAGATAGTATTCGTTGATAGATTCTACCCATCAAGTAAGACATGCCATTACTGTGGATATATCAACAAAAGCCTCGCATTAAATGATAGGCAATGGATATGTCCTCATTGTGGTGAAGTGATTGAAAGGGACTACAATGCAGCATTGAACATCTTGGATGAGGGAATGAGAATAATAGGGTGCAGTACACCCGAATCTACGTTTGTGGACTACCCAACTGTGGCTGACAGACTCGATAATGAGGCACTAAAAAGCAGTGGTAGGTTGAAGCAAGAAGTTAATAATGAACAGACAAGTTTGTTCAAGTTTTAACATACTGTTATGAGGTTATATGGTAACAGGACGAATGTGTTTGGCAGGCTGGTGGCAAAGTTTGAATATGAACGGGATTAAATTAATTTATGATAACAAAAGAAGATATAAGGGAGTTATTTGAGAAAGTCACAAGACTTATTGACAACAATGACACGGATTATCATTGTAGTTATAGTTGTGGTGAAGAAACTTGGTCTGATGACTGGATGAGGGTGACGTTTGAGGTTCACGGATTCAGTGACCAGGGTGAGGGTTCTGAGTGGACTGAGAACTGGGGGATTGAGAGTGACGGTAAGATATACGGCGATGACCGGATATATGACACTTTCGAGGAATTTGAAAAAGATTGGATATAAAAAAATAGCAATTATGTCGAAAAAACGATTTTTAAAAGGTGAAGTATATAAGGCAACCAAAACTTTAGGTAAGTTGGATGGTGACTGTAATAATTGGGATAATTTGTTTGAAAAAGATTATCCCTATCGATGTAAAAAAGATGGGACTCTCTATTCTTTTGGAACTTTTGACGATGAAGAAGTTCCAGATGAATATCAAGACTCTTTTGTTTTGATTGGTCATTGTGCTGTTAAAAAAAGCATTGGAGAGATTCGGAAAGAAGCGATGCAATGGGCGTTTGAAAATACAAATGATTCAAACTCTTTTGATGATTTCTATCTAGAATATTCAAAAAAATTTCACGAAATAAAAAATGAACAAGAAGAAAAATCGAAAAATGAAACTTTTTCACATTTCACCCGTCTTGATGGCACTGTGGATTGTTTCTTTAATAAACTTGGTAATCTAAAGAAATGTGAGGTATGAAAAGGAACACATATTGGGTAGAATTTGAATGGAACTATGAAGTAGATGACCGTGAGGCGGGAGGCTGGGTATCAGATTACGACTATGATGCATGTCGTTTTAATTGTTTGAAAAAAGATATACCGAAAGAGGTTGAGAAATATGTAAAAGAAGAAATGGACCATACTTTTCGTTTAGGGGAATACCGTAACTTGTCTATCAAAATAACCGACAGTTATATAACGACTGACGATGAGTTTTAGAGATTTATTAAATTAAAAGTAAAATATAATAATTGTAATTCATTTTATCGAAATTTAATATTTGTTATATATGGGACTTGGATTTACTGACAGAGAGTTGTATGCGACAAACGTTTTCACTGATAATGAACGAATATTGTTGTCTCGTTGGAAACCTGAATATCGGGATGGTGATTATTATATGCCGTCTGGCACCAATATGTTTGAAGATATGTGGATTCCGAACGTGCTTGGGCTAGAGTATGAGGATGGACCGGTCAAGGTTGAAATAATTCCGTCAGACAATGAGACAGGTTTGTGGTATGTGTGTTATGATGGGGATTTCATAGGGGAAAAGCATTTGTATAATTGGAAGCCATTGTTAAAGAAAGTCAAATATGGCAGAAATCCAGAAAGGTTTGAACTGGATGTTTCTGATGTTAATCGTCCGCAGTGGTGTGATGATATGTTTGGCTTACATGTATGGACTGACAACATTAAGATGGAAAGTGGTGATGGACCGTTATCTGTCACGTTAAGAAGGATTGAATAAGAGTTATATGAGGATAAGAGATGTTAATCGGAATGTAAACGCCAATCAGTTAGGTGTGATACGTAATGGTGATGATGTATGTATTTTCATATATGAGGATGGCGGCAATGATAGGTATGGTGGGCGGCCTGTATATGTGAAGATTGGGATGGCTGGAAATGGTATGTGTTTACCTGGGAAATTGGGTAGAATAATTGGGGAGTTGGCTGATGAGTTTGATAAGTATGCCGACTGTGATTTTGAGAGTGATGGTATCAGTAAGGATTTAAAAGAAATGAGATGGAAAAAATTTATTGGTAAATTGTAATAAAAGTTTATTTTTTACGTTATAGGTAGGAAAATAAAAAAGAATTATGTTAGAATTTAAACAGACGAGTGGCATACGGAGTGACGAAACAGCGTCATATTCAGTAAAGATACAAAAGAGTGGGGTGACTCTTGAAGAGTTCGTACACCATCTGATAACTGAAAGAAAGGGTGAATGGGGCTACGTTAAAATACAGGATGAGAAATGTCCTTGGTATAGTTCAACGTATCAGGTTGAATATCGTTGGGGTAAGATTGTTAATAGCAATGTTCCTGATAGTCTAAAAAACAAAATCATTCCGCAAGAGATTGTTGGTGACGGGGGATGGTCGAGGATGGATTATATTATCAAATTAGAAGAATTGAAATAGCACAATATTATAATAAAAATAACATATGCAAAATAACGAAAAAAGACTATAATAGAGACAACCCGTGGCTAAGATTAATAGCAATTAAAAAAGTATAGAATGAAATGGAAGAGAAAGATTATAAGATGTCAGACAATCAAGTTGCAATAGAACTTGCAGAGAAGTTATATGAGAAATTCTTCAATGAGTTGATGACTGCAATGAGAAATTCAATAAAGAATTCCGAAAGTGCTATATGGTCAACTTGTGATGGTCCTGTCGTTTCATACTATCAAGGAAAGATGCACGCCTTTAAGGAGATTTCTGAACGTCTATTAAAAGAGTATAACCTTGTATTGGATAACGACCTTCATTATGATGTTCATTGTGAGAAAATGTTATATGACATACGAAATCGTAAGAACGAGGAAATGGAACAGGTGATGCCGTTGGATAAGTATCGTTTCTCTGGTCGTTTCTTTGACTTTATAATGAGATTCAGAGGTAAGTTTGCAGACCTTCTTGAAGCATTTTCTACAAGAGCTTTTATGCTTGGTTTGATATTTGGTAGAAAAGAAAACAAGGAGACAGACAAGTTTGACCCAGTATCATTTGAAGAACTGTGTAATGGTAAATTTGTCGGTGAACAATATATGTTTGCTGTAAGATATATGGAAGACCCAGAGTTCAGAAAAGAGGTCGATGCAAACTCGTGGAAGAAAAAGTAATAAAAACATTATGAAAGAGATAAAGATTGGCGAAAAGTATCAGTTGAAGCAGGACAAGGATTATTTTTGTATCGACTTACAGAGATGTGTTAGGTTCACGTCGCCGGTATGTGTTGAAGTGGTGGGTACAGTTACAGGTAATCTGTCAGACCCAGACCGCTTATATTTTGGGAAACTTATTTCAATTGGCAGTGTTGGGGCTGATTATGTAAGTGATAATGAGATAGAGTTTATTGGTGACGATGTTGTCGATGTGTATACGATGAAGAAAGCGCCTATATTTTATTTGGAAATAAGTAAGGACTGAACCACATATTACCTTTCTTCCATTGTTCCATACATTCGTGCCAACGTTTTACTTCTTTTTCTAGTTGTGCTTCGGCTTCTTCCTTGGTGAAGAATTTTCTGGTACATCCTTCGTTGTAGTATTCGTCGTAGTGTTTGTCTGTACGGATACCGGCTATAAGGTAGGTATTCTCAATCAGGACTTTATCCTTGGGGGTGTTGAAGTCTCCGTCAAGTGTCAGTTGTATATATTCGAAGTTTGTTTGTGGGTCGAAACTTTTTTCTATATATACGACTTGTACTTCGACGATACATTCTGGTTTGGTTAGTCTGGATGGTATGTCGAATATAGTATCTGGCTGGAAGTCGCTTGGGATGTGGTATACCACGAATAGTTTTTCACCTATTCGCCAGTCGTGTTCGATTACTTGTTTTGGGGTCATATTTTTTTATTTTGTTTCATATATCGATACTTTCTTGTTTTGACGAATTAAGTAATTCTTTTAACATTTCTTCAATATTACGCAACCTAGCCTCTATTGAGGATGTTTCGGCGTGTATTAACGATATCCTATTAGAAAGAATTAAAATGTATTTTGCAAACGTCTCAAACGCCTTTTCATAAGTTTTTGAAACCCCATCTTCATCCGTCATCGGGGCTGTCATTAACAAATCTGGTTGTCCACAATATTTTCTTTGCAAAAATTCGATTATGTGGCTTAAATCATCGTTTATGTGACTTAAATTATAGCTTGGCATTGTATATACCTTTATATGTTTTTAATTCAAATATACAACATTTCTTATATAAAACGTGGGAAATAATATTTATATATAATAAACCCATATTGTAATACGTGCGATAGAATCGTAATTTTTAGGTAAATATTTATATTAAATAACGAATATAAACACATATTAGTATATAATGAAAAGAGTTGTTAAGGTAGATACCAATGGTTTAAAACGCATAATAAATGAGGTACTGGAGGAGTTGAGCAATAATGATAACTACACTCATTTCGCTGTGAACAAGACGACTGGTAAGATAGTAAACGGCTGGGACTACTCTGGTCACGACGGAGACGAGTTGAGAATGTACAAAAGGGATTATTTTATCGTGGACTTGGAAGATTACGGACTGAATCCAAAAGATTACAAGATACTTACCAGGAGGTCACTCGACAGAATGGGTATAAATCCTGACGACAATTCTAACTGGGCTAATATCTAATAATATATATAAATTACCATCAATAATGAAAAAAGTTGTTAAGATTAACGAAAACAAACTTAATAGTATAATCAAACAATGTATCAAAGAATATATTGACCCTGAAGGTTGCCTTGATGACCCAAATAGCGGCGACCCGTTTGGTGACTTTCGTTCTGAAATAGTTGCTGACTACGATGGCGATGAAAAAGCCGCAGAAAACGCATATTCTTGGGGACTGGTAAATAATGAACACATGAGTGATTCGGAAGCCGACCGTATGGCTGACGAACGCAGGCGTAAACAGGAATGGTCTCCAAGGCAACTTAGTTCGGCCAACAAGATGAAAGACAGATGGGTAAGGGGTGAGCGTAGTCTGGACGATTTGGACGACGCTTTTTACGGAAGTTCTCTAGACGAGGCTGTCAACCGTGTCTTGAACCGTATAAAGGAGAGTATCGAAGAACCGATGGATGAAATGGAAACTGGCGACGATTTCACCTATGGGGATACTACTGAAACAAAGCCTGGCAGGCATCAGCAGCCCATATTCTACAATGGCGAACACGTAGGATATCTGGTCACTAGGGAGAGGAACCCGCTTGCCGACCTGGAAGAATATTATACAATACCTGACGTTGAGAAAGGTATGACGCAGGACGGATGGTTTGATTTCAAAACATTCAAAGATAACTATGAGGGTGCGTTGGACTATGTAAAGGCTAATTTTGACGAAATTGTATATCTCCTTCAAAATGGCGATAGCGACTAATAAAACTTTAATATGGGACGAAGCATGAAAAAAATAATAAAACTCACGGAAAATGAATTAAAACATTTAATCAAAAACATTGTAAATGAGGCTGTATACCTTTCAAATGCTTGGTATATTATGTTTGATGGAACATCATATTATCCAATATACGGTGCTGATGTGGAGGAAGATATGGCTGAAAACGATTCAAAGGTTGTTAAAGGCCCGTTTGCAGACCTTACACATGAAATTGAAAAAAAGATTGAAGAACTTAACTATGAAGCCGAATATGGCATTAATTGGAAACAGAAAATAAACTGGCGGGATTAATATCTTTGCTATTTTAGGTAATGCCATAGGATATATAAGATATAATGATTAATACACTGTATCAACTACCGCAACTTATTCTGGGATGGATTATAGCGGGGAAAAAACAGCCGAAACATAAGATTGGGAAAGTAAAGATTTATATAACAGAATTTGAGGGTATGTCTTTAGGGAATTATATCTTTGTAAACCCAGAGATACCAGAAGGGACGTGGATTCTCCGACATGAATTTGGACATATTATACAATCTAGAATTCTCGGCTGGTTATATATTCCGCTAATCTTCATCCCTAGTTTGTTGTGGTGGTTAATAATAAATAAACTAGGACCAGAATATGATAAATATTATTATAACTTTTATGCTGAGAATGGGCTAATAAATTAATAGAAAAAAGGAAGATGGTTTTAATTAAAAACTGTCTTTCTTTTTTTCATGTTTTACCTTTAAATTAATTGTAAACATATTTAGCCTTTTTTCTTAAAGAATGTCTTTCTAGACCACCCTGTTTTTTCTTCAAGTTTGTTGTACAGCCAGGTCTTCCTGCCTTCTGATAGTGTGTTGGAGAATAAGATGTACTTGTTTTTCTTGTCCACGTTCTGTTGGAGACCATTATATAGCCGTCTGCATTCGTCTGTGTTTTTGCATAGTATAATGTCTAGGTCGTCGTTATATTGGACGATGAGTTTGTTGTCTAGCATAAATACGTTCTTAAGGTTTTCCCTCGTGCAATCCTTGTTGATTATGTTGTCGAAAATCCATTGTCCAGTCTTTCTATCTGATACGGGGTTGTATCCGTATACGTTGTATGTTTCCGGAATGTACCAGTCGTCCTTCGCGATAATTGCATAGTTCGGGTTGTTGGAAATTGAGTTTTCCACGAACGACCCCTCCTTATTCTTCAGCCCCCTTATTCCGTTGTCCTCTTCTGGGTTTATCTTTTTAAGCAGCAGTATCTCGTATACCACTGGCTGTTTGTCCTGAAGGTTGGACTGTGCAATTACCTTGTGGCAGATGACACCCTTTCTGTTCTCGTTTATGAATCCGTTGTACTTGGTGTATGCGTTGGACATCCATCTTGCCCTGCCAAGTTCCTTTGTCATATAGTAGTTTTTGGTGAGGATGATACGGTAAAAGCCGTACACATCACCGATGTCCTGGTGTGCCTTTAATACCGGGGCTCTTCTTTTGATATATGCACGGCGGTTTTGCAGCCTTCTGAGCCGCTTTAGGTGGATTGGCTTATATCTGTCACGCATTTTTTTAAGCCGCCTTTTTCTTGTCTGTTCCTTTTTCTTTTTAGCGGCTCTTTGTCTTGCGGTCTTTTCCTTTTGTTTTTTCAGTTCTTTGGCTTTTTCTTTACGTCTTTGCTTGAGTGCCTTGTATCTTTCTGTCGCTGTATATCTTATTTCCATATTATAATATTATAAAATATTTGTGAAGAAATATCAAATAAATTAGTGGGCTTTCTTGGAATGTTAATCGTAATTCCCGCTTTTTTGTTATGTATGATATTTATTTCTATAATAGAACATAATGCTTAGAACATGATATGTAAAATCTTTCAGAGATAATAATTGTGAGTGTGAGATTGTGGACTACAATATCATTTAATATTAAATTTGTTGAAAAATGTGGCTTTTATTAAAAAATAACGAATTAAAAAAGGAAATAAATATTAATGAAATACTTGAAACGATTCAGTACCAATACGGAAAGGTCTGAGGTTTACGAGGCACAGCCGTATACCGATATGGTTTCATACACGGTAAGTGTGAGACAGATAAATTTAAGGGAATCCATACCGAATAACGAGATTTGGTATACCTCCACGAACGGGAGTGTGATGACTCCATACGTATCAAATGTTTTCGGTGCAAACATTGTTAGCAATGTTTATGAAAATGGTGTTGGTATTATTACTTTTGACGGACCAATAACAAGTGTCGGTAACTATGCTTTCCAAGGTTGTACAAACCTAACGTCCGTAACGATACCTAGTGGTGTGACAAGCATAGGTAGTAGTGCTTTCTATGGTTGCATAGGATTAACATCCGTAACGATATCAGACAACGTGACAAGCATAGGTAGTAATGCTTTCTATAATGTTTCAAACATCAATTACAACGGTTCTGCAACCGGAAGCCCGTGGGGAGCAAAGTGTGTCAATGGATATATTGAAGACGGTCTTGTCTACACCGACAACACGAAAACAACACTCGTCGGTGCTCCTTCGACTATCA
>JAEEGL014045846.1_pt1 | contig 47122 bp, 55 predicted proteins | sample 9134231 | NCBI WGS metagenome assembly JAEEGL01 (sample SAMN16246548, study PRJNA631951) | gut metagenome | biome: gut microbiome; feature: rumen; material: fiber-attached | host: Bos | place: Iran: Karaj | collected 2018-10
AAGAACTGGTTTGACATTGAAAAGTACCTGAACCGGAAAATGAAACTAAAATCTGATGATCTGTATGAAGTGGTAGATGCAGACGCAGTCTGAATTAAATGAGAAGAGGCATGGCATTTTTTGAATCTGCAGTTAGTGCTCTGGAAACAGTGATAGTTGCTTTGGGAGCTGGGATTAAAGCAATGGGTGAAATGAATGAGAATGGAAAGCTATGTAGAGGACAACATAAATGTCATGCCATCTTTCTTTCCAGTGATTTGGGAATGAAGGTCTTGATACCCAGAACGATGAAACCTCCACCCAGATAATTGCATTGTCATTTCCAAATAGTCAGATAGAATAATAGTGAGATGTTTTATAAACGGAGGAATGGTAGTGAATAATACGCTAAATATATTTTTTTCCTGGCAGTCAGATTTGCCAGGCAGTGAGAATAAATACTTGATTGAGGATGCTATAAAGGCAGCTACAAAGAATTTAATGGGGACGGTCACAATTATTCCAGATAGAGATACTAAAGGAATGACAGGTTCACCAAACATAGAGGAGGTTATTTTCAAGAAAATTGATAACTGCGATATTTTTGTGGCTGACATTACCTTTGTAACCACATATAAAAACAAAGATGGTAAAGAAAAGAAAACTCCTAATCCAAATGTATTGGTTGAGCTGGGATATGCAGTCAGGACTTTGGGATGGGAAAATGTTATTTGCTTTTTTAATGAGGAATATGGAATTGTAGATGATTTACCATTTGACCTTAATCACCATAGAGTTACAGGATACTGCGTCAAAAGCAGTTCAAAAGCCACTGTCAAGCAAGATATGAAAGATATTATCACTTCCACTGTAATGAATCTGTTAATAAACGGAGCTAGACCTAAAGAAGGATATGCTTCGCATATCATTGGAAGTTATGATTTTGAGAGTAAGGAAGTTAAAAAGGCACTTATCCCGCATAAAATAGTCGACTCTGAGATAGTAAGTGATAGATTTGAGCATCTGAAGAAATTAATTATAAACAAGGTTGAAGAGATCAATGATATATCATTATCTCCGATAATAGAAAATGCTATAGAAGACGAAATAGATGATAGTGCTACAACAAGTATACAGAGTGTTAAGCTTGAACTATATAAGTATAAAAAAGCAGAAATATCGCCAGAGGACAAGGAATATATTAGAAAATTTGCTGAAGAATTGGGCTGCGATTTAAAAAAGAATTTCTTTGATTTGGGTGATTTGGAAATATCAATTAATAACTACCCCATGCTGGGAAGCAGCTTTAGGGGGGATCATTTAGCAAAGGAGAAATATGATAAAGTAAATGACTTACTTTCATGTATGTATAGATTTGATATGTATCTGTCTTATTTACATACTTTTGATGAGATGCTATTTTTTCCGCTTGCTATTTGGAACAACACTCAGGTGACCGATATAGATGTGAATATTGCAATTGTTGTAGAAGGAAATACTGCTGATGTAGTCATACCAGACGAAAACTTGATAAATGATGTCATTAAAGATTTCGCAGGTGATATCTATGAATCAGGTATGATAAAAAAGTTGTTCGGCATGCCAGAAACAACTGATATTTTCGACGGAAGTGATTATGTACCAGAAATTTCACCCGAGATTAGGAATCATTTTATTTCAGGAGTGCAGATAGATCCATTTGGATACGTTAATGAACCAAGCTATGATATTGATGATTATGTTACAGAGATTCAAAAATATATCGCAAGTCCTTTGGATGGGGCTTGCAATGAATTTGATTTTCATATATCAAAACTACAATCAAACGAGAAAAACTGGCTTGGGAAGGGATTGCTGTTGAAACCTATTGGGGATGAGATTCGTATAAGTTATAGAATTCGATCAGATTTGACGAAAGGTAATTTGCAAGGAGAGCTGAAGTATAAAGTGGTCAAAGAGTAAAAAATAAGTGAATAGAAGAGATTTACTTAATAAAATCCTATGTAGCTGATAGTAGAAAGGGGATACATAGGCCGTGGTTCTGACGAGGACTGCGGTCTATTTTTATGCCCTAAAAGCAGGTGCACATGCAAAGGGCGATAGAGACAACTGAATATGGAAAAGACAACAATCTATCAACTACGAAGCCGGGAGCCAGAGAGCCCCGGCTTCACTCATTTAAGGGAGGAATTTTATTATGGCATTTTTCAACAGCGCAGTAGGCGTACTTCAGACACTTGTAATCGCACTTGGAGCAGGACTTGGTATTTGGGGTGCTATCAACCTCATGGAGGGTTATGGTAACGACAATCCTGGTGCTAAGTCACAGGGAATGAAGCAGCTCATGGCGGGCGGTGGTGTTGCCCTCATTGGCACAACCCTTGTTCCCCTTCTTTCCGGACTTTTTTGATCAGTCGGGAGAGGCTCAGCTGCAGGTCTGACAGAGGCCTGCAGTGTTTCACGGCCGGAGGCAGAAGCTTCCGGCTGTATTTCAAAAGGAGGGTAACCTATGCCAAGTGTATTTGCGCAGCTTGTAGAACTGGCAAAAGAACTACTGGTGGATGCAGTTATGGCAAATATGACCAGTCTTTTTGACATGGTCAATAGCAAGGTTGCTTCCGTTGCAGCAGATGTGGGAGCATCTCCGGCAAGTTTTGCCCCGGCGGTGTTTTCGATGATAAGGAGTCTTTCAGAGACGGTCATCATGCCAATAGCAGGCATCATACTGACGTATATAGCGTGCTATGAGCTTATCCATTTGGTCATCGGCCATAACAATTTGGCTAATTTTGAGACATGGATATTTTTTAAATGGCTAATTAAGACCTTTATTGCAGTAGAGATGATCACTCATTGCTTTGACATTTCACTGGCAATTTTTGATGTAGCGCAGCACGTTGTTAGTAGTAGCGCAGGAGTCATATCAGGCGCGACGACAATTGATGCATCAGCTTTGTCTGGAATGAGAGATACTCTGGAAGCAATGGGATTTGTAGAACTCTTTGGTCTATGGCTTGAGATTTTTATTGTTAAGCTTGGACTATCTATCATGTCTATGATCATTTTCCTTGTGGTTTATGGCCGCATGATTGAAATCTATCTGGTGATCAGTTTGGCACCTATCCCAATGTCGACCTTTGGCAATAAGGAACAGAGTCAGATCGGTCAGAACTATATCAGATCGCTACTTGCTCTGGGATTCCAGGGATTCCTTATCATGTGCTGTATCGGAATATATGCAGTACTTGTAACTTCTGTGACCTTCTCCTCAGATATAGCCGGATCTTTATGGGGAGCTATGGGTTATACAGTTCTTTTGTGTTTTGCACTGTTCAAGACAAGTTCAGTAACAAAAAGTGTCTTCCAGGCACGATAAATTTGGAGGAATAGACATGGCATCTTATGTATCGGTGCCAAGGGATCTGACCAAGGTTAAAAATAAAGTGGCTTTTAACCTGACTAAGAGACAAATCATCTGTTTTTCTGTGGCGGCACTGATAGGAGTTCCGTCATTTTTCCTGATAAAGAATATAGCGCCAATAAACACAGCGGTCATGTGCATGATGTTGATCATGATGCCTATGTTCTTTTTGGCGATGTATGAGAAAAACGGTGAGCCTCTTGAGATCATCCTGAGGCATTTTATTGAGGCCACATTTGTTAGGCCTAAGGAACGTCCTTATAAGACGGACAACTATTATGAAGCTCTTATCAGAGTTTCAAAGACCAGAAAAGCTATAGCAAAAATCGCAGGAAGGAGGAAGAAAGCTTGATCATTGACTTTACTAAGAACCTTAGGAAGAACAAAAAGGAGTACCAGATTCCTGAGAATCTGTCCAGGGCAGATAAGAAAAGGGTAGAAAGGATAATCAAAAAGGCTCAGAAGTACGATGGTATACCAAGGACTGCCCAGCAGACAATCCCTTTCCAGCGTATGTTTCAGGATGGTATCTGCAGAGTCGGAAAGGATTATTATACCAAGACCATTGAATTCCAGGATATCAACTATCAGTTGGCATTGCCTGAGGATCAGACTTCAATCTTCGGAGAGTGGTGCGGATTTCTTAACTACTTTGACAGCTCGGTTTCTGCCCAGTTTTCGTTCATGAATATGGCAACAGACGCAGATCTGTTTAAGAAGAGTATTGCAATTGAGCACACCAGTGATAAATTCAACGCAGTGCGAGATGAGTATTCCAGTGTTATCTTCAGTCAGATGCAGGCCGGAAACAACGGACTATACAAAGTTAAGTATCTGACTTTTGGGATTCATGCGGATTCTCTTAAGACTGCAAGGCCGAGGCTCATACACCTGGAAATGGATATCCTCAATAACTACAAGAGAATTGGTGTTGTGGCAAGAAGCCTTAATGGAAAAGAAAGGCTTGCAATTATGCACAGTATCTTCCACATGGGAGAAAATGAGAGATTCCGCTTTGACTGGAACTGGCTTACTTCTTCTGGACTATCGGTAAAAGATTTTATTGCTCCGAGTTCATTTTATTTCAAAAACGGAAGGACCTTTAAGATCGGGAATATGTACGGGGCAATGTCATTTCTTGCAATTACAGCTTCTGATATCAGCGACCAGCTCCTTTCCGACATCCTTAAGATGGAATCAAGTCAGATTGTAACAATGCACATTCAGACCATTGATCAGAATGAAGCCATAAAGACAGTCAAGCACACCATCACGGAGCTGGATCGAAGCAAGATTGAAGAGCAGAAAAAAGCTGTCCGTGCCGGGTATGACATGGACATCATTCCTTCAGATCTTGCCACTTATGGCAAAGATGCCAAGGCCCTTCTGAAGGAATTGCAGTCGCAGAATGAAAGAATGTTCCTTATGACATTCACAATCATGAACACCGGAAGCACCGTTGAGCAGCTTGAAAACAATGTCTTCCAGGCATCTTCAATTGCACAGAAGCACAACTGTCAGTTGGTGAGACTTGATTTTCAGCAGGAGCAGGGACTTATGAGTGCTCTGCCTCTTGCAAATAATCAGATAGACATCAAGCGTGGACTTACAACTTCAAGCACGGCGATCTTTATTCCCTTCACTACCCAGGAGCTTTTTCAGTCAGGGAAAGAGAGTCTTTATTACGGGCTTAATGCTCTTTCCAATAACCTTATCATGGTGGACAGAAAGAAGCTTAAGAACCCCAACGGTCTGATACTTGGAACACCCGGATCAGGAAAATCTTTTGCTGCTAAAAGAGAAATAGCAAACGCTTTTCTTGTTACGGACGATGATATCATCATCAGCGATCCCGAGTCCGAGTACAGTGCGCTGGTTCAAATGTTTGATGGCCAGGTCATCAGGATTGCTCCTACCAGTAAGCAATATATCAATCCCATGGACATCAACATGAACTATTCGGATGATGACAACCCAATATCTCTGAAGGCGGACTTTATCCTGTCCCTGTGCGAGCTTATCGTTGGGGGAAAGGATGGTCTTAAGCCTGTAGAAAAAACTGTTATCGACCGCTGCATTCATCAGATATACAACAAATATTTTGAGAACCCAGTGCCGGAGAGAATGCCTCTCTTAGAAGATCTCTATAACGCACTGTTAAAACAGGATGAACCGGAGGCGCATCATGTTGCCAAGGCTCTCGAAATATATGTTTCAGGATCACTCAATGTCTTTAACCACAGAACAAATGTGGACATCACAAATCGTCTTGTGTGTTATGACATCAAAGACCTTGGCAAGCAGCTCAAGAAGATTGGAATGCTTGTGGTGCAGGATCAGGTTTGGGGACGTGTAACCCAGAATAGAAGTGAAGGAAGGTCAACCCGTTATTATATGGATGAGATGCACCTTCTTCTGCGTGAGGAACAGACAGCTGCGTACACCGTAGAGATATGGAAGAGATTCCGTAAGTGGGGAGGCATGCCGACGGGTATCACGCAGAACGTAAAGGACCTCCTGGCTTCGAAAGAGGTTGAGAATATCTTTGAAAACAGTGACTTTATCCTGATGCTTAATCAGGCTGCAGCGGACAGACAGATCCTTGCAAAGCAGCTCAATATCAGCCCTCATCAGCTCTCCTATGTAACACATTCGGGAGAAGGTGAAGGGCTTTTGTTTTATGGAAATGTCATTCTGCCATTTGTGGACAGATTCCCGCAGGATACAGAACTGTACAAGATTATGACAACCAAGCTCAATGAAGTAATGGAGGTAAAGGATGCCACAGCTTAAATCTGAGTCAGCGAGAGCTGCAAGCTACAGAAAAAAGCTGCGTCATGACAAAGCGGATAATTCACTCACAGGGGCTGAGCGTAAGCATCTTGATCAGATGAAAAGGCAGGGAAGGAAAAAAATCTATGCCGATGAGGCAGTAGCCAGGACTGCGAGAGAAGCTCTTTTGCAAAATCAGAATAAAGATGAGAACGTTGGCATTGAAGCTTTGGATTTGGGAGCTGAAACGGTAACTGATGCAGTGTATATTGCCCGGGATGTAGTGCAAAGCAGATCTGAGGATGCAAAAGAAAAGAAGGAACGGGAGAATAAAAATACCGAATCCAGGCAGACTCAGAAGCGTCACGATAAGGAAAATGTGCAGAAACAAAATCCTTATACTGAGAAGCTGAATCAGAAACCTCCAAAATCAGAGGCACCTAATCCTGCCAAACAGAGACAGAAGAAAGAAGCTGCCGAGAAAGCCAGGGAGGGGGTATCTTCCCTGGCCGAAAAGCTGCATGAGGCAATCGCCAATATCGAAAGACTCATAGTTGAGAATCCTAAAGTATTCATTATTGCTCTTGTCATAGCTCTTTTGATCGTCGTGATCATAGGAGCTTTTTCTTCGTGCTCTGTTATGTTTTCCGGGGCTGAGGATCTGATGGTGTTCTCCTCTTATACTGCAGAGGATCACGTAATAGTCCAGGTGGAAAAGGATTATCGAAAGCTAGAGAAAAAGATACAGAAACAGATTGATCGTATTGAGACAGATTATCCAGATTACGACGAGTACAACTATTACCTGGATGAGATAGGGCACAATCCTTATGTGCTTGCCGCGATACTGACAGTTGTTTTTGAGGATTATAAGAGAGCTGAAGTTCAAGATTATCTTCAGGAAATCCTGGAAGAACAGTATGAGCTTGAGATAGAGGAAGTGATCGAAACCAGGACCAGAACCGAGACGGAGTATGAAGAAGTTGACGGAGAGATGGTGGAGGTCGAAGTTGAGGTTGAGTATGAGTACAAGATCCTGAATGTGACTCTTACCAATCATACGCTTGAAGCTGTGGCTGAGAGGCTTGGATTTGATGAGGACCAGATGCAGCGTTTTCTTATCCTGTGTGAGACCAAAGGAAATAAGGAATATCTTTTTACAGACATGTATTCACTGGAGGAACCGGGTGAAGAGGACTATGGAGTTCCTGCGGAATATCTTACAGATGAAGAATTTGGAAGAATGCTCCGGGAGGCTCAAAAGTATCTTGATATGGAATATGTCTGGGGAGGAAGTGATCCTGAAACAGGCTTTGACTGTTCAGGGTTTGTCTGCTGGGTAATCAATCACTGTGGCAATGGTTGGAACTATGGAAGAACCACGGCCAATGGATTAAAGGCCAGGACAGACCGCGTCGCAACTTCAGATACCAAGCCCGGTGATCTTATCTTTTTCAAAGGAACTTATGACACAGCCGGAGCAAGCCATGTGGGAATAATTGTTGATCCGGTGAACAAGATAATGATCCATGCCGGGAATCCCATTAAGTATTCCTGTTATGACACAGCGTACTGGAGATCGCATTTTTACTGTAACGGAAGAATCAAGTAAAGAGGAGGAAATCAATGTTTGAGAGACTGGAGAAATACAGAGCTGAGCTTGAAAGAGCCAAGGCGAGGCGTGCAGAACTTGATGCCAGGGTAAAAGAGCTGGAGCGAAAGTGCAAGGAAGAGGAAAATGCTCAGATTCATGGAATGGTCCATGCCATGAACATGACACCTGAGCAGCTTCAAAAGATCCTGGCCAGTGTTTCAGAAGGAAAGCTTCCGGGGATTTTGAAAGATCAGGATGATTACGATGATGATCTTGAGCAGCTGGAGGCTGAAATTGCGGCTGATGAAGCCAAGGAGTTTGAGGAAGTAGAAAAGGTTTTGGGAGATTTGGAGGAAGCAGACAATGAAGATTAAGTTAAAAGGAAGATTTATCGCGGGACTACTCACAGTCATTACTGCAACTACTGTGATGAGTCCCGTTACAGTTTTTGCCCAGAGTAAGGAAGCCAAATGTATCTGTGAGGAGAAGTGCACAGAGGACTGTGTAAACGAAGAGTGTGAAGTCTGCAAATATGACTACACTTACTGCGAGGGGAAAGATAAAGAGGAAGAGCCTGAAGAGGAACCCTGGGGACCGCTCACTCCTGATGGCAACATGACTCTTGTGGATGACTACGGCAGTATTGAGGCAGGAGGCAAGCAGTTTATAACTGTTGTCACAAAGGCCGGTAACTATTTTTATATCATCATAGACCGTGATGACAATGGAACTGAGAACGTTCATTTCCTGAACATGGTCGATGAGTCTGATCTGTTAAGTCTCATGGATGATGAGGAAGCCAAGGCCTATATTGATTCAATTACAGAAAAAGACAAAGAACCGGAAGCAGAGGAGCCTAAGGTGGCAGAACCTGCAGAGCCTGAGCCTGAAGAGCCGGCAAAAGAAAAGCCTAAGGTTAATGTAACACTGCTTATGGCGATAGTTCTTTTAGCCAGTGTCAGTGGTGTCGCTGGATATATTTATGTTACTTCCAAGAAGATGAAAGGCAGCAAGGATGATGATAATGATCCGGATCTTGATTTTGATGATGATGACGATTCTGATTATTTGCCTTCATCAGATGCTGAGTATATTCCGGAATCAGATGATTCAGAAACGGAGGAATGAGCATGAGTGATGTAAAAAAATGGGACGATGTTCACGGGACAGCTCCTGAACCTGAAAAGGATGAAAGTACAGATCCTGTTAAATTAAAGTCCCACACCAGGACAATGGAAGATATGCTGGAGCAGAATGACAACCAGCTCGATGGTGTGATCAACAATCTTCCCAAGGAAACAATTGCGGAAAAAGAGGAAAAGACATCGGTTGTCAGTAAGCTAAAGCCATTTATTTCTGATGAAGACCATAAGCCTCCAAGGGGACTTTGGCCTGACAGGGAGATATGCTAGGGGACGATAAGCGGACTGTTCAGATGAAGTTTCGCGTAACAGAAGGCGAAGCAAGACTTATCCGTAAGAAAATGTCTGAGGTAGGCATCAGGAGTCCTGGTGCTTACCTTAGGAAGATGGCTCTTGACGGGTATTGCATTAAGCTGGAGATAAAAGAACTCAAGGAAGTGAGATTTCTTTTGAGGAATGCAGCAAACAATCTGAACCAGTACGCTAAGCAGGCCAATACTACAGGTGCTATTTACAAGAAAGACATCGATGACCTGAAAAAGAGATTAGATGAAATATGGGAGATCATGAAAGAGATTCTGAGTCAGCTTTCCAAAATACAGTGAGGGTTGACATCCTTGCCTATGTAAAAAGTAAAAAATATCATGATAGTAGGAACTGTCATTGTAAGGAGGGCTAAGAAGATGTTGACCAGACTTTTACTACGAATCATATTGATACCTGTGTTTATGCTGATCATTGCAGCCAGAATAGCGCTTAAGATTGTAAACAAACTTGGATCTTATGCAGTTACTCTTTTCTGGTTTGTACTGGCTGTGGCTGCATTCTTTATCATCAAGGAACAGCAGTACTGGCAACTGGCTATTGTGGGAATCTCAATTGTAGTCAGTCTTCTTACACTGACCCTTGGAGTTTTTCTTGAGATGACACTTGAGGACTTTGAGCATTTCCTAAGAAACAGAGCATGATGGATTTTTTAGATTGGGAGCTTCCAATAGATGGGAGCTCCTTATTTTTATGGAGGAAAAGACATGGCGGCAACGAAGTTGATTACGATGCACCAGAACATGGGATTATCTGTTATGGAGAGCATTGCCAATCGTATTAAATACGCCACTAATGACGAAAAGACTGATGATGGTCAGTATATTTCCTGCTATGAGTGCGATGTGAAAACGGCGATTGAAGAGTTCTCTCTTTCCAAGAAAGAGTATCTTAGGATAACCGGAAGAGTGATAAAAGGAGATATTCTGGCATATCAGATCAGGCAGAGCTTTAAGCCGGGTGAAGTCACACCGGAAGAAGCGAATGCTATTGGCTATGAAACTGCCATGCGCTTTACAAAAGGAAATCATGCTTTTCTTGTAGCAACCCACACGGATAAAGCTCATATTCACAATCACATCCTATACAACTCAACTACTTTGGACTGTACCCATAAGTTCAAGGATTTCTTTTTAGTAGGACTTGCACTGCAGAGGCTGAGTGATGAAATCTGTCTTGAGCATGGCCTGTCGGTTATTACACCAAGACCATTTGCAGAAAGAGTAAAACGCACAGAATTTCCATGGAAGAAAACCAAAAGGGCTACGGTCTGCGAAGACATTGACTTGGCGCTGTCGAGGAATCCAAGATCTTTTGCAGAGTTATTGGCTTTCTTAAATGAGATGGGATATGAGGCTAAGGCAGGTGTCCACACTTCAATCCGTGGAAGAGATCAAAAGAGATTTGTCAGATTTAGATCCCTTGGCCCTGGCTATACAGAAGAGGACCTTACAAAAATCATCATCGGTGAAATGCAGCCTGATGAGAAAACTTCAAGATGGAAGAACCGAGAAGCTTGGAGAAAAGGCGCTGCTTCTGTGTACAAGAAAAGAGAGTTTGACCTTCTTGTGGATATTGAAGCAAAGCTCCGCCAGGGAAAAGGGAAAGGATATGAAAGATGGGCAAAGATCTTTAACCTCAAGCAGATATCTCAGGCTCTTTTGTTTCTTCAGGAAAATGGTGTCCGGGACTATGAGACACTGGCTCAGAAAGCAGAAGCTTCAAGTAAGCTTTTTAATGATCTGTCTACTCAGATAAAAGGCTATGAGAAGCGACTTTCAGAAATAGCAGAAATGCGGAAGCACATCTATGGGTTTGCAAAGACGAAAGAGATTTATGAAGGCTACAAGAAATCCGGCTACAGCAAAAAGTATTTTGAGAAATACAGAGAAGATATCACAATCCACAAGGCGGCCAAGGAAGCTTTTTCCAGATATCCAAAGGGGAAGATTCCCAAGACGAAGGAGCTTAACGCTGAGTATACTAAAGTTTTATCTGAAAAGAGAAAGCTGTACCGGGACTACCAACAAGCCAAAAAGGATATGAAGGATTACCTCATAGCCAAGAGAAATATCGATGCGATACTCGGAGATGAGCTGAAGAAATATCAGCAGAGGGAGAATGAAGCTCCAACGAAGTAGGAGCGACGCCTGAGATGAAAATCTCAGAAATGGGGATTGGGGCTTAGACCCCAACGAGCAATAAACAGACATTTGGTACCAAATGTCACTGCTCGCCACTTAGCGAATGTGGCAAGCAAAAAGCTTTTTTGAAGGGAGGATTATAAGCATGAACAAGGTGATAATCATGGGAAGGCTCACAAAGGATCCTGATGTGAGGCCAGCAACAGATGAGAATTCTAAAGCCTTTGTAAAGTATACTCTGGCTGTGGACAGGAGAATTAAAAAAGATGGTGACCATGCAGCAGACTTCATCAACTGCACAGTTTTTGGTAAAGGAGCGGAGTTTGCTGAAAAGTATCTGACAAAGGGAATAAAGATCATTGCCACCGGAAGAATTCAGACCGGAAGTTATACCAATAAGGAGGGTCAGAAGGTCTACACCACAGATGTAATAGTGGAAGATCAGGAGTTTGCAGAGAGCAAAAAGGCAGCTGGTTATGATGGAGTTCCAGAGATTGATGAGGAAATGCCTTTTCACTAAAGGAGGGAATAGAGAATGTATGACAAATCAGTAGCAGTACCTTTTAAGATAGATGAAGTTTCTGAGAAACGTGATAATTGGATGTCTGATATGACACCTGATAAGTATGCTGCTGTACTTGATTCCATGGCAAAGTTCAAAAACTACAGTGTGAACAATGCAGCCCTTATTGCAATGCAGAGACCGGATGCAACATTCATTGCCAGCTTCGATGACTGGAAAGAGAAATTTGGCAGAAGCATCAACAAAGGATCCAAGGGAATTGATTTCATCAAGCCTGTGAAGGTTAAGAAGATGGTTGAGGTTCCGGGTGAGAATGGGTCATTAGATTCGCCTGAAGTGGTGGAGAAAGAATTCACCAACTTCAAGGTAATCTCCATGTTCGATGTCAGTGATACTCATGGAAAACAGCTCCCGGCATTTATTACAGATGAGCTCGATAAGTCAGTTGATGATGTGGCACGCTTCAAGCAGGCCTTCGAGATCCTGACCGGAGTTCCCTGTGAATATGACGACATCAAGGATGCTGTCATGAATATGGCAAAGGATAAAGTCACAGGTGACCTTGAGAAATATTCTGTGGCTTATATCATTTGCAAGCATTACGGGGTTGGCACAGCAGAGTTCAGCTTTGATAGCGCTTCAGACAAGATGAAGGGAGAACTGAAAGATATCAGAAGTTCCCTGAACAGGATCAGCAAGGCTGCCTATGAGATCATCAGTAATGTGGATGAGAAGATACAGGGGATTAAGGCATCTGAAAAGGGCGAGACAGAAAAAACTTCAGAGGACACTCCTCTTAAGGATGAAAATACTGTTAAACCAAGAGACATTAAGTCCTTGAAGGAATCCATCCTGGAGAAACTCAAAGGTAACAAGGATAATGTCGAAGACAGATACAAGCACGAGATCAAGATTACCGGAAGGAATGATATGGCTATTTGAGGAATTGGGGCAGCTTCGGCTGCCCCGGCTTTTTACGTTTTTCATATTTATATATGAATGATTAAGTGTAAAATGTTTATATATAATAGCATTTCTGATTTGGAGACAAGCATATGAATAATAATCTTGCTAAGAATATAAGAGCATTAAGAGAAACTCATGGAGAGTCGTTGGAGAAGCTGGGGGAGTATTTGCATGTTAGCAAGAGTGCAGTAAGTCAATATGAGAATGGACGTCGTGAAATAAGTAATGACATGCTAAATGCAATATCCAAGCATTACATGGTTCCGGTTGAGATGCTTTTGCATGGAGATTTATCTGAAATAGGAAGGATTAATGCCAATAAAAACACATTTTGGGAAAACATTGATATTGTTTTTCCTATTATCTATACGGACACTGCTATGAATAGTGCTCATTTTAAAAGGGCGTATAGAGCTAATGTTGAGTTTTATGATGAGCTGAAGAGGGGAAGCTTGAAAAAAATAAATGAGTTGTTTTTGGCTATGACGGAGTACGAAGAAGCTTTTGATGAGAAGTGGAGCTGTACTGAAGCGGCTGTAAATTTTGTGGCGTCATGGAGCCTTTTGCTTATGATGGCAAAATGTACGCCAGTAGTATATCAGAATAAACCAGCGGTTTTGATGCGGATGGCAGAAGCAGATTCTCGAATTAGAGAAATTGTAGATGGAGTAGATTCTAGTTTAGAAGAGGATTCAGAAAAAGCTACAGAGTTTTTTGAAACACCAGAAATGATGGCCAAGGTATTCAAGATGTTTAGGGTAATAAAAGAATCAGAGCAATGGAGCGATTTGTCATATTATTATATGGCATTACAGTATATTTACAATTTGAAGGATAATGATATGGAATGGGAAACAAACCAAATGATTGGCTCTGAGATGCTTAATTCATATGCTGGTTTTGGAAACGTATATGCTGAACAGTTCTTACAATTGAGCATTGTTTCTTTAGGCTTGAGTTAACAATTCGTGAACACAAATTAAATAGTATTTATGTATGATGAGGTAGAAGTAGAAAGTAATTCATTACGACTACCTCATTTTATTTGTTATAGCCATTAGCAGATTAATTGCAGGCTGTAATACATAGATACTATAAACTTGGATGATGATAATGGAGGAAACAATATGTATTGGAATTATGCTGAACTATCAAAAATGGCAAAAGAAGCCGGAGGACCAGAGTTATTAGTAGAAACATTAGTGGATTCAGGGAGATATGCAGGGCATAAAGAAATGATTCCATTTTTGCTTTTAGCTGCAGTAGGCGGGGGAGTTGCGTATAAGCTTTATGACTCTTTTTTGGCAAAGGAGAGCAAAGCTCAAGTGGTACTAAATTCTGCAAAACAAGAACTGATAAAAGGGATTAAGGAATATGATGCGGTTCAAGAAAAAGAAGTTAGTGACAATAAAGCCGTCTACAGCAAATGAGAAGGTGCGATAAGAATGCCGGGTACGATTCTGACGTAACCGGCATTAAATATTTATATATTCAAAAAAAGGAGCGTATGTATGGGATATAGAGTTATTTACAATTTTGATGATGGTAGTTCAGAGGATATTCTTGATGAAGTTTTTGAAACAGAAGAGGAGGCGGAAGAGGCGGCTCGTGAAGGTGTATCAGACTATTCTGCAGGAAGGGATGTCCTTATAGAAGCTGGAGAAAAGTATTGCGAACAGGAAATTGTGGATTGGGATATTGTCGAAGAATAAGCATCCTAGTCTGAGCGCAGTGTCATTTCGCAAAGGAGTGATGGATTATGTATTTGGGCTCAAAGTTTAGCAGGAAAAAGATATTCCATAATGATAAATGTCAGTGTTTCAAAAGGATAAAAAAGAAAAACCGCATTTGTTACCTTGATGCTGATTCTGCTCGTGATGATGGGTTAGTATATTGTGGAATGTGTTCACCGATGGCTGTTAGATATAAAAAAGAAGCGGTGGTTATACGGGATTTTGCCAAGAAACACAATTTACGTGTTTATGTCTATGACTATGCTGTATACGTAGATACGCAAATAGCGGGTTGGAAAATTGTCCAGGAGGGAAAGAATAAGAAACTTCATTTATATCATGAGAATCACTTTCAAATCTATCGTGGGCTTCCAGCGAAAAATGGAAAACTGGTCAAGGAATATCACCAGCAATATGCTTTTTCTAAGACAATAATGGGATTTTTGGAATACATAGTTGATCATGATGAATGGAGGGATGAGCAGGCACAAAGCTATAAAAGATTTCCAGAACGTACCAAGTCTCAGAGGAAAAAGTATAAAGCAGCCAAGAATAAGGCCAAAGCTGATTCTGTGAGGAGGGTGTTAAACCTAATTGAAGAAATGGAGAAAGAGACACCAGAGTTATTTGGGCAATAGTGCTATTGGGTGAGAGTTATAATAGTTATTATTAAGAGTGGGAGCGGCTTTGAGCTGCTCTCATTTTTGTGGCTTCCAAATCTTAGATTTTATGCTGGACAAGAAGAACAGAAAATAAAGACAGCATTCAAACGTAGATGGAATCTGAGCTTTTTTGAGGGGCGATTATAGGACACGTCAGGATTTATTATTGGATCATAGAAAATCATAGAAAATCGAGGCCTGAACAAATACCTATTCTTGATGATAGAAATGTGAGGTGAGATCTATGAAACCTGAAGAATTTATCATATTATTTGGTTCAAGAAATCCAAGACCCATAGATAAGGGGGATGTCATTATAGCAAGGATTGCGCTCTTTGCAGTGAAGTTCACTTTATTTCTTGTTCTGGGATTTGCGTTACTGCTGATACTATTTTTCTTCTAAGGGGATCACATCATGGGAAGACTACTTTACTGGATTAAGAAATGTATGCATAGGAAAAATAAGTTCTGTAAACACTTCTGCGTTACCTGCGAGTTCTACGAAATCTGCAGGAGAGACGGGGTGCTGGATTGAAAGAGAGGCAATACTATGTTTTTTGGAAAGAAAGATAAGGACGTAAGATTGACAGATAAGCAGTACAAGGATCTTGTGGGCGGCATGACCAAAGAGGAACGTAAAGATTTTGAGCGCCGACAGGATCAGTTACGTAGGGATAGGGAAGATGACAGGCTTGATGCTTGGTTGAATTTTGAAGATGAGATGGATGAAATGTGAGGGATAATTATATTGCTTTTGTATGAAGATGGTGCGTAAAAATACTTATCGGATGGCGACAAGATTTATTATTTGAGAATAGGAGGCTATTGTTATGAGTGGAGAATGAAAAAGCAATTATATTTTTCTATGAAAGGAGGGATTAAATACAAGATATAGTAGTCAAACAGTATAGGACGGTTTGCTTCTGTTAGAAGAATCTGTTAGAAGAATTTACTAACGTTTATGTGAAAAAAAATCATCATATAGTGACTTAATTTTGATTATTCATGAATATATGTTGATAATGAAGGATTACTATAATATACTTTGTTATGGGAGAATTTTCAACCCATTATCAATATATTGTATGTTTGTGCAAAATATATGGATGGTTATTTATGAAAGTAAATTATGATGGTTTATGGAAGAAATTAATTGACAACAAAATGAAGAAGAAGGATCTTATTGAACAAGTTGGGATTAGTTCAAACATTGTTGCTAAGATGGGGAAGGAAGAGTCGGTATCTTTAGAAACCATTGCTAAACTTTGTGATTTCTTTTCATGTTGCATAGACGATTTGATTTCTTTTAACGTAGGAGGAGACGAGAATGTCAGACTTAAATAAGAATATTAGGATTAATGAGGCAAACCCAATACATGAGCATAGTAAAGCTTCTGAAGTGTATATAGCGAGTGTTTTTAATTATGCGGATGCTGAGGTGGTTTGGGATGGATGGCTGCCCATAGAATATCGAAGGACTGGTGTTAGTGTTGACTATAATGATAAGCCAGCTCTATACACATATATGAATAAGGTTTATGACCAAATGAATCCCGATAATCTTGAAAAGTGGAACAAAGATCAGGATGATTTTTGGAGTGATAGAAATGCGCGGGTAACCGAAGAAATCTTTGAGGCATTAAGAGATGGTGAGTGGAAATGCGTGAACCATGATTTGCCTTCAAATCCTAATTTTGCTAGAAGAATACAAGATTTAAAGGAATTCGGATATACAATTGCAACGGATACTAAAAGATATTGTTCTCATTGTGGAAAGAATACTACGCATCTAATGATGCTGCATATTCCGAGGGTAGAACTAGCCGGGAATGGCTATGAAACATGGTCACCTGCGTTGAGGAAGAGAATTATAAACGTCTTGGGTGGAGTAGATGTTTACGAAAATGTTCCAAGCAGAAATGTTTTGCCTGATCACAAGTTTTCTGAGATTCGATGGGATGATAATACTAAATCTGAAAATCCTGATGAGATGACTGATGAAGAGATAAGGAGTAAGTTCCAGCTCTTAACCAACCAGCGAAATCAGCAAAAAAGAGAGGTGTGTCGAAATTGCTATCAAACTGGTCAGAGAGGAACTATTTTTGGCATAGATTATTTCTATAAAGGTGATGCTCATTGGGATGAATCTATACCCAAAAAAGGTAAGGATGCTGAAAAAGGATGCGAAGGATGCCCTTGGTATGATATTCAGGAGTGGAGAAGAAGACTAAATGAAAAAAATAACGGCTAAGTCTTATGAAGCAAAACTGAATCAGAATACATATCAGTGGATGGTATATTCAGTACTTAAGGATAAGAAGTGGCATTGCAGAACTTGTTCATATAAAAATGTTCCATCAGAGCAGCTAGCAGGAGGGGGAGGAATTCAAGGCTTGCAGCGGGGGACAAAGAATAGACCAGGACTTGTAATAGTAACAAAGAAAGATAGATGCAGTAATTGTAATTGTCAAAAAACTTTTGATAAGTGGACAGGTGAATTTAAAAATTCAACTGCTGCATCTAATTTGCCGTCAAAATTAGCGAATCGTATATTGGCATATTATCACTATATTGATTCTATTGAACAACGTACAAGACAGGCGTCAGACTTGGTTATTGACCATCGATTCCCTATGGAACGTTACGGAGATATTGAGGATGATAATCCGGTAGATATGACAGAAGAGCAGATTCAAGAGAAGTTTCAGTTGCTTAAAAAAGATTCATCTGGCAATCACAATTTGCTTAAATCCCGGGCGTGCGAAAAATGCTTGAAAACTGGACAACGAGGATCCTTCTTAGGCATAGATTTCTTTTATCAAGGGAATAACAGATGGCCAGATGACTGTCCACAACAAGGCGAAGATGCGAAGAAGGGCTGTATAGGTTGTGGATGGTATGATATCAATAAGTGGAGAGATGAACTTAATATTTTTATTGAAAATAATCAAAAGGAGTAATTGTGTATGATAAAAACAGTTGGAAGTGTGTGTTCAGGAATTGAAGCAGCATCAGTTGCATGGGAACCAATGGGATATGAGTTTGATTGGTTTTCAGAAATAGCTGATTTTCCTTCACGCGTGTTGAAAGAAAAATATGGAAATATCCCAAATTTGGGAGATATGACAGATATTCCGTCAAAGATAATGAATGGTGAAGTTACTGCACCTGATTTGATTTGCGGTGGAACTCCATGTCAGGCATTTTCTTTTGCAGGATTTCAGGACGGACTTAATGATGACCGAGGAAACCTGACGCTTAAATTTGTAGATATAATAGATGCTAGCGATAGAATTCGTGAACAGCAAGGTAAAGATAGATCAGTTGTATTTTGGGAAAATGTTGAAGGCGTTTTATCTGATAAAACTAACGCTTTTGGCTGTTTGGTGTCATGCCTGGCTGGTTTAGACACTCCAATTGAAGAGAAAAAATGGCCTCGTGCTGGACTGATTAGAGGACCAAAGAGGAATGTCGCATGGAGAGTAATTGATGCGAAATTCTTTGGTTTGCCGCAGCAAAGAAAGAGGTTATATGTTTTAGCTGGTGGAAAGGATTTTGCACCAGAAAATGTATTATTTGAACAGCATATTACTTCATTTGATGAAGGGATTGACTATTTCCCAACTCAGGAATTGGTGTTTGAAAAAGATGGACATTATTATGAGGTGTTTAGAGAATATACGGATTGTTTATATGCTGCGTATGGAACCAAATGGAATGGAAATGCAGCAGCGTTAAATGGATCACTTTTTGTGGTTCAGGATGGAAGAATTAGAAGACTATCCCCTGTAGAATGCGAACGTCTCATGGGATTCCCAGAAGGTTATACAGATTTAAAGGGCGCAAAGAGAACTGCAAGATATACAGCTATTGGAAATTCTTGGGCTGTTCCAGTGGTGAAGTGGTTAGGAAGTAGATTTTCAAATGGTTTTGAAAATCCAATGGTATTAGATGATGGTCAAATGAATTTGATCGATAAAGGATACGATTATTATAATTTGGGTAAGGAGATAGTTAAGAGAGGTGATTTGACAATTAACTGTTCTGCTAGACCTGAGCATTGTATTTATGGTGAGATGAAAGATATTATTTCTCCTGATGCGCCAGAAGAAAACTATATTTCTCCAGTGGCTTGTCAAGGCATCATTAGAAGAGCGGATTCTAGAAATGCAAAGTTGAATGAGCGATTAAGAGAGGTGCTGAAAACTATTTCCTCAACTATGAGTATAGAAGAAATTGAAAAACGTTCATTAAGGCAGCCACGTGGTGAGAATAGTGGTATGGCGAAATTGACTAGAATTCATAAGATGGCAGTTAACGAATAAAAAGGGACAGTCAACGCAAACTTTGTGTTGGCTGTTTTCTATATGAGAAAAGAGATACAAAGATGAAAGATAGAAGATCTGAGATTGAATTGACTAATATGTGTTTAATATATACTGATGATAAGGTTCTTGTTCAGGAGAAAAAAGGTACAAAATATCCTGGAGGGTTAGTTTTTCCTGGAGGACATATAGAATCAGGAGAATCATTGACCGAGTCTGTTATAAGAGAAATGAAAGAGGAGACGGGATTAACTATAAGAAATCCTATCCCCTGTGGATTTAAAGATTGGATTCAAGAAGATGGAACAAGATACATCGTTTTGTTGTATAAAACGTGTGACTTTGAAGGCGAGCTTAAATCCTCAGAGGAGGGAAGGGTCTTTTGGCTCGATCGAAGCCAAATAGATAATGCCAATTTGATATGGAATATGAGGGAATTACTGGAGATTTTTGAAGGGAAAACATACAGCGAATTTTTCTTCAAAATTGAAAATGGGAAATATAAGGGAAAACTCATAGGTTAAAGTTCTTGTGTTTGCGATTATCAAGCAACGTTAAGTAATGATAAGTATTAAGACTCATGGATTGTTGAAAAGCGATGTACATTAATTTGTATATCGCTTTTGTTATTCTTGATCATAGGGAGTGATATTGATGCATTTTTGTAATTACCTAGAATAGGAAGACATGGAGGGAAAGAAGGCGATATGAATATGACAGGTAAAACACTGATAATATGTTCCAAGCCATTCGTTGCAAAAGCGCTGAAGGATTTTTTTGATGAAAAAATGAAAGAAATTGAAAATTTTTGTTATGAGAATGAGCAGTATGTCATAACATATCATCTATTTATACCACAATTTCTGCCTGGATTTGATAATGATGAATTTACAGGCCATGATAGCGAGATGAAGGCACTACTAAATAGTTCATTTCATTTTGAATACAAAAGTCGTGACGGAGATTTGAAGGAGGAAAATATACAGCGATTTAAGAGGCTGTTTAGTAGAAGTGATATAAGGCAGGTGATTTGGTATTCTGATACTGGTTTTCCAGCATACATTTATGGCATCGTGCATCTAAGAAGGGAACTCTGGCCCATTCTAAAGCCAGAGTATTTCTGTGTGGAGACATATGATGAAAGGGACAATATGATTCTGCCAACTCAGAGAATTGAAGGAATTGCTAAATTTATAAGACGATTATCTGAGGTTAATGCTATAGACATCTCAAACAAGATCATGGCGCTTTATTTTACGAGAGTGATAAATCTGCTCTATTCAAAAATATATAATGAGCTGATTGAGATGGATCCTGATTTATTGGAAGCGACGTATGTTCAAGGCTTTCGTATGGTATATGAAAATGTTGATCGCCATTATACAACAGGGACTATCATTTTAGAATTTGAGAAATTTTTGGAACATCATAAAATACCGCATGAATTCATTTTTTTCCCAATTACGAGTTTTAGCTTCGTTCAATGCATAGATGACCTTGACCGGTGCGGCCTGATAAAGGTTAAGAATAGTACACAGAAAATCAGTCATACTGAATTGGGTAGCAGAATGTATAAGATTATAAAGGAGTACTTACCAGATTACATAGAAGAAAAGAATTATGCTCATTGGCTGAAATGTGGGAAGCAGATACTGACTGGGAAAATACAGGCAGGTGAATACATCCAGGAGACGAGAGATTTTATTAGAGATTCTATAGAGGACATTGATGCTAGATTATTATTTAAAAGAGATTAAGTAACACACTGCGTGATATACTGTTAATAGTGGCACTTAAAAACGTAATAAGAGGGATGGATGTTGGGAAAGATTGGCCTTAGTAAATCTAAATATTGTAAAGGAGTTCAATGCCCAAAGATACTGTGGCTTAATGAGCATAAGCCTGAAGAAGCTGAAGATGTGCTTCCGGAGGCAATTCTGGCTACGGGGAATATGGTAGGAGATCTCGCGCGAAGTTACTATGGAGAGTATGTGCTTGTGGATTTTACATATGATAAACAAGCCATGTGCAAACAGACTCAGGATTATATAGATGCCGGGGAACAGAATATAGCTGAGGCTAGCTTTGTATTTGACGGCTTATATTGTGCTGTAGACATTCTTCATAAAAATGGTGATGGTTGGGACATTGTAGAAGTAAAAAGCTCAACGTATGTAACACCAATTTACATTGAGGATATGTCATTTCAATATTACGTCCTAACTAAGTGTGGGATAAACATCAAGAATGTTTTCAATATGCATATAAATAACCAATATGTGCGCCATGGCGAGCTGGATTTAAAGGGATTATTTGTATTAGAGGAATTTACAGATATCGCTGCTTCTAAGCTTGATGAAGTTGAAAAGATGGTGTCATATATACGAGAGTATGTTAGTGCGGATGAAGAACCTGAAAAAGATATAGATATATGTTGTGAGTCGCCATATGAGTGTGCATTTATGTCCTACTGTAGTAGGCATTTACCTGAGCATTCCATTTTTGATATTAGCAAGCTTGCTATGCAAAAGAAATATGACTATTACCATGAAGGTATAGTTTCATATGAGGATATAATCGATAAAAAGCTGCAGCTTAATCCGAGGCAGATGCTTCAGGTGGAATCTGTTGTAAACAATTTACCGGATCATATTGAAAAGGATGCAATAAAAGAATTTCTTAATACTTTATCCTATCCAATATATCATCTGGATTTTGAAACTTTTCAGCAGGCTGTACCTGAGTTTGAGGGAGGAATCCCATATGCGCAGATACCATTTCAATATTCTCTGCATATAGAATATGAGGATGGAACGCTCATACATAAGGAGTTTCTTGCCAAAGAGGGAACAGATCCAAGAAGAGCATTAGCGGAAAGTCTTTGTAAAGACATACCAATTGATGTGTGTAGTTTGGCATACAATATGGCTTTTGAAAGGACTGTAATACAGAAGTTATCTGAGTTATTTCCTGACTTGGAAGATCATTTGTTGAATATACGGGAAAATATGCATGATCTTATGATTCCCTTTAGCAAGGGGCAGTATTATACCAAGGAGATGCAGGGATCATATTCAATAAAATATGTTCTTCCTGCCCTTTGGCCGGGAGATCCGGAACTGGATTATCATAATTTGGAGGGTGTACATAACGGAGGAGAGGCATCGGCAGCTTTCGCTGATATGCCCAACCATACACCTGAAGAAATTGAGGTGATGAGGTCTAACCTCTTAAAGTACTGTGGGCTTGATACATATGCTATGGTAAAGGTGCTAAGTAAACTACGCGAGGCTGTACAATAATAAAGGGGAAGAATCATGCATATATCTGGTAAAAAGAATCTCAACATACTTATTCTCAACATACTTAAGGAATATACGGACGCAGATCACAGACTGTTACAGAAAGATATTATCTCCATACTTGAGCGTGAGTACCAGGTTGATTGTGACCGTAGATCTGTTAAAAACAATATTTTGTCTCTGCAGGAGATGGGGTATGAGATAAACACAGAAGGTGGATATTATCTCGAGGAAAGAGAGTTTGAGGATGCGGAACTAAGACTATTGATTGACAGCGTTTTGTTTTCAAAAACTTTATCAGCCAACCAGGCAAAAAAAATCATAAAAAAGCTGGAGTCTTTTGGTAATAAATATTTCGATGCTAAGGTTTCCCATGTAAGTACAACGCCTTCTTTGGCAAGGACAGAGAACAAGAGTGTTTTATATTCTGTAAATGCAATAAATGATGCAATAGATCAAAAAAAGAAGATAACATTTAAGTATGCAAGGTATGGAACAGATTTTAAACTGCATGAATCCGGAAAGGACTATCTTGTAAATCCCTATCAGATGGTTGCGGCAAATGGGCATTACTACCTGCTTGGGAACCTGGATAAATACAATGATATTTCATACTATCGAATAGATAAGATGCTTAATGTTAACATAACAGAGCTACGTGTGAAGCCTATGAAAGAAGTCGTAGGACTTGAAAACGGACTGGATCTTCCCAAGCATATGGCGGAGCATATTTATATGTATTGTGGCGAGAGCGTTCCGGTAAAAATAAAGTGCGATAAAGGTATGATAGATTCTCTTATAGACTGGTTTGGAAAAGACATAAAGATCATAAAAGAAGATAATAACGATTTGACTGTCAGGATAATGTGTAATTACGATGCAATGATATTCTGGGCATTACAGTATGGTATGTCTGTTGAAGTAATAGAACCAAAAGACATGAGAGATTATATCAGTAAAGCAACTAAAGAAATGGCTGATAAATATAGTAAATAGCTTGTTTTTTCGAAGAGACTGTTTGTTTGAACGGTCTCTTTTTATGTGCAAAAAAATGAACATGCCTTCAGGTATCATCATCATAGATAGAGAAGCGAAAAGCACATAATTGGAGGAAGACAAATGAATTTTTATAGTGTAACTGTGACATATACAGATAATTGTATTCCATTTGATGATGATGACAGGAAGCTTTCTTTCGATGCTGAGAAAGATGGTGAAAAAGCAAAATACAAAAATAAAATTTTGGATTTTAACAAGAGCCTTGATGAAATCTGGGGTGAAGAAGATAGGAAAAATTCTATTCAGATATATAAGGCCAAAAATGGTGAACTAAATATCATAGCCGCCATAAACCAGCCTGAGATGACGCTCAGAAAAGCACAAAACAGATTAAAGAAACGTCTTACAGACTGCTTTGACATAAAAGACATATGCTTTAAGAATGCTTACGAGATAACTGCAAGATTATTTAACAATAAGATCAATTCAGGATATCATAATGACTTCATAAGTGACAGGTCAGAGATACAGGATAGACTTGGGACTGACTATGATAATAACAGTTGCTGCAATATATCAGAAATGATGATAAGGAATAAGAGGTTAACATATGATCATGCGAAGGAACTTGCTTCTGATTTGTTGGCAGATAAGAGCATGATGGAGGAATTGGATAGGATTTACTCATCTGATAACAAAAAGAAATATTATGGAAATCCAGTTCATTATAGGATTGTGGCATCAAATCACGAGTCGGCAGAGAGCATGTTGATGCTTCTTGTTAGAGCCCTAAACGCAAATGGCAGAATAATAGGATGTAGATTGAACAGAGTATCAGAGATACAGGAAAACTGTTATGACGAATCCGATATAGAACATCTCTTCCGCGCTGCCCAAGGAGGGGTAGTAGTAATAGAAATGGACGGTAACGATGCTGATCATGGTAACTATGCCTCGGCATATGAAGAAGTGGTCACTTTCTTTGGGCGTTTAATTAAGAAATATCAGCTGAACACATTGTTTGTTTTTGTTGAATTGACAGATCGTCCAGGATTCTCCAAGATTCTTATTTCCAAGGTTGAAGAAGATGTCGATATTGTTGAGATAAGAGAAGGAATTGCAAAGAGAGAGGTAGCCAAAAGTTTTATTCTGAAGGAAATGTCTCTAAAGTCGATCAATGCAGAAGATTCAGATATTGAAAGACTAATGGAGGATAAAAAGGAATTCACTACAGGAGAGGCGTACGATATCGTGAACCATCTGGCTAAGGATAGCTTGAAAAATGATGCTTATAGAGCATATAAAACTGTGGAATTCTCTACAGGCGAGCACTCTAAGAGCAATATTGAACCGTATAAACAGCTTCAGGATATGATTGGCCTTACAGAGGTAAAAAGAATAGTAGAAGGGATACTAGATACTGCAAGGATTCGCAATTTGAGGAGCAAGATGGGACTGGATACGAATAAGCAATCAATGCACATGATTTTTACAGGTAATCCTGGATCAGCCAAGACTACTGTTGCTAGAATTATTGCTGAAATCCTAAAGAAAGAGAATATTTTGGAAACTGGAAAATATGTGGAGTGTGGAAGATCTGATCTTGTCGGTAAATATGTTGGATGGACAGCAAAAGCAGTTGCTTCGAAGTTTAGAGAAGCGAAAGGCGGCGTACTTTTTATAGATGAGGCATATTCACTTGTCGACAGTAGCGGTAGTTTTGGAGATGAGGCAATCAATACCATAGTACAAGAGATGGAAAATCATAGAGATGATGTGATAGTGATCTTTGCTGGCTATCCTGATAAAATGAAAGAATTTTTAAATAAGAATGAGGGACTTCGTAGCCGTATTTCTTTTCATGTTAATTTCCCTGACTATGATGAAAAAGAACTGATAGGTATCTTGGAACTAATGGCAAGTAAGTCGGGATATAATCTGGATAAGAGTGCCAAGGAAAAATGCTTTGAAATCTTTAAAGAGGCCAGATATAAGAAGGAATTTGGAAATGGAAGGTTTGTAAGGAACCTCCTTGAACAGGCTGAGATATCCCAAGCCAGCAGAGTGATAAAGGAAAGTAAAGGAAAAATAATAACAGCAGATACACTCAAATTACTAAAATGTGAGGATTTTAATGTCAACGCAAGTATGTATGCAAGGGACATTAAGAAGATTGGATTTTGCAGCTGAAACAGCTCATAAATATTTTCTTAAAAAAGGAAAATAACGCATATCAAGAAATGAATTTTTGTACAATGGGAGTATGTAGATGACAGATAGATATGAACTTTTGCTGAAAAGGTATAAAGCGTTGAAGTCAAAGGTCGCTGATAGAAAAGACTCTTTTGATCGGCTGATGGGATTTATCGAAAAAGAAACTTCTTTTATGAGCTGTCCAGCTTCTACACATTATCATTTATGTATTGAAAATGGACTACTTGAACATAGTATAAATGTGGCTGAAAATCTTTTGAAGATAAAGGAAGCGCTTGCGCCAGATATCTCTGATGAGAGTTGTGTCATTGTGGCTCTTTTACATGATCTTGGAAAAGCAGGGGTGCCCGGAAAACCACAGTACATCAAAAATCATGATGATCCTAGGAGAAAAACACCATATCTGTTCAATAGTGATCTTGTCTATATGAGTGTTCCGGTAAGGAGTTTATATCTTATAGGTAAGTATTTTGAACTCACGGAAGAAGAAGCACAGGCAATTGTATATCACGATGGACAATATGTGGAAGACAACAGAAGTGTGGCAACAAGAGAAGAACCATTAACACTTCTTCTTCAATATGCAGATAATTGGAGCGGTTTTGTACAGGAGGTGTAGTATATGCCTATTTTTGATTTGGATAATATGGATTCAAGAAAAAGGACCCTATACTCAAGCTTTTGGGGAAAGGAAATATTTCCTTTTGAATTGAATGACAATGTCGAGATTAAACAGACAATAATTGATAACAATAAAATATCAGTCAATTCATATTCTTTTTATGACAAGAATGGTAATGACACTAAGGATAGCACACGGCTAACACTGGAAAAGGTGTTCGATATCAATGATACTGATCAGTTTAAAGTAAAATATGATATGGCTGTAAGTGGATCCGGTAATGAATATAAAAGAATAACTACACTTCATTCATCGTCGCTTTGCGCACTCATGTTTTTTTATAATGTCACCGATAATAATCCGCTGAATATTCCATTAAATACAATCAATAATAAGGGCAGAAATGTAAAATTTACAGAGTCTTACTTTGAATATCAGAGTAAAGTGCTAGATAACCCTTCAAATATGGATGTGGTGCTTGTTGGAGAAGACACGGATAGTCATGAAAAAATAGTATTCTTTCTGGAAAGCAAGTTTTCAGAGTACTACATTGGTGCAGGTAAGAAGTTGAATGTTCCTAGAAAATATTTGTGGGACTGCCCAGCTACTGGTATTTATAATAAATTGCTTAATGCGGAAGGGTTTAAAGAAGGGGAAAGTACCCAGGACGGTTATTTTGCACTTGAATCGGATGTTTCATGCTACCTCGAGGGGGTAAAGCAGATAATTTCACATTATTGTGGAGCAGTAAATGATCTAGAGAAAGATCTCATACCAAATCAGGGAAAATATCGGGATAAAGTAAGTGGTTACATAAGGGAGCCTGAGACAAAACTGGTTCTTGGTGAAATTATCTTTGACGAAAGGATAAAAGAATTCGAAATACGCTCAAAAACAAATCCATATAATGAATACAAGAAAAAATATAGGCTAGTAGCGGAGATTATATCTGAAGATATTAGAGAGCGAGGCTTGGATGGGAGATTTGAAATTCTTAATGATGTTCTTGATTATTCCATGATTGCAAAAAGTGGTCTTAGAATCGAGCCAAACATAAGAAAGTTTTATGGATTTTAACTTAGATTATTTAAATGAGCATGTCATTTGGGCATGTTCATTTTTTTGTACTTAAGTCATGATACGATCTATTTGAAAAGAGAAAGCAAGATATGAGGAGGGCAAGGATATGCTAACTAGTGAATTCCAATTAATAGATAACGAAGGAAATGTCAGAGCCAAGAAGCAGGTGTTGGGACACCTGCAAGGAAACTTTATTGAAATACGATCAAAAGAAAAAATTGTATATCCGTGGAAAGTCACTTGTGATATAACCCGCGCTGAAATGATTATAGACGAGAATACTACTCAGCAAGATTGGAGGGATTATGCTGAGTGGATCATGAGATTGTTATGAATACAATTATTCAGTTAAGGAGAGAAAAGCCATGAATGTTCTTGATTTTGTAAATTCAACAGATATAAAAAACCACCTAAAGGAGATAGATTACAGATGCAACCAGCTGGAGGCGAGCTGGCTGATCTATCAGAGTAGTATCTGTACCCTTGAGGAGAAAATGTCAGCATGGAATTGGATTATTGACAATATGGATGACTGTGAAGTGCCTGAGAGAATAAACTGCAGCTATAGACAGAGCCTTCATGGGACTTTGAAGTTGTATATGGATATGCTGAACGGAAAGATTAACAGATTCTATGAAGAAGGTACAAATGTGGCGTATTCATATAGATATTTGTTATATGGATATCCGGAGTGGACTGAGGGAGAGCATCTTTATTCATCGCCAGAGATATGCTGGGAATGCATCGAGGACGACCTCGATGAGGATGAGATTAGTAATCTGACGGAAGTCAGGATTACACGAGATGTCATAGACAATGCGGGAGCTTCAGTAACACTCGTCTTTTCGAAAAGAAAAAAGATCATGGACGTATACTTTATACCTATAAATGATGAGGAACAGGATCTTTCAAGGTATTTTTTTAATGGTATGTGGTTTCATTTTCCGGTGCCATTTAAAAAAGGGGATGTGCTGGTAAGGGTGGATGAAGATAAATATCCGGGGCATCGATTTGCAGAAGGACCATTTGTGCTTGATGATATTACTCCATTGTACATAGCAGGATTGGATGAAGAAAGAAGTAAATCCTATGAAGAAGGCCTGTATGGTGATGAGACTGATATGAATGCCTGGGGATATTTTCAGGATGAGGATGGCTGTATATTTCGCGAAGTGATGTTTAATTACATGGATCTGGAGCTATATAAAGGTCCATTTGAAGGAAGGCAACGGCTCCTTATAGCTCTTAGCAATTTTGAAAAAGGTAATATAGGCGTTGATCTGCTCATGACAGCATATCGGAAGATAATTATCGATGAATTTGCCGAAGGCATAATGCTCAGGAACTGGTACACAGATGATGGATTAATCCTTGCAGGACTTATAGACGAAAATAATAAGACCTAAACGCAAATAACGTATAATAAGTGTGGTGGTTTTTGTTAATGGAGGGAAAATAAGATGATTAGGAATAGTGATACTGAGAAGGTTCTGTCCTTGATAAATGGAAGATTAGATATGGGTATGGCGGGTGCTTTAAAAGAATACCTTTATCCTTATGATGAGTATAATACCCTAAATGATAAGTTAGACGAAATGTTCGAGAATCCAAAGGCTTTAGGATATAGCCATGACATGTTGATATACCCTTCCAAAATAAAAACAGATGAAATCTATCCGGATTTTCTATGCATTTGCAGAGATGAAACCCGATTATCAACTGCTTTATCACAGATAAGCAAAGTCAGTCAAAAAATGGTGAAAAAATATGGTAATAATTCTTCTCCGCTTAAAAATATAATCCTTATTACAGATAAGTGGAATGTAAGCACTTTTGAAAAATATAAGCAGGAATACCTTTATAATGCTAAAAAATATAATATCTGGCTGGTTATCTTTCTTATTTGTGGGGAAGAATTACAACAAATTCCGTTTCTTCCAAACGATGACAGGATGAATACTGATGCTCTACCTGAATTGAGGGACATAGAAAGGTATCCCATTACAAGAAAAGCAATAAGGTATCCCTTGGATGGATTTACTTTCGAAGTATTTCCAGGACCATGGAATCAAACTGGAGGTTATAGGTATTGGTTCAATCCGGAGTCACTTAATTGGCATAAAGAAAGTGTAAATGGTGATTGCAAAAACGGAAGAATACCTATACGTTCACTTGAAAAGTTCATGCGAAATGTAGAAAAGTTGCTGAATAAGAAAGGGGTAAACCTTATTCCTGGGCATAATTCATGTGATGATCCGGGATATGTACTTAATCTGTTTGAGCGGGTAATCGAGTGGGCTTACAGCGATACTGAGAACAACCCTGATCTTAAAAAACTGCAGCTGATTGTAGATGAATTTATTCAGAAATGTGACAAGGAATACATGAAAGGATAAGTTATGCGTAATCCGAAAAGAATTAGGCCATTTTTAGAAATGATAGCAAAAGAATGGGAAAAGCACCCTGATTTACGTTTTGGGCAGCTTGTTCTTAATACTGTGAATAACAAAGCTTTGTTATACAACATCGAAGATGAGATGTTTCTGAAAGAACTGAGCGAGAGTGATGATATCGATGCTGATTATACGGGAGCGCATGACTATTTTTCATTGGTAGTAGAATGTGGTAGGAATCACATTTATCCGGACATCGTAAAAGATTTTTATGAATTGCTCAAATCGCAAGGCTTCAGGTTTGGCGGGGGCTTTTGGGAGCATTCGGATAAATCATACGAAACAATAATAAAGACTAATCAGAATAATCTTGAGAAAAATGTTGTTTATGTAAGTGGCGATGATGATACAAATGACGACTATATGCAATTGCTTTTCGATTATGGGGGCAATATTGAAACAAGATCATACATCTGTAATAGTCCCGAAGATAAAGTATTCACATTTCACATTATCATTCCGGAAGAAGATATTTTAACTTATGATGAAGGAACAATTCATTACTTTGGCGAAAAAGTTGATACACTAATTGTATTGGCAAAAAGAATTTGGGAGCTGCCTTTCGTAGATTGCATTCAGACCTTTTTGGAGTGTTCAGATGTACCCAAAACCTTGGAAAAACTAAAGAATGGAGTAGAAGCATTGAGTGTAGAGCCCTTTGCAATTATTCCAAACAAATTTGACAAGAGATTTCTCTCGATAAAATATGATATTGTAGATATTAGCAGGGATGGATTGCTTGTACGGGTTAAAAACTAAAATGTTTGTTTACGGGGAAGAGTAACATACTCTTCCTTTTTTATGTACAAAAAAATGTTATACCTCATTGTTATTATATGCTGAAACAGGTGCTGGTAGAAAGAGGTGAAATATGAATAAAGCGGAAGTAGGTAAGAATAGTGAGTTTACATTTGAGCAAAGCATAAAAGATGCTGTTAAATTCAATATTGAAGGGCGGATTGCTAAACCGTGTTGTGAAAAGTATTTTTCCGGGTATACAGAACTTGATAAAATCATAAATGGAATCCATCCCGCAGAACTCACACTTGTTGCTGGACGTCCTGCTATGGGAAAGACTTCTTTTGTACTTAATCTAATTCGACATTTGGCGCTACGTAAACATATGAAAATTGGTTTTTTCTCTGCACTAGAGGAACCAGAAAAGATCGCCAATATGCTGTTATCTATGGAAGCACATGTAGATATTAAACACATTGAAACAGGATTGTTGACTCATGATGAAAGAGACAACGTTAATGATGCGGCTTCGGAATTGTATAAGGCAGAAATACTATACAATTCACCTCTATATGGATCTAGATGTTTTGAGCTTAGCGATCTCTTTTTTGATATTGTCAGATATGTGTGGGGAGAAGATGTAGATATTATAATAATTGATGCTTTACAGTACATCGAGATTAAAGGTGCTGGTAACGAACAAGAAAATGCGATTGAGGCGGTGAAAGAACTTCGGAATTTAGCTATTGCGGCAGGGATACCTATTATACTTATTTCTAATCTTCCTGCTTCGATTGACAATAGAGAAAATCAGCAGCCACAAATAGAAGATTTAAGAGTATACGGACCAATAGACAAATATATAGATACCATTTTGTTCATATACAGAAAAGAGTATTATAATTGGGATGTTGAATGGCGTGGAATCATGGAGATTGAAGTGGCAAAGCATATTAATGGTAAAACAGGGTCAGTGCTACTTATGTACTTGCCTCAGTATTGCAGTTGTTGCAATGTAGACGAAAACATTTATGATTCACTAATGAGGGGGTATAAAGGTGGCAAGTGATTACGAGTGATTACGTATTTCTGCTTTTTGGCGGATTCCTGGCGTTCTAGCGGTGGTTCTAGCGGGTTCTAGCGAATAATTCATGGTATAATGAGGTTACGAAACGAAACTGAGAAGTTACGCTCCGTAACCTCTTCTATTGCATTCGGATAAACGTCTGAATATAATCATCGTAATCAGAGTCGACTACTGATAAGGAGCTAATAATATGGATGAAAAAGATAAGCAGATTTTGAAAGAAATCAAAGGCAATGCTCGTATGACCTTTCAGGAAATTGGAGATAAGATTGGAATATCAAGAGTAGCAGCAAAAAAGAGGGTTAAAAAGCTTGAGGATGAAGGAATCATCCGTCAATACAATACCTACATCAAGCGTGATGACGAGATTACAATGCTGATTGATATTATCACTACACCTGATGGATTTGACAGAGTGTTGGAATATGTGGCAACCAGAACTGTTTATGTAAGGCAGATCTTTACCACTATGAAAGAGTATCATATTCACCTTGTTGCTGTATCTGATTCATCCGAACAAATCAATTACATGGCCAAGATAATCAAGAAGGCATGTATCAATGATATTGAAGAATATCATGCGCGTACAGTCCGAGAGGTTATCAAGGATGTGTACGGAGGAATCGAATATGAACCAAGATCAGAGTCGCACACTAACACAGATAGTTGAAACTATATCAGGAGTTAAATTACATGATAAAAAGGGTGGGAAGTTTTATTTCAAGTTTTTTTTGAATCAGAAGGCAGCTGAGACACCAATAGAAGCACTTGACTTAGGAGTAAGAGCATATAACAGCCTTAAGAGAGCAGGTTATTCAAATATTGGGGATCTTGTAGAGGCAATTGCTTCTGGGACAGAAATTAGCAAGATTAGAAATTGTGGAACAAAGAGCTGTAAAGAAATAATGGAACACCTTTTTCTGTACCAATATGAAAGTCTTCCGGTTGAGAAAAGGGAGTCATATCTTCAAAGTGTTGTTGCTTTGAATGCTTCAAAGAAAGGAGCATGATATGGCAGGTTTAAATCTTAATCCAAGAGAGTTTCAGCGTATCCTTAAAAAGAATGGCTTTGTATATAATCATCAAACAGGGGATCACAGAATATGGTACAGGGGTAGTGAGCATATTAGTGTAACTGCAAGCAAATTAAATCCTATCATCGCACAAAGACTAGTAAAGGAGTATAGCTTACAGTTATAAGGCAGTTATAAGGAAAGCGAACGTCGGTTTGGACGTCGGTTTGGAAGTTGGGGGAGGTTTTTGGGACAGCAAATCTGGCAGAATGGGGTTATCGGGAAGAACCCAAACGTTTATCACCGTTTTGGCAAAATACTAATAGCTTTTTTGCCTAAACGAATATGTATTCTCGGAAGGTTTGGAGATAAGCTTATAACAGGATAAGACTCTTTTCATACGAAATGGAGGTTGCGGATTATGAAGAGAACATTATTAAGTGTTTTAGTAGCAGTAATGATGATGGTAGCAGCTGTGGGAATGACATCGGTATCTGTTGAGGCAGCTGGCAAAAATAAAACAGCAAGCAGTTATTCATCAAGTAAGAGTAGCTCAAAGAAGAAGACTACAAGTTCGAAGTCAAAGAGCAAGAGCTCAAGTAGTAAGAGTTCTTCTAAGTCGAAGACATCAGGCAGCAAGAGTACATCCAAGAAAAGCAGCTATAAGTCATCAAAGAAGTCTTATGATTCTTATGATGTACATAATTACAAGTCAGCACAGGATTTCGCAGATGACAAATACGAAGAGTTTTATGATTACGAAGATGACTACGATGATGAAGACGAAGCTTATGATGCAGCTGAAGATTATTGGAATGATAACTATTGATGGTTTTCATGAAAGGAGGATCTGAACTATGGAAGGACCTATGGATAGATTATTTGGACATTCAGCATTTGACCTTAACAGAGATGGCAAGATAAGTGGAGCTGAGTGGGCATTTATAAACGATACATTTTTTGAGGATAACAACGGAATTTCATCTGGAAGCATTGATGGTGAAGAAGATGAAGTATTAGACGAACTTGAAATGGCAGGTCTCGATCGTGATGAACTGGAATTCATGGATGAGGACGAGCGTAGATCGGCAATTGAAGACGCTGGCTTGGATCCAGATGACTTTGATGATGAGTTTTGATTGTGCTAAGAGAGGAATTATTTATGGGAATTCTTGATGTTGATGAAAATAGAATAAAAGCATTATATAAAAGAGCATGGTATGACTGTGATAGAGGATATGTAGATCCCAATAATTATCCAGAGCTTGATCATGCGCTGATACAGTTTGCTACTGAGAATAACTGTACCTATGATGAGGCATACATCTTGGCGAAGACTGGGAAGAAGATGTTTTGATGAAATTGACTAAAAGCAGCAGAATGGTATGCGACATAGATAGAACTAAAAAGCATAATAATCTACGGAGGCTAACAGAAAAGCACAGATTATCATGAGAGGGTTTTAGATGAAATTAGCAAAAGATGATATTCACATTGGAACCAAAAATGGATGTCTTACAGTTGTGGGAGACTTAAATACATATAATCAAGATGAGGCGCTTGAAAAAATAAAACGGTGGGAGGAAGAAAAACAAGAATTCATCGATGGAACATGGAAACTTACACATAATGGTAATGTGGATTCGGTAGATTATTTTGATTTCTGGATTCGAACTGAACAGCGCAGAGCAAAAGAACTGTTATATAAATGCCAGTGCAAATGTGGAAAACTCCATTTTGTATCACCTGAATTGTTTTTGGCAAAACGCCATAGATATTGTGATATCATAAATCCCTCGGACGCAGATTGGAATACGGCTAGATTAAGGCAACCCGGTTTTATAAGTCATGAGCATAAGCAATGGATGATAGAAAATGGTTGCGGATTAAGACTGTTAGAACGTGAAAAAAAGATCAGTAATGCTCAACATGTGCCGGATAAATATTATAATAAGCAATTAAATCTTAAATGTCATGATACGCTCGAAATAATTGGGGATGGCCCAGATAGGGAAACAATTTGCGAATACAAGAACAAGATGTCGGTAAGACTTTCGAAAACCTATAGAAGTAGATGTCACTTATGTGGAAAAGAGTCACTCTTTACATATGATGACTTTGAAATAAGGAATGATGAATATGGTCCATGGGCATATGATGGATATTATTCGAAAGCAAAATGTGCGTGTCATCCAGTATCATCTTTTCAGTGGAGAACAATAAAAATATTAGTTGATAATAATATAGAATATTCTGCAGAAATAAGTTTTGATGATTTGCATGGAGCTGGTGGGAAAAATTTACTGAGATATGATTTTGGAATATATGATTCCGGAAAGCTCAAAGCGCTTGTAGAATGCCAGGGAAAACAGCATTATTATCCATCTGAGGAATTTGGCGTTTCTAGTTTTGCTTTGCAGCAAAAAAATGATGCTCTGAAAAGAGAATATGCTTTGAAACGAAGGATAAAACTGATAGAAATACCATATACATTAAATACTATCAACAAGGAAGCAGAATTTTTACTGGCTAAGTTTAAAGATGAAAGTATTTGTTAGTAGTTTAGTTTGTATGAGTTGGAAATGGGCGCCATCGATGATAATCGGTGGCGTTTTTTTGAGATATGTAAGTGACATTGTCTGGGGTATTGTGAACAATAATTTACATACAAAGGTAAAAATATTAATCCGCTTGACAAATACAGACAAAAATGTAAAATTAATCATGGTATTTATATATAGCAGAAAACTTTATTTATAAAATTGAAAGGGGGAACAGAAGTTAATGCCGGACAGAAAGACATCAATTATTGATAACCCGACATTGTCCCGAAAAATTGTTTATTCAGTTAATAAGGCTATATCTGAGGATTTACCGAGAGCTATTCGAGAGAATCATTTGGAAACAAATAACAGGAACAGGTTTGCGGCAGGGGATTACATAAACGATAATTTAAGGCATCATGTTGTTAAGGATGATGTCGAGCTTATACCGTTTAAAAGGTATGCGTGGGATGGAAGAATCATTGTAGATAGAGGAAATAAAGTAACATATACTATTGCCACATCTCAGAATATAAAGGCCATAATGAATAAAGACAGAACACAACCGCATTATCTGCAATCGATATTACATGTAGAAAACTCGGATTGTGTTTGTAAAGAAAGACAGATGTCATTAAATGACTATATACCAGGATTGGTTTCAAGCTCCTTTGAGCCGGAAGTATTGGAAATGGATTATTACAAAATCATGAATGGTAAAATCAGTGCTATTGATAGATACAAACACTATATAATTTCATATACTGCTGAAAATCATGCTATCACTAAGATAGAAGAATTGCTATTAGACAATGATTTTCATATTGTTGATAGAAAAGACCTAATAGAGTATTTGAAGCCAGATTTTGCCAATATGACAGAGAGTACATATTTTGAACATACTGAGGAAGAAAGTAACAAAGAAGGAGGTAAGTCTGTATCGCTTAAACTCAGACCCGGAATAAAGAAACAAGAAAACCAAGCATAATAACAGTAACAATATCAAAAACAACAGCAAAAACAAAAACAACAACAGGAGAGATTATAGATGGAACATAAGAAGTTTAATGGAGACCGATTAAAGAATGCTAGAATTTTCAACGGAATCTCTCTCACAGATCTTGCTGCAAAGACACAGATTACAAAACAGTCTATTTCATTATACGAAAATGGGAAAAATGTACCTACTTATGAAAAAGTAAGTGCATTATCTCGAGAATTGGGTTTCCCATATGAGTATTTTTTTCAAGAAAATAAGATGAATGCATATACTGAAACTACTTATTTTCGCTCACAGGCAAGTGCTACAAAAAAGGATCGGGCAGCACAAAGCATAAAACTTGAATTTGTTGCTCAGATGTATGAAGTGCTCTGGAAATATATTGAATTTCCAGTGTTCGAGGATCCACAGATAGAGTATCAGGGATTTGATGATCCTATGGCGAGTCAGACTGCAGAGGCTATTGATGAAATAGAAAATGTTGTAATAAATATTAGGAAACGATGGGGAGTGGCTGATGGCCCGATAAAAGATTTACAGTATCTGTTGGAACAGAACGGTGTACTTGTTACTGGATTTAATGTAGATAAAAGAGAAATTGATGCTTTTAGCCAAAGGACCATCGTTGATAAAAATGATGTTTATTTGATCGCGGTATCTTTAGGAGATACCTCAGAGTGTAGGGCAAGATTTGATATGGCCCATGAATTGGGGCATATATTGTTACATCCATGGAGCGAAGATATAGAGTCACTGACCAAAGAAGAGTTTAAGAATAGGGAAACACAGGCGAATATGTTTGCAAGTGCTTTGCTTTTACCAAGAGATTCCTTTGTGAGTGATATTTCCCAGTTTCCTACAGATATACAGTACTATTTATTCATGAAGAAAAAGTGGAAAGTGTCTATACAGGCTATGATGCGGAGAGCGCGTCAGTTAGATGTGATTTCACAAAACCAGTATCAGTATTTGATGCGACAGGTTTCTAAGAATGGGTGGAGACTCAGAGAACCGGATGATGTTCCAGCAACATTAAATGAAAGCTTGTTCCAAGGTGCAATAGACCTATTGTTTGATAATAATGTCCTTACACCTAAAGGACTTTTGGACGAATTCAGTGAAAATGGGGTAACACTGTATCCAAATATGATAGAGGAACTATTGCATTTGAGAAAAGGCACACTTCAGGATGAAGAGAAGAAAGTGTCGTTGTTTCAGATAAAGAATAACTAATTAATTATCGGAGGGTTACATGAAAAAAAGGCTTGTTTGTCCGGAATGTGGTTTCAAAAGACTGGTTGATGCTGACGAATTAACACAGTCAGAATTATGTGAAGAGTCAAAAATACAGCCAGGATGGAGAGCCGATTACTACGCAAAATGTAAGAAGTGTGGTAAACAGATTGGGATAAAAAAAGTAGGTTAAAACTATAATTGTACAGAGCACGATGCAAAATGACATACGAGCCTGACATTAGTAATACAGCTAGTGTCAGGCTTTTTGTAATTAGTGCATCTACCTGAGAAAGCTGTTCCAAGTAAATAAACTTTGTCAGGTAATGCAACTGTAGAATCAAGAGCAATGAGAGTAAATATGATTGACTACAGAACGTATGTTCTGTATAATTAATTCATCGCTATCTTAGGTACAAGTTCACGGATTAAAAGTGCATAGGAGACTGAAACTATTATCAACGGTCAGTTTGACATTCCCTTTTGGCTGGCCTCTGCAAGGGAGGCGAAAAAAGAATGCATGAAGTGCATGTGGCTTGTCCATGTTGTAAAAATAAAAGGTTGTTTGACGCAGATCCGACTGCAGTAGAGGGTATCATCAAGATCAAGTGCCCCATCTGCAAAGCGGTTATTGCGGTCAGCTTCCACCACAAATCAGTTCGTACTGAGCAAATCGGCGCATGAGAAATCATAGCGACCAACGCCTGACGAAGTTTAGAGAGACTATCTCTATTCTTTGTCAGGCGTATTTTTTTGCCTTGGTTTTCCATATAAGGCTACAGAATCTGTGGCTTTCTATGGGAGTCTAAGGCTTCCAAGTAACTAACAAATTTCATATTGGTTCATGAAGCGCAGTGAACAGGATATGTACATACAGTTTTTCTCAATTCCAGAAATGGGATGGAAAAGCGTATGTCTGTACCCTTTTGTTCTCTGCGCTTTTTTGCTCCATGGACCTCAGAGATAAGACTGCTACTCATATTCTGTTCCTGCCTCGTGACCGGAAAGCGAGGACAAAAATGACAGGAACAAAAGTAGTGGCCACAGAGGAGTATGCAGTAATTAGCTTAAGAGCTGAATATCCAGGATATCAAGGCCTGGAAAAGTATGCAGTCTTCTCAAATCTCGTAAAGGAGGAATTGGAGAGTAAGTATGCAACAGAGCTTATGCCATATAAACCATATGTCTTGCTTACAGAGGCTGAGGGAGAAGCTTTTAGTGACTTCAACAGGAATGAGAATAAGTTTCATACAAGGCAGCATGACAACATGGACGCTTATGGCTATGAAGAAGGAGTGTTTGAGTCATTTCATTCAGAACTTGTTCAGGACAATCTTTTTGAAATTGTCAGTGGACATCTAGACAAGGAAAGACTAGAGGCAGCTTTGGCTAAATTGTCTGAAGTACAGAAGAGACGAATTGAGATGTATTACCTGGAAGGATATACCGCGCCAGAGATTGCAGAAATCGAAGGTGTAAGGGTATATGCGGTTCAGAAGAGTATTCAAGCAGGATTAAAGATTCTCAAGAGACTTTTAGGTGAGGAATAAAAAGTTTTAAAAAAAATTTTCAAAAACGGGTGGTAAAAGAGTTGCTCCCACTACCAATAAGTGAAGGGGTTAATAATTCCCCTTCACGAACCTTCAAAATCGAATAGTCATTCATTAGGTACGATCCTGCATCAGATGTGACAACGTCAGCCGAGGCAGCCGCTCGCCATGTGCGAGGAAGCGCAACTGCGACAACCGGACAGCAACCGGGGAGGCGATGAAAGATGCAGGGATAATGAGACTTCAGTCGAAGGACTGCTTGGCGAGAACCGCGGAGGGGTGAGATTCCCATGGAGCTGTAGCTACAGCCGCCTGATGATTTCCCAGGACTATCTTAGTCCGCTCAGGGGGCCGAGGGCGAATATGAGGAACATGATTATAAAAAATTGGTACGACCGGCTTTAGCTGGTCGTTTTACATAGAAGCATTATGAAGCTTCTATAAAAAACTACGAAAGGAGAAGCTACATGCTAAGTGAAGACTGGAACTATCGCAGAGGCGATATATACCTGGCAGATCTTGGTGAAGGAACGGGAAGCGAACAGGGAGGAATAAGACCTGTAATTGTTATCCAGAATGATGTTGGAAATTTCTTTTCCCCCAACATAACTATAGTCCCAGTGACATCCAAGGATAAGAAGCCGGGGCAGCCAACTCATTTTGAGCTGGTAAATGCCAGAGGCCTGTCCACGAGATCCACAGCGCTTGGTGAGTGCGTTGAGACCATATCCAAGCAGAGAGTTATCAGATATATGGGCAAGCTAAAGAAAAAGGAACTAAAGGGAGTCGAAGAAGCGGTCAAGGCGCATCTCGGATTTTATATTCCTGAGAGTGTTGAAGCGCCGTAGGAGGGTGTATGACAGTAGAGGAGCATAAGAGGTTTTTGAAACAGGGCTTTGATGATGTGAGCATCGATAACCTTGTGGATATCACCAAGATAAGAATTGATAGAGGACGTACTTTGGAGCGCAGGAAAAAACAGTATGTCCGGGCAACAAAGAATCCTTACCTAGTAAGGGTTGATAAGACAATGGTAAAAATAAAATTTGCTAATAATGGGGTGTCATTTGAAGAAGCGTTCGAGAATCTTCTTATGATGTCATAAGAAATTGACAAGCTGGTATAAGCATTGGCTATATGATATTCTGCTTTTGAGAAAAGTAAAAGCTTCATATCTTATTTGCTATGTTTGCCAGCTTTTGTACATACGAAAGGGGTTAAACATGCAATCTAATAAAATCTATCATGCTGCTATGTACTTGAGATTATCTCAGGAAGATGGCGATGTTTCTAATGCCACTAAGGCAGAAAGCAACAGTATATCTAATCAGAGAACTCTGATAACTCAATTCCTGGAAAATAAGGATGACATCGAACTGGTATCCACAAGAATAGATGACGGATATACAGGTAGTAACTTTGATCGTCCACAGTTTCAGCTCATGATCGAGGACATCAAAAAGGGAATCGTTGACTGTGTCATTGTAAAAGACCTTTCTCGATTTGGCCGAGAGTATATTGATGCCGGTAATTACATAGAGAGAATCTTCCCAATGCTGGGAGTGAGGTTCATCTCTGTGACTGATGGTATCGACAGTATCAATCAGAATAACACCGACATGATTGTATCTTTCAAGAATCTTTTGAATGATGCGTACTGCAGAGATATTTCAATAAAGATCCGAGCCAATCTGCAGGCCCTTATGAAGCAAGGGAAGTTCATAGGTGCATTTCCTGTATATGGATATATGAAAGATCCGGACGATGTACATCGGCTTGTTATTGATCCTGAGGCAGCAACAACAGTAAGGGATATCTATAAATATAAGATTTCTGGAATGAATAACGCAGAGATAACTAGAGCGCTTGATAGTAGAAAAATCCTTACTCCGTTAGCATATAAGGAATCAAAGGGAGACAATCTCAAGAGTCCATTTAGAAAGAACAAGGAACTCACTTGGGATGTGGCTACCATTAAAGCCATTCTTACAAATCCTATATACACTGGTATGCTTGCTCAGGGAAAGTATACTACCCCGAATCACAAGGTAAAGAAGTGTTTCAAGAAACCGGAATCGGAATGGATCATTGTTCATGGAACTCATGAGGCAATCATCGATACGAGAGAGTTTAATCTGGTTCAGAAAATAATGAGCCTTGATACAAGAACTTCGCCAAATGAGAGGTCTGTGTATCCGCTAAGCGGACTCGTTGTTTGCGGTGACTGTGGTGCATCTATGGTTAAAAAAGATGTGCCTGGAAGCAATGGGAAAGTCTATTCCTACTATATTTGTAATAAGAACAAACAGACCCACCAATGCTCATCCCACAGGATACCAAAGGAAAAGATTGAAGATATCATTCTGAAAGTGGTACAGACGCATATAGCAAATATCCTTGATATCAAGAGAATCATGGAGTTTATCGACAAGGTTCCTTTCCAGGAACTTGATATAAAAGAGCTAGAGAAAAAGAAAGCTTATCAGACTAAAAATATGGAGAAGTACAGACAGCTTAGAAACTCTCTATATGAGGATCTTAAAGAAGGTCTTATTTCACAGGCTGATTATAACGAGCTTTTTGAAGGCTATAAGCATAAGATTTCAGAGCTTCTGATGGTGATAGGTGAGTACGAACGTGAGATTCAGGATATTCTCCAGGATAGAAATGAAAAGTACAAATGGATTGATAATTTTACAGAGTATCAGAACATCCAGAACCTTACAAGGATTGCTGCAGTTGAGCTGATAGATCAGATAAAGGTTTATGAGAAAGATCGCATCGAAGTTACATTCAACTTTGATGATTGTTACACACAGATACTCGATCAGCTAACCCAGCTTGGCTATGAGGTTGATTCTGATGAAGATGGACGCATCCATTTTGAAAAGATGGAGGTGCCAAGTGAAGAAAAAGTATAAGACAGGTCTTTATGTTCATTATGATCCAGGGGCCTTCGAGGAAGAAAAGCATTTTAGTCCAAAGCGTCAGCTGAGGACTTTACATACAACACTGGACAGACATCCGGAGCTCACCATGGTAAAGGAGTATATCGATCTTGATGTGTCTTCAGGTAAGCAGTGTGTTTTCAATGAAGTGATGCAGGATATCTATGAGGGAAAGATAGAGTGCCTCATTGTCCGAAGCGTTTCTGTAATTGGAAGCCATTTCTATATTGCGATAGATTTTGTTAAGAAATTCAGCACATATATGGAACTTCGTGTTATTGCTGTACGTGATAATTTCGATTCAAAGATGGATCATCTCTGGAACAGAAGAAAACTCGATCAGATAATGCAGGAGTTTAATAAGCGTCATGTGAAAGAGGCGGTGTTTGAATCCAGAAACAGACACTGGGAAGAAGGGCAGTATCATCTGGGTCCTGTGCCTTATGGATACTTCAGAGTTGCAGGACATTTATACATAGATCCGGAGGCAGCACACGTAGTTAGGAACATCTTCGAGAGATATGTAAATAAGGACACTCCTTACATGATAGTAGAAGACCTGAAGGAAATGAATGTCATGTCACCAAGAGAGTATTCCTACTATATGAAATATGGGGAGCTGTCATACAGATATGATTGGAAAAGCTGTACTGTTTTCAGAATGATTCAGAACAGATTTTATGCAGGAGATACGGTACATAGAAGATACAGAAAGTTCATAACGGATAAAAGTCCGGATGACACTTTACCCAAAGAGGATTGGTTGATAGTAGAGAATACTCATGAAGCTATTGTGCCAAAAGAACTTTTTGATAAGGCTCAGGAGAGGTTTAAGGATATTCATGAAAAAAGGATTCCGTGGCGTGAGCATATCTGTATGTACTATGGACCGCCTAGGAACTATTTGAGGGAAAAGATATTCTGCGGTAAATGCGGGAGTACCTGCAAATTTAGGCATCAGACTACATGGGCAGGATTCAGGTGCGCAGATAAAGATCATGTGAAGCAAAATGGCTGTGATGGATTATCAATACCGCTTGGGATTGTGAATATGGCAATACTCGATGCACTCTGGCTTAAATATGGCATTAGAAGAGACCGGGTTGATAAGACTCTTGTGGATAGAAATGTTTCGAAGGTTGTGATCCACGAAGGTGGAATTGTATATGTGGAGCTCAGAAGAAAGAGAGGTGAAACATAATTGGCTAGGAAAAGCAGGAAAAATAATTACATAAATGCACCGGTTGTTAATGCGACAGAGAATATAACAAAGGCAGCGCTTGTAGAACCTGTAAAAGAAGCAAAGGTATATAGGGCAGGGCTTTATGCAAGACTTTCATTTGAAAGTGAAGATGCAAAAGAGCGAGGAACCATAGAAACACAGATGAAACTTCTTCATCAGTTTGTAGAGCTACAGGAGGACATAGTTGTTGAAAAAGAGTACTTTGACATTTCGAAGACCGGAACCAATTTTGAAAGGGAAGGTTTTGTGGAAATGATGTCGGACGTGCAGTCTGGACGAATCAACTGCATTATCGTAAAAGACTTATCGCGCCTGGGAAGAAACTACATAGAGTCTGGCAATTATGTGGAAAGGATATTCCCTTTGTATGATGTAAGGTTCATTGCGGTTACTGACAATTATGATTCCATCAAGTCCAATGAGCCAATACTAGTGGGTGTTTCTAATATCTTTAACGAAATGTACGTCAGGGATTTGTCTAAGAAAGTAAAGGCAGGTTACCGCGCAGGGTGGATGAGAGGCGACTGCAATAGTGGATCTATCCCTTATGGATATAAGCGGAATCCGGATAATGCCAAGATCTATGCAATAGATGAAGAAGTGGCGGAAAATGTTAGGCTGATCTTTGATCTTATTCTTAAGGATAAGCCATATTGCGAAATCAGCGATGCTCTTAATGAAAAAGGAGCGTTGTGTCCAAGAGACTACAAAAACTATAAGAAGTATGGTATGGAGCCTAAGAATCAATGGACTGCCAAATCTATTAAACATATTCTTGAAAATTATAACTACACAGGAAACAGTGTACACGCGCAGCATACTTGCTGCCGTATAGGAACGAGGGTGCAGAAGCTGGCACCAGAATCTGAATGGATTTATGTACCCAACACGCATCCTGCGATCATATCAATGGAAACATTCAACAAGGCGCAAGAAATTATGAAGAACAGATTAGAAACATACAGAAATAGAAAGGAACCAGGGAAGTACAGCATTAAGGGATTCAATTTTTTTAAAGGTAAAATTTTTTGCGCAGATTGTGGAGGACCTATGTACCTGGGACGCCATGATATGGTTATGAGATATATTTGTGGGCGTCATCATCTGGATAGAAAGGTTTGTTCTCCAAGACATATTCCGGATGATGTGGTAAATAATGAGGTTCTTAGAATTATCCATACTCATATAAATGTATACACAGACAACATCAACCTGATCAGAAGAATAAATGCCAGAAAACAGAATCAGGACAGGTTCTCGTTTTTTGGAAAAGAGATAAAGAAGCTGCAGAGGGAAATGGAAAAGAATAACAGCTTTCGTAATGCTCTCTATGAAGATTATTCCTCCGGTGTCATTGATGCAGAGCAGTATCTTCAGTTCAAAAAGGAAAGTGAAGATAAGGATGAGAAGTATAAAAAGCTTATCGAGGAACTACTTATCGAGAGATCTGCCTATGATACCAGCTACAAGACTGATGAAGAGTGGGATGCACTTATCGAATCATTCAGGGATAAGAGAAAACTCACTAAGCAGATGGTGGATGCCTTTGTCAAGAGAATTGATATTGATAAGAATGGTAATGCCATTGTGGAACTTGTTTATGATGATATGCTTGAAGATCTTATAAAGGTTGCTAAGAGAAAGGAGGCTGCTAATGGCAGATAAGAGAGCAGTTGCATTATATATGCGTTTATCAGTTGAAGATGGAGATGTTGATGATAACACAAAGCTTGAAAGTAACAGTATCACAAATCAGAGATCAATGCTGCGTCAGTACATAGAATCCCATCATGATTTTGCGGATGATGAGATTTTGGAGTTTGTTGATGATGGCTTTTCTGGTACGAACTTCAGTAGACCTCAGTTCTCAGCAATGCTTACTGAGGTGATTTATAAAAGGATCAAGTGCATCATAGTAAAAGATTTAAGCCGATTTGGAAGAAACTTTGTTGAGGCTGGATACTACCTTGAAAAGCTTCTGCCATTATGCGATGTCAGATTTATTGCAATTAACGATGGCTTTGACAGCAATGATTATAAGGGAAAGACAGGCGGCATAGCAGTAGCTATTAAGAACTTTGTAAACAACATGTATAGCAAAGATAATTCCCAGAAAGTTACAACAGCTATGAGACTTAGAGCCAGGGAAGGAAAGTATATGGCAGCATTCACACCATATGGTTACCTTAAGAATCCTGAGGACAAATACCATCTGATTATAGATGAGGATGCTGCAACAGTCATAAGGGAGATTTACTCTATGGCTGCAGATGGCATGGGAAAATCTGCAATAGCAAGAACATTGAATGAGCGAGGAGTACCTACACCAATTCAGTACTTGAACTCTATTGGTATAAATAAAAGACCATTAAAAGAAATGGAAAAGAAATTATGGACTGTAACAACAATAGGGGATCTTATTAAAAATGAGGTGTACATAGGCTCAACCATTTGGAATAAGTCTAAGGTTGTTGCTGTAGGATCGCATAAGCAAAAAAAGAATCCCAGATCTGAGTGGATCATTGTAGAGAACACACATGAAGCGATTGTTTCAAAGGAATTGTTTGACCTGGCTAATAGTAAGGTGTTTACCGGTAAGAAGGTGGATCCATCAAGGAAAAGGAAGAAAACGGCTATCTATTTTTGTGGCTCTTGTGGCAGAAGAATTGACCTTAATGGTTCTCTGCGCGGATATAGATGCACTAATGCATCGCTGACAGCAATGCCGGAGTGTCAGTTTTCAAAAAGGAATCGCCAAACTCTGGAATCGTCTACCATGATGCTTGCTAAGAGTCGCTCGAAGGAAATGCTGGTAGAACTTGATAAATGTAGAACCTTATGGAGAAGGGCAACAAAGCATTTAAAGGGAACTGAAGCCATTGCTAATAGAGAGAAGAAACTTGCTGAGAAAAAGATGAAGTTATATGCAGAGTATAAGCGCGGCAAGATGGATAGGGATACATACACTTCAGAGATGAAGGCTGTATCAGAAAAACTGACTGAGCTCAGGAACCATCTTTCAGAAATTGAGGCTAAAGCAGCAGATGGCAAGTACAAGCTGATAGCCAGTTTGGAAGTTGAAAAGGCTCTTAAGGAAGTGTTGGCCTTAAACTCTTTTGATTCAACTACTTTAAAGAATGTATTGGACAGAGTTATTGTTAAGCCTGATGGAACGGAAGAGTATATATGGAAGGAAATGGGAGTTATATGAATTTGGTGGACAGTGTCGACCAAAAAATGTAAGGTTACCATGTTCGGGGCAGTGCAATATGGCACTGCCCATAGTGCTAATAGCCCCGGCAATTTTAGGGCTAACTACATAAAAATGATTTTGGAGAAAAATACTTTAAAAGCTGAAAGCCCGCACTAAATCTGGGATTGCGGACTTTTTGAATCCAATATTTTTTTACCCCTAAAATGACAGGGGCAGAAGCTTTAGGGCTTACATGGAGCGACCTGAATTTTGAAGAGAGAACAATCTCTATTAACCATGCATTCAGCGACAGACCTGA
>JAEEGL017184202.1_pt1 | contig 47120 bp, 30 predicted proteins | sample 9134231 | NCBI WGS metagenome assembly JAEEGL01 (sample SAMN16246548, study PRJNA631951) | gut metagenome | biome: gut microbiome; feature: rumen; material: fiber-attached | host: Bos | place: Iran: Karaj | collected 2018-10
CCTCGACGGAACCGTACTTTTTCGGATTTTTGTTAAAAGTACCGGCTATGGGACGGAAGTTTTAGCTTCGGGACCATCCCTTTTAAGGTTTTCTACAATTTTGGCGGTTCCTCTCCCGACCGAGACAGCCTCAGAACCATCCCTTTTTTGTGTTTCTGCGATTTTGGTGGGTTCGTTCCCCGGGATTCACCTCGCGGGAACCGTATTTTTCATAATTTTAGATAAAAGTACCGTCTGTGGAACGGAAATATTAGCTTCCGGCTAACGCAAGTCTTATTTTTCTCTCTTGCGTTAGCCACCTTCCACAAGAGCGATCATTATGAAAAGATTTTTTAAATCACCACACCTTACAAATCCAATATTTATCAGCTTTTTCGCGATCTGTATGAAAAAAAACAAAAAAAAATTGAATTTTTTTTAAAAAAAGCTTGCATTTTTTCAAAAACGTGTTATACTTATCAAGTCGCTTGCGAAAAGCGAAAAAAATCTGATAAAGATATGCACCTCTAGCTCAGTTGGCAGAGCACCTGACTCTTAATCAGGGTGTCCAGGGTTCGAACCCCTGGAGGTGCACTTGGAAGTCTCTGTTTGGCATTGAAGATCGCCGGGTAGGGGCTTTTTTCTTGTATAAAAATAACATCGATTTGAAAAATTAAGATGACTGAATCATGAAAATAGGGGCTTTTTTCTTATATAAATTACATCGATTTGAAAAAGAAGGACGACTGAATCATGAAAATAGGGGCTTTTTTCTTATATAAATTACATCGATTTGAAAAAGAAGGATGACTGAATCATGAAAGTAGTTTTTTTCTTGCTTGAACTACTCGGCAATTGTATAATTGATGATTCTCGCTCAGTTATTATAAAAAAAGTGCAGACATCGGTCCACACTCTTTTACCTTAACTATATCTCTTACTTTACAACCTAATCTTCCGTATTACACCCCGTCTTACTCTACAGCCTAATCTTCCAACTTACTCTTCGCTTACTCTACAGCCTAATCTTCCAACTTACTCTTCGCTTACTCTACAGCCTAATCTCCCAACTTACTCTTCGCTTCCTCTACAACCTAATCTTCCGTATTACACCCCGGCTTACTCTACAACCTAATCTTCCGATTCACTCTCCGCCTTACTTCCGGATCCTACCATTTCTTTTATTATAAACTGAGGAGCGTTGTTCATGCATATATATATTCTTCCGATGTACTCTCCGATTATTCCAAGCATGAATAGTATAAGTCCACCTATAACGAGAATTGCGGACATATTGGAGCTCCAGCCCAGAAGAATATTTTCAGGGTAAATTAGTTTTCTGATAACAAGAAAGATTGCATAAGCAAATCCAATGAAAGCCATCAGTACACCGAAAAATGTTGCCATTCTGAGTGGCTTTACGGAAAATGCAGTAAATCCGTTCATCCAAAGTCCTATAAGCTTCTTTAATGAATAACCGGAATTTCCCTCTAATCTTGCTCTATGCTCTACATCCACATTCGCAATATTCTTTGTGCTTCTAAGCACAAGTCCTATAACATAAGGAAATGCGTGATTGTACTTTATCATATTATCTACGAGATACCTCCTCACACCGAAAAAGCTTGATATGAAAAGATCCTTTGGCTTATCCAAAAGTATCTCCGACATAATACTGTTTACCTTACTTCCAAAATTTCTGAAGGCAGAGTGCTGCTTATTGCCATACCTGGCATAGACTACATCATATCCCTCTTTCATCTTATCAAGAATCTTATAAACTTCGGTTCCCGGAGTTTGACCATCATCGTCAAGGCAAAGTACAATATCTCCGGAAACATTGTTAAAACCCGCCATAAGGGCAGAGTGCTGTCCAAAATTTCGGCTTAAATCTATACCTGTGATATTATCACTCTTTTCACAAAGTCCTTTGATAACTTCATACGTATTATCAGGTGAGCTGTCATTAATAAGCACAAATTCCCATTCATATTTTCCATATTTTTTCATGGTTTCATTAACTTCAGCCACCACTCCCTCTATGGTATGAGCGGATGCATAACAAGGTATGACAAATGAAACTTTATCTTTCTTATCCATTTTTAGATTTTCTCCAATCTTCCAATCCATATACAAACATCTGACACTTGATTTTTAATTCCCAGCATCAATTATCAGACTCTCAAATTACAATCTCGCCATCAATTATCGGACTCTTGGTTTATAATTCCCATAAGAACGAGATCAGTATATTCTCCGTCCAGAAGCACCTCGTCCTTTAGATAACCTTCTTCGCTAAAGCCTGCTTTTTTATAGCTTTGTATGGCTCTTTTGTTGGAGGCGATAACTCTTAGCATAATCTTATGAAGCTTTAATTGAGAAAAGCCATAATCTATCATTAGACGCGCGCATTCACTTCCATAACCCTTTCCTAAAGCGTTTTCTTCGCCGATAAATATACCATACTCAGCTTTTTTATTTTCATAATCCAAATTCTTTAAAAATACAGAGCCAATCCTGCCATGCTCCTTTGTCTCTATAACAAATTGCTTGGCCTTTCCCTTCTCTACTACATTTTGAAGCCAGTTATTATGACTTTCTTCAGTAAAAAGAGCCCTTTGCAAAAAGTAATTTCTGATATTATTTCTCCATCTGACTATATCAGGAGTATCATCAATTGTAATGCTTTTAAGCGTTACATTTTCTCCTTTAATTATCATGTATTTTCATCCTCTCTTTATATGTCACCATCTCAATTGTTTCCATATCCATTTTACTACTCTAATCGAGAGTGAAACTCACGCATGGCTTAATCCCTACCCGAGTCACAACCTGCACATGACTTAATCCTTACCCGAGTTACAACTCACGCATAGTCCAATCCCTGTCCGAGTCAAAAATCGAATTTCTTCACAGCTTCGATTACCTTCTCCAAATCGCTCTCTTCCATGTTATAGTACATAGGAAGTCTTAAAAGTCGCTCACTTTCCTTCGTTGTAAACTTATCCTCTCCGCTGAATCTACCGTACTTTATACCCGCAGGCGCAGAGTGAAGAGGTACGTAATGAAATACGGAAAGTATGTCCTCACTCTTTAGATAATCAATCATTCTTGTTCGTGTTTCCAAATCTTTAAGCTTTATATAAAACATGTGGGCATTATGCACGCATCCTTTTGGAATTGTAGGTAATTCAAGCTTTTCTTGATCTCTTAATTCAGAAAATGCGCCGTAGTAAGCATTCCATACGGATAAACGCTTTTCATTTATCTGCTCCGCCACCTCAAGCTGAGCCCAAAGGTATGCAGCATTCATATCACTTGGCAGATAAGAACTGCCTGCGTCCTTCCATGTATACTTATCCACTTGACCTCTGAAAAACTTGGATCTGTCAGTACCTTTTTCTCTTATAATCTCCGCATACTCATTGTACTTATCATCTTTAACAAGTAGCGCACCGCCCTCGCCCATTGTATAATTTTTAGTCTCATGAAAGCTGTAGCATCCGAAATCTCCTATGGTTCCAAGTGCCTTGCCCTTATAGGTTGACATCATTCCTTGAGCAGCATCTTCTATAACCATGAGCTTGTGCTGTTTAGCTATATCCATGATGGTGTCCATTTCACAGGACACCCCTGCGTAGTGAACAGGAACTATAGCCTTGGTTTTTTCTGTTATGGCATCCTCTATAAGAGTTTCATCTATATTCATGGTATCGGGTCTGATATCGACAAATACAGCTTTTGCGCCACGCAGGACAAATGCATCGGCAGTTGAAACAAATGTATACGAAGGCATGATAACCTCGTCACCCTCTTTGATTTCCGAGAGCATTGCTGCCATTTCGGTAGCATGAGTGCAGGATGTAGTAAGAAAGACTTTTTGTGTACCCATCTTCTCTTCTATCCAGGCACTGCACTTCTTTGTGTATTCACCGTCTCCGCATATTTTTTCATTTTTAATGGCCTGCTCCATATATTTCAATTCATTTCCAACATACGGAGGAATATTAAATCTAATCATTTTTTGATTCCTTATCATTATTTTCAATCATTATTATCAAACTTTTTTCATTTTTTTTAATCTTAATTTTCAGTCTTTTTTTCAAGATTTTTCTTGCTAAAAATCATTTTTATCTTAGCAAAGTAAAGAATGCCTATTATCATGATTAAACCAAGCACAGAGCATATAATACCGGCTCCAAGCATTGGTATATGATATCTAAGCTCTATATCATACTCGCCCTCGCTTAATGATACTCCCAAAAATCCATAATCACAATTAAAAGTTTCACATTTTTTGCCATTTACATATACATCCCAACCAAGCTGATCAGGAATGGCTATCTGAAGTATACCTTTTCCGGTACTCTTTACGTGTCCCTTAAGCAAGGTAGGCTTTACCATCAGAAGGTCGCTGACAGTGGCTGTCGCTTCGCTTCCGGTTTCATCTCCGCCGTCTTCCGGATTAGCACTTACCTTTTCATCTCCGCCTGTTTTAGAAAGGACACTTCCATCCTCGGTTACAACAGTATCTGCCAGAATAGTTGCTCTTACTTCGGTATCGAGAGTTTCAAAGTTTTCCTTTGATATTTCCTTCGAGTACCACTTTAGAGCCGACTCTGTCTCTGTATTTTGGTAGATAATAACCGAGCCTATCTGTTTTATCTGTTTCCATCCGGCAAAGTCAACGCTCTCCTTCGCCAAAAGATACTTGGCATTTACCAGATTTAGCGCTCTTTGATCAAGACTTGAACCCAGACTGAAAAGTCTTATAGCGGACGATGGGGCAATGGCAACCGAATTAAGATATATATTTTGATAAAAATCCTCAATTTTATAATTAACGGTAGAATTGTACCATGCAACACTGGAATGCCTTTCTAGCATTGAATCGGTATGAGCGCACCATTCAAAATACATTTTTTCCAATCTGAAAAGCGATTTATCCTGAGATTTAATCCACTCAACTGCCGCAACGGTGTCCGAATCCGGCTTTGAATCCTTAAATCCAAATGTAAAATTATCCTTAGTTACAACCGTTCTGTTGTTGGTAGCTATAGCGCCATCCAGTATGGTAGTTATTATGGTTAAAATCACAAATGAATAGAAAAATACGCTTTTATATTTATCAAAAAACTTCAAAAGTAACAAAACTATAAGGCCGATTAGCAAAAATATACCAACCACATAGTCATAGGTTTTTACCTCAGGTGTACTTTTATGATAAGAATAGTACCATGTGGCACCACTTAAAATCGCACCCAATATAACACCAATTAAATCTACTTTTTTTTGAATAATTATTTGCTCTAAACTTATACCTATACACAGTCCCAAAATCGGAACAACGAGGAATGTGTATCTGTATACCGGCGCTACAAAAACGTAGAAAACAAGGGCTGAAAACGAATTAAATATCAAAAAATACAATAGTAAAAGCTTAACTATAAACGAAAAATATTTTCGTGTTTTCATTGTTTTTTTTGCTTCATAGACAAACCACAATCCTATGAAAAAAAACATAAAAATACTGCAAAAAAGCTGCGGTTCTTCATAATAATTATAGAAGTAGGCATTACTTGTATCATTTATATAAAGAAGGGATGACGACATGAGTCTGCTTGAGCGATGTCCGATGTCATCTATTGCAAATGATCCTGAAAAAGCTTTCCACATTTTATGAAAAACACTTTCACTTTCACCTGTTATTCGTGAGGAATTGGTAAGAACATAGTAACCCGAGCTTACACTTACAACTCCTGATAAAAGTATACCGGAAACCACGGCAAGCACGCATCTTAGGATGTCTGCGACCGCATTCTTACGATTTTCTTTTTTGATTTTTTCAAGAATTTTTTCTTTTTTATCAGCCTTTAATTTATGAAATTTTTCATCAGGCGTAACTGCATTTTTGCTTGTGAAGTATCTGTAGAAAAAGTAAACCGCCCCAAAAAGTAATACCATGAATCCGATATAGTAGCTGTAAACCATTGTAAATGCAACGGTTAAGGCGAGAGGAACCATTCCTTTCTTACATTCTTTTTTAAGAAAATTTTCTATACCGCATAAAACCATCATAATAAATACAACTGCGGTTCCAAGGAAGAAGTGCTGTCCCCAAAGAATCAGATATCCGTTTACAGCGATAATTGCCGCCGTTATACAAATCGCGAATTTGTCCTTTAGGTGATAACCTAGGTACTTTACCGTCAAAAGATAAATGGTTATTATCTTCGCAAGCTGCATCCAAACCAGAAGATAAGCAACACTTCCTGCTCCAAATATAAGCCCTGCGATAATTATTAAAACTGCATATGGATCTCCTGTCCATGATGCCATATTTAAAAGACTTGTTCCAAGACCGAAGTCCCAGTTCCATGTGGAAAATGTAGAGTCTTTTATGTTCATTACCAAATTCACGAAATATGTATAATACTGGCTATATGTATCCGAACCAATGTCAGTATACATAAAATACTTTTTGCCTATAAAAAAGTCAAAATAAATACCAAGGGCAGATAATAGAACTATTCCCAAACCATAAAAAAAAGCCCTTTCTCTATCCTTGATTCCAAGTCTTACAAGCTCTATGATTCCGACAAATACGGCTATCATAACACTATAAAAAAGGACACCATTTTTAAAAAATGTACCCAAATTTGAGATGATAGTTCCTATGGACATGTCCTTCCCAAAATTAAGGAAAAACATTGTGTCCACAATTCCTAGTATGATAACAGCTCCCACTGCCTCTATCAAAATTCTAACAATTGATTTTATCTTTGGATTCATGATTTATGTGTCCTTATTTATTTCTTTATTTTTATAATTATGCAAATGGGTTTTTATCTCGACCAACCCAGAGCTCTGACTTAGATATTTCTGTCAATTATTTTCATCAATACCTGGGCTTTTATCTCGACCAACCCAGAGCTCTGACTTAGATATTTCTGTCAATTATTTTCATCAATACCTGGGCTTTAATCTCGACCAACCCAGAGCTCTGACTAAGTTCCATTACCCAAAAAGTCCACTAAAGAAATCGCTTATAGCCTCGAAAATACTTGAGAAAAATCCGCCGGCTTTTTCCTTGACCTTTTCCGTATCAATATCCGTAAAATCCAGACCTGCGTCCTTAAGCTCATCAAATATATTTTTAGCCTGCTCTTTAAGGGCGTGTACGTCTATATCCTGATCTTTTATCTTCATCATAAGGTCTGTAACCTTATCTCTCTGCTCATCCGTAATATCAATATCAAGAGCATCTGCTGAGTACTCTACAGCATGCTGTATATCTTCTCTTGTAGCAAGATTCTCTTCAAATATCTTCTGCTTTGCAGCTGCGATAAGCTGAGTTGCCTTCTCGTCTCCAAGCTGCTCTGCTATCTCTGCTGTAGTTATAAGCTCATCAGTTGCTGTATCCATGGTATCTGCGGATATATCTTCTCCGGTCATGGCACTGTAGGACTTCATGGCACCTACAAGGGCTGCAGTTCCTGAAAGTGAAAATGGACCGGCTACAGTTACGTCTGCATCCGATATACCTGCTGTTATCAAAGCATTTTGATACATGGCTGCAGTACAGTAATTTATGTTATAAGTTACAACCTTTATACCTGAACCAGCTGTAGTTTTTACAACCTTAACACTTGAAAGTGCTCTGGTTCCTATCTGACTTGCAGATATATAGCTACCAAGGAAATCGTACTCCTCCTTGTTGGTAACACTTATGGTCTTATAATCGCCTAAAGTGTCGCTTGTAACTCCCAGATACTTATAAACTGTATTTTTTTCGGATGAACTAAGGTCCGCTCCAAATGAAATATATGGAGTATAAGATTCATCCGGCTCATTTTCCTCAGTTGATGTATAGTCATCCGGCTCAGGAAGTATAAGACCTTCATCTGAACCACCTTCGTCTTCTGCAGCCTCACTGGCAGCTTCACTGCTTCCTCCCACTATCAGGCCCTCATCAGTTTGGGTTGCACCTGCATACATGGGATTTATAAGAAATGCTGACATAATGCATGTACTGAATATCTTATATATATTTTTTTTCGAAATTATTCTCATAATACGTGACTCCTTTCGACAAATAGCTTATTGACCGATGTTTGTGCTGCTTTATGTAAAAACTCGGTTTTTTTAAAGCATTATATTATCATACATTTGTGAACAATAAGTGTCAAGCAATATATCGATGGTTTTTCTTGATGGCAAATACCATCATATTCTTTTAATGTCTAAAATAATGAGTTGATACCAATGTATAATTTATAACTTAAAGAAATGATAGATAATTATTATATAAAGAAATGATAGATAATTATTATTCCTTGAATTTTCACAAATCTATGTTATAATCCTTTTTACATACATGAAAAACATTATAGGAGGTTGAAAGAATGGCAAATTCATTTATGGGCGTTGATAAAAGTCAACGTATGTCAGTTACCAGCGACATGTCTTTTGTTTCCGAAAGAGCATATAACCTGGCTATAGGAGGGCTGGTGCTTTACGGTCTTGTTGCCAATGCTATCACATGCCGTATCTTCCCTAAGGAAATGTTAACCGGAAAAACTTATATAGTAGTCATCATCGCATATATAATATGTGCTATTATAGGCTCTATTATGGTTAACAGGAGTGCACAGCCGATTATCAGATTCTTAGGATATAATTTAGTAGTAGTTCCCATGGGATTCATGCTTGCGATAGTTGTTGCTTTTTATCAGCCACAGGTTGTTATCCTAGCACTTGGTGTAACAGCTTCTGTAACAGTGATTATGGTTTGCTTGGCTGCACTGTTTCCATCATTTTTCTTAGGACTTGGCAGAGTTTTATTTGTATCACTTTTGTTATCACTTTTAGCAAATGTTATATTTGCATTCTTCCTGCCACAGAGCCTAGGATTTATGGATTATGTAATTGCAACTATTTTCTCACTTTATATCGCATTTGACTGGGCAAGAGCTAATAAGTACCCTAAGACAGTTAATAATGCAATCGCAAGTGCTTTTGATATCTATTATGATATTGTAAACCTTTTCTTAAGAGTTCTTAGCATAATGGGTAAGAGAGACTGATTATAATCAAAAAAATCTCAAAATAAGAGAGTCGGGATTTACTTATCCCGACTCTTTTTTACTTCAACTTTACATGTATAACCGGACGTATACCGCCTTTCTTGCTTGACTCGTCAAACACCTTATGGCCGGCCTTATTTATAATACCATAATCACCGATATTAGCTGCATCTATAGCTTCGAATCCCGGAGATCTAAGCCACCACCATACTATGGTCCCGTCCTTTAAGGTCGTAATCCTCTCTCCATTTTCCATATAATAATCAAATGCTTCATCCAGTGAAAGCAGATAAACATTATCCTTAGTATCATTACCGCCCTTTGTATCAAAGCTGCTGTTTTTCTTATTAACTACCTTGGTTTCCTGTATAAGCTTCTTATCTTCATCTGAAAATGCTTCGTTGTAGAAGTCATCATTTAACCACTTTCTTATATCTGATTTCTCCCAGGTTATATCTTTAACCTCGTTGTGGTATGGCATCTGTGCAACAAAGTAAGTGCTTATAAGCATGAGAGACTTAGAATCCTTATCAAGTACATTCCACGCTATCTCTTCACCTTCGTACTCTCCAAGCGAAACTTTATCTCCTATATCAGCTTCACCTATATCCTTAAAATCAATTTTAGCCGGCTTGCTACTTTCATCTTTTTCTATAAAGAATCCTGGCTTATTTGTAATCTTTTTGTTGTTGTTTTTTCTGTAAATAACAAATATTACAACAATGGCAATTGCTATTAATGCTACTACAATAGCCAATATTACAGATATTTTTTTGTTCTTCATTTACATCCCCTATTATATATCTCAAAAAAAGCATCTCTCGACTCATAAACTGCATTGCTTTTATCGTGATTCCGGCAAAATATAAATCTTAAGCTGCATCGCAGCATATACGATTCCTGCCGCTCTTCTTTGCTGTATAAAGCATCTTGTCGGCTGTACTTAGTACCGGCGTAATATCATCATAATCCTTACATGCGACCAAGCCACCACTAAGCGTTATGGAAAGCTCTGCATCCTCTTCCCACTTTATACTCTCTATCTTTTTTCTAAAATCTTCAATTCTCTTATAGGCACCTTCTTCAGAATCAGACTTGAAAACCAAAACAAATTCTTCACCACCATAGCGCGCTGCATACTCTCCTTCATCGCAAAATTCCCTCATTTCTTTTGCAATTTTTCGAAGAACATCATCCCCAAACAGATGTCCGTACTTATCATTTATTTTCTTGAAAAAGTCTATATCAAGCATGGCCACATGATACTTAGATTCTTCGTAAAACTCGATATTATCAAACTTTCTGAAAAGCACTCTACGGTTGTAAAGTCCTGTAAGCTCATCTCTTCTTGACAGTTCATTTACCTTTTCATAAAGAATATTACTTTTTTCTCTTTCTCTTTTGTAAGCATTTAATATCAAAAGTGTAGTAACACATAAGAAAAGAGCTACAAGAGTCAGAGATGCTACCATATCCACGATTCTGTCCTCTAAGGTAAGCTTAGCAAGTATTTCTTTTGGAAACTGTGTCTTAGCTTTATTTCCGTCCATCATGTTGTAGGAAAAACCTACCATAGCAATATCCGTGATAAGTGAAATCAATAAACACACCACTCTGGCAATTCCTTCGAGAGATGGAATTATGATAAAAAGCCCTGCAAGTAAGTAAAGCGGCATACCTGAATCTATGCCACCGCAAGAAAAGAATGTTATGGGCATAACTATACAATTGATAGTATAGCATAGCAAAATCCTTGCTAGCTTGTCCTTATGAAGCTTATGCTTCACAAATGAAATCATAATAAAGATAAGAAGAGCGATAAGTGTTCCGATGGTGGCAAATAGGCTTAAATCCTCTAAAAAAGTAACTATACTCGAGAATACAACTATAATAGTACCGATAACAAGAATAACACCAAATATCTTTTCTTCTAAATCTACATTATCATCTGTCAGTCTTTTAAACCACTTCTTCATTAACAATTCCCCTAAATACACAATCTAAAAATATAATATAAAAATATTTTTTTCACGTTTTCCTAATCCTTATGACTATTATATGTTAGAAATGGGGAAAAATCAAGGAAATTTGTCAATCAATGGCCTTTGTTTTAAAGCAAGCATAATCGGGATATCTGAGCTTTAAGGTCTCTGAAGCCCTTGCAGCTTTTGATTCATCTTCAAATATTCCGAAAACCGAAGGTCCGCTTCCACTCATAAGACTTCCGAGAGCTCCGAGCTTAATCATCTCCGCTTTAAGAGTGTCAATTATTGGATTCTCAGGTATGGTAACATACTCCAGCACATTTGAAAGGTTTTCTGCTATTGATTTAAGGGCCGCTCCTCTTTGTGTCTTGTCTTCATAAACTCTGATAGCACTAAGCATAGAAGCTGTGTCTGGATGTGTAACTTTCTCTATGGAATCATACTTTTGATATATTCCTTGAGTCGGAACTGCCACTGTCGGAGTTATGAGTACGATGTCAAGGCCTGCAAGAGAAGGAAGTGAGGTCATCTTCTCTCCTATACCCTCACAAAGCTTTGTTCCCTTAGATACACAGAAAGGCACATCCGCTCCCAGCTTTACCGCAAACTCACAAAGCTCTTCTTCAGAAAGCTTTAAATCAAGGAGACTGTTGATACCAATAAGAGTTGCAGCGCAATCTGTGCTGCCGCCTGCAAGACCTGCAGCAGCCGGTATACACTTTTCCAGATATATGCTTAATCCTGTCCTAAGATTAAGTGTATCCTTAAGTAGATTATAAGCCTTAACAACTATATTTTTTTCAGGTGGAAGATTGTCAGGCAGAGTCTTATTCATGCTGAATTCCACACCTTTTCCCTCAGTTTTCTTTATAATCAGCTTATCCTTTACATCCACAGTCTGCATGACCATGGCAAGCTCGTGATAACCGTTGGGAAGTACTCCTGTCACATCCAATGTAAGATTTATCTTTGCAGGAGCATAGATTGTTATTTCTTCGTTTTTTATAATATTCATAATCTATTCCTCTGTAAATCGATGTGATTTTTCTACTGATTAAAGCTTGTCAATACCCCCACTTCCGCTACAGCTTAAAGCTTGGGAATTTTTCCGGTGTAAGTCACAGCACCCTTACCTTCATCTCATAGGGCTTTAGGTGGCGCTTCTTTCCCTTATATTCAAACACCTGAGTAACTTCAGTATAATTAAACAAAAATTCAAATGTAGCGGTTTCATTGGCTCTGTAGCAAACCTCCACACCCTTTGGAAGCAATTCGTGAGTTATACCTGATTTGTCTGCAACAAGAGAAAGAAGTGCTGTGAGCACGTCACTTTCTAAGTATGTTCCGACATAGATTACACTTCCCTGACCTATAATATTCTCGGTAATTGCTGCATAGGATCCATATGGATGAGAAGCGTATCTTGCCAGAGCCTTTGCACCTTTCTCTGCAAGCAGATCTGCCCACTGCAATGCATTTTCTATATAAGATCTTTTAGATTTATGTCCATTATCTCTTTTTTCATCGGATTCATTAAAGTGTACTCCGGTCTTATTTCTACGGAAGTACTCCTCCTTGTACTGCGTGAAGTAATCATCCCACCTTCTTAAAAGTCCGATTCTCTCTTCTAAATCACTGTTACATATATCAATCTTTTCGATATCCTTTCCAAGGGAATCGTAGTACTCAACCTTTGCACCGCAAAGCGCTGAGAGTAGTCCCGGGTAAGCATTTGATACACAATTATTGTTTATATCCTTCACACCGCTTCTAGCTGTGATTATAAGATGTCCGCCTGTCTTTACATACTCAGAAAGTACATTAACAGTTTCTTCCTTTGCCACAAAAAGATTTGGTACTATAACTATGCTGTAATTATAAAGATCATCCACACTTAAGGCCGATGTATTTTCCCTGATATCTACACCTATTCCAAGTCTTAAAAGAGAATTGGCGTAAGCCTCAAGGGCCTTTAAGTAGGTCATACCCTCTGATTGCAGCTGCATACGCATGGCTTCATCGCTTTCTCTGTCATAAAGTATACAAACAGGGGCTATGTAAGATGAGCCCTGTAAATCATATCTTTCAAGGTTTTTAAGTTCCGAAGCAAAGCTCTTAAATTCTTTATACTTCATACCCTTATAATCATCCTGATCCAGTATACCGTGCCAAAACATCTCTGCGCCTGTTCTGGCTGTTCTAAATCTGAAGAAGAGAACATCATCCGCACCATGTGCAACTGTCTGCATGGCGTATCCGCTCATCATCCCAGGCTTTGTGGCTCTGTGCATAGGCATCCAGCTTCCCACAGTACCGGAAAGCTCTTCCATGATGCAGAAGGGCTGCATCTTAACAGATCTCATCATGTCCAATCTATAGGACTTAGAGGTTATATTTTTGCTATCTGTAAATGGATAATTATCATAAGAAACCAAATCCAAATTCTCATATGTTGCACTTCTGTCAATAGTATGTGCGCAAAACCAAGTATTGGTCGTAATCTTCGCATCCGGTATCACATCTCGTATGATATCTGCCTGCCTTTTTGCAAAGTCTGCAGTCACCTTAACTGCAAACCTGTCATAGTCCATCATAAGAGCCGGATTAAGCCAGTTATCAGGGTAATCCGAAGGAGGCACAATATCTGCTCTATCAAAGTATTCGCCGCTCCAGACATGATTTCCATAGGCTTTATTTATATTCTCAAGTGTTTCCTTTTCAGAAAGCTGATTTTCATCAGAATTACCATATTTTTCCATAAGAAAATCCCGAAATGCTTCTCTGCACTCAGGACAATTACAGTAATTAGCTTCGAGTTCATTATCTATCTGCCAGAGAATAACATTTTCAAATTCCTTCATTTCCTCTGCCATTTTGCGGGTTATCTTATCCGCATAAAGATTGAACTTAGAGGACTTTAGGCATCTGTGACCTCTTACTCCTATGGGTATCTGCTTATTATCCCTTCCCACACGTATGGTCTCAGGGTACTTCCTGTATAACCAGAGAGGTGGCGTAGCAGTCGGAGTGCCGAGTATTACTTTAATACCCGCAGCTAAAAATGCTTTAACCGCATTTTTTAAAAGCGAAAAATCATACATTCCCTCTTCTTTTTCATATATACTCCACATAAATTCGCCCATGCGAACTATGGTAACTCCCATATCCTTCATGATTTCAATATCATTTTCAATGCTTTCTGCACCCCACGCTTCAGGGTAATAACATACGCCCACATTTAAGCCTTTTTTATATGCCATTTGTAGCCCTTTTCCTTTCGACATATTTATATTATAGTCTTTTCTTGTGATCATTTTATTTTCTTTTTTTTCGATGATTCGACAAAAAAAACCGTACATTCCGAGTTCGAATCGATCAATCCAAACGTTACCTTTGCAGTTAACTCAGCCCAGGCACCCTCGCGGCACACGAAAAATCCACCTTAGTGCTGCTAGGTTCCCCTCCTGACACGGTTCGATGGCATTCATTGCGCAAGACCCAGACGTCAACGTCACTTACAAAGGGCTGCTTTGAACATCTCAGCCCTCACCCGGAACATCACCCCCGCTATAGCGGATTTGCAGGTACAGGGAGCCGCTAATTCCCCGGCTAGTACGGCAATATTTTGAACAGACAAGTAAGTCTGTTAACACCAATATTTATTACTAAAAATTCACTACTCTTCAACCTTTGTTCCACTCTTTGGAGCTGTGGAGGATATAGGATGATAGTAAACCATAACAGGTACACATATAGGCACTTCATCGTACAAGGCTTTTGCAAATGAAGCAGGAAGATTTATACATCCATGTGAACCACTGTAGGTATAGATAGTTCCACCAAATCTTGATCTCCATGTTGCATCATGAAGTCCTATACCTGAGTTTGTAAGTCTCATCCATCTGTCAACCCATGTCTTATAGTCGTCGCCGATAAGATACTCTCCAGGAACCTTCTCTGACATGAAGTAAACTCCTGTAGGTGTATCGTGTGAACCTCTTGTTCCTGTTACAACATCGGTTTCCATAAGAAGCTTACCCTTCTTATAATACCATAGGTGCTGTTCAGCTATGTTAACCTCTATGTAAGTATCACCGAGATCATTTACACCATCACCATAAACGGACTTTTCAGAACACTCAGGAATTCTCTCTGTCTTTGTCTTACCCTTTCTGACAGCTGCCTTTAAGTAAGCCTTTTCTTTGCCGGAATCCATGACATTACCGTAGGTTCCACCCGTAATCTCTATAGTCTCACCTGTGTGAATCTTTAATGAACGTGTGCTTCCTATGGATGTATACTTAACATTTAACTTATTTACAAACTCGTCGATAACACTGTCATCGAAAACTACGGTTTTTCTCTTAACCAAGAGATGATCCTTAAGCGTCTTCCAATCAAACTTCATACCGTTAGTATACTCGATATCACAGTTATATACGTTATTTGCCTTAGTTAACGGCTTTTCCAAGTCGTCAGCAACTATACGAGGCATGGGGTAAACATTGAACTTTTTTCTAACTTCCTTATCAGCTATGTCAGCAAAAAGCACTCCCTTAGACACGCTGTCCTTCATAAGATCAGCTAAAATCGGACCTCTAATCTTATTACCGTAAACTTCCTTCTGTATACTAAATCCATCCTTACCAAGCACAATAGCAGCACTGGTAGAAGGTATACGCTTATCATTTATCGGTCTCAGATTAGTCCGGAGATTTTTTAAGGATTTATTTAACTCCCACGTATAAACTTCCTTCTCCGCAAGAAGATTCTTGTAATAATCAATGATATTATCATCATTAATATCTTCTACAAGTTTGTCATCAAAGTTTGGATGAAGTGCTGTGCTAATGCTTATCTGCATCACAGACTTTCCTTCCTCCAAAACATCAAATGTACTTTTCTTGCTGGTTGCGTACATTTGCTTTAAGGTTTCTGTCGCATCTGAAAGTCGAACAATCTTACTTTCACCATACATACTGACTTTTACAGGCTTTACAAGCCATACGATAACTGCAGCCAATATAAGCGCAGCTAACACAGACCCACAAAGAATCAGTATCTTAACAGATTTTTTCATTATTTACCACCATTCTTTAAAATCTCTAAAATCACCCAATCCACAAAATACTGTGGTTTATTACCTGAGATACTCATCTCAATTTCATGAGTATATCACTTTAAAGCTGAAATGTCTACAAATAAATTGCTTACATTTTTAATTTCTTCTTCAGAACCGATTACGCATATACTATAATCCTTGCAGATGTCTTCAATGTAGTCAGCAACACTCTTTACATCCTCTACTGTAGCACCCAGTACATGGTCTTTTTCGTCCTGTATGGTCTCATACTTTATATGAGAAAGATAGGCATTTAAGTTTCTTGAACCTACCATGGCAGGTGTGAGAGGAGTGCTAATACCACTTATGGTTCCGATTATGGTTTTTACATGATCTCTTTCTGTGGGATTGTACTCTCTTAAAAATGTAACGCAGTCCTTATAAACATCTATAGTTTCTTTAAGCTTTGGATCCCTGTAGGATGTAAATGCACAGATACCGTTTTTACCAAACTTACATGCTGCACCGTATGCTCCGCCCTTTACTCTTACATTGTTCCAGAGATAATCGAAGCTTAAGAGATTCTTTGCTACAAGAAGAGTTCCATAATTCGGAGTTTTTTTACTGCGGCCTGATATAGCTACATAATTTACCTTTGCAGGAGTTGTATAGGCCTCGGTCTTTTCTTCTTTTAAGGCTTTACAATTATTTTCATCATGAAGTATGTAGTCCGTTTTTTCGGACTCATCTCCCGGAAGCTTTAATTCCTTAAGTGCATCTAAGGTCTTCTGATATCCATCTTCATCGGAAGTTATGGCAATCAGCATATCCTCCTTCTTGAAAATCATTTTGTTAACAGCCTTTAAGTCTGAGATGTAATTATCCTTTCTGTCTGCAAAACTCTCATCTAACTGTGCAAGATAGTTATAATAACCAAGTCCACTGTTCTTATCCATGAGCCAGTCGTACTCTGCAAACTTGGACTGGGCTCTTGAAGCTGCCATTACATGACCTGCGTAAAGCAGGGAGTTTTTGTGTCTTGAACGAAATTCTTTTATTACATCAGCAAGTCGCTTCTCATCTTCAAAGCTTGTTTCGTTAATCATCTCATTGATTAACTCTATAGCTTTGCCAATATTCTTTTTAAGTACCTTTGTAGATACTTCAAACCTTAAACTTGTAGCATCTTCTTTATCATAGTCTAAATTCACATTCAGACTAGCGATAAGACCGCCTGTGTACTCATTTACAAGCGTATCGAACTCCTGATAGCTGTGTTTACTCGTATCCATATATCCGAGAAGACTTGTATATACGCTTAAAAACGAAATGAAGTCCTTCTTGTCTGATGCTTCAAATAAAAGTGAAAGATAAACTATATCGTTGGTATGCTCATCTGTAAATACAGTGGTGGTGCCCTCAAAATTCCTAATCTGATAAGTATATTTTCTAGCTTCTTTATCTATCTCCGAAAGCTTAAGAAGCGGAATCTTTTCTAAGTCCTCCTTCGGACTTGGTTCTGACTGATACTTTTTAAGGGCTATAGTGTCCTCTATAAGCTTATCTATCTCTTCGTCTGTGAGTGAAGCCTTGTAGGCAGCGAGCTGCTCAGCTGTTTTCTTATCCTTTTCCTGTGTAAGACCCTTCTTAGGTGCAAGCTCAATCATAAGTTTATGATTATTGTTTAAGAAATATTTTTCTATAAGATCTTCAAAAAGTGAATTATCAATTTCGTTTCTTATAAACTGAAATGCATCTTCATACCTAAGACCTGAGAACTCTGCATCCTCGTCATAAAGCCATGTTCTTAATGCCCAGAGGTAGAAAAACAATCCCTTTGGACTTGAACCGAAGTCTCCCTCTCTTGCTCTGAATTCAAGCATATTTACACTTGCTTCAAGTATCTTTTTGCTGATTCCCTCTTTTACAAGTTTCTCTAAGGTTTCTTTTATTACCTGCTTTATCTCTTCACCTTTACCTGCCGGTGCACCTTTAATATAAATTGCAAAGTAACTTTGCTTTACCAAATCACATACATCTGAGTCTACATCTGTTGCAAGTCCCTTTTCTACAAGGGCTTCCTTAAGGTATGCTCCCGGCATGTCGATTAACAGATAAGAAAGTATATCCATGGCTCTGCAAAGCTTTCTGTCCTGTGTTATATCTGTAAGAAAACCGTAGGAGTAAAGGGTTATATTCTCTCTGTCGTCATCCTCACTTACTGCATACTCAAGTCTTATGTCTCTTTCTTTTTCAAATGGAGTTTGTGTTGCGATCTCTGAATCAAGCTCTATCCTTTCAAACTTTGAAAGGTAGTTTTCATCCATCCAGTTAAGTCTCTCTTCCATATCCATATCTCCGTAAAGATAGATATATGAGTTAACCGGATGATAATATTTCTTATGATAATCTAAGTAGGCTTCTCTGGTAAGCTGTGGAATCACCTCAGGATCTCCGCCTGAGTTACATGCATACTGAGTATCCGGATACATGTTCTTTATAAGATAGTCTTCTAAAAGGCTGTCTTCGGATGAGTAGGCGCCCTTCATCTCGTTGTAGACAACTCCGTTATAGGTTATATCTCCATCCTTATCTTCAAGCTCATAATGCCACCCCTCCTGCTTGAAAATCTCAGGATACCGGTAAATATTAGGAAAAAATACTGCATCCATATAAACATGCATAAGATTTTTAAAATCCTTTAAGTTAGTGCTTGCTATAGGATATACAGTCTTATCAGGGTAGGTAGATGCATTGAGATAAGTATTTAAAGATCCCTTAACAAGCTCTACAAATGGATCCTTGGCAGGAAATGCGTCAGATCCGCAAAGAACAGTATGCTCTATAATATGCTGTGTTCCCGTATCGTCGAGAGGTGGTGTCCTAAAGCCCACTCCAAATACCTTATTATCATCATCATTTGATAAAAGCATAACTCTTGCTCCACTCTTGTTATGCTTTAAAACAATACAAAAGCTGTTAACCTCTTTTATGTATTCGTATTTTTTTACTGTGTAAGTTTTTGGACAGCTAAATTCCTCGTACCTTTGAATGTTCTTTGCCATTTATTTGCCTTCCTCCTTGATAATTTCAGTGTTTTATATATTATATATTTTTATGTGATTTTGATAAATCAGTACATGCTCTAATCCTTACGATTTTTAATTGCGATTAATGTATCTCTGATTTCTGCGGCTGTTTCAAAGTCAAGCTCTGCAGCTGCCATACGCATCTTTTTCTCGAGCTTTGATACAAGTCTCTCTACTTCCTTCTTACTCATGGATTCGATATCCTTCTGTATGTCATTAACAGGCTCCTCAGCCTTTTTGGATATGCTTATCAACTCTCTTACAGCCTTTTTGATAGTTTCCGGAGTGATACCATTTTTATCGTTATACTCCTGCTGTATACCTCGTCTTCTGTTGGTCTCATCCATAGCCCGCTTCATGGAGTCCGTCATGTTATCAGCGTACATGATAACTCTTCCCTCAGCATTTCTTGCGGCTCTTCCTATAATCTGTATAAGCGATGTTTCGGATCTTAAAAAGCCTTCCTTATCAGCGTCTAAAATTGCTATAAGTTCGATCTCAGGGATATCCAGACCCTCTCTTAGAAGATTGATACCAACCAAAACATCAAACTTATCCAGTCTCATATCCCTTATTATCTCGGCTCTCTCAAGGGTATCTATATCGGAGTGAAGATACTTGACTCTTATTCCCACATCTCTCAGATAATTGGTAAGATCCTCGGATTGCTTCTTTGTAAGGGTATTGACCATAATTTTGTTTTTATTGTTTATAACCTTATGAATCTCTGTGATAAGGTCATCTATCTGCCCTTCAACCTCTCTTACCGTAACTGTGGGGTCCAGGAGGCCTGTAGGTCTTATAATCTGCTCAACCCTGGATATCTCATGAGTTTCCTCATAATTACCCGGTGTTGCGGATACGAAGAGGCACTGATTTATGTGAGCTTCAAACTCCTCAAAGTTTAGTGGTCTGTTGTCCAGGGCTGACGGGAGTCTGAAACCATAATCTATGAGTGTGTTTTTACGCGAAAGATTTCCGTTATACATACCGCCAATCTGCGGAATCGTCATATGAGACTCATCTATCATTATGATAAAGTCTTCAGGAAAATAATCTATAAGAGTGTAGGGTGGTTCGCCCTCACCTAAGCCGGATAGGTATCTGGTATAGTTTTCTATACCTGAGCAAAAGCCGGTTTCTCGCATCATCTCTAAGTCGAACTCGGTTCTTTCCCGAATTCTCTGAGCTTCTATAAGCTTATCTTCGCTTTCAAAGTACTTAACTCTGTCTTCCATCTCCTGCTCTATATCCTTAACAGTCCTTTCAAATGCGTCTTTATTAACAGCATAGTGAGAAGCAGCGAAAACTATAGCATGCTCTAGAGTTGATATCACTTTTCCCGTAAGAGCTTCGATCTCACAGACTCTGTCAATCTCATCTCCGAAAAACTCGATTCTTATGGCTCTTTCCATCTGGTTTGCAGGAAATATCTCAAGAGTATCGCCCCTGACTCTGAAGGTTCCTCTCTTAAAGTCCATATCACTTCTTATGTACTGCATCTCCACCAGTCTGTGAATGATATCATCTCTGTCAGCTTCTTGCCCCGGACGAACTGAAACTGTCATATTTTGATAATCTATGGGGCTTCCAAGGCCGTATATACAAGAAACAGATGCAACTATTATTACATCTCTTCTCTCGGAGAGTGACGCTGTCGCAGAGTGTCTGAGTTTATCTATCTCATCATTTATGGATGAGTCCTTGGCTATATAAGAATCTGTGGAAGGTACGTAAGCTTCGGGCTGATAATAATCATAGTAGCTTACAAAGTACTCCACTGCATTTTCCGGAAAGAATTCCTTAAATTCGCTGTAAAGCTGGGCGGCGAGAGTTTTGTTGTGTGCTATTATCAGTGTAGGTCTCTGCAAGCGCTCTATAACATTTGCCATGGTAAATGTTTTGCCGGAGCCTGTAACTCCGAGAAGAGTTTGAAACTGATCACCCTCATTAAACCCCTTAACCAGGCTTTCTATAGCCTCCGGCTGATCTCCGGTAGGTTTAAAATCAGAATGTATTTTAAATGGTTTTTCAAAATTACTCATAGAATATTCTCCTACCTGGATAAAGCGTAGTTGACGCACCAGTCATTTATGAGGGCTCTCTTGTTAAGCAAAAGATCTGATATGTTACATGTGTCTGCGTTCTCTATAACCTTATCCGGTTCTATACCGGTACCATCTATGCACCTTCCCTTTGGTGTGTAGTACTTTGCGGTTGTAAGCTTTATTGCTGTATGGTCACTTAGAGTAAAGGTAGTCTGTACAACTCCCTTTCCGTAAGTCTTTGTACCTACGATGACAGCATTCTTTATGTCTGCAAGAGCTCCGGTAAAGAGTTCTGAAGCACTTGCGGTATGAGAATTAACGAGTACAAAAATCGGGACACTTAATTCTTCATCATCTTTGGTTTTATAATCAATTCTCGTATTACTTTTATCAAGAGTATAAGCGACTGTCTCTCCCTTGGCTATGAGCATGTCTGCCATGGCTACCGCCACATCTACCACGCCCCCACCATTATCTCTTAAGTCTATGATAAGCTTCTGTGGATTCTTGGTTTTGATAAGCTCTAAGGCTTCTCTAAATTGCTCTTCAGTAACCTTACTAAAGGCTTTAACTCTTATGTATCCTGTCTTTTTAGGAAGCATCATACGTGTAACTTCCTCTTCCTTTATGACAGCTCTTTTGCATGTTATGGGGATATTTCTTCTTCTGCGCCTTACTATCAGTTCTACTGAAGTACCTTCTTCTCCCTTTATGTATCCGGATATTTCATCTAAGGTAAGCCCCTCTACGCTGTGACCTGCCACGCTTATAAGGGTGTCTCCCTTCTTTAGACCTGCTTCCTTTGCGGGGTAGCCCTCATGAACTTCGCTTATTATAACAGCGCCTGTAGTGGCGCTCTTACTTACGGTTACTCCTATACCGGTAAATGAGCCGTTTATGGTTTGATACAAATTATCGACATTGTTTCCGTTGTAGTAACCTGCGTACTTATCGTTTGTTCCTGCCAGAATCCCGGCACTTATTCCATCTGCTATTTTTTCATCTGAAACATCTTCTATGTAGTACTGATCTACCAGTGCTGTGATTTCTCTTGCTTTATTATCAACCTTTTTGGTGTAAAGCTTAGAGCCAAAGGAGCTGGGAAGAATATAATCCAGATTAATAACACCATTTATCGAAAGAATATATGCACTTGCTGCAATTAATATAATTGCAGTACATATACCCAGAAAAAACATTTTAAGCTTTTCCATTCAAATCTCCATTTTCATCAAGATTGAGTAAATTTTATCAATATCTTCACTTACACTTCGGCTTAGAGGAAAATGATTTTTCCGACTGAGTAATCTAGGGTTTCACCAGATAAAGCATAGGATCAACATACTCTCCGTTTACATGAAGCGCAAAGTGCAGATGCGGTCCGGTGGATATTCCGGTAGATCCTACCCTGCCTATAACCTCTCCTGCCATAACTTTTTGGCCGGTCTTTACAAGAAGCGCTGAGCAATGCATGTAATAAGAGTAAACATTGTTTCCATGATATATACCTATGTAGTTTCCTGCAGATGAAGAATACATGGATATAACAACTTTTCCATCCTTAGCTGCGAGTATATCAGACCCACTTGGGACGCTTATATCCACACCATGATGGAATGTTGAGGCTCCCGCAGTAGGTGCAACTCTCGGTCCAAAGCCTGAAGATATACTTCCCGACAACCTGAGTGGCCATATGAAGCCTGTAGCACTTGCATTAACATCCGATACCGGAACTCCGGAGGATGAACCGCCCATGGCTGCAGCATCTGCTACTTGCTTTGCTCTCTGGGCACTGAGAAGCTCTTCTATCTGCGCTTCTGCTTCCTCTATCTTTTTAGCAGCTTCCTCTATATTTTCCTCAGCCTGCTCTATATCGCTATTGTAAGCATCAAGCTTTCTTCTCTTCTTTTCTATAACTTTGCGAACATCCTCTCTGTCATCTTTAAGTAGGTCCCTTATATAAATGATGTCAGCATACTTTTCATCTTTCTCTTTCTGCTTTTCTTTGACATATTCTACCGATCTGTCGTATTCATCTAAGAGATTTTTATCAAAATTAGTAATCTGCTCTACATACTCCATGTTATTTAACAAATCCACAAGTCCGGATGAAGAAAGAAGTAAGCTAATATACTCGGTGTCCGAATTTTCGTACATATAAGTAATTCTTTTGATGCAGGTATTATATATTTCACTCCTTCTTGTCTCCAGATCCGCCAGAGTTTCATCAAGGGTCTGCAGATCACCCTCTAATCGGGTTATCTTATAATTCTTATCATCTATCTGCTTCTGTAATTCTGTCAGTACGTCATCACTTTTATTGATAAACCTGATTACATCCTGCTTTTCTTTTTCAATAGATTTTATCTGTCGCTTCAGTCGTTCTTTCTTTTTTTCCATATTTATACGATCCTGACTTACATCGTATATCTTTTCTTCGATATTTTCTACCACGTGGGTTCTTCTTTCTGTCTTGGCCTGTGCAGAAATATCAAAGTTATAGCGTGCAGTACCAATAAGCATGCCAACTGTAAGCCACATGAGAAGAATTTTTAATCCTATCTTTCGCAAATCTAACCTATCCTTTCGATTCATCAAGACTCACTTGTGAGTCTTATGCGCATCCTCTATCACACTTTCAAATGTCTTCTGACTGAGTGAGCGCTTCCAAGTAATCCTATACCGATTCCAAGAAGTGCACTGGCGGGAATTACTACGCTAAATACACTTACCGAATCAACCATATCAAACCACTTTGATATACTCGGAAACTGCTTTGCTATGTAATCCGAAGCACTTCCGTAGAAGATATATAATAATCCCACAGGAATCGCTGCTCCTATGATTCCTATTAGTACACCCTCTACTATGAAAGGGAATCTGACAAATCTGTCGGTAGCGCCGATTAGCTTCATAATGGCTATCTCTTCTTTTCTCACTGAAATACCCATTGCAACAGTAGAACTTATCAGAAAAACTGAAACCAATATGAGAAGTACTATAAGTGTTATAGATACGTATGCTACCAAAAGATTAAAGTTATTTATACTTCCTGCTACCGCCTCTATGGAATTAACCTTTCTTACGCCTTCTAAAGCCTCTATATCCTTAGAAATTGTCGGCTCTTGCTTCATATCGGAAATCTTAACGACGTAGGATGCTGAATCCTTTAATGGATTTTCATCTCCAAATGTTTCGATAAGATCTTCGTCATTTTCAAACTTGTCTTTCTTGAAGTTTTCCCATGCTTCCTCGGGGGATACGTACTTAACCGAATCCACGCCTTTCATTTGCTTTATGAGAACACCTATGTGCTCTATATCAGCCTGCGCCAGGTTCTCCTCAAAGAAAACAGTAATTCCGACCTGAGATTCAGCTTTGTAAACTATAGCTCTGAAGTTAAGGATTACTGAGAAAAAGACACCAAAAATAAAAAGGCAGGCTGTTACAGTTCCTATGGCAGCAAATGAAAACATTTTATTTTGGAACATTCCTTTTATGCCCTGCCCTATTCCGTAGAAAAAATTACTCATTGAATGTATCCTCCCAACTTATCTCCGATGATTTCTCCTGTCTGCAGAGTTATAACTCTTTTTTGCATACTATTCACCAGATTATCATTATGGGTAACTACTACAACTGTAGTCCCCATCTCATTGAGATTCTGTAAAAGTCCCATGATTTCCCATGAATTGTTGGGATCTAAGTTTCCGGTAGGCTCATCTGCAAGAAGTATGGAAGGCTTATTTACCATGGCTCTTGCTATGGCAACTCTCTGTTGCTCTCCTCCGGAAAGCTCTCTAACCTTCTTTTTTGATTGGTCAGAAAGACCGACCAGCTTGATCATTTCATTGCAATTTTCTATTCTTTTATCCTTTTTTACACCGATTACCCTCTGTGCTATCTCAACATTTTCATAGACATTTCTGTCTTCTAAGAGCTTAAACTCCTGAAATACCACACCTAATCTTCTGCGATAGTAAGGCATCTCCTTGCGTCCAATATTCTTTAAGTTAGCACCCTCCACTATTATATCGCCTTCAGTAGGCTTGAGCTCGCCTAAAAGGGTTCTTATAAGGGTTGATTTTCCTGACCCGCTTTCTCCTACTATAAAGACAAATTCACCCTGATTTATGGATAGCGAAATACCCTTAAGTGCTGTAGTTTTGCTGGAATATGTGTAAGATAAATTTTGAAATCTGATTATTTCTTTGTCTGATTTTTCTGATTTTTCTTTTTCCTCTTCTTCATACGAATTATCTTCGTAATCCGGAGTTTGAATTATCATTTCTTCTTCCGATGTCATTGCTCTTCTTCCTCAAATATACTCATAATATCCTTGGCAAGCATATTTTCAAGTTCTTTATCAACTACGTAGTCGTCATCCTCTACTGTATCATATACTGTTTCTGCCGCCAAATCTTTCCCTGTTTCCTCAGCATCAATTTTTTCAATAAGCTCTTCTATCTCTTCAAGCTCAGTTTTAGGTTTTACACCACCCGGATAAGCAGTCTTTGTATCCTCCGGAAAGCTCTCCGGATCTGCCTCATATCCCTTAGTACTTAAATCAGGATCTCCCTCTCCAAGTATTACTCTTCTAAAGAATCCTCTCTTAACAGGCTTTTCACTGAGTTTTTTCTCAACTTCCTTGAAGATTTCCGGACGATCATCTTTTTCTTCCTTCTTTTGTGCTTTTTTACTGTCAATCTCTTTAAGTATCTCTTCTATATCGTCATCGTCTTCCGAGTTATCTTCTTTATCTTCTTCATCTTCATGGTCATCTTCTGATTCCTCTTCTTCGTCATCCTCAGAATCCTTATCCTCGGACAATTCATTTTCCTCCACAGACTCATCCGGTGCATCTTTGTCTTTATCATCTTCATGGTCATCTTCTGATTCCTCTTCTTCGTCATCCTCAGAATCCTTATCCTCGGACAATTCATTTTCCTCCACAGACTCATCCGGCGCATCTTTGTCTTTATCATCTTCATCGTCAGAAGCATCGAGATCTATGGTCTTTCCGAGTCCATTCTCTAAGTCTTTTTCAAGCTTTGCTACATCAAATCCCTTCTCAGCAGCTACCTCACTTAGCGAAATATCATTCCTTATTTCTTCCATTCCATTTAAAAAAATAGGCCCTGTCTCGTCCGAAAAAACTCCCTGAGTTCCCTTAGGCTCGCCCTCAATTATCTTTGGTTCTGCCTGGGTAAGTTCCATAACCCTTGATAAGTCATTTAATAAATTCTGGGTTGTACCAAGATCCTTCTCATAGACCTCCTGATACTGAGAATCCTTCTTTTCGCTATTTTCCTGCGTTTCTTGATTCTCATCGATCATTTCATCATCATTTTTAATAACAATTTTTTCACCAAATTCCCTGGTGATATCAAGGTCGTCTACTGTAGGATTGTGATCTTTATCAGCTTCTGTTTTATCATCATTTGAGGATGCAGGAATATATAAAATATCTTCCTCTACAACCTTCTCTATCTCTTCGTAATCTTTTTCCTCTGAAAGAGTTTCAACAGCGTCATAATTAGGGATATCTATCTCTTTGAAAAGACTGTGATTTACATAATAGTCTTCATCTACATAGATAAGTTCGCCATTCTCATCAAATACCGGAAGACCTCTATCATCAAACAATATACGAGTATGGTCGTCATCAGGATTATATGTATTTGCCATCTGAGACTTTCTGTAATCTAATAGGTCATCTTCAACGTCATTATCATCGCTTTTTGGTCCCGCTCCGTGCTGCTTTGAAACAGAGGCAGAAATCATCTCAAATAGAGCATCTTCATCCTCATTACTTCCGAAAACGCCCTGCTCATCATCTTCTTCTTCAAGATTCTTGAATTTTTTTAATTCTTCAATAAGTTTCTTATCTTCTTCCTTTTCATTCTCAGGAGAATAATCATCATCATAAATGTTCATTAATATTAACCCTTTTCACCTATTACTTTTATTTTCAAAATTTTACGTAACGTACAAGCAAAAAAATGGCAAAACGTGAACCGTAATAATACAAAAAATTGCCCCCGGTTCACGTTTTATATTTTTAAGCACTACATATCAGAGTTAGTAGTCCATAGTTTCCATATAATTCATGTATTTTACAACCATGAGTGCAATCTTAAATGTGATTGCATCATCAAATACTCTTAGATCCAATCCGGTACTTTTTTGCAACTTATCAAGCCTGTATACAAGCGTATTTCTGTGTATAAACAGTTCCTTTGAAGTTGCAGAAACATTTAAACTATTATCAAAAAACTTATTAATGGTCTCGACTGTTTCCTCATCAAACTCAGATGGATCCGTATTTAAAAATATTTCATTGATAAACATCTTACAAAGAGGCATGGGTAACTGATATATGAGACGACCTATACCAAGACTTGAATAATCTACGATATTTTTCTCTGAGTAGAATATTTTTCCAACATCCAGAGACATCTTAGCTTCCTTGTATGATCTCGATACATCTTTTATTTCATTTATGATTGTTCCGTATGCTACATGTACCTTTGACATAGCCTCGGAATTAAGCATATCCAGTATTACCTTTGCAATTTTGCTTATGGATTCATAATCTTCATCAGGAGCAAGCTCCTTGACCAGAATTATATTTTTTTCATCAACCTGAGTTATAAAATCCTTTGTCTTGTTGGCAAAAAGACCCTTTACAGTCTCTAAAGCTCCCAAATCTTTCTCGTCTTTGGTCTCTATTATGAATACTACTCTTCTGACATTGGTCTCTATGTGCAGCTTTTTAGCTCTGTTGTAAATATCTACCAAAAGAAGGTTATCTAAAAGCAGATTCTTGATAAAATTATCTTTATCATACCTTTCCTTGTAAGCTACTAAAAGACTCTGCAGTTGAAATGTAGCCATCTTGCCAACCATGTAAACTTCTTCGGAATCACCCTTGGCTAAAACTATATACTCTAATTGAGTCTCGTCGTAAACCTTGAAAAATTGATACCCCTGTATAGCCTGACTGTCCGCCTGGCTTTCAACAAACATTGCAACTGCTTCCTTGTTTTCTTCAATATTGTTTAGAGTGGCAACTATCTCATTACCCTCTGTATCCATAACGCACAGATCAACTCGTGTTATGTTTTTTAAACCATCAATAGTTGTTTGCAAAACCTGATTTGAAATCATGAGACACCCCCTGTTCTTCTCCCCGAACATTTTAACACTAACACCATAAAATGTAAAGGGTTCTAGTTTGGAAATAACAACTACCTGGCAATGACAAGACAACTTCATATGTTGATTATTCCTTGACTATCTGATATAATTATTTGAATGAAATACTGCCGTGTCTTACAGATTTTTAGTTAACCGGAGGGTATATACATGAAAACTATTTTTTCAATTATATATATCCTGCTTATATTATTGCTTTTATTATGTGCTTTATCTTCTAAGAAATCAAATAAGAAGATTAGTAAGCAGGTCCGTAGATTTAATTTGAGTCTGGTTATCCCTATATTAGGTAACCTTATTATATTGTGCTCTAAAAACGAAATAACTGCATTAATAGGCAATTTCATATACTTTTTAGGTATGAACGTTGTAATGATAGCACTTATACTTTTTACTGTTGAGTATTGTAAGGATGCAAGAAGCAAACACAAGGTACCTAAAATTCTTTTTATTCTTCTTACTATTGATAATGTGCAGCTGCTGCTATCTTTTATATTTCATCATGCCTACGAGGTTAAGCCTGCACTTTCAGGAAAGGTGCATTACTATGAACTGATTCCAAAATTTGGTCTGTATTATCATAGATTTGTAGATTACATGATTTTCTTCATGGTTTTACTTATTTTTATTATTATGATTATACGTATGCCTAGTGTTTATAAGGAGAAATATGTTGTAATTCTGGTTGCCATACTAATTAGTGGTATATGGCAAAGCTTTGATGTATTTACCGGAATTTATATTGATAGCTCCATGATGGGTTTTACACTCCTGGGTTTACTTGTTTATTATTTTTCTCTAATCTATCAACCCGTTGCTTTGCTTAATAAAACCCTTAAAAATATAGTGTCTCAGATGCAGGATTCGCTTTTTTTCTTTGATCCGCGCGGATACTGCATATGGTTAAATGAACAGGGTAGTAAGCTCTTAGGTGTTAGCCAGGAAAGTGCTTCAGAGGCTTCCGCTTCTCTTTACTTTATGTTTAAAAACTATCGTATAATACCCGAGAATGAGAATGTTGAGCAGATAATAAAAACAGAGGATAAGACTTTTTACTACACTCTTACAAGGAACTCCATTAAGGATAAAAAAGGTAGGTCTATGGGTACTTACCTTCGTATAATCGATAATACAGAAGAAAAGAATCGTATAAAAAGGGACTTATACGATTCAACTCACGACTCACTGACAGGGCTTTATACAAAAGAGTATCTTTTCACAAGAATTAAAGAAGTTTTTTCAAATAGCCAGGATAAAACCTATTACATAGGTTACATAGATATAAATAATTTTAAACTTGTTAATGAAATATTTGGAACCGATTTTGGTGATTATGCTTTACAGAGAGTTGCTGAAGAGCTTATTAGAACAGTCCCGCCACACTGTCTGTACGGACGTTTGATAGGTGATACCTTTGGTCTTTGTTTTCCAAATGATGAGCTGGATTTACCTACCTTTGAAAGTAACTTGAAAAACTTTACAGTAAACGACGGTACTGCGGAAAGACGGCTTGTGGTTCACATGGGGCTCTACGAAACAAGCTCGAATGAAAACGATATTACTCTTATGTTTGACAGAGCTCACTTTGCACTCACTGAAATAAAAGATAATTATAAGCAGCATGTAGCATTTTATGATAAAAACATGCGCGAGAAGGTGCTTCTTAACCAAGAGATGTCCGCAGCCCTTCCCCGTGCAATCGCTAATAACGACCTTCGTCCTTATCTTCAGCCCATAGCTGATTCAAAAGGTAATATAATAGGAGCTGAGGCTCTGGCAAGGTGGTTCCACCCGGAGAAAGGATTTTTGTCACCCGCTGCATTTATACCACTTTTTGAAAATAACGGTATGATAGCTGATGTGGACAGACATATATGGAGATCTGCATGTAAGATACTGTCCGATTGGAAGGACACCCACCCTGAGCTTTTCATCTCGGTAAATATATCTCCAAAGGACTTTTACTTTATAAATGTTTTCGATGAAATCGATATGATTGTTAAGGAATACGGTATTGAGCCTGCAAAACTCCGGATTGAAATCACAGAAAGTGTAATGATGACAAATATTGATGAAAAACTAGATGTCTTAAAGAAGTTCCACGAGGCAGGCTATATCGTGGAACTTGATGATTTCGGAAGCGGATACTCTTCCTTTAATTTGTTAAAGGATATGCCGGTTGACCTTTTAAAGATTGATATGTCATTCATCAGAAATTCAAGTGATAATTTAAAAGCAAAGACAATAGTTAAAAATATCATACAGCTTTCAGCTGATTTAGGTATTACCTCTTTAACAGAGGGAGTAGAAACTGAAGCTCAATTTAAGGCACTTGTGGATATGGGATGTATACTTTTCCAAGGATACTATTTTTCAAAGCCTGTATCTATCGATGAATTTGAAGAGTTTTTATAATGTCAAACCTCAAGCAATTTGCTAAGATTTAAGCCGTGACTTTAAGACTTTTACAATTTAAGATATGTATATCAAAAAAAGATTGAGCGAGAATTATCTCTACTCAATCTTTTTATTTGGATTATATTTCACTACCGGTACTTACTTCCCGGATGTTGCCTTGATCATAGCCTGTGCACATTCATTACACTTTGCATATATTTCTTCAGGCTCTACACCTACATTAAATGTGCCGTGATCGTAAAGTATGCGGCCATTAACCATGGTCATCACTACATTTTGCTTACTTCCGGAGTAAACTAAATTCTTTGAAATGTTGTGGATAGGCTGCATATTGGGCTGATTTAAGTCTATCATTATAAGATCTGCGCACTTTCCTACTGCAATGTCGCTTGCACAATCCAATTCCATGGCAAAGGCACCGTTCTTTATAGCCATTAAAAGTACATCATCTGCATTACAAGCTGAAGCATCCTCTAATATGTACTTCTGTAAACCAGTTACCAAAAACATCTCTCTAAACATATCAAGACAGTTATTGGAAGCCGGACCATCGGTTCCGATAGCAACCTTTATGCCTCTGTCAAGAAGCTTCTGGGTTTGTGCTATACCACTTGCAAGCTTTAGGTTAGAGGATGGATTGGTTACTACGTAGACACCTTTTTCTTTATAGATATCTATATCCTCATCCGTAAGATATACGCCGTGATATGCGCCTCCGCCGAAATCATAAAGACCAAGCTTATTCATGATTCCTGTTGGAGTAAGACCGTAACGCTCTTTACACTCCTCCACTTCTTTTTTGGTTTCGGAATTATGTACATAAACCTTTGCTTTGTACTTATGAGCCAGAGCGGATAACTCTTCCATAAGTTCACGCTTTGTCGTATACTCAGCATGAAATCCAATCTTATAGGATACAAGGTCACTTTGTTCCGGATTTGTAGCCTTATTGAAACGAAGATAATCATTCTCAACCTGTTCTACAGTTCCTCCAAAATCATTTATACTGTCACATAAAACTGTTCTAAATCCCGAATCTATAGATGCCTTTAAATTCGCATCATTCTGCATATACATATCAAAATTAGCTGTTATTCCTGATGTAAGATACTCTAGTATAGCAAGTCTGGAACCCCAGTAAACATAGTCTGCTGTAAGATTTGCTTCCATGGGAAATATCTTATTATAGAGCCACTGCTGTAAAGGAAGGTCATCCGCATAGGAACGCATAAGTGTCATGGCTGAGTGGGTGTGAGCATTCTTAAATCCCGGCATGATGAGATTGTTTTGAGCGTCAATTTCCTTGTCCCAAATTATGGACTCGTTATCAACAGTAATTCCGGTAGATTTATTTTCATTACCTACGTAAACAATGATACCATCCTTTATACATACTTCGCCCTGAATAATACTAATCTTATCGTTTTCTGTTTGAAGTATCCGTGCATTATAAATTCTTGTATTCATATCTTGATGTATCCCTTCTTTTAAGTTAAGACTCGCTTGCTGATTAAGTCTGATTTTTTATATCTTGTATAACTTCACTTATAAGCTTGCAAAACTTTTCACTTATAAGCTGTCCGGTTTCCTCTACTTCCTCCTGTGAAAGAGGCTTCTTACTGATTCCGCTCGCCATGTTGGATATACAGGATATACCAAGTATCCTCATCCCTGCATGATTAGCAGCTATAGCCTCGACAGCAGTGCTCATGCCTACCACATCTGCTCCTAAGGTCTTGCACATGCGAATTTCGGCAGGCGTTTCATAATTCGGTCCGGATAACTGGATATATACACCTTCCTTTAATTCTATATCTAAGCGCTCTGCTGTAGATTTAAGAATATTTATAAGCACTTCATCATAGATTTTTGACATATCAGGGAATCTTACTCCGAACTCATCTACATTGGGACCAATAAGTGGTGAAGGTACAAAATTTGAAATCTGATCCCTTATAATCATGAAATCTCCAACAGAAAAATCAGTATTTATTCCTCCGGAAGCATTGGTTATAATCAGTGTTTTCGCTCCCATCATACTCATTAGACGTATAGGAAGCACTACATCACTCATGGGATAACCCTCATAATAGTGAACTCTGCCCTTCATACAAACAACAGGAACCGCACCTATATAACCAAATATATATCTGCCGACATGACCTGGGGCTGTGGATACGGGGAATCCCTCTATATCGTGATAGTCCAGCTCTGCAACTATCTTCATCTTTTCTGCAAAGAAGTTGAGTCCCGAACCTAATACAAGGGCAATCTCGGGAGTAAACTTAATCTTCTCTTTATATGTTTCAAAGCAACGCTCTAGTTTTTTATAGTTTTCTGTGTTTTTCAAAATAAACTCCGTTCCAATGTAGTTCCAATGTGGTTCTAATCTACATAACATTTTTCATTATATAAAAAAACCAACGCATGCAACTTAAGGGAAACCGGTAGAATCAAACCCCGGTTACCCGAAAGCACAGGCGTTGGTATAATAATCACATAAGTAGCCCAAAGCCTTACAAGAAGAGAATATCTTCTTAGAAGAGCTTCTTCTTCATGAGCTCAGGCTCCTGAGCAAATTCTATAGCAACATCCGGTGATATACGAAGATTCTGATATAATTCAAATATTGCATCATCCATAGTCTGCATACCTAACTTCTTACTTGTCTGGATAGTAGACTGAATCTGGTGAGACTTCTCATCACGGATAAGAGCTGCAATAGCCGGTGTAGTATGCATAACTTCGTAAGCAGCAGCACGTCCTGAACCATCAGTTGTAGGCAGAAGCTGCTGTGAAATAACTGATATAAGAACGCTGGCAAGCTGAACACGAATCTGAGGCTGCTGATGAGGTGGGAAAACGTCGATGATACGGTCTACGGTAGCAGCAGCTCCGATAGTATGGAGTGTTGAGAATACCAAGTGACCGGTCTCGGCAGCGGTTATAGCTGCACCGATTGTCTCGTTATCACGCATCTCACCAACGAGGATAACATCAGGATCTTCACGGAGGGAAGCTCTAAGTCCGTTAGCGAATGAGAGTGTATCGAAACCGATCTCACGCTGGTTAACGATTGACTCTTTATGCTGATGCAAGTACTCGATAGGGTCCTCAAGAGTTATAACGTGCTCTTTACGAGTTTCATTGATAAGGTTAATAAGAGCTGCGAGAGATGTTGACTTACCTGAACCTGTAGGTCCTGTTACAAGGATAAGTCCTCTCTTTCTCTTTGCTAAGTCAAGAACAGACCAAGGTATACCCAACTGCTCCGGCTTAGGAATTGTTGTATTGATAAGACGGAGAACTGCTGCAAATGAGCCTTTCTGCCTGAAAGCGTTAACACGGAAACGTCCAAGTCCCTGTATAGTATGGGAAAAGTCGACTTCACCGTCTCGCTTAAGTATTGCCACCTGTCTGTCATTGATAAGAGGCATGATCAACGCCTGAGTTTCAGGAGCTGTAAGTACATGAGGGATAACATCCTCAAGAGTACCGTTAACTCTGATCTTAGGTGGAAGACCTACAGTTACATGAAGGTCGGATGCACCTCTTTCACGTGCAATTTTCAATAAACTACCCATCGTAATTTCCATAGTCTACATTCTCCATTTCTCATTTTTTTAGTTTATCTCTTGAAATTCCCAAAGAATTTCACAAAACCCACAATAAATATAAGGTGACGGAAAGGTTGATTCAATCTTAGTAATCTGGTGACAAAATCAAGCTTCGCTTGATTTTGCTAAAGACGGAAATCATGATTCAAAAACCTATATACCGTCTTTTTTAGCCTTCATACGCTACTCTATAAACTTCTTCCATAGTAGTAACGCCCTTTCTTACAAGGTTTCCGGCTGACATGATAAGAGTTGACATACCCTCTTCTATAGCCTGCTTTTCAATATCCTCAGCAGTACCGTTAGTACTGATAATATGCTTAAGCTTAGGTGAGATAGGAAGTATCTCATAAACACCGATACGGCCTTTATAACCTACGCCACCGCACTTTGAACACTGGCCCGGATTAAATGTTGCCTTCGGAATCATGAGCTTCTCTTCTAATTTATCCTCAGGAACTCCAAGCTCCTTCTTTTCAAGCTCATCTGCCTCAACAAGTGTTGAGCATGCAGTACATACACGACGACAAAGTCTCTGTGCGATAATACCAACTACAGCGTCTGCGATAAGATATGCTTCAATACCCATATCTACGAGACGGGTGATAGTACTTGCTGCAGAGTTAGTATGGAGTGTACTAACAACTAAGTGGCCGGTGATAGCGGACTCTACTGCGATTCCTGCTGTCTCACCGTCACGAATTTCTCCGATCATTATGATATCCGGATCCTGACGGAGGATAGATCTAAGAGCTGCTGCGAAGGTCATACCTGCTTTAGCATTAACCTGCACCTGATTGATACCGTTAATATTTGCTTCGACAGGGTCCTCAACAGTGATAATATTAACTTCTTCGGTATTTAATTCTGAAAGAGCTGTGTAAAGTGTTGTAGACTTACCGGAACCTGTAGGTCCTGTAACCAACATGATACCATGCGGATGTCTAAGAATATTCTCGAACTTCTCTAACTCTTCAGGTGTAAAACCGAGATTCTTTTTATCTCTGGAAAGAGCCTGCTTCTGAGTAAGACGCATAACTATCTTTTCTCCGTAAACTGTAGGAAGGATAGATACACGGATATCGTACTCGACACGGTCAACTATGTTTGTCATACGACCGTCCTGAGGTCTTCTCTTCTCAGATATGTCCATACCTCCAACGATTTTAATACGGGCAACCATAGCAGGGAGAAGTGAGATATCATGTCTCATAATCTCCTGCAAAACACCGTCGATACGACATCTGATACGAAGTCTGTCCTCAAGTGGCTCAAAATGAATATCGGAAGCTCTCTTATGAGCGGCCGATGTGATGATCTGATCAACGAGCTTAACGATAGGAGCATCCTTTACGCTGTCATCTTCAACATTCTTCTGAGACTCGAATTTACCATACTTTTCCTGATGCTCCTTGGTAAACTGCTCAGCAACCTTCATAGCCTCGGCATTACCGAAGTACTTATCTATAGCAGCAGATATATCGGATGCTGTAGTTACGAAAATTTCTATATCCATGTTGGTTATGATACGCAAGTCGTCAATAGCGTTCATATCCATAGGATCCGACATAGCAACCTGAAGGACATTAGGATTGTCCGGTGCAAATGCAAATGGAATAAGCATGTACTGCTTTAATATCTTATCATTTACAATTCTTAAAACATCATCCTCAATCTGAAGTCCGCCTAAGTGAACACGCTCTAAACTGAACTGATGGCAAAGGGCTTCTGCTATGATTTCATCACTTGTATAACCCTTTTCAATAAGCACATCACCGAGCTTTTTACCCTTATTTACGTCCTTCTGTGATGCAAGCGCATCGTCCAACTGTTCCTGTGTGATAACCTGAACGTTAACCAGGAGGTCGCCAAGTCTAATCTTTTCACGCATCTTCATAATACTGCTTCTCCTTACCCATAAACAATAATATTTATCAATTATCCCCGAAAAGTGTCTGACACTTTCTCATAAATAATATTATAATAAGTATACCAAAAAAATACAATAGTTTATTTATCTTTTTTTATAGCTTACAGCTATATTATCTTCCAACAAAAACAACTATGGATCTTGGCGGAACCATGGTTCTTCTGCTGTTTTCCAATGTATAGGTCTTACGCTTTTTCTTCTTTTTAGGCTTCGGAACCTCGGAAAACTCGCCTGTATAGGTTTCAATCGCAGTGTACCACTCCTTATCGTCCGGAAGCTGAGGGAGATCGAAGTACTTTGGTTCCCAGTACATATTGTAAATAATATATACAGAATCTTCGTTTTTCTCAACATAATCCCCGTAAAGGAGTATGCCCAGCATACGATTATAGTTGGTATAATCCGCCTTCCATGCACTTGTTGAGTGAATCGATATATCCGGCATTCCTATACCCTTACTGTCCATAAACATAAGCTCAGACTTCTGATGTAAAACCTTCATCTGCTTTCTAAATGCTATGAGCTGTTTTACGTAATCATGAATCTCTTTATAAGTCTTTAACTTACTCCAGTCCAACCATGTAATCTTATTATCATGGCAATATGCGTTGTTATTGCCATACTGAGTATTTAAAAACTCATCTCCGGCCAGTATCATAGGAGTTCCCTGAGCTGTAAGAAGCATAAGAAATGCATTTCTTATCTGCTTCATACGTCTTCTTACGATAGCTTTCTTTCTCGAAAATCCTTCAGCACCGCAGTTCCAACTGTAGTTAAAATCAGTTCCGTCGGTATTGTTTTCACCGTTATTTTCGTTGTGCTTAATATCGTAGGATACAAGGTCATTTAATGTAAAACCATTAACATGTGTCGCAAAATTAATTACAGAGTATTCCTTCGGATTTCTGTAAAATCTTGAGACAAATGTACCTGTCATGCCCTCGTCACTCTTTAAAAATCTGCGCATGTCATTCATGAAGCCTTCGTTGTACTCCGCAAATGCATTGATATCCTTTACAACATGGGCTTTACGCATATCTTCTACATTCCAGTGGGAAACCAAAAGCTTTACACCTGAAAGCAGCGGGTCTGAAGCAATCATTATAGACGGAAGCACATCGTCGTTCACTCTGAATCCATCTACATGATACGTTAAAACCCAGTGTCTTAGGCAGTCTGTCATAAGAGCAAGATTGGTACCCGGAGCAAAGTAAATATCCATGATAACCTCTATACCTCTCTTATGAAGCTCTTTAACCATGCACTTAAACTCACCCGCAACGCAAGACTTGTCTGAAGCGTAGCCTGCCTTAGGCGAGAAGTAATAGGTATTTCTTGCACCGTACCCCCAATAATTAAGCTTTATTTCCGGCTTCTCATTCTTAGGAGCAAGTCTCCTGCCAAGCTCAGCATTGGATGGCACTTTAGTTGCTGCAGTTTCATCTGCAAGTGCAGCTATATCTGTATTTGAGCTTTCAGTAATTGAACTTTCGGTATTTTGATTATTTGCCTGTTTATTCTCAGACTCTATCTTACTGTTAAGCAGCGCCTGATCACTCTTTGTCACACCGGAAAACTCATAAAAATCAGATGGTTCTCCATATGCCTTCTGACAAAGCACCTCGTCAAACTCATAGCATGGAAGCAGCATAACAGCGTTAATCCCGAGCTCAGACAGGTAATCTGCTTTCTCAGTAAGGCCTGCATAAGTTCCCTTATGCTTAACTTTAGAAGAAGAATGCTTCGTAAATCCTCTCACGTGAAGCTGGTACATGATAACATCGGACAAATCATTTCTTGGGAATTTATCACCTTCCCAGTTAAAATCTCTTAACTCTATGCAGCCTCTTACTTTCTTATCTTTTCTGCTTCCCCAATTCTCCCAGCCGCTTATAAGCGCAGCGTACTCATCTACATACTCACCGGAATCCGTTTCGTAGGTATACTCATAATCCTCTGTAAGTATATCAGCAACATCTCTTTTATCCTTATTTTCAGGGTGCTTGTCGAGAGTTACCAGATATACGCATCCCCATTTGTATTCATCTGTAAGCTCTATAATTACCTGTGGCTTCTTCTCACCCTTTTTGTAGAGCTTTAGCTTACAGCTTAAAGCATCATGAAAATATACCGAAAATTGAACACCATTAACAACCTTTGTTACTCCAAAGGTTAAGGTGGTTCCGGGTTGAATTGTAAATATTTTATTAGTTTGCATATTAAATCCCCATGTTTTATAACTTGAAAATCTTTTTTCAGCTTTATTAAGTATATACTTTTGTCTTCCCCCTGATTCCCGGCAGATAGCCAAAAAAAACCATGGAAGATTCTATTAATTGTCGTCCTCTACGGATACAGAGAGCTTCTGACGCTTTCTGGCCATGTCGTCACTCTCAAGGTACTCATCGTAGGTTGTCATCTTATCGATAAGTCCACCAGGTGTGATTTCCATAATTCTGTTTGCAATTGTCTGGATAAACTGATGATCCTGTGAAGTAAAGAGAACCACTCCCGGGAACTTGATTACTCCGTTATTTAAGGCGGTTATTGACTCCATGTCAAGGTGAGGTGTAGGCTCGTCCATGATAAGAACGTTAGAGCCAAGTATCATCATCTTAGAGAGCATAACTCTTACTCTCTCACCACCCGACAGTACATTTACCTTCTTAACTCCGTCTTCACCCGGGAAAAGCATACGTCCAAGGAAACCTCTTACGTAGGTTGGATCCTTCTCAGGAGAAAACGGCATGAGCCACTCAACTATGGTTTCTTCAGAATCGAAAAGCTCTGTGTTATCCTTAGGGAAGTAAGAAAAACTTGTTGTTACGCCCCACTTGTAGCTTCCTTCATCAGGCTCTAACTCACCTGCAAGAATCTGAAAGAGTGTTGTGGCAGCGATTGTGTTGCCACCTACGAAAGCAATCTTATCTTCTCTTCCTACGATAAATGAAATGTCATCTAAAACCTTTACTCCGTCGATTGTCTTCGATAAATGCTCAACTGTAAGCACCTCATTACCTATCTCGCGATTCGGTCTGAAATCGATGTAAGGATACTTTCTCGAAGATGGTCTGATGTCATCAAGTTCAATCTTTTCAAGGGCTCTCTTACGTGAAGTTGCCTGCTTGTGCTTAGAAGCATTAGCCGAGAATCTCTGGATGAACTCTTTAAGTTCCTTGATTTTCTCTTCTTTCTTCTTATTTGCTTCCTTCATCTGCTTAATCATCAACTGGCTTGACTCATACCAGAAGTCGTAGTTTCCAGCGTAGAGCTGAATCTTAGCATAATCGATATCAGCTATCTGTGTGCAGACTTTATTTAAGAAGTATCTGTCGTGAGATACGACAATTACAGTGTTATTAAAGTTAATGAGGAATTCCTCAAGCCACATGATAGCATCTAAATCAAGGTGGTTTGTAGGTTCGTCGAGAAGGAGTATATCCGGATTTCCGAAGAGCGCCTGTGCTAAGAGTACCTTTACCTTGTCACTTGCAGGAAGTTCCTTCATAAGCTTATCATGAAGCTCGGTTTCTATACCAAGACCATTGAGAAGAGTGGCTGCATCTGCCTCTGCTTCCCATCCGTTAAGCTCTGCGAACTCTGTCTCAAGCTCACTGGCTCTTATTCCGTCTTCTTCTGTGAAGTCAGCCTTTGCGTAAAGCTCTTCCTTCTCTTTTGAGATTTCATACAATCTCTCATTTCCCATGATAACAGTATCAAGAACCTTGAATTCATCGTACTGGAAGTGATCCTGCTTCAAGAATGATATTCTCTGGCCGGGAGTTACTATAACCTCTCCCTTAGATGCCTCTAGTTCTCCTGTGAGAATCTTTAGAAATGTAGACTTTCCGGCACCATTAGCACCTATAAGTCCGTAACAGTTGCCCTCTGTGAATTTTATGTTTACATCCTCAAAAAGTGCTTTCTTACCTAGTCTGAGGGTGATATTTGCTGCTTGAATCATCGTTTTACTATTCCTTTCCTGTTTTCCTGTTTATCATCTTCTGTCTCTTCATATGGGTCAAAAGCCTGCTTTACTCTCTGTTTTTTGTTATATATAAAGCCTTCTATGATGAATCTCGGTCTTTCCTTTACTTCCATGTAGATCTTTCCGACATACTCTCCGATAACGCCCAAGCCCAGTAAGACAAGACCTCCTATGCCCCAGAGCGAAACAACAACCGTAGTCCATCCGGCCACTGTCCTGCCCATGATGTAGATTATCAAAAAGTAAATCAAAAAAGCAATGCTTATAAAAAACAGGAAAAAACCTAATCCTGTAATAAGTCTGATGGGCTTCACACTACAAGAAGTGATGCCATCAATTGCAAATGAAAGCATTTTCTTAAGAGGATATTTACTCTCTCCTGCAAATCTCTCATGTCTCTCATAGTAAACTATATCTGTCTCAAAGCCAATCATAGGAACTATGCCTCTTAAAAAGAGATTGACTTCCTTGTACTCAGAGAGTCCTTCGAGTGCACGCTTACTCATAAGTCTGTAATCTGCATGATCTTCGAGTGTTTCAGCACCAAGCTTATTCATAAGTTTGTAAAAGATGTGAGCTGTATGCTTTTTAAAACCTGTGTCCGTATCCCTCGCGGAGCGAACTCCGTAGACAATATCCTTTCCTTCGTAGAATCTGTCTATGAACTGTTCAATGACCGATACATCGTCCTGAAGATCAGCATCCAGCGAAATAGCTGCATCTGCGTAATCCTTAGCTGTCATAAGTCCCGCCAGAAGTGCATTTTGATGACCTTTGTTGTGAGCCAGGTTGATGCCCGTAAAGAGCTTACTTTGTTCGCAAAGACCCTTGATTATAGGCCATGTGTTATCCGAAGAACCATCATTTACAAAACATATCCTGCTTTTTTTGGATATTTTCTTTCGTTCTATGAGATCTTCCATTATAAGCTTAAGTCGGTTCTGCGTGACAGGAAGCACTTCTTCTTCCTTGTAGCAGGGCACGACAAGCCATATAATACCCTCCATAAAAAACCTCCAAGTAATTATTGCCTTTCCTTTAAAGTTGTAAAAATTCATAATAGAGCAAATACAATCTAAAAAAAGACATACACATACAGAATATATGATAACATAAAACATAAGTGTTATTCAAGAAAAAAATAAGTGCTGCCCTGATTCCAATAAAAAAACCTGCCCTAATTACTTAGGACAGGTTAAGATTTTTACATTTATATGATTTGTATTAACCGATTTTTATCAGCTCTTTAACTTAACTGCAAACTGAGCGCTGTCATTATCACTGTACTTGCTGATTGTAAGATAATAAGTTCCCTTCTTCATCTTACCCTTTGACTTAGCTCCGCCGCCTCTTTCTGCATAGATAGTACCGGAATTACCGAAGATGATTCCGCCACCCTTTCTCTCAACATTCCAACGAAGTGAGCCTGCGTTTCCACCGAGGATAGAAGCTACAAACTTGATTGATTTCTTCTTCTTAAGAACGATCTTAAATACCTGCTTAGCATTCTTTGCATCAGATGTTGAGAATGAACCGTAAGCAGCTTTGTTTTTCTTAAGAGTCTTAGCTTTCTTCTTGGTTGTAGGAGCCTTACCAACCGGCTTTGCCTGATAAGCAAGCTGAGCGAAACCAACAGAGTTCTTTGTTACGATGTAGTATGTACCAGGATTAAGTACATAAGATCTCATGTACTGATTTGTCTCTGAAAGTGAGTTGTATGAATCAATGTCAACCTTGCTTTCATCTGTAAGACTGAATGAAAGTGAGTACATAGCTGAAAGAGATGAGTTGTATGAGTTACCTGCTACAGTAACGAGAGATCTCTTATTTACAACAATCTTATGATATGAAGCTGTAAGTCTTGATGTGTCATGGAAAAGTGTTGGTGTTCCTGTAAGATCAAGCTCATTCTTGATCATCATAACATTAACTCCGAGAGGAATTGTGTTAGTAGTTGTTGTATAGTTACTTGTGTATGTGTACTTAAGATAGTATGTACCAGGTGCATTGATATCAACAGTCTTGCTTCCAACGAGTGATGAAGCACCAAGATAAATAGATGTTCCGACCTTAAGTGTGCAAGTCTGATCTGAATAAAGCTGTGCTTCAAGGCTGGTTGTAAGTCCTGTACCACCTGTAGCAATCTGAAGTGAGCAAGCTTCAGGAACATTGATTGAAGCTATAACTGAGCTCTCTACACCACTTGCCTTAGCAGGCATAATAACCTTTGTTGTAGATGAAGCTACGTTGGTTGTAAGTGAAAGAAGCTCATCATAAGTGCTGATTGCTATAGGATTGATAGTCATCTGCTGAACATTTGGTGTAGGTGCTATGGTTGGTGAAGCACTTGTTGTTGGACTAGGTGATGTGGATGGAGTAGGTGTAGCAGCAACTGCGCTGTTTCCTCCAAAAACTCCGATTGCGCCTGTGAAGAGGAGTGCCATACCAAGTGCAGCTCCTGCAACTTTTGCATACTTTTCTTTAAACATTTTATACCTCCATTTCGGGTGTTCTTTTTTATCGACTGTATACAGACGATATGATTAAACTGTCCTCCCCCGATTAAAGACAGCAAATAATGATTGTCAAAGCTAATTTAGTAGCATCAAAAAATCTGTCTCATATGCTAGCACACCAAGAGTCTTTATGTCAATTGTTTTATATTAATATTTTATTACATTTATTCATCAATTATATTTCCCTGTCTATAACATTCGGTCAGTTAATCATAATCTCCTATGGTAACAATGTACATCACAAATAGTTTATTCTTAGTAGATTATGTTTTTTTTATATTTATTTATACAATCATACATCGCTGTACATAGTTGCTGCACTTTTGTATAGGACCTTATTTAGGAGAGCTACGGATGAGTTTTTCTCGTATACGAGGGCTCCGTCGGAATCTAAAACTCTAACCTTCATACCTACGCTTTTTACTATGTAATCATCAGTAGAGCTTGTAGAAGCGTAGTCTTCCGGCTTTACTGTAAATGAAAGTTCAATCTTAAAATTCCCGTATAATGCTGAGGAGATTCGCTCTTCAGCGTCTCTGGCAAGCTTTTTATCAGATGGTATTGATACTGCATTAGCTAATTTTGTGCCATCGACACATTTATCTATATAACAATTCTTATAATTATCATTATCTTCCTGAATATCTTTTCTATAATACCTAAATGTGAGATAACCTGCATCCAGACCCTGCAACAGTTGGTCTTTTCCTGCTATGATGCTGTGATTCTTAAGCAGATAACCTTTGCTTCCGTCACTTCCTACGAACCCCTTGGCATCTATCTGCTCTGCGCAATCGTTGTCATCAGAACCGCTCATAACAAACTCTATGGTATCGCCTGTTAATGTATCACCCGCTGAAAGACAAGGAACTGTAGCTCCACTACCATCTCTTAACTTTACATAGCCTATACCGGAGGTATCCTTTTCATCAGAAGGATTGACACTCCACTGCATGGTTCTTATATCTTCTTTAACCATGGATAAAACTGAGTCTGCCACTTCAAATGCAGACATAAGCTCGCGTTCCTCATAGTACTGCATCATGGATGTGGATATGGCCATGGTAGTTGCAACGAGAAAAATTCCCATGAGAGCGAAGGACACTATGAGCTCAACCATAGTAAAGCCCGCTTTGGAAAGAGTATTTTGTTTTTTAAGTCTATTAAAAAGCTTCATAGTGGTCCTCCTTTTTTTCTGATTTATTATCTTATATTTAGTATCTTATATTTTGAAAAATATATGTAAAAGGATGTTAACTATAGATATACAGGCCTTGTGATAGCAGACTATACTGTTCCTTCGAACAAAATCTTATCACCTATTTGAACCCTCTGAACTCCCGTTTCTTTCTTTTTATTGAAGTTAAAGCTCAGCATATATCCGCTAGTCAATCCAAAGTAGTCCAGATATTCACTGATCTGCTTTTCACCTTCGGTATTATAACGCTCACCTCGCCATATTTTCAACTCTATTATATATCTTTGACCAAGATAATCTATAATCACATCAGTGCGCCTCTGGTCTCTTGTTTGGGCTTCTATGTAATAATTACCTGTGCCATTGATAATCGGCTTCAGATAAAGCAGGAACTGCTCTCTTCCATCCTTCTCTTTAAACTTTTCTTCAAGAGGACCGCATACCTCATGATAAGTATCTATAAATCTTGATAGTATCAGTCTGACGTTCAGCTTTCCATCTTCTATGAAGATATTTTTTGCCAGCTCGCCTTCCCTTGAAAAGACATTTTGCTTTAGTTCCTCATCAGAAAGAAACAGATTGTAAAGTCTTGTTTCAAAAATTCTGTTTGCAATCCTTACAATATTATGATCGTTTCTAATCAGACCGTACATCTGCATTTGAACTATATCATTCTGATCCGGATTCCATGTAAGCTTTACTCCCTCCATAAGTATGCTGCGGATAGATGTCTTTAATTTGGGATGATAATCCAGATTCTTTGTAAGGGATTGGAAAAGTGTATTATTTTCAGAAAGTATCATCTTAACAGCCTCATCTATCCCTCTTTCAGACCATGCAGCCTTTTGGTCCATCGCCTTGCTTACATCTTCATCTATCAGCTGACAGATACGACTGACCAGAAACGGATAGCCGTTCGTATATTCACGAATAGCCTTTGCCATAGCTGCTGTATCCATACCGGTATGATGATCAGTCTCGTATTCATCAAGCATACCTTTTATTCCTTCTTCCGAAAGACTCATATCGATATCAAAGTCAGCTGCGATGTTCCACGGACTGTTAACCTTATGGTTATCTTCCGGGCGAATCTTTGAGCGTAGATGCTTGACATCTGTAACTCCGGCGAGAATGACGGATTGAAAGGTCGCAATTCCATCTGTATCTCTACTGATATATCCATAACGAAGTTGTGCAAGAAAATCAAGAAACACCTGATTATTAGTGGCACTGTCTACTTCATCAATAATCATTACAACAGGTTTTTCATTAGCAATTAACCATCTTTTAATAATTCTGAATAATTCATCCATCTTTACTCTCTTTGAATCTGAATCATTCAATTCTTCCAGCATTGCAATTATTCTATCATCTATCTTAACACCTTCAAAATCATGTAAATCAATCAGAAGTCTGGCAAACGCTTGTGAAAATGTAGCGCCGTTTTCAAACACATTGTTATCAATTCCTTGGAAATCAAGTGCCAATACAATATAGTCTTTTGACAACTCTTTTTTTAACGCAGTAAGTGTGGTCGTCTTCCCATACTGCCTGGCCCTGTTTATAGTAAAATACTTGCCTGCATCTACAAGCTTCTTAATCTCTGCCACCCTTTCGGAGAGATCGACCATATAGTGCTTTGAAGGTATACACACAGCTGTTGTATTAAATTCTTTCACGGTGCTCTCCTTTCAAGGGGTTTATGTAATGTATAATAGTCATTTATATGGTTTCAAAAAAATTTTTACTGCTTAATTAACTTGCCACTTTCAAGACTGTAGTTGTTACCATTGTAGTCGGTGAATGTGGTGTCTTGAGAAGCAGTGGTATCCAAAGAATCATTGTTACCTTTAAATGAATTATTATTTAAATCCCATGTTGCCATAATTTCACTTAGATGATCAGCTGTTAATTTAGTACATCCATTAAACATATGGCTATGATCATTGCCAAATGTACTATTACCAGGATCATTACACTTTCCAAAATTAAGATACTTTGCAAATGACGCATCTGTTAGATTAACACATCCTTTAAACATATTAACAAATCTATCCGGCTTAATCAATGGTTTACGGTTACCGTTACTATCAATACTATAATTTGCAGAACAGTTATTTGTTGCGGAAATGAGTTCTTTGCATCCCATAAACACATCTTTAAATTGACCAAAATTTGAATTGCTGAAATCCACGTTAACAGCTGCAGTTTTTAGTGCAGTACATTCTTTAAACATAAAGTTTCCATTTGTTATTTTGGATTTTGGAATATTCAACTCTACTGTTTCAAGTTTTTTACAATTTTGAAATATTCCAAAAACAGATTCCAAATTAGGAGCGTTCCAGTTTAATATAACATTTTTCAAAGAAACATGCCCTTGGAACAGCCCAATTTCATTTCCCCTTTTGGATTCTTTCACTCCCGGCATGGATCCATCTTCACTCCAATCAACTTCAAGTGTTTCAAGATTGGTCATACCACTAAATATATTAGTTACATTTGTTATTGCACTATTAAACTTCCATCCATCCAGATCACCGTCAATAACCTCAATTGATGTACAGCCATTGAAAATATTAGAATACTTAGTAACACTGGATGTGTTCCAATTCTTTAAAGGCTCTAGTTCTGAAAGAGAACTGCAACCATTAAAACATGCTTCTAAGCTGGTAACAGCTGATGTATCCCAATCCTTCACTGCACTGATATCAGAAAGAGCTGTTAATCCAGAGAAGAGTGACGCCAGTGACGTAATCTTTGAAATATCTAAATGCTTAAACATATCAATCGACTTTAGGGCAATACATCCTGTCAGCAAACCGGATATATTGGTTAATTTCCCGGCATTTCTCGATGAATAATTATAATCATTCTCTAATTTTGTTATTTTGGAATCTCCATTAAACATATTTTGTATTGTTGTCACCTGACTAAGATCCCAATTTAAATTAACTACACCTTTTAATGATGTACAATTTTGGAAACA
>JAEEGL012949951.1_pt1 | contig 47118 bp, 34 predicted proteins | sample 9134231 | NCBI WGS metagenome assembly JAEEGL01 (sample SAMN16246548, study PRJNA631951) | gut metagenome | biome: gut microbiome; feature: rumen; material: fiber-attached | host: Bos | place: Iran: Karaj | collected 2018-10
AGGGATACTATCCCTTTGGAATCCCATTTTGTGCGAATTCCACGCTGATACGTTATTTCCGTCATAATGGGATTCTTAAGGGGCAGTGCCCCTTAAGCAGGGGTTTTGGGACAGAGTCCCCAATATAATCCGTCGGAGACACCTTTTTCTACAGCCTGAGCTCCCGCAGCACAGTCTGCGGGAGCTTTCTGTTTGCGGAGAAAGGCGTCTCTGATGCGGGATACCGGAATGCCGCCCCCGGTTCACGGTCGGGAGCGGCAGATGCCTGTTATTCCTCGATATACGCGATGCCCGCGGTGTCGAGCGCGGCTTTCAGATCGTCATAGGCGTTCTTGGCAGCGTTGTTGTCCGTCAGCTTGACCTTCACGCCGGGATCGAGCTTTTTGAGCTCTGCGGTCAGGTCGTCGAGCTTGACCGGCTTGTTCTGGTAGAGGTATTCGCTGCCGCTGACCGTGACCTCGACGGTCGTCTGCACTTCGGTCGCGAGGGTGGTGACCTCGGCGGTCGTGGTCTCCTCCGCAGCAGTGGTCTGCTCCGCCTTCGACTCCTGCACGACTGCGCTGGAAGCACCGCTCCCCGATTCGGTCGCGCTGTCGGTGCCCTTGCCGCCGCCAAGACCGAACGGCAGACCGAAATTCGCAAAGAGTGCCGCGAGTGCCGCGAGCAGCGCGACGCCGACGCCTGCCGCCGCGGGACCCTTTTTGCTCTTCTTCTCCTTTTTTTCCTCCTGCGGTGCTTTGACCGGTTCCTGTTGCTTGCTCATGATGATGCTCCTTTACTCTGAAATATCCGTTTCCGATATGTATAGATGCGGGAAATCCGTCCGCATTGCCGTCAGTGCCGCATGCACGGTCATATAGGATGCTCTGGAGCCGCGCACGCTGCCGTCATAGAGAAAGACGCAGAGCTGCGTGTCCGTCGGTTTGCAGTGAAATTCGCTGCGCAGCACGGCGGTCAGGCGTTCCGCATTGACATTCCCGGATTCGAGCAGGAAGGGCTCTGCATCGCCCTGCTGGATACGCAGTGCCCAGTCTGCGTCGTCCTGCAGCAGCGTCAGCCTGAGATTCTGCCCCTCGGAGAAGGCTTCGATCGCGGTGATATCCGCCGCATGCTGCGAATCCGCCTCCCGGTAGCGCCGCTCGGCTTCCTCGGCGCGCTCCGCCCTTGCGATCGCCTCGCGCTCGGTGCGTGCCGCATTGTCCATCATGCTGTCCGCAAGCGCCATCTGTGCGCTCGCCTCATTGCGCATCTGCTCTGCATCGCCCATCGCCCGTTCGGTATCGAGATGACTGAACAGCACGAAGAAGAACAGGATCAGCATCATGATATCGAGCAGCGTGGTGAAATCCAGCAGAATCTCCTGCGGGCGTCTCATGCTTCCTCCCGCCTTCCGGCTGCGGCGGGCTCGCGCAGATCGAGAAATCTGCCTGAGCGGGCGAGTGCCTCCTCGGCATCGTGCGCGACCAGCCATGCGTGCAGAATCTTGAAGATGATCGCGAAGATGATGCCCCATGCGGTCGAGGTCAGCGCCTCGAAAAAATGCTCGCGGACGGCGGTCAGCTCGCCGGAGAGGTCGAGTGCGACCAGTGCCTTCACCGTGCCGAACATGCCCCAGAGCGGGAAGATCGAGATGAAGGTCGTAAAGAGCGTATAGAGGATGCTCAGACGGCGGCGGCTGGAACGCAGCGCCGTCAGGGAACGGTCGGCAGGGGGACCCGCAAACCATGCGGCGATATCCTTTGCCTTGAGGCGGACAAACACCAGCAGCACAGCCGTCACGACTGCCCACACGCCGATATACCAGTCGGCGGAGAACAGATGCGGCAGCATTTTGCTCCAGAATTCCGGCTGCACGGCATTCCCTCCTTTCGTCATTTCCGATTACCCCCTATTATACACCCGTTTGCCTGATCTGTCAAGATTCGCGGGAAAGTGACAGCACCGAATCCGCCCCGAAATTGTCTGTACAACCGAAACAGACATGTCAATACCATATTTATTATTATTTGCTGTAAAGTTATCATTTTTTGCTTATAGCAATACAAATTCCGTTACAAAATGTCCACAAAAAATGAATAATCTCCATTGAAACCGTGTTTTGTTTCTGGTAAGATTATAGTAGGGCAGAATTCAGAAGAAACCTGTCCAAACAAATATATAGGGGGAACCTCATATGAAACACGGCTTCAAGCGCCTGCTCGCAGCGGCATGCTGTTTCCTCATGCTGCCTGTGATGCCACAGATCAGAGAGCCCGCAGCCGAAGCAGCGGCGGCAGACACCATCGCAAACCCGTTCATCTATGCAGACGTGCCCGATGACGACATCATCCGCGTCGGCGACACCTATTATATGGTGCACACGACCATGTTCTTCACGCCGGGCGTTCCGATCATGAAGTCGACCGACCTGTTCTCGTGGGAGATCTGCAACTACGTCTACGACACCTACGCAAACGGCGATGTGCAGAACCTCGCAAACGGAAAGCACGACTACGCACACGGGCAGTGGGCGACCTCGCTGCGCTACCACGACGGCATGTTCTATGTCTTCTTCGGCAGCTACGGCACGGGAAAATCCTACATCTATAAAACCGACGACATCGAAAACGGCAAGTGGAGCTGCACCGTCTTAAACGGCATGTATCACGATGCGTCCATGCTGTTCGACACCGACGGGCGCAAATACCTCGTCTACGGCAGCGGCACCATCCACATCAAGGAATTCAACGACGAAATGACCGACTTCAAGTGGGGCGGTCTCGATAAGGACCTCTTCTCGACCGGTCTGTCCGGGCTTGCGGGCGAGGGCTCGCACATCCACAAGATCGGCGACTGGTACTATGTGTTCGTCATCGCGTGGCCGAGCGGACACCCGAGACTCGAGCTGTGCTACCGCTCCAAGTCGCTCTCGGGCAGCTGGGAGGGCAAGACCGTCCTCGAATCAGGGCTCGGCACCTACGGCTCCGGCGTCGCACAGGGCGGCATCATCGACACGCCGAACGGCGACTGGTATGCGCTGCTCTTCCAGGATCACGGCGCAGTCGGGCGCATCCCCGTGCTCGTGCCCTTCACATGGCAGAATGACTGGCCCGTCATGGGCGTCAACGGCAAGGCACCGGTCACGCTGGAGGTATCAAGCACCTACACCGGCACGCACCTCGCACACGACGACGATTTCGATTCCGACAAGCTCGCGCTCGAGTGGCAGTGGAATCACAACCCGGACAACTCCGCATGGTCCCTCACCGAGAACCCGGGTTATCTGAGACTGAAGAACAAGACCGTCACCAACAGATTCTTCTTCGCACGCAACACGCTGACCATGCGCACCGAGGGTCCGGCATGCAGCGGCTATGTCAAGCTCGATACCTCCGGCATGAAGGCGGGCGACTTCGCGGGTCTGTCCGCATTCCAGCACCGCTACGGCAATGTCGGCGTCTATGTCGGCGACGACGGAAAAAAGCATGTCTACATGGCGAACAACACCGGCGGCGACAAGGTCGATCAGGAGCAGCACCACATCGTCGCACAGGCTGACATGCAGGGCGACACGGTCTATCTCAAGGTCGACTTCCAGTTCGCGACGGTCGACGGCAATTACAATGTCTCCAACAACATCGACAAGGCAAACTTCTTCTATTCCTTCGACGGCAGCAACTGGACCAAGATCGGCGATCAGCTCAGCATGGGCTATTCGCTGACGCTCTTCACCGGCTACCGCTTCGGTCTCTACAGCTACCCGACCAAATCCGGCGGCGGCTATGCGGACTTCGACGCCTTCTACTACGACCGCGCCGACTGGAACCTGCCGCTCGTCGTGGAGCCCGACCCGGACGGCTACTGGTTCCACTACACCTTCGAGAAGAACACCGAGAGCTTCTCCGGGCGCGCGGGCGAGACCATTGCGACCACCGGCACCGAGCATTACGCGGGCAGCCAGGCATTGTCCGTCAGCGGGCGCGAGGCAAGCTGGAACGGCGCGGCGCATTCGCTCAGCGGCATGTTCAAGTCCGGCGAGAAGTACAGCTTCAGCGTCGTGGCAAAGTCGACGGGCACCGAGCCGGAGACCTTCCACTTCACGCTGTCCTATAAAAACACGGAAAACGAAACGCAGTATCTGAAGATCGCGACCGAGACCGCAGCGCCCGGCGAGTGGGTCCAGCTCGCCAACACCGCGTTTGAGATCCCCGCAGGCGCCTCCTCCATGCAGATCTATGTCGAGACGGCTGAGGGCGACAACGCCTTCTACATCGACGAGATGATCGGCGCGCCGGAGGGCACGGTCATCGACGGTCCCGGCGGCTCGAAGATCACGACGACCACCGCGCCCGAAACCACCACGACCACGACGACCACCACGCCGGAGCCCGTCTCCGATACGACCGTGAGTGCGCCGGACGGTCAGACCGTGCTCGGCGACGTCGACTGCAGCAAAGACGTCAATGTCGCTGACGCGGTGCTGCTCGCACGCTTCCTCGCGGAGGACAATGAGGTCACCGTGACGGCACAGGGCAAGCTGAATGCCAACTGCAACGGCGACGCCGATATCACCAGCGACGATCTGACGGTCATCCTCGAGTTCCTCGCAGGCATCAGAACGAAGATCTGAGACGCCTGACAGCACAGACGACCCGAATCCCCCGCGGCTGCCCGGCTGCGGGGGATTTGCCGTCAGCGCCCGCGCGTGCCGCTTGACAACAGGTGCATTTTGTGCTATAATATATACGAGTGATTGTGTCTGCATGCAGATACGCTCGAAATATACCGTAAGGAGGTTTTTGCCATGCGTCATATTCAGACCATCCAGACCCGCGATCTCTGCGAGAGCGCAAAGAAGGGCGGCTGCGGCGAGTGCCAGACGTCCTGCCAGTCTGCCTGCAAGACAAGCTGCGGCATCGCGAACCAGCAGTGCGAGAAAAAGCAGTCTGAGAAGAAATAATCCGTAAGCACAAGCCGAAAGATGCCGCCTTGAACCGGGCGGCATTTTTCATGATAAACGATACAGTCGGAAGAGAGACGGAAGAGGAGTCAGGAGGCAGAAAGCGGCAGTGAGCAGTGAGGAGTGAGGAGTGAGGAGTTGTTCCGTCACCTTCAGTTCTGCTGCTGAACGGAAGGCGCACAAGGGGCTTGGGGCACCATGCCCCATTCAAAATCATCCGCGCAAGCGGATACCGCAGCTCCTCACTCCTCACCTCTAATTTCTAACTTCTAACCGGGGGTGTTTTATGAAGAAGATTCTCAGGCGCATCGGCATTGTGCTGCTTGTGTTTCTGCTGCTCGATGTGCTTGTGCTCTGCGGCATCTATCTCTATCACCGCAGTATGCTGAAAAAGGAAGCGCCGCTTCTCACCGAAAAAACCGGCACGCCCGTCACCGTCGACGGCGGCACGATGTATGTCTACACCGAGGGCAATGGCGATCAGACCGTCGTGATGCTCTCAGGCTACGGCACACCCTCGCCGATCTATGACTTCAAGCCGCTCTGGAGCCGCCTGACCGACGAATTCCGCATTGCGGTCGTCGAGCGCTTCGGCTACGGCTTCAGCGACGAGACCGACCTCCCGCGCGATCTCGACACGATGCTCTCCCAGACGCGCAGAGCGCTGGAGAGCGCGGGGCTGCAGGCGCCGTATCTGCTGGTCCCGCATTCGATGTCGGGCATGGAGGCGCTCTACTGGGCGCAGCAATATCCCGATGAGGTCTCCGGCATCGTGTTCTCCGACGCGGCAATTCCCGGCGCATACGACGTCAGCAGCTACAGCGAAAGCGCACCGCTCGACAGGATCATGGCATGGACGGTCAATGTCGGGCTGTGGCGCCTGCTGCATCCGGAATCGGTGCTCCCGGGCATGACCGACCCGGCGCTGACCGCGGAGGAGCAGCAGGTCTACCGGGCACTGTTTCAGGCGCGGCGCGGCTCGGAGACGATGATTCACGAGGCACAGTGCGGCGGGCAGAATATGGCAAAGGTCACTGCGGGCGAAGTGCCGCAGATCCCGATGATCTTCTTCACCTCGACCGGCTATGAGCCGGAGAATCCCGAGCGCTGGTGCGCACTGCCCGATCAGTATACGGGCGGCACTGCAAAAAATATCCGCTGCGACTGCGGGCATTATATCCATGTCGAGCGTGCTGCGGAGATGGCGGATGCCGTGCGGGAGATCGCGGCACAGACCGACGAACAGAAAGGGGAAACCGAATGATCCATCAATTTTCGCTCGGCGGCTACAACATCGTGCTGGACGTCTGCTCAGGCGCAGTGCATGTTGTCGACCCGCTCGCTTATGACATGATCGCGCTCTATGAGGACACCCCGCGCGATGCGCTGATCGCGCAGATGCGTGAAAAATACAGGGATGACCCGGAGCTGGAGCCGAACGATTTCGACGAATGCTATGACGATATCACCCGGCTGAAGGACGCGGGCAGGCTCTTTTCGCCCGACACCTTCGAGCCGATGGCGGGGACGCTCAAGGCAAAGACCGCGGGCGTCGTCAAGGCGCTGTGCATGCACATTGCGCACACCTGCAATCTCAACTGCTCTTACTGCTTTGCATCGCAGGGCAAATATCACGGCGAGCGCGCGGTCATGTCCTATGAGGTCGGCAGGCAGGCGCTCGATTTCCTCGTCGCCAATTCCGGCACACGGCACAATCTCGAGGTCGATTTCTTCGGCGGCGAGCCGCTGATGAATTTTCAGGTCGTCAAAGATCTGGTCGCCTATGCGCGCAGCATTGAGGGTGAGACGGGCAAGCATTTCCGCTTCACGCTGACGACCAACGGCATGCTGATCGACGACGACGTGATCGACTTTGCCAACCGCGAGTGCAGCAATGTCGTGCTCTCGCTCGACGGCAGAAAAGAAGTGCACGACCGCTTCCGCGTCGACTTCGCGGGCAACGGCAGCTGGGAGAAGATTGTGCCGAAATTTCAGAAGCTCGTCAAAGCGCGTGAGGGGAAGAATTACTACATGCGCGGCACGTTCACGCACGCGAACCCCGATTTTCTCGAGGATATCAAGGTCATGCTTGATCTCGGGTTCACCGAATTGAGCATGGAGCCGGTCGTCGCGGCGGCGGGCGACCCCTCCGCGCTGACCGAGGAGGATTTCCCCGTCGTCTGTCAGCAATATGAGGCGCTTGCGATGCTGATGCTCGAGCGTTCGCGCGCGGGCAAGCCCTTCACGTTCTATCACTACATGCTCGACCTGACCGGCGGTCCGTGCATCTACAAGCGGATTTCGGGCTGCGGCTCGGGCACCGAGTACATGGCAGTGACCCCGTGGGGCGATCTGTACCCGTGTCACCAGTTTGTCGGCGAGGAGAAATTCCGGCTCGGCGATATCTGGCATGGCGTTGAAAACAAGCCCGTGCAGGACGATTTTGCCGCATGCAATGTCTATGCGCGCGCCGAATGCCGGGACTGCTGGGCGCGGCTCTATTGCTCCGGCGGCTGCGCGGCGAATGCCTATCACGCGACCGGCTCGGTGCGCGGCGTCTACGAATATGGCTGCCGGCTCTTCCGCAAGCGCATGGAGTGCGCGATCATGCTCGCCGTCGCAAAGCAGCTCGGAGATGACAAATGACGACCCCAATCGCCGATTTTGTCAGCAGATACGCCGATTCCGGACCGATTCGGATGCACATGCCCGGGCACAAGGGCATCGGCGCGGACTGCGCGCGCGACCTGACCGAGATCAGCGGCGCCGACGAGCTCTTTCACCCGACCGGCATCATCGCGGAGAGCGAGGCAAATGCGTCGGCGCTCTTTGGCTGCCGCACGCTCTATTCGGCGGAGGGCTCGTCGCTCTGCATCCGCGCGATGCTGTATCTCGCGGTGCGCTTTGCGGCGGAGCGGGGCTGTGCGCCGGTCATCATGGCGGCGCGCAATATCCACAAAGCCTATCTGACCGCGGCGGTGCTGCTGGATTTTCAGACGGTCTGGCTGCCGCCGGGGGAGAACTGCCTTTCTGCGCCGTTCGAGCGTGACATGCTGGAAACCGCGTATCAGCGTGCAGATGCAAAGCCCTGCGCGCTCTATCTGACCAGCCCGGATTACCTCGGGAATATGTCGGATATTGCGCTTGCCGCCGATTTCTGCAGGCGGCACGGGATGCTGCTGCTGGTCGACAATGCCCACGGCGCCTATCTGCGCTTCCTGCCCGCGCCCTGCCACCCGACCGCCCTCGGCGCCGACCTCTGCTGCGATTCCGCACACAAGACGCTGCCCGTGCTCACCGGCGGCGCCTATCTGCATATTGCGGACAGTGCCCCGGCGGTCTGTCATGACGCGGCAAAATCCGCGATGGCGCTGTTTGCGTCGACCAGCCCGAGCTGGCTGATCCTGCAGTCGCTCGACCGCTGCAACGCGCTGCTCGAACAATCGTTTCCGGCGCAGATACGCGCGTTTCTGCCTCTGCTCGACCGCATGAGGCAGCGGCTGACTGCCGCGGGCTGGGCGCTCTGCGGCGACGAGCCGATGAAGCTGACCCTCCAGCCGAAAGCGCGCGGATACACCGGCACGGAGCTCAGCGATATCCTCAAAAAATCGCGCATCTATGTTGAATTTGCGGATGCGGATTATCTCGTGATGATGCCCGCGCCCTGTCAGAGCGAGGCGGAGCTCAAGCATGTCTGCGATGTGCTCTGTGTGCTGCCAAAGCGCGAGCCGATCACCGAATGCCCGCCGCCGATCGCGCAGCCGGTCTTCGGGTGCACGCCGCGTCAGGCGATGCTTGCCCCGCATGAAACGCTGCCGCCCGCGCAGTGTGTCGGGCGCATCTGTGCGGAGACGGCGCTGAGCTGCCCGCCTGCCGTACCGGTCATAATTTGCGGCGAAGTGCTCACGATGCAAGCTGTTAACGCTTTACATTATTATAATGTAAACGAATGTTCCGTAGTTGTCCGCTGAGCAATTTTGATTTGTATTGTGCAATAACAATCAACTATATGATTTTGCCTATAACATTATAAGTTTTCCATAGGCTATTATCAATAAAGACAACGTTAATTTTCCAGCCGTTTTTTGACAAAAACATAAAAAATGGGAAGAAACCGCAATTATTGGTTAGAATCGCAACAAAGACGCTTGACACAGCCCAAAATTTGTGGTAAACTAAAATTGTGCAAAGGTGTGAGGGGGAATCCGCATCGTGCACTTGTTTTGGGTAAATCACATAGGGCCACATGAAAAAACGGAGGGGAATTATCATGAAGAAGAATCTGATGGGTCTTTTGGCGGCGACTGCATTCGCATTCACGTCCATGACCGCACTGCCCGGCAATGCCGCATCCGGCGATGTGTTCAGTGTCGGCAACGGCAGAAACCAGTACAAGGGCGAATCTGAAGGCTACAGCTACGAGATCTGGCTCGACAACACCGGCGGCAGCGGCTCGATGACACTCGGTCCGGGCGCTACCTTCAAGGCTGAGTGGAGCGCATCTGTCGCGCGCGGCAACTATCTCGCACGCCGCGGTCTGTCCTTCGGCTCGACCAAGGTCGCGACCGATTACGAGTATATCGGCATGGACTACGAAGCATCCTACCAGCAGACCGGCAGCGCACAGGGCAACTCCCGTCTCTGCGTCTACGGCTGGTTTGAGAATAAGGGTGCTCCCGGCAACCCGCCGCTCGTTGAGTATTACATCATTGAGGACTGGGTCGACTGGTGCCCGGATTCCAACAACTACAAGATGTACACAATCGACGACGCACAGTACAAGGTCTTCCAGATGGATCACACCGGTCCGGATATCCACGGTCAGAACTCCACCTTCAAGCAGTATTACAGCGTCCGTCAGCAGAAGAGAAAGTCCGGTCACATCACCGTTTCCGATCACTTCAAGGCTTGGAAGGAGCAGGGCTGGGGCATCGGTCTTCTCTATGAGGTCGCACTGAACGCGGAAGGCTACCAGAGCAGCGGCGTTGCAAACGTCACCAAGCTGGATGTCTACACCAAGGATCCGGGTTCGACCGGCTCGAATCCGTCCACCGGCACGACCGTTCCGACTGAGCCGGCACCGACGATCGAGACTTCCAGTCCGAAGAGCGGCGACGGCAGCCTCACCGACAACTTCGACAACGGCAGCTCCGACTGGGCAGGCCGCGGCGAGAGCGTCAGCGTCGGCGTCACGAAAGACTTTGCACACAGCGGCGATTCCTCGCTCTATGTCTCCGGCAGAACGGACACATGGCAGGGCTTCAGCGGCAAGAGCGATGAGCTCAAGGCAGGCGGCACCTACGACATCTCCGCCTATGTCGGCTACAACGACCCGAATTATTCGTCGATCTCCTTCACGATGGGTCTGCAGTACACGGCAAACGGCAAGGAGAATTACGACAATCTGTTCAAGGCAGAGACGACAAGCGGCAAGTGGACAGAGCTCGGCGGCACCTTTGAGGTTCCGGCGGGTGCGACCGATATCAGCATCTACATTCAGACGGACTACGACGACAGCTCGACGGCAAAGCTCCCGTTCTTCCTTGACGATGTCAAGCTGACCGGCGATTCGATCCACGACGTCACCACCACAACAACCACCACGACCACAACGACCACCACCACAACGACCACCACGACGACTCCCGAGACCACGACCACGACCTCTTCGACCCCGTCTACGCCCGGTCCGGAGATCGGTCTGGCAGGCGACGTTGACCTGAGCGGCGACGTGAACGTGGCAGACGCTGTTCTGCTGGCGCGTGCACTTGCTGAGGATAAGGACGTTGTTGTGAGCGCACAGGGCAGAGCCAATGCGAATGTCAACGGCGACAGCAATGTTGACAGCGACGACCTGACCATGATCCTCGAGTATCTCGCAGGCATCAAGCAGTCCCTGTAATCATTCAGACAAATCCCCGTCCTGTGCGCAGGACGGGGATTCCAGTTTGTCGATAAAGTGCTTTTGATGTGCCTGCGGCACATTTTTGCGGGGACGCTGTCCCCGCACCCCTGCCAAAGGGATACTATCCCTTTGGAATCCCGTTTTGTGCGAATTCCACGCTGATACGTTATTTCCGTCATAATGGGATTCTTAAGGGGCAGTGCCCCTTAAGCAGGGGTTTGGGGACAGAGTCCCCAATATAATCCGTCGGAGACACCTTTTTCTACAGCCTGAAATCCCCGTCCTGTGCGCAGGACGGGGATTCCTGTTTCTGTGCGCGGATTGAGGCGCCTGCGGATTTTGCGGGGGCTGTCCGGGCGCCCCTGCCCTCTCGCGTCGACGGGTCTCCGGGCACGCAGACGTTCATCTGCCGCGGATACGCTGCGCAAGAAAGCGGAGGGCTGCTGTTTTCAAAAGCAAAGCCCCGCACATGCAGAGCAGATCGGATGCGGATGCGAAGCGCAGCGCGTTCATGCTGGAAAGCGGCGAATACAGAAACCACGCTGCGAACGCCGGATATGCTCCGCTGAGAAACGCACCGATGCCGACCAGCAGTACCGCCGCCGAAATGACCGCGGGCGTTCTGCGCAGCAGCACCGAAAGCGCGCAGACCACCATTGCAAATGCTGCTGCCGCCAGCATCCGGAGCACGGCGCAGAGGAGCATACCCGACCGCACGGTGAGATCGAGCGCGCACTGCTCAAATCCGGTCAGGCTCTGGATCGGTACATCCAGCGCGCCGAAATCCCAGCGATACGCGAAAACCGCAAACTGTAAGCCGGAGCATACCGCTGTCAGAAAGACGGAGAGCAGGACCGCATTCAGCAGCTTTGCCGAAATCAACTGTTTTCTGCCGATTGCCGCGGGGCAGAGAATCTGCTCCATGCCGCACTGTGCGTCGCCGAGCATCAGCATCGGCAGCAAAAACAGCAGCCCGAGCAGCGATGCCCAGTTCATGCCGAATTTTCGCAGATAATCGGTCAGCTCAAGATCATAGGTCAGCACCGGATGCTTCTCCCTGCAGGACGCAAGGCGGCTGTACTTGGATTCCAGTTCCGCGAGCGCATTGTGCCGCAGAGAGGCAAGCAGACGCTCTTTCCGCGATTCCTCCGTATATACGCCGTCGCCGGGCTGCATCTGCTCGGCGGCTTTTTGCTGTTCCGCGCGGATTGCCTGCGCGGTCTCCTCCGAATATGCCCCCGCGTATTTTTCGATGTATTCCGCATAGAGCTGCGCATCGAAGGTGTATTGCTTTGCAGGCTGCGCAAAACAGGCAATGCCGAGCTGAAGCAGGAGCGCACAGAGAATCAGAAGCCAGCCTCTTCCGGCAATCAGCAGCTTCTGCCGCTCCCATCTGCAGCAAACAGACAGTCTGCTCATACGCCGTCGCCCCCGAACAGATACAGATACACATCCTCGAGATTCGGCGTGCGGGGCTGCGCGTCCGGTGCGGGCGGTGTATCGGTTGCAATACGCACCGCAGTCTGTCCGCTGCGGCTGACCAGACAGGAGCGCGGGTATTGATCGAGCAGTGCTTCGAGTGCATCCGCATCGGGCATGACCTCCCAGACCCTGCCCTCCATCTGCTGCACCAGCGCCGGAACGGTATCCTTGGCGAGCAGTCTGCCGTGATGCAGCAGCAGCACCTCCTTGGCGATCGTCTCAATATCGGAAACGATATGCGTGCAGAAAATGACTGTGATCGCATCGGAGAGCCGCCGCACCAGATTGCGGAAGCGCACGCGCTCCTTCGGGTCAAGCCCGGCGGTCGGCTCGTCCAGCACGAGAATGTTCGGCTGATTGATCAGCGCCTGCGCCAGCCCGAGCCGCTGCCGCATGCCGCCGGAAAAGGTTCTGATCTTCCGGTTGCGGTGCTCCGTGAGATTGACCGATTCGAGCAGCGATGCACAGCGTTCCGCCTGCTCCTTGCGCGGCACGCATTTCATGTCACACAGATAACGCATCAGCTCCGCCGCCGTAAACTCCGGATAAAACCCCGGATGCTGCGGCATATAGCCGATCTGTGCGCGGAAGCGTTCGCCCATTTCGGCGGTGTGTTCACCGTTGAACAGAATCTCACCGTCTGTCGGCGCAAGCAGTCCGACCAGCATATGCATCATCGTGCTTTTTCCCGCGCCGTTGGGTCCGAGCAGCGCGTAGATGCCGCTGTCCAGCTCCGCGCTGAAGTGATCGAGCGCGCAGAATTTTCCGTAGTATTTTGTCAGACCTTTGAAGCAGAGCATGATTTCACCCGCTTTCGTTCATGGATCGGTGCGGTACAGACCGCGAAGGCAGCAGCCAGCAGCAGCAATGTGATGCCGACCGTGCAGCCGACCGATAAAAAGACCCGATCGACCGGATACCCGAGCACATTGACCGTTTCATACTGTGCGAAATAGTCAATGGGATAGGACAGCCGGATCAGCCCGATCTGTTTCAGCAGCAGCGCCGCAGACGGCACCGTTTCACCGAGCTCACACAGCATGACCGGAACCGCGGCGAACAGGCAGGTCACGCCGAACACCGCCCCCGATCTGCGCAGAAAGCAGGAGGTGAGCGCGGTCAGCGACACGGCCCATGCGCCGATCAGCGCACGCATCATTGCCGTGATCACGGCAAATCCGAGCAGCGTCATCGCATAGGGGCAGCTCCGACAGGACATCACGCACTGCACGGGCGCGAGAAACAGCCGGAAGCTCAGCCCGGTGCGAAGCCAGACGAGCAGGTAGTTCAGCGCGGTATCGATCACGGAAAGCAGCGCCGCGCAGAGCATGCCGCCCGCGATCTTGCGCAGGAACAGCCCGCTTTTGCCGCGCTGCGTACAATACAGCACCTGATACATGCCGCTCTCATGCTCTGCCGCAAAGAGCGGGGAAAGCATCGTGCAGAGGATCAGCAGCCAGAGATACTGCATCGGCTTGTCATCATTGACATTGAGGCAGGCGAGCTCCAGCCTGCGCGCATCGGTGACGCGGTATTCCCGCTTCCGGTTATAGAGCTTCAGCGCTCGTGTGATATCGCGCCGTTCGTATTCTGTGTGCGCGTTTTCCAGATCACGGTACATCGTTTTGACATGCGCCCGGAGCGTGTCCTCATGCTCGCGGTACATGCCGACCGATTTCAGCATGACCGTGAGCACCGCCTGCTCTGCGGGTTCCGCAGAATCAAGCCGCTGTGTCATGTCTGCCTCGGCTTCGTCAAGCGGCAGATCGAAATATGCTGCGGTCAGCGTTCGCTCCGCGCGCCGTGTGTCTGCGTCCGCCCAATCATTGCGCAGGCTGAGCAGCACGACCGCCAGCAGCGACAGCCCGAAGACGATCCACAGCTCTTTGCGCATCAGCAGCTTTTTCAGCTCGTATCTCATTGCAGCACCGCCCTTCCGCTGCGGTCAAAGACCGTGATGTCGTCCGTGCCGTCCGGTTCCGGGTCGAGATACAGCAGATATTCCCGCACTGCCGCACAGGGAACCTTTTCCATATCCGGCAGCGCAGTCACGGCACCGGTATCTATATCTATGCAGCATACCGTGCCGTTTGATCTGTAATACATGCGGTTTTCCGTGCCGAAGAGCGCATAGGGGTTTTCCGCGTCGGGCGGGTCGGTCGCCGTGACCGTGCGCAGCGCAAATGTATCGGCATCGAGCGCATAGACCGTGCCGCCCTGCGCAAAGAACAGCTCGTTTCCGTATGCAAAGGCAGAATCCGGAAAGCCCGCTTCTGTGATGCCGGAAACGGGGAGCCCTGTCAGAATGCCGGTCTCGGTCTTGCCGGTGTCGAGATGCACGCAGCGAAGATCGCCGCTCAGACCCAGCCAGAACAGCCTTCTGCCGGCGATCAGCGGGTAGGTCAGACCGCTGCCCGGAAACGAAAACAGATCGTGCATGTCGCTGTCAAACACATGCATTTCGTTGTTCCAGCCGATCAGAATGCGGTCGTCGGTCAGGCGCAGCGCCTCATTGAAAAAGCTCTCGTATCTGCCGGTGAGCCCTTCGCTGTCCGAGAGCGTCAGATACGGCGGAAGCTCCAGAATGACCTCGGTGCAGTCGGTCAGCGGCTCCCAGCGGATGATCTGCAGGCTGCTTTTTGTGCGGTGCGGCGCGATGAACGCACTGTCGATCAGATTCCAGCAGCCCTTCGGGTCGCCGGACTGATAGAGCGGATGCAGTGCACAGGCGGCGGTTTCGTGCGTGCAGGAGATCCGCTTGCAGACCGCGCTGCTCTGCCCCGATGCAAAATCATAGGCGTACACTGTACGCGTCAGGGTCGAATAGGCATCCCACGACACATCACTGACCGGATAATAAAAGGCGGTGTCGTCGTAATAGAAGCGATTTGCCGGATTTCCTGTGCTGTGTATCTGCCCGAAGCCGCCGAACGCATTTTGTCCGGGCTGCCGCCTGTCATCGGAGAGCGCGCCGAACGATGCGAGCATACAGCCCGCACAGAGCACCGCAGCAAGCAGCGGAATCATCATCCGTTTCATTGTTCAGTCCTTGATTGTGCAGTTCAGAATGTACCAGTAATGGAACGTCGCGTAGAGCGTGCTGCTGTCAACCTTGTCAACTTCCGTTTCGGAATACAGCAGCAGGACAGCGTGCTTCTCGCCCGCCTGAAACGCGGTCGGAAAAGCAAATTCCTTCCGGTATTCCTTGTCTGTCAGGGAAACAGCACCGTACATACAGCCGTTGAAGCAGGTCTGCGGCTTGCCGTCAACGAAAATCAGCATGATGCCGGAGCGGTTGCACGGGTCATCCTGATTGCCTATATTGCGGGCATTCACATAAAAGGTGGGATTCGGATGCAGCTGATAATTCAGCCCTTTGGAATCAATGACAGACTCTTCGCTGACAAGCTGGGCATAATTGGCTTCGCCCCGATCCGTCACGACGGTGATCTGACCAGGTTCCAGCTCAGATTCAGCGGCTGCTTTGACCGGCTCACGCCCCGGGCGTGCCTTCTCTGCACGGAAATGTCCCTCATACCGCTGCGGTACTGGGTATTTACCGGTCTTTTCCCCGTAAAACACGCTGCTGAAATAGAAGGTGTTGTTTCCCTCACGCACTGGCAGATCGTTCACTTCAAAGGGAATGACATAATCCTTGTCGTCCTTGACCTCCATTGTGATCATGCCGTCCGTGCTCTGTTTGCCGTCCAGCGTGAAATCATAGACCTCCCCGTTCCAGAAGAGAAAGAAGGTCGCTGTCAGGGGCTTTGACGTATACGCCAGCACATTGAGATACATTCTCAGGCTGCCGTCCTCCACAGGGAGCGCCGTTCTGTCAATCTCCGTCAGATTTTTGGCGTCGTCCGATTCATAGGTGAAGGTCAACATACCGTAGCCTTCTCCGTTCTCCCCGCGATCCTTCTCCTCTGCACGAAGCGGGTATTTTTTGTATGAACCCGCTTCGGATACTGTAACGGAGCTGTCGGGCGAATAGAGCGGCGAGGCGCCCGGTGTACAGCCTGTCAGCAGCAGGCATGCGGTCAGAACAGTGCAGATGCGGTGCAGTTGCTTTTTGATACAGTTCATGGCAGGGGACTCCTTTCGTCTCATCTGCTCATATATGCTTTTTTCGGGGGTATTTCTTACGCGCTCGTGCGAAGTTTGTAGCATTGCACAATCGCGCGGCTGATCATGGCGCACTGCTTGTGTACCACAACCAAAACAAAAAGCGCCGCAGAAACGGCGCTGATGTTATGAAAACATGGATGCGAGCACAAGCTGGCATTCGTCGAAATCCAGCCCGTTTGCCTCGAGTGTATACTGTGTCTGCCCGATCTGGAATGCGGCGGTGTAATGCTGCTTTTCCTTCACCGTGTATACGGTCACATCACCGATCTGCTGCACGGTCGTGTTGAAGTCATCGGAATCCGTCTCAACATAATACATCTCCGGATTCCCGGTAAACTGTCTCGCCGTGATCTGCAGCGTTTGCCGCGCGCGTGCAAAGCGGAACACGATCTCCGTGAACCGCTCCGTGCGGTCGGCTTCGGAAAAGGGCGTTTCAGGCAGAAAGCCGACCGGGAGATAGGCCGGGACACGCGGCACAATGCCGAGCTCTGCGTATTTCTGCTGCATGTCGTCGGCGCAGGGATTCTGAGCTGGCATTACGGGGATATCATCCAGCTGCAAAACAATGCCGGTACTCCGGTGTTCCTGAAATCCGGCAAAGACGCTCTTGCCCTGTGCCAGATACGACCAGAGATTGACCGCAAGCAGCAGCCCGCAGACAGCCGCCGCTGCGCGCATGATATGCCGGATGCACCGCCGCCTCTTTTCGGCGCGGATATTCTGTTTCAGCCGACGGATTCCCTGCTGCGACTGCATCGCGGTCGCCTGCTCGCGGTCTGTCAGCCGGTCGATTTCGGCAGTGAGCGCATTGATCTGCTCCGCATCCAGCTCAGCGTCCGGCTGCGCCAGTGCAGATTCGAGCTCTTCCTGCAGAGCCGCCAGCCGTTCCTGCCGGTTTTCCGCTGCGATGGCTTCCAGCAGCTCACGGTCTGTCATGGTATCACACCCCTTCTGACTGTATATGTTTTTTTGCGGGCGATTTCTTAGCCGCTTATGAAAATCTGTGCAGTCTGCTATATTTTGAGCTTTGATTTGATATTGTGAATACGCTGATACAACGTGTTGACGGAGATGCCGAGCTCTGCGGCAAGTGCCTCCCGCTCCGTGCTGTCGGCGGAATAATAGCGCAGCAGGAGCGCGTATTCCTCGTCGGTCAGCGCCGCGAATACCGGTGAGCGCGCCTCGGCTTCGGCAGAGCGGTCCGCGATCCTGTCGACGCCGTCTGTCTCTGCGGCGGCACGCTCCGCCTTTTCCCGCAGATACTTTTTTGTGATCCGCGATGCAGCCGCGATCAGCCAGTTTCCGATCTGTCCCTCCAGATCGAGCTCGTCCGCTTTCCGGAGCAGCAGCAGAAACACCTCATGCGTACACTCGGACGCGCCGTCATCGTCGTTCCGGAGCCTCGCCCTGCAGAAGCGAAGAACCGCTGCGTAGTTTTCTTCAATGATCTGTTCACACCGTCTGATCCGCCGCACAGCAATTCCTCCCTTCCTGAAACCGAGAACATTGTACCACAGCGGACAGGAAAAGTCAAGCAAGGATATCACTGCAACAGCTCAGACTGTCCGCAAAGCCACAAACCCCATTGGAGCCGCAGGATTTCTGTAAAACAAGGGGCATGGGGCGTTAGACCCATTCAGAATCCGTCCGCGACAGCGTCAGGTTTTACGCATCAAAACTGACCTGTTTGCTTGCAAACATGGGACACACATCTCATTCCGCATTCCGCATTCTTCGCTGCAGCACAATTCCAAAAAGGGACTTTCACCAAGCGCAATATAATTATAATTTCTGATGATCCCCTCCCCTGCGCTGTGCGCGCTTGACAAATACTGTAACATGTGTTATAATAACAAGTGTTACAGAAGGGAGGCGCACCATGCCGACAACATCACGCATCACAGAGGACATGATCCTCGACGCGGGAATCGCGCTGCTGCGGCGCGCGGGAGAGCAGGCGGTCAGTGTCCGCAGTGTTGCCGCAGAGCTGCACTGCTCCACCCAGCCGGTCATGTATCATTTCCGCTCGGTCGGAGCGCTGAAGGATGCCCTCTATTCCCGCGCGGACGCTTTGCACACGGCGTATCTCAGCGAGCCCGATGACACCGGCGACCCGCTGCTCGCCGTCGGGCTGCGGTATATCCGCTTCGGCGCCGAGGAACGCCATCTGTTCCGGTTTCTGTTTCAGTCCGACCGTCTCGGCGGGCGCGGGCTCCGGGCACTGACGACCGACCCCGCGCTCGCACCGGTCATCGCGCTGGCGGCGCAGGAGGCGCAGCTCCCGCCCGAACAGGCGGCGGAGGCATTCGGGGCGCTGGCGCTCGCCGTGCACGGCTATGCAAGCCTGCTGGCAAACAATTCCATGCCGTTTGATGCGGCAGACGCGGCGCACACACTGCAGCTGATTTTCTTTGGCGTGATCGGTGCGCTGCAGACAGGAGGGACACAGCATGAAGAAGCTCTTTGACGAAAAGCCGGTTCTGTTCGCGGTCATCTGGATCGTGGTCTATGTGGTCGGCACCGGAACACTCGGCTCCGTGTCGGAGCATGACAGCGTGAACTACGCCGCCATGCTCGGCGCGTGCATCGCGATCGCGGCGGTGCTGCTGATCTTTGCGAAAAAGCACGGGCTCATGCAGGAATGGTATCTGCAGGGCTATCGCGGCGACGTGAAGCGGGCGCTGTATTTTCTGCCGCTGGCTGCCGCAATGACCGAAAACATCTGGACCGGGACCGCGCTGCCGGAGGAACCGGCAGGGACCGTGCTGCTCGGCATCGCGGCAAAGGGCGTGCTCGCGCCGTTTCTGGAGGAGCTGATCCTCCGTGCGATGCTGTACCGCGCGATCGCGAAGGAGAGCACCCGCCGCGCATTCTGGATCACGACGGTGACCTTCGGGGCGGGGCATATTGTCAATCTGGTGTTCGGCAGGGGTTCGCTCGAGACGCTGGTGCAGGTGGGCTATGCGCTCTGCATCGGGTTTGTGTTCACGGTCATCATGGTGACGGGCAAGAGCATTCTGCCGACCGTGATCGCGCATATCGTGTTCAATACGCTCTCGTTTTTCGCGCGGGAGCCCGAACAGGCATGGGTCGGATATGCCTGCATTGCGGTGCTCTGCGCAGTCTGCGTCGGATACGGCGTGTATCTGCTGCGCGTTTCCGGCGGTATCCCGGAGCGGGCGGACTGAATTTTCCCGCATCCGCAGAGTATCACCGAAATCTGCCCTTTACTTTTTTCGGGAAATGCGGTATAATGGAAGAAAACCGCGAACCGAAGGAGACAGATATGCAGGTATTTGATTTCGACAACACACTCTATCACGGCGAAAGCGCCGTCGATTTTGCACTCTGGATGATCCGGCATAACCGCAAAGTATTGCTCTGGCTGCCGCGTATTATCTGGAATCTGCTGAAATATAAGCTGTGTCTGATCAACCTGAAAAGCCTCATGCAGCCTGCCAACGCGTTTCTCAGGACGATCATCCGCGATGAGAAGCAGATGCAGCGCGCCGTTGCATGCTTCTGGGAGACACACCGGCGCTTTCTCAACCGGGAGATGATCGCGAAAATCCGCCCCGGTGATGTGATCATCACGGCGGGACCCTCCTTTCTGTTTGCGCCGATCCGCGCAGAGCTGAAAGATGTCCGCATGATCTGCACGGAAATCGACCTTCGGCGCAAACAGCTCATCTATATCAACATGCACGACAACAAGACAAAGCGCTTCCGCGAGGAATTCGGGCAGACGCCGATCGCGCGGTTTTTCACGGATTCCTTCAACGACCGCGCCATGATGGAGATCGCAGAGCGCGTGTATCTCGTGAAGCGCAGCCGCATCAGACGCATCAAATAGAGCCGGAGCTTTCGGGGCTCCGGCTCAGGCTGTAGAAAAAGGTGTCTCCGACGGATTATATTGGGGGCACTGCCCCTTAAGAATCCCATTATGACAGAAATAACGCATCAGCGTGGAATTCGCACAAAACGGGATTCCAAAGGGATAGTATCCCGTCGCTTCGCTAGGGCAGGGGTGCGGGGACAGCATCCCCGCAAAAATGTGCCGCAGGCACATCAAAAGCACTTTATCGACAAACTGAGCCGGAGCTTTCGGAGCTCCGGCTTTCTGTTTACCTATGCTGTTACGCGCCCGATCACATGCTGCGGGGAAAGGCTCATCCAAAATGTTAAATGATAAAAATTAATGCAAACCCCTTGACAAGTTATTCTTTTTGTGATATTATCATAATAGCAATAACACAGGAGGCGATCACATGGACAGTGAAAAGGAATTCCTGGCGGGCTATTCGATCGACAAATACGAGCGCCCGTCCGTCACCGCAGATGTGGCTGCGTTCACGATCTCGACCGAGGAGAGCGGGAGCTATCGCCGCAGCCCGGAGAACAAGCTGCGGCTGCTGCTCATCAGGCGCGGCGGGCATCCCTATAAGGACTGCTGGGCGCTGCCCGGCGGCTTCCTGCAAAAGGGCGAGACGATCGAGCAGTGCGCCCTCCGCGAAATCTTTGAGGAGACAAACGTGCAGCCGGTCTCGATCATGCCGGTCGGAGTTTTCAGCGAGCCCGGGCGCGACCCGCGCGGCTGGATCATCTCCAATGCCTATGTCTCGGTCATCAGCGAGGAGTCGGTCAGGCAGGTCGGCATGGACGATGCCGCGGATGCGCAGTGGTTCTGCGTCAGCTTTGACTGCACCGAGACCGGCGCGCACCGCCTGACGCTGACCTGCGGCGAGATCGCGCTCTCCGCGCTGCTCGCGGCGGAGAAAACGAGCTTCGGGCGCACACAGTACCGCATCCTCGACAGCGGCGGGCTCGCCTTCGATCACGCGGCGATCATCGCGACAGGGCTCTCGGCACTGCGCACCGAGGCAAAGAGCTTTGACACGATCTTCGATTTCCTGCCCGAGACCTTCACGCTCTCGCAGCTGCAGAAGGTGCAGGAGACGATCATGAATGTGTCGGTGCTGCCTGCGAATTTCCGGCGCATGGTCAGCAGCTATGTCGAGGAAACCGACGAATTTCTGCGCGGCGAGGGGCACCGTCCCGCGCGGCTCTACCGCAGAAAGGTCTGACAGCACCGGAAGGAGGGCTTTGCATGGAATATGTCATTGAAACCACCGACGGCGGCTTCTTTGTCGAGAACGGGCTCGTCTTTCAGGATGAGCGCGGCTCCACGATGCTGATTGCCCGGTTTGACAGCGATCAGAAGGCAGAGCAGTATCTGCGCAAAAAGATGAGCGACTCCGCAAAGCCGAAAACAAAGAAAACGAAAAAGACCTCCGGAAAATATGAGCAGAAAAAGCGGAGGCATCACAGGTAAAGCACAGAACGGGAGGTGCACAGATGGGACTGTATATTCAGGATTCTGACGGTGCTGTTTATGTGAAAGACGGCATGGCGATCCACGACAACCGGGGACACAAGGAGATCATGAAGCAGTTTCGCAGTGATGCGGAGGCGGAGGAATATCTGCTCAGGCTCATGGGCAGAGACCTCCCGAAACGGAATTCTCCGGTCACGCCGGAGATGAACGGCAAGCACAAGAAATCGCACAGACGGAGGAAACCGAAATGATCTACGGCTTCTACGGCGGCAAATTCCTGCCGATGCACAAGGGACATCTCTACTGCATCGACACGGCAGCGCGGATGTGCGACCATGTGACCGTGCTGATGTTTCACGGCGGCAATGATGAAATGCGAATCTGTGCGGAGGGCAGTCAGCCGTTCCTTGCGCTTGATTTCCGTGAAGCACAGATGCGGCGCGTGTGTGCGCTCTATCCGAATGTCGAATGCCACACGGTTGACATCACCGCGCTCAAACTGCCCGACGGCACCGAGGACTGGGACGCCGAAACCCCGCTGGTCCGGCAATATGTGCCGAAAATGGACTATGTCTATTCCAGCGAGCCCTCCTACGGCGCGTATTTCGCGCGCGCCTACCCGGAGGCACAGCATATCATCGTCGACGCAGAGCGCAGGACCTATCCGATCAGCAGCACGCTGATCCGGGCAATGCAGGAAACGGAGGAACAGCAAAGATGGATGGTCTGAAAAAGATCGGCAGGGCTTTTGCCTCACTGAAATGGTACGAAATACTCATGTGCGCGGTCATGTTCGTCATCGCGGTCTACTACGCGATCCAGCCGCAGGAGGACACCCCGCAGTGGCTCGCGGTCATCAACTTCGTCTCGGGACTGTGCGGCATCATGTGCGTGTTCCTGACGGCAAAGGCAAACCGCATGAACTTCCCCTTCGCGATCGTGAACACCACCGTGTTCATCATCTACCTCGGATACTTCGGCATCTGGGCGACCTTCTGGCTCGAAACGGCGGTCTACTTCCCGCTGAATATCATCTCGTGGGTCAAATGGTATCAGCACAAGGACGAGGATGACGCCCTGCTGGCAAAGTCGAAGAAGCTGTCCGCGGCGCAGCATGTTCTGGTGACCGCAATCATCGTTGCGCTGACCGTTCTGGTGCATCTGACGCTCTCGAAGCTCGCGGGCGACACATGGATGAAATTCGCACAGCAGTTCGGCTGGAATACGGCAGTGATGAAGTGGCTCGATTCCGCGATCTTCGCGATCGGCATCACCGCCAGCGTGCTGGAGCTGCTGCGATACAAGGAGCAGTATATCTGGTGGCTGATCACCGACGTGTTCGCCGTCGTGCAGTATTCGCTCAAGCGCGACCCGGTCTACACGACCAAAAAGGCGATCTATCTGATCGAGGCGATCGTGGGACTGCGCAACTGGCACAGGCTCTCGCAGAAGAACAAAACCAACGAATAACAGGAGGATACGGACATGAAACAGTTTCTGATCGTTGTGGATATGCAGAAGGACTTTGTGGACGGGGCACTGGGCTCCGCGGAGGCCTGCGCGATCGTGCCCGCAGCCGCCGAAAAGATCCGGGGCTTCGCGGGCGAGGTTTTCGCGACGCTCGACACGCACTCTGACAATTACATGGACACCGCCGAGGGCAGAAAGCTCCCCGTGCCGCACTGCATCAAAGGCACAGAGGGCTGGCAGCTCGACGCACAGATTGCGGCGGCGCTGAACGAAAAGGGCTATACGCCGGTCGAGAAGCACACCTTCGGCTCTGTCGATCTGCCCGGGCTGATCCTGAAAGCAGCCGGCGACGAGGAATTCACGCTCGAGCTGATCGGGCTCTGCACCGATATCTGCGTCGTCAGCAATGCGCTGATGCTCAAGGCGGTCTTCCCCGAGGTGCCGATCGCCGTGGACGCCGCCTGCTGCGCCGGTGTCACGCCGGAAAAGCACGAGGCAGCGCTCGAGACCATGCGCAGCTGCCAGATCGACGTGAAATGAAGCTGCGTGCGCCCGGTGATGCGGGCAGCTGACCGTCCGGAATCCCGCGGCGGAGAATCTGCACAATCCGGTTGACAACTGCCGAAAAATGCAATATAATAAAGATATGCAGACCGCATGTCAAAAAAAACGGCTGCCGCCGTTTGCGCCGAAACAGAAAGGAGCATTGCCATGAAACTCAAACCGATCGTGGTGTCGCTGCTGGACACCGACCTCTACAAATTCAACATGAATCAGGTGATCTTCCACAAGCACACCGATCTCTGCGGACAGTATTATTTCAAGTGCCGCAACAGGGACGTCGTGTTCACGCAGGAGATGGTGCAGGAGATCAACGAGCAGATCGACCACCTCTGCACCCTGCGCTTCAAGAAGGAGGAGCTCGACTACCTGCGCTCGATCCGCTTCATCAAGCGCGATTATGTCGAATTTCTGCGCCTGTGGCATCCGATCCGCGACTATGTGACCGCGGCGCTCCTCGAAAACGGCGAGCTGCGCATCATCGTCGACGGTCCGCTGTTCTCCGCGATGCAGTTTGAGATCTACCTGCTCGAGATCGTCAATGAGGTCTACTTCCGCATGAAGTATGACTATGCCAAGCTGCTGAAATCCGCGGAGGAGCGGCTCGACGAGAAGATCAGAAAGCTCAACGACGGCACCTATACATTCCGGTTCGCCGAATTCGGCTGCCGCAGACGCCTGTCCCGCGAGTGGGAGGACGTCGTCGTGCGCCGGCTCTGCACCGAGACCGACAAGTGTGTCGGCACCTCGAATGTGTATCTCGCGATGAAGTATCATGTCACGCCGGTCGGCACCTATGCGCATGAGTTCGTGCAGATGTATCAGGGCATCGACGAGATTCCGCTCGCCTTCACGAACCACTACGCCATGCGCGACTGGTACGACGAATATCAGGGCGACAACGGCACCGCGCTGACAGATACCGTCTCGACCGACCTGTTCCTGCTCGATTTCAACCGCGCGATGGTCAACAACTACACCGGCGTGCGCCACGACAGCGGCGACCCCTACGCATGGGGCGAAAAGATGATCGCGCACTATAAAAAATACGGCGTCGACCCGAAGACGAAGCTGCTGCTGTTCAGCGACAGCCTCGACTTTGACCGCGCGCAGAAGCTCTACGAGTATTTCTGTGACAAGACGAAGGTCTCCTTCGGCATCGGCACCTTCTGCACGAATGACACCGAGGAGCAGGCGCTGAATATCGTCATCAAGCTGCAGTATGTCAACGGCAGACCTGTCGCAAAGCTCTCCGACGACATCGGCAAGGCGATGTGCCGCGAGCCCGAGTATCTGGAATATCTGAAAAATGCCGTCGCATTCCGGCTGGAGCGCGACGCAAAGAAGAGCAAGTGATCCTTGCAGCGAACAATAACAAAAAGCGGGAATCGGTCAGAAGCCGGTTCCCGCTTTTTGTTTGTCGATCATGTGGGATCGATGTGCCTGCGGTTTTTTTGTGGGGACTCCATCCCCACGCCCCTGCCAAAGGGTCAGTGACCCTTTGGAATCCCATTTTGTGTGATTCTGACGCTGAATCATAATGGGATTCTTAAGGGCTGGCAGCCCTTAAGCGGGGACTTGGGGGCAAAGCCCCCAATATGATCTCACCGCATAAGAAAGGCACGGCAGGGGGCGCCGTCGGCACCGCCGAGATTGAGCGGGGCGGCACTGAGCAGCCATTTTCCCTCCGCAGCGGCGCTGAGCACGATGCCCTCGAGCAGCACCGTGCCGGCACCGAGCAGAATCCGGTGCACCTCTGCGGGGGCATCCTCCGGACCGACCGTCTGGCTCTCGTTGCCCAGCAGCAGAATTCCCGCCTGCGCAAAGACCCGCGCAGCATCTGCGGTCACGACGGCTTCTCCGGCGATCAGGATGCGCTCCTGCGCGTTCTCCGCCCGTGCGCGCGCCATGATCGCTTCGGCGTCTGCTGCGGTGACATCGCCGCTGTGCCGCACGACAAAGCAGTCGCCGACAAACACCGACAGCTCGAGCGCGCCGACAGGCTTGCCGTCGGGGAGAAAGTGAAACGGCGCATCAATATGCGTGCCGTTGTGCGCACACATCGAGAAGGCGGTCAGATTGTATTCTGCGCCCTCTGCCGTGCTGCTGAGACGCTCACAGCGGGGGGCGGGATCGCCGGGAAACACCCGGCACGAAAAGACCTCCTGCGAAATATCGAGAATCATGCCTGTACCTCCGTTTGTTCTGCACTGCCGCAGTATTATGCTCAGTATACCATATCCGGCGAAAAAAAGCAACGGTGCCGCCGGTTCAGCCCTTACGGGAATGCCGAAAAAAACTTTTTTTGAAAATCATAAGGAATTCTTCCGTGTGCAGCGTATCATAGGTGAAGCGGGTAAGGCGCTGCCCGCAGAAGCAGAGAGAGATACCGGACACATCCGCACGAAAAATCACGCTGATACAGCGAAATAATACGGAGGTAACTGATATGAAACACAATGCAATGAAGCAGGCACTGACCCTGATGCTCGCGGCGGTCCTGATGACCGGCTGCGGGGAACGGCAATACGCGAATACTGCCGACCAGGGGCTGCAGATGAACGGCGGCATGAACTATTACAAAACAGAGGCGGGCGTCGCAGCGGAGGAAGGCGACATCGGCATGCGTCCCGACCTCGGCGACCCGGAATTCAACACGGAGGAGTACAGCGCAATCACGGAGAACAGCTTCAAGAGCACCGTCTCCGACCCGCTCTCGACCTTCTCCGCGGATGTGGACACCGCGTCCTATTCCAATCTGCGCCGGATGATCCGGCAGGGCGACAACATCCCGACCGACGCCGTGCGCATCGAGGAGATGATCAACTATTTCCACTATGACTACCCCGAGCCGGCAGCGGGCGAGCCGTTCTCCGTCACGACGGAAATCGCGCAGTGCCCGTGGAACCGCGACACCAAGCTGCTGATGATCGGCATGAAGGCGGAGGAGATCGACCTTACTGACCGCCAGCCGATGAATCTGGTCTTCCTGATCGACGTCAGCGGTTCGATGTATTCCGCGGACAAGCTGCCGCTCGTGCAGAAATCCTTCGGCATGCTGACCGAGCAGCTCAACAAGAACGACCGCGTCTCGATCGTGACCTATGCCAGCGGCGACGCCGTTCTGCTGGAGGGCTGCGCGGGCAATGAGGGCAGCCGCATCCGCGAGACGATCGAATCGCTGACGGCGGGCGGCTCGACGGCAGGCGCAGCAGGCATCAAAACCGCCTATGAGATCGCGAAGAAGTACTACATTGACGGCGGCAACAACCGCGTCATTCTCGCAACGGACGGCGACCTCAATGTCGGCATTTCGAGCGAGGCGGACCTGAAAAAGCTGGTCGAGAAGCAGCGCAAAAAGGGCGTGTTCCTCTCCGTGCTCGGCTTCGGCACCGGCAATATCAAGGACAACAAGATGGAGACCCTCGCCGACAGCGGCAACGGCAATTATTCCTATATCGACAGCGAGCTTGAGGCGCGCAGAGTGCTCGTCGAGGAGATGGGCGGCACGCTGGTCACCGTCGCGAAGGACGTCAAATTTCAGGTGGAGTTCAATCCGGCATATATCAAGGGCTACCGGCTGATCGGCTATGAGAACCGGATGCTCGCCGCCGAGGATTTCGCGGACGACACCAAGGACGCCGGCGAGATCGGCGCGGGACACACCGTCACGGCGCTCTATGAGATCGCGGAGAACGACAGCGCGATGACCTTTGATTCGGCGTCGCTCAAATACAGCGACGGGAACCGCGGCACCGAAAACGGCGAATTCTGCACGGTCTCCGTGCGCTACAAGGCGCCCGACGGCGACGAGAGCCGGCTGCTGAGCTATCCGGTCACGCAGGCGGCGAAGCAGGCAGAAATGTCCGACGATCTGCGCTTTGCTTCGGCGGTTGCGGCATTCGGGCTGACGCTGCGGGACAGCGCCTACAAGGGCAGCGCAGACAGATCGCTCGTGCTGAGCCTGCTGCGCGAGAGCGACAGCGCCGACAGCTACCGCGCGGAATTTGCGGAGCTGGTGCAGGAGGCAAGGTTCACGGCTGACTGACCGCGCGCCGCATGATATCACAGAATCAGATGAGGGGAAGCACGCCGGGAACAATCGGCGGGCTTCCCCTCAGTGTTATTCGTTTCGGCAGAAGGCAGCAGGAAAGAAAAAGAATAAAGAAAAAAGAATAATGGCGGTATGCGCTTCGCACATGATTCAGAATGGGGGGAACTCCAAGCCCCGCAGTGCGACCTTCGTTTCAGCAGAAGCAGTGAAGATGACGGAACAACTCCTCACTCCTCACTTCTAACTTGCCATTTCTCATTTCTCATTTCTCACTTCTCGCTTTCCGTTTCCCACTTCATGCCCTTTGATGCGGTGAAGGCTCTGGTCTCCTCGAGCGGCATCGGCTTGCCGAAGTAATAGCCCTGTGCGCGCTCGCATCTGATCTCCTTGAGGAACTGATAGTGCGCCTCACTCTCGACGCCCTCGCAGAGCGGCGAGACGCCCATGGCGTTCGCGCCCTTCATGATGTACTTCATCAGTGCGGCGGTCTTGGGATTGCTGTCCCAGCTCCGCAGAAAGACCAGATCGAGCTTGAGTACGTCGAAATCGTATTCCGCGATCGTGTTGAGCGAGGAATAGCCGCTTCCGAAATCGTCGAGCCAGATGTGGAACCCGAGCCGGCGCATCCGGTCGCACTCGCTCTTGATATAGCCGACATTGTCGTTGAGCGCGCTCTCGGTGATCTCCAGATCGAGCATGTGCTTAGGCACAGAAAACTGGCGGCACATCTCCTCGACATAGCCGAAGATATCGCAGAGCTCAAAGTCGAGCCGCGAGATGTTGACCGAGACCGGAACGACCGGCTTGCCCGCGTCGGCGAGCTGCCGGTGATCGGCACAGACCTGCCGGATCACATACCGGTCGACCAGATGGATCAGGTGGAACTGCTCCAGCGTCTCGATGAAATCGCCCGGAGAGAGCATCCCCATCATCGGGTCGATCCAGCGCACCAGTGCCTCATAGCCGCAGATCTCGTCGGTCTGCACGCGGATCACCGGCTGATAGAACACGCGGATATAGCCGTATTCGATCGCCTCCTCCACATGGTCGACCACATACTGCTGCTTGCGCAGGCGTTCGCGCAGCAGCTCGTCATAGATGCAGTAGTTGACGTCGTGGCGGCGCTTGATGCTGCTGCATGCCAGACGCGCGTGGTCGCAGGCAAGCCCGACCTCGGCGCGTTTTCCGTCCTGAAAAAAGATGCCCGCCTTGATGCGCACCTTCTTGTTGATATCGTCGGCGAGCAGCATCGCCTTATAGACGCTCTCGACCTTCGCGATGATGGATTCCCGCGAGCCGGTCGCGCAGACGAAAAAGCGGTCGTCGCTGAACCGCGCGGCGGTCGCCCCCGGGAAGGTCACGCGGATGACCTTTGCCAGATTGCAGAGCAGCTCATCGCCGAGCTTGAAGCCGTGGCGCTCGTTGTAGAGCTTGAAATTCGGGATATCGAAATACACAAAGGCGATATGCAGCCGCCAAGCCTCGGGCTGCGCCAGCATCATCTGGATCCGGTAGTAGAAGAAGGACATGTTGAACAGCCCCGTGAGCGTGTCCGTCTCCTGATTGCGCGAGAGCAGCTCCGCCTCGGCGAAGGAATTGCGGTTGACATTCAGATATTCGTTCTGGTCGACATCGACGATGAACACATAGAAGACGCTCTTGCCGTTCTCCATGTGCAGCAGATGCCCGAAATCCTCGATATAGCGTATCTCGCCCTGCTTGGTGATGATGCGGTAGCGCACATAGTCGTGGCGCTTTTCGCCGAAGAGCGTCTGCGCCTGAATCTGGTTCTCGATCTTGTGCAGATCCTCCGGATGCACCATGCCCTGAAAGGACCCGCGGACATATTCCATGAATTCCTCAAATGACGTGCAGCCGAAGAGCTGGACGATATTCTGTTCAGCAAAGAGAATCTTCTCGTCGCCCTCCGCCTCGTAGACGAAGAAGCCGCCGGGCAGTCCGGTCGGGATGCTGCCGCAGCCGTTCATCGGCATCATTGCCTGCTCCATAATCACTCCTTACTCCATGCACGGACAAACAGGCGAAATCCGGATTCCGCCGTTTTTTACTGCGATCTTTGGAAAGCGCCTGCGAACAATCAAGTGAGGGGCGAGCAGTGAGGAGTGGTTCCGTCACCTTCACTTTCTGTAGTGAATCGGAGTCTGTGGCAGAGACCTGCTTTCCATCCAAGCACACCCGACCTCCTACCTGCTCCCTGCTCCCTGCTCCCTCCTACCTCCGCATTTTCCTCCTGTCTGCTGTTCCGGCAGCACGGTTTCCAAAAGCTATTGATATTATAACAGATTCAAACGGAAAATGCAATGGGTGCGGAACCGATTACGACAGCTCCGAGCCGGAATCGTCTGCGAAGAACGAAATCTGCACGCCGTCCTCCAGCGCGAACACATAGATCATCGTGCCGCTGCCGACCGGGCTGCCGCTCCACGCGGCATAGTCCGGCTGCTCGGTGTCGGGCGCTCCGTAAATCTCCGCCAGCTCCGCCGTCCAGTCGTGAAAGCGCTCCCTGTCCGCATCAAAATAGCTGACGCCGACCAGCCCGCGGCTTGTATAGCACAGCACCGCATCGCAGCGCCGCCCGAGATAGGGCACATCGCGGTATTCCATGATCAGCTCCCACGGCTCCCCGGGCTCCTCCGTGCGGTATTCGTAGAGCTGGGTGTATTCCGCCATCGCCCGGTGCCCGTCGGCGGGTTCGCCGTAAAACTGCAGACTGCCGGGCAGAAAGTCCCGCGTGTGATCCTCCGGCGGCTGCGCGCTGCCGGAATCCGCCGTGCTGAGATCGGTCTGAACGGCTTCGGCGGTCGTCTCTGTTTCGTCGGTGAATGCCGTGCCCCCGTCCGTTTCCGTTCGCTCCCCTGCCGCCGAACGCAGCGAGGTCGCGCGCCAGCCGATGCCGACGCGGGCTGCGGTCGTCACCGTTGTGGTCACGGTGCTGCTCCCGGTTTCGGGCGGCGCTGCGGTCGTCTCTCCGGGCGGCTCGTCCGTATCGCGCACCGGCACGATCGGCGTGCGGATCTCCGGTGACGGCACATGTCCGTCCTGCTCCTTCTCGTAGCTCTTGTCCGGCGAATCCGCCGTGACGTAGATCGAGACCTGCACACCCTCCTTGAGGTTAAAGAGGTAGACCGCCGTGTTTTTGCCGACCGGATTGTCGTACCACGACGCCATGCCGCTGCCCTCCTCGGTCGGCAGACCGTACTGCGCCTCAAGCGTCTGCTGCCATGCCTGATAGCTCTGATGCTGCGCCACATCGTGATAATTGAGCCCGATCAGACCGCTGTCGGTGAAGCAGAGCGTCAGATCGCAGCTGACCGAAAACAGCTCGACATTTTCGTAATCCTGCATTTTCTGTGCGACCGTGCCCGCAGATTCGCGCTCGTCCAGCAGCGTGTAATCCTGCATGCCGTCCTTGACCGCGTCGTAGGTCATATACCACTGCAGCCCGATCATCGGCACGGCTGCGCTGCCGGCACTGCCCGCGCAGGACGTCAGACAGACGGCACAGGCGGCTGCGGACAAAAGCCAAGTCGTTTTCATTGCACGCCCTCCTCTGCCCGGACCGCGCGGACCGTCACTCTGCTCTGTCCGCCGAGCGTGCAGGTGAACAGCGTGAGGTCCCAGTCGTCGGCATTCCCGAACTGCATGTCCTCGACCGCAGTGCCGGGCAGCTGCTCGATGTTGATGACGGAAAAGCTGTGCGCCTGCCCGTGCACATCGGTGAAGATGATCGGGTCGTCGGTGTGCAGCCTGCCGATCCTGCCGAAATGTGTGGTGTAATTGTGCGCACAGAGAATGAGATCGTTCTCGGAGAGATTCCCGACATAGCGGCAGGGCGACGATTTCAGGTTCTGATAGCTCCACTCCGCCTGCACCGGGAGCTCGATCCCGACCGTCGGCACGGACACATAGCCGATATACCGCCTGCCGTCCACCTCGACCGTGTCTGTCTGCGGCACGGTCTGTTCCTCATATTCGGAAAACAGATCGTATACCTCCTGCGCAGGGAGTGCCGGCTCGGCGGCGCTGTATTCCGGGATCTCGCGTTTCAGTGCGCGCAGCACGGTCTCTGCCTGCTGCCCGCCTTTTCTGTCCTCCGCCGTGTTATACAAAACAAGGAACAACGCCGCCAGCAGCAGCGCTGTCCCCAGTGCAAAACAGCAGATTCTGACTGCTTTTCTCACGGATTTCCTTCCTTCCTCAGCAGCAGCCCGACGCCCAGCAGCAGCAAGCCGCCCGCCGCGAGCACGGGCACGGGCCACCAGAGCTGCCCGGTCTGCGGAATCCCGTCGGTTGTGGACGTGACGGAGGATTCCGGCGGCGGCGGGGTGGTCGCCGAGGTGGTGCCGGTCGTATCCGCGCCGGTGTCGCCGGTCCCGCTCGCGGTCGTTTCCGTCTGATCGTCCGTCTGCGTATCGCTGAATTTGTCGTTGGTCTGCTCGGTGGTCGATGTTGCCGTCACGGTTTCGGTGGATTCGTCGGCCGAGTCGTCCTCATAGGTGTTGACGATCAGATACTGCGTGAAATTCGACCGGTAAGCGACGGTGTAATTCGCCGGAATGACCTTCTCGACCGCAAACCAGATGTGATCGTCGGTGCCGTTCCATTCAAAGGTCCAGTTGTTCTCCTCGTTCAGCGTGACCTCCTGATAGAATTCGTTGTCCATGTAGATATCCGCCGTGATGAAGACCGAGCGGTCCTGCGGCTGATTTTCGTCGTTGAGCCAGACCTTGCGCACGGAGTAATTGTACGTTCTGCCGCTCAGACGCGCAAGCACGATCTTCGGGTAGGCGTTCAGCACGGCAGCGTCTTCGCCGTTCATCTCAAAGAAGATCGCGCCGGGGAAATAGGTGACCTCGCCGAGGTCGAGCACATCGCCCCAGACCAGATACAGACCGTCCTCCAGCCCGCCGAAGGTGAGCGAGCCGGCGCTGTCGGTTTTGCCGCTGTCACGGCTCGGAATTTTGTCGGTGATCGTCCTGAGCTTCAGGGTCTCGCCGGCAGCCGCAACGGTGTCCGAATCCCATTCGAGCATCGGCTTGGTGCGGTCGCCGAGGGTCGCGCGGCAGTCCGCAAAGGCGCCCTCGAAGACATAGTCATTCGCCTCGCGGTGTCCGACGCGGTAGAGCTGCCAGTGCATCCCGACGACAATATCGTCGTCCTTCACGCACCAGAGCGTCAGGGAGCCCTCCGCCTCATCGGCAGAAGCAATGCTGAGCAGCCCTGCCATGCACCAGAGAATCGCAGCCAGCGCACAGAGCACTGTGCCGGCACGCCTGCGGATCGTCGTCATGCCTCTGCCTCCTTTCTTTCAGTTCTCCGGACCCCTCGGGAGCCCGCGGACGGTATAGCGGTCAATGCGGATGCGCCGTCTCCGCCTGCCTGTGATATTCCAGTAGATCAGCAGCAGCACAAGCAGCGGGAGAAAGACCGCCGGAATGACCTTCATCGAATCGACCTGCAGCGCATCGGCACCGACCTTGATCTTCCGGTCGTAAACCGTCTCGATGCGGTGCCCGCGGATCAGCAGGCGGTGCGTGTTGACGCCGTAGGGCGTGCAGGTCATCAGCGTGACGATATCCTCGCCGGGGAAGATCGCCAGCTTTTCGGTCTCGGTCGGGAGGATGATCAAAATCCGCTCGACCTCGTAGGTGTAGACCTCGTTGAGCACGTTGATCGTGAAAATATCGCCCTCGACAATTTTGTCAAGATCGGTGAAGAGCCGCGCAGAGGGCAGCCCGCGGTGTCCGGAGATCACGGCGTGCGTGGAGGCGCCGCCGACCGGCAGGCTCGAGCCCTGAATATGCCCGGCGGCGATCTGCAGAACGCCCTCGTCGGTGCCGTGATAGATCGGCAGCTCGACGTTGATGCTCGGGACGGACACATAGCCCATGATGCCGGTGCCGGAGATATTCAGAATGTCGTCGTAGCCTGTGAGCGTATCAAAGCTGACAAAGGGCGCCGACAGCGCGGCGAGCCGTTCGTTGTAGGCGCGGGCTTCGCGCAGGAGCTGCTCGTATTCGGTCGTTTCGATCTGGGCGACCGTTTCCTTATAGGTGGAAACGGTGTGCGATGCCATATTCTGATTCCACCAGTTGGAAAAGGTCGGGTACAGCATCACGGAGAGACCCGCAAGAAAGAGCAACCCAAAGACCGCTGTGGAGATGATATCGCGCTTCTTTTTCATGGCTCGGGCTCCTTGTGGGTTTCTCCCTGACCGCCTCCGGAGGACAGCCCCCGGAGGCGCAGGAATTCGGTTTCAGCTCAGAGGGCAGACCCTCCGGGCGTTCGGTTCAGTTGTGCTGTGTGCGGGGGAAATCACTCTTCGGTCTCGTCCTTCGCTCTCTTCTTCGAGACGAGGTAGATGCCCGCTGCCGCTGCCGTCAGGCTGCCGCAGACGATGAAGAGCTTCGTGCCCATGCCGCCGGTGCTGGGAAGGGTGGAGCCGGAGGTATCCACAACTGTGTTGGACATATTCTTGGTAGCTGCTTCCATCGTCACCTGTGCAGCAGAACCTGTTGTATCAGTTTCTGCATGAGTTGCACTGATTACGACCTCGACAGTATCAGCAACCTTATAGCCGCTCGGTGCCTCTGTTTCAACCAAGTAATATGTACCGGTATCCAGACCCTTGATATTAAATATACCGGTCGTAGCAGCGGATACCATCTCGGTCACGAAACCAGTTGTAGCTGTCTGGTTCGCCACAGTATATGTCCCGTCATTATTGTCAATCAGCTTAACCTCACCGGAATAAGTGTCAGGATCGGAGCCGGTTCCTGCCGTTTTAGTTGTAAAGAGCTTGAATTTTGCACCCGCCAGATTATCACCGGACGTGGAATCCTTCTTCTTCACGTTGTCAACGGAATAGGTGAACACCCAGACATGATCGTTCGGTGTATTACCTGTTGACGGCGTACCGGAGCCGGTATAATTCGGGTTATTAGAATACTCCAGATAAACGCCGTTCACGTTATCATAGCCGGTATTCGCCACAGCATTACCTGCGGTCAGCGCTGCATCTGCATTCAGATGTGCATTGTAGGTAATCGTAACAACCGCGCCGTCACTCAGCTTTTCAGTGCCTGTCAGTGCAGCTTTCAGGTCATCAATGGTGATCGTAAGCGTGGTGACACCCGTCGTAGCATCTGTAGAGGAAACGATCTTCTCCGCAGCAATTGTCAATGTTCTTGCATCACCAGTGCCGAACTTCACCGTTGCCGCAACACCGCCGTCATAAGTGATGCCCTTGTTCAGCGTGTCATGGAAGACCATTTTGTAAGACAAATAGTCGTCATACTTCGCATCAGCAGTCAGCGTACCAATCAGCTTGAACTGGAAAGTCTCGTTGATAGCATGGTCAGCAGTCTCGCCCCAGCCATCCGTTGACCCTTCTTCGGCATCATCAGTCTCGTCCAATACCTGCTTATCAACTGTCGGAACAGTAGACTTTGCGTTAATGTCTGCACCCTCAGAAGCATCGTACTGCGCCAGAATGTAACTGGTGATTGCAAAATCAGTCTGAGTATCTGCCGGAACATCCTCAATGATCACATAGTAGCCGTCTGTTGTCAGCGGAATTGTATTCTCGCTGCCCTCTGTCGTGCTGGACTCAACAGCAGCAGCGACCTTATCGGTATTCATAGCCACAAACTTTGCAAATGCCTTCGCTTCAGCACTGTCATTCGTGTAGGTTGCGAGCTGTGCTGCAACACCGGCAACATCGGTTACGCTGGTAAAATCCGATCCAATCGTGGTATCAGCCTTCAATGCTGTGAGAAATGCACTAAAATCACTGCCTCCAAAGGTGATGTTCTTCAGCTGACTGTCTGCAACTTCGCCTCCGAAAATCTTGTATGCCTTGTAGCTGTGTGTCTTAGCACTGGATGTGCCTTGTTCACTGGTAATCGTAACAGTGTTCTCAGTCGCCGCACTCGCCGACATCATCATGCTCGGCACTGCCAGGGTGGCTGCGAGAGCCATTGCTGCGGCCATCGCCGCGATCTTACTCGTCTTTTTCATGATAATTCTCCTTTATCAATCAATTTCGGTTGTGTCCGGGGTTTGGGTGATTCACGGCGGAAAGCCGGTGCTGTCGCCGCAGAACGCGGCTTCCGCCTCTCCCACGCCCCGGACCGGGCTTCTGATTCGTCTTCGGTTTCTGCGCTTGATCGTATCGCGTGCCGACAGGTGTCTATCCATTCGACCACCTCCGGCGCCTGACCGTGACATATCCGGCTGCGGAGAGCAGCAGCAGCATCCCGCCCACGGTGTAGTAGATGCGCGTGCCTGTGCCGCCGGATTCGGGGAGCTCGACTGCGTTGGACTGCAGCGCGGCGTTTGTCAGCGCAAGCTGTGTCAGCGCCCCGCTCAGCTCCGCACCCTGCGAGCCTGTTGAGTAGGAAACCGGAATAAATGCGCCTGTCGCGGTTTCCCTGATGAAGTAGCGGTAGGTGTGTCCGCGCCCGTCCGTCTTCGGCAGGTCGGATACCGTTGCGCTCAGCCAGCTTGCCGCTGCCGAGACCGTGATATCCTGCACCTTTTCGGCTGTTGCGGGCACATTGGCATTTGCTTCGGTGACCGTCGTCTGGACCGTGAAGGTCACACTGCCGCCGCCTTCATCCGTGATTGTGATTTCCGTGGTGCCGACCTTTTCGCCGGTGACAATGCTGTGCGTTGCCGGGTCGTAATACGCTACAGCCGCATCGGTGGTCGATTGATTCGCAGTGCCGACGATATTCAGCACCGGGTAGCTGCTTCCGACATTCAGTGTGAGGAGGTTCTCCGGCACAATGTCGCCGAGGTCGCAGCGCACCCGAATGGAATCAATATTCAGCGTGACCGTGCTGCTCTCCGTGCCGCGCGTTCCGATCAGAACCACTGTGCCTATGTGGGTCGCTGTCACTATGTTTCCGCTGATCTCCACCTCGCCGCTGCTGTTCGCGGTATCGACGCTCCATGACTCAACGCTGAGGATATTGCCGTCGGCATCTTCTGCCGACAGAGTCGCGGTCCCGCCGACATGCAGCACGTCGCGGTCAATGAGTGCCGTGAAGGCTTTGCTGGAAACTGTGAATATCACTGTATCCGCCGCACCGCCGTGCGTTGCGGTGATCGTGACAGTACCGTTTCCGGTGAATGTCACCTCGCCGTTTGCATTGACTGTTGCTACATTCGTATCACTGCTGCTCCAGTTTGCGCTTGCGTTTGCATCAAGGTCAACCGTGTCGCCCTCTGTCCGATCGGTCGTGATAGTTGCTTTGTCGGTAATGGAGAAGGGCGTTACTGTGTAAGTCACAGAATCGGAATTGGTTGTTCCTGCGTCTGTTGCACTTGCAGTAATTGTGACCTCTGAAACGGCACTGACTTGCTTGAATGTAATATTGCCATTATTGTCAACGGTTGCAACATTACTGTCGCTGCTTGCCCAGCTGATCATGTCGGCGGATGTCGTTGCAGTAAGTGTGGCTGTGTCGCCGGAAATAACGCTTGTGTTGTCCGGCTTGTTCGTGATTGAGACTGTGGGACCAACGGGGGTGTAGTAGAAGCGGATTTCTTTGATCCATATTTTAGTATTCTGTGCGTTATATGCAGTGTTTTCTGTTACCGAAACGCCCTGAATCGGGCTAGGAATGCCATCATAGTATACATTATTCGTCCAACCTTGATAGCTTGTCAAGTCATAATACAGTTCAGAAGAAGTGAGATAACCGGAATTTAAATAGAATTCTCCGAATGTCACATTTGATGCCTTGATATATGTTTTAATACCATAAAAGTGCACTGGTGCTTCCTCGAATACATACCCAATTCCAGTAATATCATAACCACTGCATAGGCTTTGAACGTTGCCTTTTTCCAAAGTTAGCAACTCAGAATTAACATCTAGCGATACATAATTCCCATGTGAATCTGTCCCGCTCCCCATCAACCGTATCTTGCCTTTGGAATTCGTCAAAGGTCTTCCCAAAGGCATCTGAACGGGTGTTTGCTCTACCACCTCCGTCTGAGCATTGGAAATATCCGTCTGCGCCTGTGCCAGAGCAGCCTGCACTCTCCGCATGGAGAACATGCCCCGCGGGAGGCTGCTGACGCTCTGCGTCTGCGCGGATTGTGTGTTTGCGTTTGCCGCGGCGCCGGTGTAGGGCTCATCGCCGTTATACGCCTGCCGCCACAGCTCGACCGTCACCTGCGTCGTGCCGCCGGTTTCATTTGCAAGCCAGCTCTTTTGGACATTCAGCGCGCCGGTGTCCAGCTCATTCGTCACCGTGTAGCTGCGGACCTCCGTTTCACCGGTCGTATCCACGGTCGCTGTCTGACCGCCGCTTGCGATCCAGCCTGCGGGCACATCCTCGATGACCTGATACTGCTTCGATGCCGGAAGACCGGTCCACACCGCCTCCCAGCCCGAGCCGCTTTCCGCGGTCACGGTCTGCGAGCTGACGGTCACATACTGATGTGTCGCCGTGTCATACTGCTGCAGCAGCAGCGTCACGGAATCCGGCGGACTGACTGTGCCGTTGCCGGGTGTGTAATCCCAGACCTTCTGTGCCCGGATCTCGACCGTCTCGCCCTCGACGAAGTTATCGACCGTCATGATCGTGTCGCTGCCGGGAATCTGTCCCTCGTTGGCATACTGCGGTGTGTAGCTTTCGACCGTATAGCCGTTGCCGTCGGTCTCGACGATGTAGTAGCAGTATCCTTCGTCCAGTCCCTTCAGCGAAACCGTCCAGCCGGTGCTCCTGCTGAGCGTGACCGTGCCGTCCGTGCCGAGCCCCGGAACATTTTCGATGCCCGTCACAAGATTGGTCGCGTCCAAGCCGTATTTTGTCATGATGTCGGTCGCTTCTGCATTGACGAGCTGCGTCTCGCTCCGCGCCTTCCGGTAGAGCTGCACCTGCACATCTGCGTAATTCACATTGGAGATCAGCGGGTTATCCTGCTGGTTCTTGTCGCGCCATTGCTTCTTGACCACCAGAACGCCCGGCTGCTTGTTGGTGACATCCAGCGTGCGGTCCGCCTTATAGGCCGTGTTGCCGTCGAGCGTGTACACCGCGATATAATCGCCGCTTGTGCTTTCGGACTGCTCCTCGAGCACGAAATACTGCAGCTTCGCGTTGTCCGTGCCGCCGCGGAACGGCAGATTCTGCCATGTGTACTGCCACGGGTCGGTCTCCGTTCCGTTGAGCGTGACCGGGTTGGTGATCCCGGTGACCTGCGAAACGCCGTTGTAGACCTTGCCCTTGCTGATAAAGCTCTCGATAAACGCCTGATCGACGGTCTGCTTGCCGGTGAACTGATACAGCGTGAATGTCACCGCATCGCCCTCGCCGTGAATCTCGTTGCCGTCCGCCCATGTCTTGGCGGCGTGCACGTCGACGCTGGTCGGGTTGGTGTTCTTGTTGATGAGGTACATCACACCGGTGTTGCCGTTGAGTGCGTACACATCACTGACGATATAGTCCTCGAGCGCTGTGACCTCCTCCACAAGGAACTTGGTGTAGTTGATCCCGTCGCCGCTGATCAGGTCCTGCGGCACCTCGATCTCCCAGTTGGGAGCGGTCAGCCGCTGTCTGTCGTCCGGCAGCGTGATCTTGACCGCGGTGCCGTCCGGCGTAATGCCGTAGAGGTTGAAGTCGACCGCACTGACCGGCGGATTCGCGATCGGGTTGCCGTTCTTGTCCTGCCACTGCTTTTTCACGAGCAGCTTTCTGGAGTTCACGATTTTGATCACGCCGCTGCTGCTGATCGCGTCATCCGTGTAGGAGGGCTTATACTCGGCACTGTTGTTCGATGCATCGTGCCAGACCGCTCCGTTGCAGTTGACGTATTTGCCGCAGGTCGCACTGTTTTCATCGGCATCGTAAACATACCATGTCGGATCGGCATTTACGGCTTCTCCGTTGGAATTGCCGATCTTGTAGGCGACCTCCCGGACGAAATAGTAGTAGGGCTTGCCGGTTGCCATGTCGCCGTTCGGGAGGTTCCGCCAGATCTCGCTCTGCCGGAAGGAATCCTCCTTGCTCAGGATATAGGCTTCAAGCGTCTCGTCGTATTTCGCCTGATCGGCTGCTGCGAGCAGGTCGCTCTGGTTTTCAACCGGCGCTGCATCATTGATATCCATTGTGTCCGAGCGCAGAAGCTGCACGGCGACCTTCACATCGTTAATCGCGGAATTGGGGTCCTGTTCCCATGTCTTTTCCGCGCCGATGTTGATCTGTCTGACATTCTGCACGATCAGGCTCGACGCCTTGCTGCTGCGCTCCTGTACACTTGCGGCGGGAACCCCCGCGCTCGCAGCCAGTGCCTCGATCTGCTCCTGCGTCATTGCCGGAGACGGATTTGTTCCGGTATTGGGCTCATTGTAGATGAAATAGGTCGTGTTGTCCGCGTTGCCCTCGACCGTGTGATCGTTGTCCGGCGCTTCGTAGGGCACCTTCGGGTAGTTGAAATCCGCGTGATTGTCCGGCGCCTTCACCTCTATGATCTTGTAGAGCACCTGATTTTCCAGCTCGATCTCAAAATTGCCCGCGAGCTCCATTTCGGCAGCGCTCTCCGGGATGATGTGATTCTCGCCCGATTCGGTTTCCGTCAGCCCCTGCGAGAAGCCTGCGGTGTGCAGGGTATCTGACAGCAAGCCGTCATTGCCGATTGGCGCGAACGAGAATGCATCTGCGTACACCCACTGTTGCAGATCGGCGTCGTATTTTGCCAGCTTGAAGCGGGCATTCAGGTCGTCGATGGAGTGATTTCCGATATCGACCTTCACGATCTCGAAGTTCTGCCCGACGCGCACCGACATGTTCGATTTCTGCACGCAGTATTCGGTCTTGCGGGATTCATCCGTCTTGTCGCCGCCGGAGGTGTGCACGCTCGCTTCGTTCTGCAGGGAGAGAATGGAGTCGTCCTGCAGAATGCTGCCGTCCGGATTCTTGATCACATAGTCGTACATGATCACATAGTGACCGCCGTCCGGAAGCGTGAATTTGGCGTTGTAGTTCGTGCAGGGGGTGGAGGTTTTCTGAATTGCGCTCTCGACAGTTACCTCCTTGTTGTCATCGGAACCAACCATCTTAAATTTTGCGCTTGTATTCGGCTCCATCGGCTGCTTAAAGACTATTTTAATTTGAAGTTTGCCCGAACTGTCGAATGAATCGCCTTCCCATGAAATATCAGCATAATTTTTTAGCGATTGATCCGCCCAACTCTCATATTGGACAGGAGCGTTTGCTGTACCATGGTAATTAATGATTAGCTCAAAGCCTTTTTTGATGCCTTCACTTCCAGATGAAATTGTCGTTCCGCTGCCATCATTCCATAAATTCAGATTGGTGAACTTGTCTGAATAGTCCTCAACTGTTACATATTTTCCGTCTTTTGATTCGGTGGAATAAGAGTACAGGCTCGGGTCAACCGGAGACCGCTTTCCGTCCGTATCATAGTAGTAGACGGAGACATTGGAAAGCGTCGGTATTACGGTGACATCTGTTCCGTCCTGCTTCTCGCCGCCTGCCGGTGTATACTCCAGAATGCGGAACGTATCGGTGACACTGAATGTATTGCCGCTCGAAAGATACTTGCTGTCCTGATTGACATCCAGCGTATAATGTGCCGTGCCGTCCCGGATGACCGCATACTGCTTCGTTTCGCCCCCCTGCGTGAGCGTCCTCGGATTACCGTATGCCGTACTGTTGATCTTGTCAATGTAGCCGACATTATCGCCGCCGGAAACATGAAAATCGACCGCTTGCGGCGCATGCTCACTTTCTTCCTGAATACGGTTTGTAAGAATAAACTCCCCGGTGGCTTCGAGTGCTTCATCCACAACCGATTTCGGTGTTGCAGTATAATAGGTTATATATGATACTCTTAAACCTTGAGGCGGAGTAATCATATCGAAAATGGCTGTGGTATTATCATTCAGATACTGCAGATTCAAATGATTTGTATCCGAATAACCATTATAGGAGTTTTCATCATAATACTCACTCCAAATATACCGCCAATATACACCGTCATTACCGCCGCCATTCGCCTCGATTCGCACGCCGTGCTTGCCGCAATCATTATAGAAGACTGAGCCGTCGGTCAATACATCAGTAAACTTATACCCGACATTGCCATTTTGCGTTTGGTTCGTGAGCATATCTATGCGCCACTTGAACAAATAGCATTCTGTGGGAACTCCATTGATATCTACAATCGCAGTATCCACCTTGCCGATATCATCGGACGAAAGTGTATTATTCTGCAGAATTCCGTCATTCGCTGTGTCCCATGACATTCCGTTCAGCGTGCGGTGAATTACATTACCGTCTTCATCCTTGTCCTCAGTCACATTAGGAATGATACTTGGCACAGGATTCGCCGCCTTTTTGGTATACGGCGCATTCTCCGTATTCGTGATCGTGATCGTGGAATTCGACGAAACCGCATCAGCGCTGTACTCCGTGGAGTACCCCGGCTTCTCCGCCTCGACGAGCTTATAGATCACATCGCGCTCAACGCCGTTGACGGTCGCCTTTGTCGGGAGATTCTCCCACGCTGCATTCAGATCATTGGCACCGTCCACGTCGATCGTCTTGACCGCAGTGATGTTGTTGTCAAGCTGATCTGCCGTGACCCATGATGCGCCGCCGTTGGTCGAAGCCATCAGCGTGACCGTAATTGTTCCGGTCGGGGTTTCCTGATTCACCACCCAATGCTTCACCATGCCGACCGTGATCCTCTTGGGCGTGTTGGTCACCACGGAATCGCCGGTCACGTTGATGCCGGACGCATCGGGTCTGGTGTAGAAATCCTCGCTCTCCGCTATGGTGATCGGCTGCGTGGCGGTGATTCTGGTCCGGCTGATCTCCTTCGCGCGGTATCTGACGGGCTGCTCCGTTCCGTCGATCCATTCCGACGTCGGCAGGCTGTCCCATGCGTTCGTGAGCTTCCAGCCGCCCGTCCCCGTGAGCTGTCTGTCCTGTTCGGCAACGGGCTCCCAATCACCTTCGCCGACCTTCTTCATCAGCTGCAGCGTGATTGCGGTATACTGCGACTTGTCTTCGCCGCTCGCCCACGTCTTTTCCACGGACAGGCTGCTCTGCTGCACGCCCTCCGCGCTCGGATAATAAATCGCGTCCGTGACGGTCTCCTGCTCCGTTGCAGTGATCTTCTCCGCACTTACCTCAACCGCGCGGTAATAGATTTTCTGCCCGTTCTCCGTCTCACGCGGGAGCTTTGTCCATGCGTCATCCAGACGCCAGTTGTTCACAGCGGTCACGGTTTTGGTTTCCGTCGCACCCGGGACACCATCCTGCCAGACGCCGTCCTCGCCGATCCTGCGCTGCAGCTTCATGGTGACGCTTGTGTAGCCCTCGGTGTTGGTGCCGTCCTCCCAGACCTTGCTGACGGAAACATTGATCTTCTTCCATGTGTTCTTCACCGTGACGGTCTGGTTCAGGTCGACCACATCTCCGAAGGTCACCTGCGTATCGAATTCATCCTGTCTGTCGACCGTGTACTGTTCCAGACCGGAATTATCCGGCGCATTCTGCGGAAGATCAGACATCCTGATTTCCCGGAGCCCGTAGTGCAGCGGATTGCCGTTTTCGGCCTTTGTCAGCATCCATGTCCAGTAGATCGTGTCCGATTCGCCGGATGCCGTGAGGAATGCGTACTTATCCGAGAATTTGTAATCGTCTTCGTGATACTTCTGCTCCTCGGTCAGCGTGCTGAACTGCTCATCCGTCCATTTGTACAGCCGGTAGCCGACCACGCCGGTGCGGTAGGCGGGCGGAACGCCCTCCCAGACCTTATCGACGCGAATGGTGATCATGTTGGACTGATTGATCAGGAGTGCGTTGCGCGCCTCAGTGCTGCCCGTGCTGGAGAGCTCGGTCGGGTCCTGATTGCCGATCCAGCCGTAATAGGTGTCGTAGCCGGTGTCGGTATTGCCGGTCTCAGCGCCGGTGTTGGTGCTGCCGCGCTTGCGCTCGAGCATTCTCACCTCGACGACCCGGTAGCGGACATTGTCGCCGGCATCCAGATTCCTCCATGTGTAGGACGCGCTCGCCGGAAGATTGTCGGGGTTCGGGTCAGGTGCGAAATTGCCGGTGCCGTCGTTGACGAGCTTCACCGTATTCGTATCCAATGCGACCCAGTCGCCGTAATTGGTGCTCTTTTCCAGCTGCAGCACGATGTTCGGGCGGAAGAATTCGTTGCCGTTGTCACCCTGCCACTGCTTCGTGACGGTGATATTGGTTTTCCGCCAAGTGTTTGTCACGTCGATCGTTCTGGAGCCGTTCGGTGCATAGACATAGTAACCGTTCCCGTAGCGCTCGTGATACACCGCCGTGAATTCCTGCGCTTCTTCGGCTGTCTGAATCTCGACCACCTTGTAATAATACGGGTGATTCTCCGAATCGTATTTCGGCAGATCATGCCATTTCAGAATACTCGCGCTGTTGGCATAGTCGCCGTTGTCCTTGTTGAGTGTGATCGTCTCCGCACCCGGGACATATTCCCACGACGAATCCAGCTCCGGGTCTCCCGTCGTTCGCATCAGCCGGAATGTGAGGGATGCGGGCTTGTCGCTGTCCGAATCGTAGCGCGCCCAGAATTTCTCTGCGGAAACGGTCATCAGGTCGTAGACATTCGTGACGGTGTTGTAGCTGCTCTGCGCTTTCTGCGTATACCCATCCGGTACCGTGGCTTCCTCCACGCGGTATTCCAGCTCCTGACCGCCTGCGTTGTACTTCGGCAGATTGTTCCACACTGCCTGCCAGTTGGTCGCAGCCGATGCCTCGACCGGATTGGCAACGCCCTCCGCGCTGACCGTCACCCATTCATCATTCGAGTTTTTGACACGCTGCTTCAGCGTCAGCTGGACAGCCGGGCGCTCGCTCTCGTGCCCCTCGTCATCCTCCCACAGCTTGATGCCGGTGAAGTTCATGCCCTGCCATGTGTTGGTAAAGCCGAAGCTCGGGTTGTCGATGCCCTTGACGCCGTTGGTCTGATCGCCGGAAACGGTCTGTTCGTAGCGGTTGACAACACCGGACGGCATCGTCATCGTTTCCTCGACCTTGTAATAGATCGGCAGTCTGTCGTTACCGTCAGTAATGTGATAGGCAGGGAGCTCTGTAAACTGCCTGCTTTCGGACTGTGTGCCGTTCAGCGTGATCGTGTCCGTATAATCGGAATAGCCGGGATATTCATGGAACGGCAGCCAGTCGCCGCTGCCCTGATATTTATAGTACAGTGTAAACGTCGCAGTTGTCTGTGCGCGGTTCATGTCGTCGTTGTTGTTCCATGTCTTGCCGACATTGACGGTCGCCTGACCTGCAAGCGAGGGGATATCGACCGTGACTTCCGTCGGCGTTTCATCTTCAATGCCGTAGCTGTTCGTCACGGTGCCGGGGGTGGTCGCATCTCTGCCCGCAACCGTACCGAGCGGAACCCGGTAGGTCACGGTGAGCTTATCCATCTCGGGAACCCCGTTCGACGCAGCCTTGATCCGCAGCGTATGGTCGCCGGCATTCTCAAACAGACCGGCGATATTATCAATCGTGACCGACTGATAGTTGTTTTCAGCCGTTGCGCTGATCCACTGGAAGCCGTCGGTACCGAACGCGCTGTCGAAGATTTTGTAGCCGTTCAGCTTTTCTGTCGCCCTCGGAACGGTATTGACCGAGATCGTCCAGTCGACATATTCCCTTGATTCGCCGTTGACCTCCTCGGCGTAATAAACGCCGGTCTTGCTCGACTCACGCTGATGTGTCTTATCGTATGTTACATCCGGCGTACTCGGCGTGCTGCCGTCGATCGTGACCGAATTGGTATATGAACCGTCGCCGGAAACCCTGGACCGGAAAACCAGCTTCACCTTGTCCTCGGTTGTTGCATTGAAGGTCCATGTCGAGGTGCTGCCGCTTTCCGAGGTCTTGGAAATCAGCGCCGAAGCATCCAGTGCCGTGTGGTCTTCATCCTCGGCGTGGATAAGCGTCAGATCGCTCAGACCGCTGCCGAGTGTTTCCGTCAGCGTGCACCCCGCAAGCGAAAGCCCGTAATTCCGCGTGACATCCACCGTCCAGTAGATGTAATCCTCGCCGACGGCTTCCCCGCTGCGGTCGCCCTGATACTGGTAATCCGGCACACCGGTTTTTGTCGCATGCGGCACGGAATCCGGCGTGATCGTCTCAGTCGCCGTATCCTGCACGACGCCGTTGATCCTGACGGAGTTGGAAACGTCAAACGGATCAGTTCTCGTCCGCAGCTCCTCCGCGGAAATCTTCGTCTGATAGGTGATCGTGAAATCCTTCACGCGGTTGATATTCTCGTTGAACATGATCTGACCGTCCTGCAGAAAGCAGACGCCGTCCGGGTTCGTCGAGAAATTATAGGCACCGGCGAGCATATCATCCGTAATGGTGTAATTGTTCGTCTCGTAGAGATCGTGCACGGTGATCGTCCATGTCAGCACCGGGCAGCCGATCTCATCCGTGCTCGGGTGAACCGATTTGCTGGCTGAGGGCTCTCTGTCGTCGAAATCCACCGTGATGCTCGCACTGCCGAGCGTGATCGTCTTGTCGCTGATCTGCGCGGCATCGCGGTTGACCAGACCGTTGAATTGCAGCGAGCCGGTCACAACGCCGCTGCTCTGCTTGATATAACTAATGTATTCCTGATTGAACTCCAGAACAATATAGCCGTAGTCGCCGTCGTCGGTGGGGTAAATTGTATATACACCCGTCGATAATGCCTCAAAAGAACCGTATTGCTCGAAGCAATAATTCTTCCAACCGATTGAATCATCTGTCGCATTACCCTTATCCGATGCACCTGCTGCAAGAAAAACGCTCAGTTCATCCTTGGAAACCGGAAGATAGATATACGGCTTACTGGTATCGATCTTATCGTGCGTTCTGTCATTGATCACGAAATCGGCAGTCAGCGTGAACGAAACGGCATCCACGCCCTGACCGCCCGTAATGGTCGTGCCGCTGGATGTGCCGCCCGACACATCATTGCCGATCTCGACACCCGTCACGTCATTCTCGATGGAGTATGCACCGGCAGGCACCACATCCGGCGTTGCAGCAGCACCCGGGCGCGCCAGACTCAGCGGAACGATGAATGCGCACAGCAGACTGAGCACAACCGTCAGCGCGGTCAGTCTGTGATACCATTTGCGCGCAAACAGCTTCTCTTCGATCAGACTGTTTCTTTTCACTGCTGTCACA